>Ga0137369_10007699_pt1 | contig 10802 bp, 9 predicted proteins | sample SagtaG_12_FD_104918 | JGI IMG/M metagenome (GOLD analysis project Ga0137369, IMG submission 104918) | Vadose zone soil microbial communities from Sagehorn Ranch, Mendocino, California, USA - Sage1_L_113_16 metaG | ecosystem: Environmental > Terrestrial > Soil > Vadose zone | place: USA... | reverse complement strand
TTCGGCCAAAGACAGGTCTCGACACTCTTTACCCAATCGAATCAATACCACGTCATCATGGAAACGCTGCCGGACTTTCAGAAGAACCCGGCAAAACTCCAGGACCTCTACGTTCGCTCAGCGAGTGGCGGCTCAGTACCACTCAGCACGTTCACGCATTTTGAGTCGGGGAGCGCGCCGCTCTCTATAAATCATCAGGGACAATTTCCCGTCGTCACAATCTCGTTCAATCTCGCGACGAACGCGTCGCTGGGTGAGGCCACCGCGGCGATTGAGCAAGCTCAGAAGGAACTGGGTATGCCGCCGAGCATTCAGGCTGAGTTTCAGGGCACAGCCGCATCGTTCAAAGCTTCCCTGACAAATGAGCCGCTTCTTATTCTGGCGGCGATTATCACGGTTTACCTCGTCCTCGGCGTTCTTTATGAGAGCTATATTCACCCGCTCACGATTCTCTCCACCCTGCCCTCGGCTGGAGTGTGGGCTATTCTGGCTCTCCTGCTCTTCCGGGCGGAACTGACCGTTGTGGCGATCATCGGCATCATCCTGCTGATCGGCATCGTCAAGAAGAACGCGATCATGATGATAGATTTCGCACTCGACGCCGAGCGCAATCATGGGAAGAGTCCGTCGGACGCGATTTACGAGGCCTGCCTGCTACGCTTTCGTCCCATCATGATGACCACCATGGCGGCTCTGTTGGGCGCTTTGCCGCTAGCGTTCGGCTCTGGAACCGGTTCCGAATTGCGACGCCCGCTCGGCATCGCGCTTGTCGGCGGCCTAATGGTGAGTCAGTTGCTCACTTTGTACACAACCCCCGTCATCTATCTCTTCTTCGATGGCCTTGCCAAAAGGGTGTCTGACTTTCGCGGCAGGCAGGTAGAGTCCCCATCAGTCCCGGCGGAGTCGGCATGAGTCTTTCCTCTCCATTCATTCACCGGCCTACAGCCACCGTCCTGTTGACGGTGGCTATTGCTCTTGCAGGAGCCGTCGCATTCAGACTGCTGCCGGTGTCACCGCTGCCGCAAGTAGACTTTCCAACCATTTCGGTGCAGGCGAATTTGCCGGGGGCCAGCCCGGAGATCATGGCCTCTTCAGTCGCAACACCGTTGGAACGGCAACTCGGTCACATTGCCGGTGTGACGGAAATGACATCGGCGAGTTATTTAGGTTCAACCAGCATCACTTTGCAGTTCGATCTGAACCGTGACATAGACGCCGCCGCCAGAGACGTTGAAGCCGCCATCAACGCCGCTGCCGGTTACCTGCCCGCTAATCTGCCGAACAACCCGACGTATCGAAAAGTGAACCCGGCGGATTCGCCAATCATGATCGTGGCGCTGACTTCGGAAACTTATGATCACGGCCAGCTCTACGATGCGGCGTCAACCGTTCTGCAACAAAAGCTTTCGCAGGTTCAGGGTGTGGGCCAAGTAGTCGTCGGCGGCGCTTCGTTGCCGGCGGTGCGCATTGACGTGAACCCCACCCAATTGAATGCCTACGGGCTTGGCCTCGATGATGTTCGCAACATGCTCGGTCAGCAAAATGCGAACCGTCCGAAGGGACAGATAGCAAACGAAACGACCACTTCAGACCTGGCCACAAACGATCAGCTGTTCAAGGCCGCGGAGTACCGACCGCTTATCGTCAGCTACAGCAACGGTGCTGCCGTCAGGCTCTCGGACATCGCAAACGTGCAGGATTCTGTCGAGAACTTACGGTCGGCAGGAGTCGCGAACGGAAAGCCCTGCGCGCTCGTAATAATTTTTCGGGAGCCCGGCGCTAACATCATCAACACAGTGGACAACATCCGCGAAGCTCTGCCGCAGCTCAAGGCTTCTATTCCGTCGGCCATCGATCTCACGGTAATGATGGATCAGACGACGACCATCCGGGCGTCCGTTTCGAATGTGGAACGCACCCTCGTTATCTCGATTGGGCTGGTGATCCTGGTCGTTTTCATCTTCCTCCGAAACCCGCGCACGACGATCATTCCCGCAGTGGTGGTCCCCGTCTCTTTGATCGGCACGTTCGGCGTGATGTATCTGTTCGGCTACAGTCTCGACAATCTGTCTTTGATGGCGTTGACAATTTCGACGGGCTTTGTAGTGGACGACGCGATTGTGGTGATTGAAAACGTCACGCGACACCTCGAACAAGGGTTGCGCCCGATGCAAGCCGCATTGCTTGGCGCACAAGAGATCGGTTTCACAGTTCTCTCTATTAGTATTTCACTGGTCGCAGTATTTATTCCGATACTTCTGATGGGCGGCATCGTCGGGCGCCTTTTCCGCGAGTTCGCGGTAACCCTTTCGGTAGCGATTCTGGTTTCGCTTGCCGTTTCATTGACCACCACGCCCATGATGTGCTCGCGGCTCCTTAAGCTCCGGCGACCGGAAGATCACGGACGACTCTACCAGGCAAGCGAGCGGGTGTTCGCGTGGATACTGCGGCTCTATGAGTCCAGTCTGACCTGGGTGCTGCGCCGTCCGGCGATTACCCTGGCTGTGCTTCTGATCACGATTGGCGTCAACGTCTATCTACTCGTGATCGTGCCCAAGGGATTCTTTCCGCAGCAGGATACAGGCCGCTTGGGCGGAAGCATTCAGGGCTCGCAGGACTCCTCGTTCACGGCGATGAAGCAAAGGATGATTCGCTTTGTGGACATCATTAAGTCTGACCCGGCAGTAGAAGCTGTGACGGCTTTCACCGGCAGCGGTGGAGGCACAACAACCAACACCGGAAGAATGTTTATTGCGTTGAAGCCACTGGAAGAGCGCAAGGTCAGCGCTGATCAGGTTATCAATCGCTTGCGGCATCAGCTCGCGACAGTCGAAGGCGCGTCACTCTTCCTGCAGTCCCAGCAGGATTTGCGCATCGGAGGCAGGCAGGGTAATGCGCAATATCAGTACACGATTCAGAGCGAAAATCTGGAGGACTTAAATAAATGGGGGCCGATTCTGTTACAGCAAATGAGACGGCTACCCGTCCTCACAGATGCCAGTAGCGATCAGCAGAATAGCGGGCTTCAGGCGTCACTCGTCTACGACCGTTTGACAGCGTCTAGAATGGGGATAACGCCGCAGATGATTGACGCCACGCTTTACGAGGCCTTCGGACAAGAACAGGTCTCGACGGTGTATAAGCAGTTGAACCAGTACCACGTTGTGATGGAAGTCGAACCGAGATTCTGGCAAAGCCCAGAAGGGTTGAAGGAGATTTACCTCCATCCATCGACCGGCGGGGTGGTTCCTTTAAGCGCTCTCGCGCACTACGAGCCGACAACAGCTCCTTTGGCTGTAAACCATCAAGGCCAGTTTCCGTCGGTGACGGTCTCCTTCAACCTTGCACCCGGTGTAGCCCTCAGCGATGCCACACAAGCCATCAATCAGATGGAACAGAGTACGGGCATGCCGGCCACAATTCATGGCAGCTTTTCCGGAACAGCGCAGGCATTTCAGTCATCTTTGGCGAGCGAACCCCTTCTGATTTTGACAGCTCTTGCAGCAGTCTACATCGTGCTGGGAATTCTCTATGAAAGCTATATTCACCCGATCACGATTCTGTCGACGCTGCCCTCTGCGGGCGTAGGGGCCGTGCTCGCCCTCCTAGTCACGCGTACGGATCTTAGCGTGATCGCAATCATCGGCATCATTCTATTGATCGGCATCGTTAAGAAGAACGGGATCCTGATGATCGACTTTGCGTTATCGGCCGAGCGCAACGATGGCAAAACCTCGGCCGAAGCCATCTACCAAGCCTGCGTACTCCGTTTTCGTCCTATTCTGATGACGACGATGGCCGCTCTATTAGGCGCGCTGCCGCTGGCGCTCGGCACGGGAACCGGGTCTGAGTTGAGACGGCCACTCGGTATTGCGATCATCGGCGGATTGATCGTGAGCCAGATGCTCACGCTCTACACCACGCCGGTAGTCTATCTCTATCTTGATCGCCTTCATCTGTGGTGGCAATGGTGGCGGAAGAGTTCAGTAAAGGTTGTGCCCCAGGAAAGTTTGTTATGACCATGATTGCCCAATGTCCGGTTCTCGAATGATAACGAGGGGGATTTTATGTCGGTGCATCTCCAAATTCTGGCCGTTTCACTTATCGGGCTCATACTGTTCAAGGGCTGTGACAAGGCCCCGAAGTATGAGAAACCTCCCGTGCAAACGCCGGCTGCCTACAAGGAGATCGCGCCTGACAATTTCAAGGAGACAGACGACTGGAAATTTGCGCAGCCAAAGGATGATGTGATTCGCGGCAAATGGTGGGAAATGTTCAACGACCCACAATTAAACGCGCTCGAGGAACAAGTGAACATCTCAAACCAGAATATTGCTTTGGCTGATGCGAACTTTCATTCGGCGCGCGCGCTGGTCAAGGAATCGCGTTCACAGCTTTTCCCGACAGTGACAACCAGTCCGTCCATCATCACTTCACGCCAATCATCGAGGACGACTCAATCCAATGTGGGCGCAGGGCAGGGCGTGATTACAGATTATTCGCTACCGTTTGACGTCACTTGGGAGCCTGATCTTTGGGGACGCATTCGCAACACTGTAAAGGTCAGTGTGGCTGAGGCCCAAGCCACCGCTGCGGACCTTGAGAACGTTCGCTTAAGTGTTCAGGCAGAACTCGCTGCAGATTACTATCAGCTTCGCGAAGTCGACGCGCAAAAGCAATTGTTGGATTCAACGGTCGTGGCTTACCAGCAGGCGCTCGAGCTGACGGAGGTTCGCTTCCAGACCGGTATTGCGTCGGACGAAGACGTGGCGCAGGCCGAAACCCAACTGGCAGCCACGCAAGCGCAAGCTACAGATCTCGGCATCGCGCGTGCTCAACTCGAACACGCGATTGCTCTGCTGACGGGCCAACCTGCATCCGTTTTCTCAATAGCTATCGAACCGCTGAAAGCAGAACCGCCCGCAATACCTTTCGGTTTTCCGTCCCAACTGCTGGAGCGCCGACCGGATATCGCCGCAGCAGAGCGGCGCGTGGCTGAGGCAAACGCACACATCGGCGTCACGAAGGCAGCATTTTTCCCGTCGCTCACGTTGAGTGGTGCGGCAGGATTCGCAAGCTCCTCTATCGCGAGTTGGTTTGCATGGCCCGCCCGCTTCTTTTCGGTCGGCCCATCACTGGCTCAAACGCTATTTGACAAAGGGAAGCGCAAAGCCGCGACCGAACAAGCTCGGGCGGAATATGACGGCACCGTCGCCTCTTATAGGCAGACTGTGTTAACGGCTTTCCAGGAGGTCGAAGATAATCTCGCAGCACTACGAATCCTCTCTCGTGAAATAGAGCAACAGGACTCTGCTGTGAAATCGGCCGAGCGGGCCCTGGCGCTGGCCACTGACCGTTATAAATCCGGGATCGATAGTTATCTCAATGTGATCACAGCTCAAGCCACTTTGTTGAGCAATCAACGAACTGCGGAGAATCTTCGAATGCAACAGATGACCGCAAGCGTCCAATTGATCAAAGCCCTCGGTGGCGGGTGGAATGCTTCGCAGTTACCGACGGCAAAGGAGTTGGCTAGCAAGACACCGCTACCGGCGCCCGACAATACTGACGCCAAACCGACTCTGACTCCAGAACCGAACATCACAATGGAGCAGGCAAGAGAGATCGCGCTCCGTCGCGTTTCAGGCGACGTAGAGGCCAATGAGTTGAAGACTGACCACGGACATCTTGTTTACTCGTTCGACATTCGTAATGCCAAAGGCACGATCACCGAAGTGCAGGTTGACGCTCCCAAAAGCAAGGTCGTCCGCGTAAAGGAGAAGAAGGCGAAGCGGGAGTCCGACGCGAAGCACGAGGAAGGGCGCAAGCCGTAACGCGTCGATTACGCTTGAAAAGTACAAGGCAAGAACCTCAAAACATTCTATGCCCCATTCGAGTTGTGACTCGAAGTTATCGATTCCTCAGAGTTTTGAAATTTGCATAGAAACCGTGAAGCACCAATCTCGATTACAGACTCTTCCTTCAGTGCAAAGGCTTTTACACGCTCGCCGTTGACGTAAGTGCCGTTGGCGCTATTCAAATCTTCGATCATGTGCTGCGCACCCTCATTTCTGATCCTGCAGTGATGACGTGAGACGAACCGGTCTTCAAGTCTAATGTCATTTGCCGACCGGCGGCCAATTGAGAGGACTGGCCCCTCAAGGTAAAAGGTTCTGCCAGTCAAAGGACCATCGATGGCTACCAACCTTGCGATCATATCCAAAACCCATCCTTCAATCCTGTATTCATCTTCTCACTCTCCTTCGTCAGCGCGCCGGCGCGCCGGATGTCTCTCATCGAGTGGAGCATCCGGCGCGCTCCGGCGCAGCCTGGCTCCAGTTCGCCCCTACTGGATCGCCTCGTCGAGTTTATGAGGGGAGCAGCCCTTCGTCTTTCGTCTGTTTGCCAAATGTTGCTTTTTATTGCGAACTCGCCCCGGAACGCATGAGCGAAGAGATCCGCAGGTCGGCGGGCATTGATTTCTCATGCTCCAGGTTCGGCAAACTGTCGGAGATGTGACGTGATTCTTGCGGCTGAATCTTTCAATTTTCAGCTAACCGCGAAGAAAGCCGCAAAATCCAGAAAATTCAAACAAGGGGTAGAAAGAATTCTTCGCTGACTTTGAGTAAGCTGGACGTATATTTACACTCGATCTGAAAGGAAGTTATGAGCTGGAACCAACAACAACCGTGGGGCCAATCTTCGAGGCAGCAGCCTTCATTTATTTCTGCGGACATCCGTGGCGAGCGCGTCAGTGCGTTTCTCTCAAAGGTCTATGGCTGGATGTTTGTCGGCCTGCTGATTACCGCGTTGATCGCGTTTGGTGTGGCGTCGACTCCCGCGCTGGTCGAAGCCGTTATCGTCAACCGCATGGTGTTTTGGGTCATCGTTATCGCCCAGCTCGGACTTGTCTTTTATCTCTCAGCTCGGGTGCAGAAGATTGCGCCTGCAACCGCCGCAGGGCTCTTCCTCGTGTACTCCGCACTAGTGGGTGTGACTTCGTCGGTAGTGTTGCTCGTTTTCACCGGCGCGTCCATTGCCCAAACCTTCATCATCACGGCTGGGATGTTTGGTGCGACCGCGATCTTCGGTACGGTTACCAAAAGGAGCCTGGCGGGCCTGGGCCATTTCATGTTCATGGGCTTGATTGGATTGATCCTCGCTTCGATCGTGGGTTTCTTCTGGCACAGCAGTGTGCTGCAATTCGTGATTTCAGTGGTGGGCGTGGTGGTCTTTACCGGTCTGACGGCGTGGGATGCCCAACGGTTAAAGCAGTTGGCCGTCGCGCTGCCTGACGGTGGCGTTGGCTCGTACGCAGTGGTCGGCGCGCTATCGCTCTATCTGGATTTCATCAATCTATTTTTCTTCCTGCTGCGGTTCATGGGAAATCGAAGGGACTAATGGCGTTTGGATTTGATTCACTAAGTCGAGTAGAGAGAATTTCCTTCCGAGAAGGGATCTCCAAAGAGTGCCTCTTGCAGGTTGCTGAAAACCAAGGACGATCCACAACATCAAGAAGGTCACAAACTATCTTCGTTGGACCAGAGATTTCGCGAATGGCGAATTCAGTTGTGCACGTTTGTGATCTACTTGGAAAGTCACTTTCCGCCTGCTAGAAAGGAGTGCTTATGGATCCGGAACAGGTTCCCGTTTTGATTGTCGGTGCTGGGGTAGGAGGTCTATCGCTCTCGCTGTTGCTGCTGCAACAAGGGATTCATCCGCTCCTTATCGAGCGCCGCGCGGACGTCTCGTGGTACCCCCGAGCCCGCAATCTAAACTTTCGCACGCTGGAGGTGTTCCGCGGCCTCGGGCTATCTGACGAGATTCACGCCGCCGGTGCGCAGGTCTCACGTATTTTCGCTCGCCAGCACTTGGCATCGCGCGAACAAAAAGAGCTGCTGGATACCGCGTCGCTTCTGGACACAAGAGCGCTCAGTCCGGAACCGTTTATGTGGTATTGCCCGCAAAGCCGGCTCGAACCGATCCTTCTTAAGGCGGCCCGCCAACGCGGCGGTGATATCCGCTATTCGACCGAGTTGATCAGCTTCACCCAGAATGAGGACGGCGTAACCGCAACAGTTCGGGACCAAATGGCCAAAGAGCCACATGTCGTACATGCGAAGTTCCTTGTCGGCGCCGATGGTGCGCATAGCCATGTCCGGGAACAAGCTCACATTCCCACGCAGGGAAAGGGCATACTGGATGAGCATTATGTGTTCATCTACTTTCGCGCCGCCTGGGACGAATTCGTTCGAGGTTATGAAAGTGACGCGTTTCTGATTGAAGACCCTGACGCGCGCGGCATGTTTGTGATCGCCGAAAAGAACCTCGGCATGTATGTCCTGACCCAGGGAAAGGCAGCGGCAGAAATCACCCGCGAACGCGCCCACGAACTGGTGAAAAAAGCGATCGGAGCACCTGACATTTCTGTTGAGATCGTCGAGGTCTCCCCCTGGCAGCCCGAGCAGCGAGTGGCTGAGCAACTCTTTCAAGGGCGCGTGTTTCTGGTCGGTGACGCCGCCCATACGATGCCGCCGAAAGAAGGCCTCGGCGCAAACACGGCTATTCAGAGCGCACAGAATCTGGGTTGGAAGATGGCCGCCGTCCTCAGGGGACACGCCGAGTCAGAGTTGATGTCCACCTATCAGACGGAGCGACATCCCGTGGCATGGTTTGAAACGAAGTACTCCATGACGGGACCCGGCGCCTCCGTGCTCGATAAAACCCCGATGAAAGAAAAACTTTCGGAATTCTTTCCAATCGTGGGCTATCGCTATCGTTCGCAGGCGGTCCTCTCCGAAGACGATCTGCCATCACCGCAGGATGAGATCCTCTTGCTGGATCGTGAGGAGCTGACCGGCCTCCCCGGGACCCGCGTGCCTCACGTCTGGCTCGAGCGCGCCGCGCAGCGTATGTCGACAATGGATCTGCTAGATGGCCGGTTCGTGTTGTTGAGTAGCGGAGATGGCGCGCAGTGGTCCGAAGAAGCAGCGCGGGCCAACGCTGCGATGGGAACTAACCTGGTAGCGGCTTATCGCATCGGAGCGGGCGGCGATTTGCAGGATCCCGAGAATACTTGGGCGGAGAGTGTGGGTGTGTCATCGGATGGAGCTGTGCTGGTCCGTCCCGATGGTTTTGTCGCGTGGCGCAGTAATCACGTCACTACGACGCCTCAACAACTGCAGCAGGTACTGAGTCGGATTCTGTGCTGCGCGACCAGGCCGATCAGTATTCCGCCAAGCGGGAAGCAAGCGCTCTCAGGGTAAAAGGCTCGAAGATTCTAATGCTCTGCAAGAAGTCCCGGCGCCATTCGATCAGAGCCGGGCGGTCTTTCCAGTCGAGTACAAGACTCTCACGGTTAATAACGCCGGTTGTTCTATCGCGAAGCTGGGCCGCTGAGCGCGCCGGTAATATTGCTGCCGCATGGATTTCCTTCGTCGCCGCGCATGTTCGCAACCCTGATACCCTTGCTCGCAAATAACTAACACGTGCTTCCTCCAGACTGTCCGGGATTTGGACATAGCGATGCGCCGTCTCCGGAAGGATTTGCCTACAGCCGCCAGACGGTAGTGATTCCACCCAGCCTGCTCCCTCTTCGGAACTGTCCGCAAAGTTGCGGAAACCAATTACTTTCTCATTACCATCTGACTACCTCTCTCTCTCTCTCTCTCAAGGAACATTCCGCTGACTCACTAAAACCAGGACTAACGAAGGGTGGCGTCCGCGTCTCTCCTATACCTTTGCCGAAAAGAGCGGTCCCTTGCTGTAGGAAGCGCTCAAGCTGGAGACCTTCATCGCCGGAAGATCGCAAGGTATAGAAGTTATTGGCAAGATTCGGAAAGAAGCACGGCCGAACATTCAATAAAATGAAGACTCGCGAGCCGTGCAACGAAACCACGAAAATGAAATTTGCATGCCTTCGCGAGAAAGGCGCGTGAACCAATCATAAAAGGAGAAGAATATGAAGCGGAAAACATCGGTTAGATCGCCGGGAACATTTTGTCTTTTGCTGATGATTATTCGCGCCACGCGGCTGTCAGTCGCTCAGGGGGAAGACAAGGGAAACAAACACCAGAAGGAAAAGACTTCCAACATGATCTATACCGCCGACCGTGCGGGTGCTGCCAGCCATCAGAAATTCCTCAATAACAGCTAGAGCCAATTCGCAAAGTAGCATTGACTTATACCTAATATGAAGTCCCTAGTCCCACAAATTCTGTATACAGAGGATCACGCCGACACACGAGAGCTTGTGTCGTTCGTGCTAACGGCCTGTAATTGCAAAGTTACTTTGGCTGACACCGATGGTAAGGCGTTACTTCTGGCACGAGCCAACCAGTTCGATCTGTACCTGATTGATAACTGGATAGCCGGTGGCTCCGGAATTGAACTATGTAAGAAGCTAAGAGAGTTTGACCCAAGCACACCAATTCTCTTCTATTCAGGTGCTGCTTACGACAGCGATAAGCAAGAGGCTTTTGCATCAGGAGCTCAGGGATATTTAACCAAACCCGTAGATAACGATGATTTGGTGGAAGCAGTCTTCCATCTCATCTCGAAAGCAAAGTCGGCATTCGAAGGGAAAGAAAATATCGTGGCGTCCCAGCGACGATCAACAGTCGACAAGACGGCCGAAAATACCAGACGCAACTGTCGGCCGCGCAACCGGTAAAATTTGCTCAACTGGACACGTTCCGAATCTATAATTTGAAAAGGAGTAATCATGGAACAGAGATTGAACTATTTGGAAGTGGGACCGGGGGTAGTGAAGGCGATGTTCGGACTGGGCGGGTACCTGGCCC
>Ga0137369_10007698_pt1 | contig 10802 bp, 9 predicted proteins | sample SagtaG_12_FD_104918 | JGI IMG/M metagenome (GOLD analysis project Ga0137369, IMG submission 104918) | Vadose zone soil microbial communities from Sagehorn Ranch, Mendocino, California, USA - Sage1_L_113_16 metaG | ecosystem: Environmental > Terrestrial > Soil > Vadose zone | place: USA... | reverse complement strand
GCCTGGACGTCGCGCGGCCGCACCCGCAGCCGGTCGGCCAGGTGCACGCGGAAGCGCAGGCTGTCGATCAGGGTGCCGGTGGAGAACACTCGGTCATGGCCTGCCAGCCGGCGGGTGAGGTCGGCCAGCGGGTCCGGCGGGTCGGTGACCACCATCAGCACCGCCCGCGGCGCGACCGCCACGACCTTGGGCACGATCTCCGCGTACACCTTCGCGTTGGTGTCCAGCAGCCGCAGCCGCCCCTGCGGGTCCGACCGGTCCGTCGCGCCGCCGCCCTTCTCGTTCACGCCGGCCGTGATGATCACCAGCGCCGCATCCGCCAGGGCGTCGTAGTCGCCGGCGCGCACGTCCACGGTCGGGGACAGCGGCGTGGCGTAGCGCATGTCGGTGGCGACCCCGTTCGCCCGCTCCATCGTGCGGTCCACTAGGACGATCTCCCGACACATCCCGCCACGCTCGATCAACGACAGCACCGTCGCCGCCCCCACGGCGCCGACTCCGACCACCCCCACCTTCATGAATCGCCCCTCTTCGCGCGATCGGCGCCATAACGTCGGCCGTGTCCAACCAGAGCCTCAGCCGCGCCCAATCAGCAGAGGGTAGTCTTCCTGCGGCTCCCGTTCGTCCCGCCGGCGGATGCGACGCGGCCGGCTGGGCAGGTGTCCGGGAGTCATCGTGACCTGTGCAGCCCGCCCGAACAAGCAAGGAGTGCGTGGCGATGGCGCAGCCGGACCGGCAGGCCGTCCCGCAACCGGGCCCGCGAGCTGCTCGGCTTCGTCGACGGGAGCGAGAACCCGGTCGGGCCGGTGGCGAGCGCCGCGGTGCTGATCGGCGAGTGGGGCGTCGGCGGATCGACATCGGGGCGGGCAAGCTGGCAGCGGTCTGCTCATCGACGACATGGGTGACCTGCGCGACTTCCAGGTCGCCGATGCTCGGCCCGCCGCCGAGGTCGCCGGCTGGCGAGGTGACGGCTCCTCCGGTATCGGCCGGGCAGTGGTCGTCGCCCAGGTCAAGCCGACCATGCTGATCGGAACCTCCGACGTGCCAGCAGGCCCGGCCAACCACCGCCCGTAATGGCCACTTGGTCGACTTCCACCCGACCCCGGCCCCGAATTCCCGGCGATGCGTAGGGCCGGCTCGGCGGGACGGTCCTTGGTGCCGTCGTCGACAGCTCCCTGGGCCTGAAGTTGCTCCCGACCGTGCTGAGCGTGATCGCCGGCAGCGCTGACGTGATCAGCTTCCTGGGGCTCGGCGGCCTGTTCGTCGCCCACATCACCGGCAACCTGGTCCTGCTCGCCGCCCACCTGGTCACCGGCACCCGGGTCGGCGTCGCGCTGCTGCTGTCGGTCTCGCTCTTCATCCTGGTGCTGGGGCTGACGAGGCTGCTGGCGGCCGGCCTGGAGGCCATCGGGGTCGCCTCGCTGCGGCCGCTGCTCCTCTACCTCCAGTTCCTGCTGCTCGTTGGCTTCCTGGCCCTTTGCGTCCCCGCCGGCCGGCGCATCGACCCGAACGCGGGGACCGCGATCTTGGCGGGCATGCTGGGGGTCGGTGCTATGGCGGTGCAGAACGCGCTGGTGCAGCTCTCGCTACAGGGAGCGCCGACCACAGCGGTGATGACCACCAACATCACGCGCTTCACGCTGGACGTGGGCGAGGTGCTGCTGCGGCGCGACCCGGCGGGTACCGCCCAGGCCCACCGCCGAGCCGCGCGCACCTGGCCAGCGATCGTGGGGTTCACCGCCGGCGCCGCCCTCGGCGCGGCGTGCTATGCGGCCGCAGGCCTGTGGTCCCTGGCGCTGCCCGCCGGCTTGGCCCTGCTCGCCCTCGCCATCAGTCTGGCAAGCAGCCCCGACGACGGGCAGCGATGAGTTGCCCTGTGTCAAGCCGGTTGGTGTCAAGCCGGGGGGTGGTCGTGGCCTCGGGAGCGGGCGGGGTGGTAGATGTTGGCGGCCCAGGGGCTGGCGTGCGGGCTTCCTCGCAGCAGATGCAAGACCTTGCCGTCACGAGTCCTGTTCCGGCCTATCTCCTTGGAGTTCCCGATCGGCCTCGGTCGGGTTGCTGATCGGTGGACGATCGGTCTCGGTACGTCTGAGCCCGGCGCCGCGGCGGCTCTGGGCCGCCAGCAGCGCCGCGACCAGCCAGCCGATGCCGACCAGCCCAATCAGCGTGAGCGCCCGGTACACCAGCACGGCCGCGACCGCGGCCGGCCCGGGCACGCTGTAGGCGACGGACTGGGCGCACGTGGTGACCGCCCGAGCGGTGATCGAGGCGCGGGTGCTGGTGACCACCCGGCTCACCCCGCTGCGGGTCGAGGACCGGCTCGTCCACCAGATCTGGATGCCGTACCACTGGGGCGGTGCGGGGCTGTCGAGGGGAGACTCGGCCAACGACCTGTTCGGGATCACGCTCGACCCGAACGTGCTCATCCAGGAAAGCAAGGTGGGCACCTGCGACGTCCAGCCCGGACGGCGGCCCACCGGACCGGCGCTGCTCGACTACGTCGCCTCCTACCGGCGCCGCGCCGGCATCACCGGCGACCACCACGTCCCGATCGTCACCACCCCAGCGGCACGGCAACGACCCAGCCGCGAGCCGGGTGGCCGGGACAGGGAGGACTGAGGGATGGTGGGTTCCGACAGCCTGTCCGGTCCACTGGACCCGGCCGCCGACGCCGGCTACCCCGACGCGCCACCGCGGATGGGCTTCTTCACCGACACCAGCGTCTGCATCGGCTGCAAGGCCTGCGAGGTCGCGTGCAAGGAGTGGAACGGGGTCCCCGACGACGGCCTGAACCTGCTCGGCATGTCGTTCGACAACACCGGCGCCCTGACCGCGAACTCGTGGCGGCACGTGGCCTTCATCGAGCAGGCGGCGCCCAGCGCCGTCCAGGCGCCCGGCGAGGACGGCGTGCGCTGGCTGATGAGCTCCGACGTGTGCAAGCACTGCACGCACGCCGCCTGCCTGGACGTCTGCCCGACCGGCGCGCTGTTCCGCACCGAGTTCGGCACGGTGGTGGTGCAGGCCGACGTCTGCAACGGCTGCGGCAACTGCATCCCGGCCTGCCCCTACGGGGTTATCGACCAGCGCGAGGGCGACGGCCGGGCGTGGAAGTGCACGCTGTGCTACGACCGCATCGGCGACGGTCTGATGCCCGCGTGTGCCACCGCCTGCCCCACCGAGTCCATCCAGTACGGGCCGCTGGAGGAGTTGCGCGAGCGGGCCGAGCGGCGGGTCGAGCACCTGCACGAGGCGGGGACACAGGAGGCCCGGCTGTACGGCCACGACCCCCACGACGGCGTCGGCGGCGACGGCGCGTTCTTCCTGCTGCTGGACGAGCCGGAGGTCTACGGACTGCCTCCGGACCCGGTGGTCACCACACGCGACCTCCCGGCGATGTGGCGCCGGGCAGGCCTGGCCGCCGCCAGCATGGCCGCCGCCGCCGTGGTCGCCTTCGTCGGGGGTCGGCCGTGAGCGGCCCTGGCCGCGGTGGCGGCCGCGACCGGGGCGAGCAGCTGGCGGTGCCCGAGGCGCAGGTCCAGTCCTACTACGGCCGGCCGATCGTCCGGGCACCGGTCTGGGGGCACGGCATCCCCGCCTACTTCTTCACCGGTGGCCTGGCCGCGGGCTGCGCCCTGCTTGCCGCCGGCGCCGACCTGACCGGGCGGCCCACGATGCGGCGGGCCGCTCGGCTGGCCTGCCTGGGAGCGCTCGGCGCAAGCGCCGGCCTGCTCGTCAGCGATCTGGGCCGGCCCGACCGCTTCTACAACATGCTCCGGCTCGCCAAGCCCACCTCGCCGATGTCGATGGGCAGCTGGATCCTCACCGCCATCGGACCGCCCGCGGGGATCGCCGCGGCCGCCGAGTTCGCCGACCGCCTGCCGTCCCGAGGCGTGCTCGGGCTGGCCCGCCGGGTGCTGCCGCCGGCCGGGCGGGCGGCCGGCCTTGCCGCCGCCGGCCTCGCCCCGGCGCTGGCCACCTACACCGCCGTGCTGATCACCGACACCGCCGCCCCGTCCTGGCATGAGGCCTACCCGGAGCTGCCGTTCGTCTTCGCCGGCAGCGCGCTGGCCAGCGCGTCAGGGGTTGGCTTGCTGGCGGCGCCGCCCAGCGAGAGCACGCCGGCTCGCCGGCTCGCACTGGTCGGCGCCGGCATCGAACTGGCCGCCTCGCGGTCGATCGAGACGCGGCTCGGCCTGCTCAGCGAGCCCTACCGCCAGGGCCGCGCCGGCCGGCTGCTCAGCACCGGCCGCAACCTCACGCTGATGGGTGCGCTCGGGGCGCTGCTGGGCGGCCGCAGCCGCGTCGTCTCCGCCCTGTCCGGCGGCGCGCTGCTGGCGGCCGCGGCAGCCACCCGGTTCGGCATCTACGCGGGCGGCGTGGCCTCGATGAAGGATCCGCGATACACGGTGCTCCCGCAGCGGGAGCGACTCGACCAGGGACGGCCGGCACGCGCCGACGACACCTGACCCGACCTGCCGTGCCTTGCGTGGAGGCTACGCCGCCGTTGCCCGGCCACGTTCTGCTCCGGGTGGCCGATTGTGCTGGTGCCCTGGGATGGGCAGGGTCGGCAGAGTGTCCCGTCATGGTGCGGAGACCGGCCGGGGTACCTGGGCATCGAGGGGCCCGCCGCTGGCACCACGAGGGGGCGGCTCGCGTGGGATCCGGGTCGGCTACGCCATGGTCGCGCTTGCCGCGGCCGTCGCCTGGATCTTGCGCCGGCTCACCCGGGCGCCCGAGTCCGGAGACGCCATGCGCCTCGCCAACGCCGCGCTGGAGGCGTTCGCGCGGAGAACGTGGCTGCCGCCTCCGTCAGCTCGTCGCTTCACGCGAAACCAGCGGTTGCAACGACCCCCTGCGTAGCCACAGCGCAACAGGCTCAGAAGCGAGACCGCAGGAAAGAAGAGGTGAGCATGACAACCGAATTGGTGCTTCTTGGAACGGCTGGCGGGCCGTTGCCCGTGGCCGGTCGCGCGGGGATCTCGTCGGCGCTCGTGGTCGACGGACGCGTGTTCGTGGTCGACTGTGGTCGCGGGTCGCCGTCCCGCTTCGCCGACGCGGGACTCGACTTCTCCCGCTTGGAGGCGGTGTTCCTCACCCACCTTCATGCCGACCATACCGGTGATCTGGCCGGCATGCTCCTGTACCCGTGGGGCGTCCGCGTGGGCGGTGACGGCCCGCTGGCTCCGATCCGCGTCTACGGGCCGTCGCGGCCCGAAGCGGTGCCAACAGGTGATGCCACCTTCCATCGTGTAACGACGATCCGCCCGGAACTTCCGGCCCCCGGCTCGGCGGACCTGGTCGAGAGCATCCTCGCGGGCTACTCCTACCATCTGAACGTCATGCCACTGGATGCCCGCATGCCGGACGCGGGCGCGCTCGTCCGGGGAATCGACATCCCCGTCCCGGCAAGCACGGCGGGCAGCACCCAGGTTCCGGTCGTCGTCTTCGATGATGAAGTGGTTCGGGTCAGGGTCGTCGCAGTGACGCACGGCCGGGCGGTCCCGGCGCTCGCCTACCGGTTCGACACCGCGGACGGCTCCGTGGTGTTCTCTGGCGACACCACCGTGAACGACGATCTGATCGCCCTCGCCCAGGGTGCTGACATCCTCGTCCACCAGGTTGCCGACCTCGACTGGCTCCGGCGGCACGGCACCACCGGTGCCGCCCTGGAGCGGATGGCCGCACTGCACACCGATGTCACCCAGGTCGGGGGCGTCGCCGAACGCGCACAAGTCCACGAGCTCATCCTCAGCCATTACCTTCCGGCTGCACCGGACGCGATCACGGATGCGGAATGGGCAGAACGCGCCGCGCAGGGCTTCAGCGGGAGAACCACCGCAGGCAGCGACGGCCTGCGTCGAGCGCTCCCTGGCGTGACTTCGTGATCACCTCAAGGTCGCGCAGTGCATCTGATCACAGCCCGCAACAGCCGTCTCATGCTCCTCGCGGTCCGCTGGCGGACTGCGGTACGGCCTGCCTACCGCGACGTCGCAGAACTGCTGGCCAAACGAGGTGTCACCGTTGCCAACAGGCATGAAGATCCCAACCGGCATGATCTGCTTCGTTCCTCGTGATAGGCGCCGCCTCAACCCACGGTTTCTTGGACCGAAGAACTACTTGGGGGCACCCGCTGGCGTGGCCGCTGGTGGTGCCCGACTTGGCCGCGGGTCGGAAGGGTGGCGTGGACTGGTCCGGCAGGCTCGTGGCTGCCGCCTTCGCTCCAGAAGGGAACTGGATCGTGGACGTGGAGATCAGGCTGCGGGTGGACGGGACCCAGCACCGGCTGGTGGTGGACACCCGCACCACGCTGCTGGACGCGCTGCGGGAGCGGCTGGGGATCACCAGCGCCAAAAAGGGCTGCGACCACGGCCAGTGCGGCGCCTGCACCATCCTGCTGGACGGCCGGCGCGCCAACAGCTGCCTGGCACTGGCCGTGGCCCACCAGGACACCGACATCGTCACCGCCGCCGGGCTGGCCGACGGCCAGGAGCTGCACCCCCTGCAGCGCGCGTTCATCGACCACGACGCGTTCCAGTGCGGCTATTGCACCCCGGGGCAGCTGTGCTCGGCGGTGGGGATGCTACAAGAGGCCCAGGCGGGCTGGCCAAGCGCCGTAAGCCGCGACCTGGACGCCGATGAGGTGGTGCTGGAGGAGGCGGAGATCGCCGAGCGGATGAGCGGCAACCTGTGCCGCTGCGCCGCCTACGCCAACATCGTCCCGGCGATTAGGGAGGTGGCGGGCCGATGAGGCCGTTTGCCTACCAGCGCCCGGGCGACGTGGCCGGGGCGGTCGCGATGCTGGCCCAGGCCCCAAACGGGACCTTCCTTGCCGGTGGGACCAACCTGGTGGACCTGATGCGGCTGGGGGTGGCGACCCCGGATGTGCTGGTCGACGTGCGGCGGCTGACCTCGGACCGGATCCAGGAGCTGCCCGACGGCGGCTTGCGGGTCGGCGCGGCGGTGCCCAACAGCGAGCTGGCCGCCGACCAGAGGGTCCGGCGGCGCTATCCGGTGCTGTCGCAGGCGCTGCTTGGGGGCGCCTCTGGGCAGCTGCGCAACCTGGCCACCACCGGTGGGAACCTGCTGCAGCGCACCCGCTGCGTCTACTTCCAGAACCTCACCACCCCCTGCAACAAACGCCAGCCGGGGTTGGGCTGCTCGGCGCTGGAGGGCTACCATCGCGAGCTGGCGGTGCTTGGCTGGTCGGAGGCGTGCGTGGCCACCCACCCCTCGGACATGGCGGTGGCGATGGCCGCGCTGGACGCGGTGGTCCACACCCTGGGGCCGGACGGGCAGCGGACGATCCCGCTGTCCGAGCTGCATCGGCTGCCGGGCGATGCGCCGGAGCGCGACACCGTCCTTGAGCACGGCGAGCTGATCACCGCGGTGGACCTGCCGCCGCTACCGCTGGCGGCCAACTCGCGCTACCGCAAGGTCCGCGACCGGGCCTCCTACGCGTTCGCGCTGGTCTCGGTGGCCGCCGCGCTCCAGGTCACCGACGGACAGGTCCGCGACGTGCGCCTGGCGCTGGGCGGGATGGCGCACAAGCCGTGGCGGGCCACCACGGCCGAGCAGGCCCTGCGCGGCGCGCCCGCCACCGCCGACAGCTTCCGCGCCGCCGCCGACGCCGAGCTGGCAGTCGCGCGGCCGCTGCCCGGCAATGCCTTCAAGGTCCCCCTGGCGCGCAACGTCATCGCCTCGACCCTGCTGGAGCTGACGGAGGCGGCACCATGAGCGCCCGCAGGCTGCCCACCCGCGCCATCGGCACGCCGATGGACCGCCTCGACGGTCTGGACAAGGTCAGGGGCGCCACCACCTACGCCTACGAATGGCAGGTGGACCGGCCGGCGTACCTGTACCCGCTGCAGGCCACCATCGCCGCCGGACGCATCATCAGCATCGACACGGCCGCCGCGGGCGCCGAGCCGGGGGTGCTGGTGGTCCTGACCCACCACAACGCCCCGAAGCTGGCGGACACCGGCGACGGCGAGCTGGCGATCCTGCAGTCGGAGGAGGTCGCCTTCCGCGGCCAGCTCATCGGCGGCGTCATCGCCGACACCTCCGAGATCGCCCGCCACGCCGCCGGCCTGGTCCGCATGGACTACCAGCAGCGCGCCCACGACGTCCAGCTGCGGGCCGACCGCGACGACCTGTACGCCCCCGAGCTGCTCAACGCCGGATTCGAGACCGACACCGCCCAGGGCGACGTCGACACCGGGCTGGCGTCGGCGGCCGTCACGCTGGATGCCACCTACACCACGCCGATGGAGCACAACAACCCGATGGAGCCGCACGCCACCATCGCCATCTGGACCGGCGACGGGCTCACCCTCTACGTCTCCACGCAAGGGGTGCATCCGCTGCGGGCAGCGGTGGCGGCGGCGTTCGGGCTCGACCCGCAGCAGGTGCGCCTGATCTCCCCGCACGTCGGCGGCGGGTTCGGGTCGAAAGGACGTCATCACGCGGACGTCATCCTGGCCGCGATGGCCGCCCAGCTTGTCCCGGGCCGGCCGGTGAAGCTGGCGCTCACCCGCCAGCAGATGTTCTCGCAGGTCGGCTACCGGACCCCGTCGATCCAGCGGATCCGGCTCGGCGCCGAGGGGGGCGGGCGGCTGGTCGCGATCAGCCACGACGTGGTCGAGCAGACCTCCAGGATCAAGGAGTTCGCCGAGCAGACCGCGATCTGCTCCCGGGTGATGTATGCGGCACCCAACCGGCGGACGACGCACCGGCTGGCGGCCCTGGACGTGCCGGTGCCCACCATCATGCGGGCGCCGGGGGAGGCCCCGGGCATGTTCGCGCTCGAGTCCGCCATCGACGAGCTGGCGATCGCCTGCGGTCTGGACCCGATCGAGCTTCGCATCCGCAACGAGCCCGACGTCGACCCGGAGTCCGGGCTGCCGTTCTCCAGCCGCAACCTGGTCGCCTGCCTCCAAGAGGGCGCCCGCCGGTTCGGGTGGGAGCGGCGCGACCCCACCCCGCGGGCCCGGCAGGAGGCGGGCTGGCTGGGGGGCACCGGGGTGGCCGCCGCCACCTACCCTGCGTACTGGCGGACCGGGTCGGCCGCGACCATCCGGGTCGGCCCCGACGGCCGCTACGGCGTGCTGATCGGCGCCGCCGACATCGGCACCGGCACCTGGACGGCGCTCACCCAGATCGCCGCCGACGCGCTGGAGGTCCCCATCGAGGACGTCGACCTGCGGATCGGGGATTCCGCGCTGCCGGCGGCAATCGTGGCCGGCGGTTCGGCGGGGACGGCCAGCTGGGGCTCGGCGATCGTCGAGGCGGCCCGCCAGCTGCGCGCGCGCCTTGCGGCCGAGCACGGCGGGGTGGTGCCGGCCGAGGGACTGGAGGTCACCGCCGCGATGCCCGCCAACCCCGACACCGAGCGGTACGCGATGCACAGCTTCGGGGCGCAGTTCGCCGAGGTCCGGGTGCACCAGGACAGCGGCGAGGTGCGGGTCCCCCGCCTGCTCGGCGTGTTCGCGGCCGGCCGGATCATCAACCCCAAGCTTGGCCGCTCGCAGCTGTTGGGGGGGATGACCTGGGGCTTGTCGATGGCGCTGCACGAGCACAGCGTGCTGGACCCCCGCTTCGGGCACGTCGCCAACCAGGACTTTGCCACCTACCACATCGCCGCCAACGCCGACGTCGGCTCTATCGAGGTGGCCTGGGTGGAGGAGGAGGACCCCTACGTCAACCCGATGGGGTCCAAGGGCATCGGCGAGCTGGGCATCGTCGGCACCGCCGCCGCGATCGCCAACGCCGTCTATCACGCCACCGGCATCCGCGTCCGCGACCTGCCGATCACCCTCGACAAGCTCCTGACCCAGGGGCTGAAAGCAGGATGAGCGCCCGCCGCCCGAAACGAGCGTGGTCTGCGCGGACGAGCTCGGCCCAGTCGGGTGCGCAGCACGGGCTAAGGCTCGTCGGCAAGGTGCTGACCGGGCCGACGCGATCGCCTATTGAGGCCGTCTGGTCGGGTCGGTACGTTAGTTGGTTGCGCCTTCGTGGTGGCTGTGCCGTTGCCGCCCTGATCGTTGTGTGCCTTCTCCTGTCTGGGTGCACGTCGGGCGGCGCCCGCCCGCCGGTGTCGCTGCCGGTGCCCAAGGCGGGTGAGGTCGCCTTCTACCTGTCGCTGCCCAGCTCAACGGCGGGGCTCGCCCAGGCGGCGGCCAGGGTGGCGACGCCGGGGTCATCGCGGTACCGGCACTTCAGCTCGCTGGACGAGGCCGCGCGCCGGTTCGGCGCTTCGGATGCGCAGATCAACACCGTCGCCAAGTCGGTCAGAACCCTGGGCCTGCAGTTCGCGGCGGACCCCACCCGGTTGTTCGGGCGCGTGACCGGCTCGACCCAGCAGTGGCAGGCAGCCCTTGGCGGCATGCCGCTGTCCAAGCAGGCGGCCACGGCGGCCAGCCCGTTCATCACCTATAGCCTCCCCCAGCAGACACCCGCCGGGCTGCAACCGGCGGGCACCACTCTGCTGCTGCCACAGGCCCTGGTGTATGACCCCACCGCCGAGGGGAGCCGTCCGCCCAGTGGGATGCGTCCCACGCCAACTCCGGCAGCCGCCGGCACCGCGACCCCGGCCAAGGCGGCCCGGCCGTTTCCGGCAAACACCGGCACCCCGCTGGTCGCCGGCTGCTCGGCTGCGCTGCTGGCGCAGCGCCGCGTCTACACCCAGCAGCAGGTGCAGACCGCCTACGGCATCGACACGCTGCGAGCCCACGCCGCCGGCACGCCGGTGATCACGGTCCTGGACCTGGGGGGTGGCTGGCTGGCCAACGACCTCAAGCTGGCGG
>Ga0137369_10007689_pt1 | contig 10808 bp, 15 predicted proteins | sample SagtaG_12_FD_104918 | JGI IMG/M metagenome (GOLD analysis project Ga0137369, IMG submission 104918) | Vadose zone soil microbial communities from Sagehorn Ranch, Mendocino, California, USA - Sage1_L_113_16 metaG | ecosystem: Environmental > Terrestrial > Soil > Vadose zone | place: USA... | reverse complement strand
CGCTCGCGCGGGGCTTCGACCCCGACAACGCCGGGTTCTTTCGAGGCGATGGCCCGAAGTTCCCGCAGGAGCCGATGCTCGGCCTCCTCCTGACCGACTACCGCGTCAATCGAACGGAGGACAGCCTGCGCATGCTCCGGAAGGCGCTGGACGCGATGGCGTACGGCGGGATCCGGGACCACCTGGCCGGGGGTTTTCACCGCTACAGCACGGAGCCCACCTGGTCGGTCCCGCATTTCGAGAAGATGATCTACGACAACGCCCAACTCCTGCACCTGTACGCCGAGACCTACCAGATCACCCGGGACCCGCTCTACAAGGCGGTGGCGCTCGAGCTGAGCAACTACCTCAACCGCGAGATGTCCGCTCCTGAGGGCGGCCTCTATACGGCCCAGGACGCTGAGGTGAACGGCGAGGAAGGCGCGAGCTACGTGTGGACGCGCGCGGAGATCGTCTCCATCCTGGGAGCCCAGGACGCTCAGCGCTTTTTCCAGATCTACGACCTGACGCTCATGGCACGGCCCCGCGGCCAGGCAGGGATGGGCGACCCCGTCGGAGTCCTCCGCGTCCGCGCCGACCTGGCGAAGAGCCGCGGCAACACCACCACCCTCCAGTCCCTCAACGCGCTTTCCGCGCTGCGGGCCAGGCTCCTCGACGCCAGGAATCGACGCCCGCAGCCGCTGCGGGACGACAAGATCGTGGTCGGCCTGAACGGGCTCGCCATCGAGGCGCTCGTGCGGAGCGCCAAGATCCTCGGGACTCCACGGGACCTGGCCGCGGCTCGCCGCGCGGCGGATCGGATCTGGGCGGTCGCCTATGACCCGGGCTCTCGCCGCCTGAGGCACCAGATCTTTCACGGGCGCGCCCAGACCGACGCCTTCCTGGAGGACTACGCGCTCTTCGGGAACGGCCTCATAGCTCTGTACGACGCCACCCAGGAGGTCCCCTGGCGCTCCCGCGCCGCCGCCCTCGCGGATGATCTCCTCCGCCGCTTCGTCCGTACCGACCGGGGATTGTCTATCACGCCCAACGAGAAGGATCTCTTGCTCCCGCCGCAGGACGACGGCGATGGCGTCCATCCATCGGGAACATCGGCGGCCGTCGCGCTGCTGCTGCGCTTGAGGACGGCCACCGGCGAACCGCGGTATGCCACGGCCGCCACCCGCGTCGTCGCCAGCCTCGACGATGAACTGCAACGGTCCCCGTGGGGCTAGAGCGCGCTGGTCGCGACCGTGAACTCTCAGACGCCCGAGAAACAGCGCCTCATCGCGTCGACGGGGACTGCGGCCAGCACCCCCGGCTCGGCTCCGGCCCTCACACTGCCGAATACCGCCGACCATGTCCGGATCACTGCGAGTGCAGCCCCCAAGGGCGATCATGACGAGATCGTGGCCACGCTACACATCGACGAGGGCTGGCACGTCAACGCCAATCCAGCGTCCTTGGATTTCCTGATCCCGACCACCATGACCTTCGCCGGGCCGCCCCCGAGCGACCTAGCCTACCCCGCGTCGGTGCGGATCACGCCCAAGTTCGCTCCGGACGGTCTCGACGTATACGAGGGCCAGGCGCGGGTCGTGGCCACCTTTCCGCGCGGGACCCTGACGCAGTCTCGGGACATTCGAGCCACCATCCGGACCCAGGCATGCAGCAACGAGGTGTGTCTGCCTGAGGCGACATTCCACGTGACGGTGCCTCAGAACCCGGTGCCTCGCTAGAGGCTTTCTTCGCCTGACCGACATGATGCGGCTCGACGCAAACTCGATCTCGACGGTAGAGGACCCCAGCCGAACGCACGACCCCGCCGTGAGCCGGCGCGCGTGGCTGCGGGCGACCCTCCTGATCGGCTCCGCGCTTCTGGGCGTCCTCGCTTATCCTTCGACGAGCTGGCATCTGGTCGCGTGGCTGTCGGCCGTTCCCGTCTTCGCCTATGCGGTCACCCGGTCCCCCGGCCGAGCGTTCATGGACGGCTGGCTCTACGGGAGCGTGTTCTTCGGGGCGCTCCTCCGGTGGCTCGAGCAGACTGTCCGGACCTACAGCGTCATCCCGTGGCCGATCACCTGGCTTCCTGTCCTCGCCCTCGCTGCGTACTGTGGCCTCTACATCGGCCTCGTCGCGGTCGGAGTCGGTTGGCTTGCTAGGAGCGGCGGCCGCGCGTTCGCGCTCGCCGTCGCTCCGTTTCTCTGGATCGCCGCCGAGTGGTCGAGAGGCCATGCCCTCTCCGGCTTCCCCTGGGGACTGCTGGGCTACTCACAGGCGCTCGTGCCGCCCGTCATTCAGATCGCCGCGTGGACGGGCGTCTACGGCGTGTCCTTCCTCGTCGCCAGTGTGAATGCCGCGATAGCCGGGGTAGTGGTCCTCGCACCGCGGCGCGCCGCGGCCGGGCTGGCCGCCGCCGCACTGCTGCTCACCCTCGACCTGGCCATCGGCCTGAGCGCGCTCGGCAGGGTTCCGGTCTCTGCTCCAGCGCTCCGAGTGGCCATCGTCCAACCGTCCATCGACCAGGCGCGGAAGTGGGAACCCGCTAGCTTCGCCCGGACCGAGCAACTGTACTGGAGGCTGACGCGCGCCACCGCCGGTCACCGGCCCGACCTGGTGATCTGGCCGGAGACCGCCCTGCCCTTTCCGCTCCGGGAGGACCCGACAGCGCTGGCGGGTCTCGTGGCGCTGTCGGCAGAAGTCAAGGCACCCATCGTCGTCGGTACCCTCGATGGAGGACGGACCCGAGACACGAGGCGCTATCTCAATAGCGCCTTTCTGGTCGGCCCAACTGGGATCGAAGGCCGGTACGACAAGATTCACCTCGTCCCATTTGGCGAGTACCTGCCCGGCAGCAGTCTCGTCAGCTTCGTCGAGAAGTGGGCTCCATTCGTCTCCGAACTCCAGTCCGGTACGGCGTGGGCCGTATTCCCGCTTCGGGAGACGGCCTTCGGCGTCGTCATCTGTTACGAGGCGATCTTCCCCGACCTGTTCCGCAGCTTCGTGCTACGCGGCGGGAGGTTCATGGTGAACATCACGAACGACGCGTGGTTCGGGGACACCAGCGGTCCCTGGCAGCACCTGGCGATCCTGCCGCTCCGCGCGGTGGAGAACGGAGTGGCCATCGCGCGGGCCGCCAATACCGGCGTGTCGGCGGTCATCGAGCCAAGCGGCCGCATCGTTCGCACACTCGGCCTCTTCGAGCGTGGACAGATCGACGGCTTCGTCACGACGCGCGGCGACACGACGTTCTACACGCGCCATGGGGACGTGTTCGCGCTTGGTTGCCTCGGCCTTTCCGGGATCGCTCTGGCCGGGCCGGCGGCCCGTTGGCGGCAGCGGCACCAAGACAAGCGAGCGGCTGCTTGATCGCCATGCGGGTTCTAACGCCATCCCTCCTGGATTCCCTGGGAAGGCGCCAACCCGCCGGCGACACCGGCAAGCGTGTTCGGCGACGAAGCGCCGGCCCTGTCTTGCGACCAAGGCACGTTCATCAAAGGGTCGGAGCGTGAGCGCATCGGGACGATCGTCAGGTCGTTCAACGTTCCGAGAGGGGAGCAGAACATGGGTCCATATCGGAACGCGCGGTGGGAGCCCCTCGGGGCCTCGCGGGTGACGATCTCCCTTCCCCGAGCCCTCGCGCCGATCACCGTGAACCGGTATCTGATCCAGAAGGATCGGGATCAGCAGCTTGTGCTCTAGTGGTACCAGTCAGAAGGGCCGGCAATTCCGGGGACAGGTGGAGGCCCGGGTTGAGGTGGTGAGGAACTCGATCGCGCGCCACCGGATGGGTGGCGCGCTGGTGAGAGTTTCAGCCCCGATTAGATGCGCGAGGTGGACCGACCCATGGTCGAGGAGTGGGGACCCGACTGACCCGTTCGTTTCAGGGGGGCGGGGCCCGCCAATGCACGGTCCGCGCGCGCAGTGAACCGCGGGGCATCGCCCGCTCAAGCGCTGGTCGGGGACTCCAGAGTCTCGACTGGTGACCCTGCACTCCCAACGATAGGAGGACACCATGACAACCCGCCTCAAGCCTCTGACGTTAGAAGAAGCGTCCGATCCGGCGGTGAAAGGCGTCATCCAGTTCTCACGGGACGGGTTTGGCGACACCCAGATGTTTGGCCTTATCGCCCGGAGCCCGGAGCTTCTCAAACGCATCGCCGCGGTGTTCGAATACCTTTTCGGGGGCGGAGGCCGCATCGAGCCCTATCTCTTGGAGATGATGCGAATCCGCACCGGTCACCTCAATGCGTGCACCTACTGAGCAACGGTCCGACTCGCTCCGGTGAGCGAGCAGGTGAAGCCAAAGGAGCCAGCCATTGGCGTCTGCGACATCAGCCGGATGACCAAGGCGCAGGCGGTCGGGGCGCTGGCTCACAAGATCGACACGGGGACACTCACGAGGCGGGAAGCGCTCGCCATCGAGCTCATCGATTGCATGGTGACAGACCCGCACACCGTGACCGACGAGCTGTTCGCCCGACTGAAGCAGACGTTCGGCGAAGAGGAACTGGTCGAGCTGGTCTTCGCGGGTGCCCTGTTCATCTGGGGGAACCATTTCAACATCACCATGCGGGTCGACACCGACCCCGGGAGCGCCTATCCCCACAACCTCGCCTACGCGGAGGCTGCAGTGCGATAGGCGGCGGAGCTTCAGCAGCGGCTTCAACACACCCGGCCGGAGAAGCCACGAGGACCGCCGCCGGCTTGCAGAACCAGTACGTCGTGCCGCCGTGCTCGGCGCTGCCACCGGCGGCGGTGCCCGCCTCGCTATTGCCCCTCCACGACCCGCGGCGCCGCTCGGTTGCCCCGCGGGGTTCTCGCGCAAAAGGTGATTACAGTCTCGTCAGCTGTCCTGACTGGATCAGGTCCACCAGCACGTTCCACTCGTCCTTCCCCAGCCCCGCGAGGTTCCCCGCCTCGCCGATCCGCACCTCATCCCCGGCAATCTCTACTTCCGGACAGGCCGTGCACATCGGGCACAGCGACATCTTCAAGGTCTCCATCTCATATCCTCCTTTCGCGGGTGTGTTACTTGGTCATCGTCCTTCCGCAGCAACAGGTCGGCGCTCGGTCGCCACCCATCCTCGGCTTCGGGTCCTTGGTCACGGTGACCTCGCACCCAAAGCTGGGATCCGGGCAGCGGTACACCTCGCCCTTCTTCCACGGCACGGTGCCTCACCTCTCTTTCTTCGGCCGAACGGCGTGCTCGATGTGGGGGCAGACTGCCGCCCGGTTCTGACGGAGCGATCGCCAGCTCTGTAACAACGCCCTGAGGCCATCGCGGATCTCCATCAGGTCGGCGAGCCGCTGCTCCAACTCCTCCGCCTTCCGCTTCACGAGGTCGCGAACGTGAGGGCACGGAGCCCGGCCGGCGCGCTTGATGGCCACGATCTCTTTGATCTCGTCCAGCGTGAACCCGAGCCGCTGCGCCTGGCGCACGAACGCGAGAAGGTCCGGGGCGTCGCTGTCGTAGACGCGATGGCCGGAGGACGTGCGCCGGGCGGCGGGCAGAAGCCCCACCGCCTCGTAGAGGCGCAGCGCCTTCGGGCTGGCGCCACTCCGCTTCGCCACTTCACCGATCAGCAGACCGTCCCTGCTCATGACCTCAGGCTAGACCTTGCCCCTAGGGGCAAGGTCTAGCGGTTTCTCTGACGACCGGCGCCTCGGCAACCTGACACGCCGCCCGCCGGTACCCGCCTCGGACCCGTGCGAGCTCGTGCTGGCATCGCAGGTTGCAGCCTCCACTGCAGGGCTCGCTTGACCGCGACGGGTCAGGTCCCTCACGTCATACCTTCGACCGCCAGCACGGCCGTCGAGGTCGCGGCAAGCGCCGCGTGCGCGACGGGGAACACGAGGACGATGGTCAACCATGGCCACCGACACAATCTCATTTGATCCCCTTCATCTCCGTGCCCTTCATGTCGTGGCTGGACCTCTCATGCGTGGGCCCCTCCGTCACGCGCGCGAGCAGCTCCGACGTCATTTCGGGGAACCGATCTAGCACGATGGACGTCGCGACGACGAGGCTCGCGACGATCAAGAGCGCGAGCGTGATCTTGCTCCCCGCCATCCGGCAGCCGAGGGCGTCACAGCGCTTCCGCTCGCGCGCATACAGGACGACGCCAATCGAAATCCCAACCACGCCGGCCGGGATGAGGATCCAGCGGTAGCGCATCGTCACCGCCATGAACGCGCCACTCCCTAGCCCCAGGGTGATGACCACGAGCGGCAGGAGACAGCAGAGCGACGACAGCAAAGCGCCGGCCCACGCGGCGAGACCGGCGCCGACCGAACCCGGCCTCATCGGGCTCGCCGCCGCTGGCGATGGCGATACACGGCCAGTATTACGAAGCCCGCGAGCAGCGGGAGTAGCACGAGGTCCAGGCGGCCCGTCCAGGCGCCGAGGCCGATTGCCCCGAGCACCACCACCGCGACCGGCGTCAGGCACGCCAGGCACGCGAGGGCCGCGCCGATCACGCCAAGCGCGAACCAGCGATCACGCCACATGGCCCCTACGCTCACGCTTCCGCGGCAAACGCCCCGTACTCGAGGGTGAGCCGGTACCGCCGGCCGCAGCACTCGATCATGTCCCCCGCCTTGGCGTCCCCGGCCAGCGTCACCAGCTCGTCGCACGCCGGACAGCTCACCCGATGAGCGAGCGTGGCGACCCAGCCACCCTCCGCCTCCTTGAGGCGGAGGAGATGGCCCGCGCAGTTCGGGCACTCCACGAGATCACCCGAGCGACTTCCCAGGGGGACTTCGACGAGGGCGCCGCAGTCGGGGCAGCGCACCACCATCGCGATCAGATCCCCAGGAGCCGCTTGAGGCGACCCCGGTCGAAGCCGACGATCACCTCGCCGTCCACCGTGATGACGGGCACGGCCATCCGTCGGGTCTTCGCGATCAGCTCGTCGCGGGCAGCGGGATCCTCGGCGACGTTCCTCGCGGTGAACGCGATCCCATGGGACGAAAGAAACTCCTTCGCCGCGTGGCACGACTGTCAGGTGCTCGACCAGTACACCGTCACCTCCCGGTTGGCCATCGTCGCTATCCTCCGAGCAGACCGCCGAAGATCCGCTTCGCCAGCTTGAACCCCTCGAGCACCTTCGCGCCCGCGCCGTCCGCCCCCGGGTTCACCTCTCGCCACGCCCGCAGGTGCTCTTCCGACCGGAAGAAGTTGAGGGTCGTTCAGAGGGACGTGGCGATCCGCCCCTGGCCGGCCTGCCGCCGCCCGACCCACACCATGACCCCTCCCGCCTCGGGCGCCGGGCCCTCCGGGCTGACCGTCAGCTCCAGGACATCTCCGCAGTCGTGGCACCGCGACCGGATCTCCACCCGCTGCCCGAGCATCGGCGCCATGCCGAGCGCGTCGATCGCGCAACACGCGTATCGCTCCTGCCCCGCAGCCAGTCGCACGACGAAGGGCGTCGGAACGGCCGAGAAGGGGTAGGCGATCTCGACGAGCCCTTCCTGGACGCGGATCAGGTCTTCCTCGTCCAGCGTGATCAACGCCTCTCGGACGGCCTCTGGAGGGCGATCCGAAAGGCCAGCCGAGATCGCGTCAACCGGAATCGGGCCGCCGCGATCGGCGAAGACCCGGAGAATCTCGCGGAGGACGTCCGTCTGGCGCGCGGCCCGACGGGCGGCCCACCTGGCTTCCAACTCAGCGTCGATCAGCTCATCCGCGGTCTTGATCTCCAGCAACTTCGCCCTCCGTCAACGGGTCGGCCCGAGGCGTCCCGGGAGCCGACCGGGTCCCTGTTGCGGAACGGTACAGTCTGTAGTAGCTACAGACTCAAGCGTTATTTTCGGGGGGTCGAGGAGGCGGTCTTGGACACCGCGTCAGCCCGCTTGGCGATTGGAACGCTCTCGCAGCGCACGGGCTGCAACATCGAGACGATCCGGTACTACGAGCGCGTCGGACTCCTCCCCGCGCCGGCCCGGAGCCCCGGGGGCTACCGCCTCTACGGAGCCGACCATCTGAAGCGGCTCACCTTCATCCGCCGGGCCAGGGCCCTCGGCTTCTCGATCGACGAGGTCCGGAAGCTGCTGGACCTGGCGGACCATCGCCGGCGTCCGTGCGCCGAGGCGAGGGTCGTCGCGGCCGCGCATCTCGGCGACGTCCGCGCCAAGATCGCTGACCTCAAGGTGATGGAGCGGGTCCTGAAAGAGACCGTCGCCAGTTGCGGCGAAGGCATCGGGAGTCACTGCCCGCTCATCGAGGCGCTCTACCGGGACGGCCTCGTCACGGGCGGCGCGGAGGTGGCTCGACTACGGCCGCCATCGAGAGCGTCACGTCCTCGCAGGCGGTGACCAGGCGGCGCGGGCAATCAAGAGGCGTCGCATGGTCGGGAAATAGCTGTCAGCGCCAGGAGAACCGTAGAGGACCGCGGCCACTCACGGCGCACGCGATCCGCGTCACCACCGCCAATGGGCGCGAAGGAGACGGCACGGGTCCAAGCATTCAGCGATGGCGTATTTGCCTCGCCATCACGCTGCTCATCCTGGAGATCAACGTCCCGGAGCTCACGCCTGGCACGGCGATACCGCGAGCTCGCGCGGCGCGGCGAAGACGCGCGTGATGACGAGATCCCGCTCCGCAGACCTGGCAGATGTTGTGGTCTCGCTACTTGTCGCGCTCATGTTCTTGTTCTCTCAACTGACAGCTCATCCACGAGTGAGCGGTGTATCGAGTTCGGGATCTCCGCGCTGGCCTCGGCGCGGACGCTACGTCGGCGGGCCCTCCCTCACCGGCCGGACCTCGACGGTGCTCGTGCGAGCCAATGGAACGCCTGCGGTGATCGCGATGCCTTCATCGACATCAAGGATCTCCTTTTGAGGGTCATACCCGTTAGACACGGCCTCGTGGAAGGTGTGGCAGAACGGGGGATAAGAGGGTTAGGCGAACGACGTGGGCGACTCCGGCCCGCCCAGCAAGTGACAGAGGGAGGTTGCTCTCTTAGTACTCCAATTCGTAAATACGGTGACGTATTCACCGAGCGCTCGCCGCCATCGAAGTTGGCGCTACGCCTGCGCCGCGATGGGCTCGAGAAAATACGTCATCGTAATTGCGAATTGGAGTACTTAGCGTCGCGCGCAGACCTCGGCGGCAAGAACTCGCGGATCCTTGGTCCGAGCGTTGCGGGTGGCCCGCAGGATGGTCGCTTCCCGAAATCCCGCCTCTCGGAACTCGTCGAGGAAGGCGCCGCCTTCCTTCGCCCCGGCGATTCAGGCAAACCACTCCGCCTGAGTGAAGTGCTTGGGCTTGGACACGGCCTCCTGCAACACGAGTTCGGCGGCGTAGACCGCTCCGCCGGGCCGCACGACCCGGGCGAGCTCCTGGAAGATCTCCCTCCGGGCGGGGTTGAGGTTAAAGATGCCGTTGACGAGCGCGACGGTGACCGAGGCGCTCCTCAGCGGGAGCCTCTCGGCATCCCCCCGGCAAAACATCACGTTGAGCCCGAGCATGGTCGCTGCGTCGCGGGCCCGCGCCAGCATGGAGTCGCTGAAGTCGATCCCGACCACGTGCCCTGTCGGTCCCACCCGCTGGCTGGCAATCAGGCTATCCAGCCCTGCCCCACACCCGAGGTCGAGCAGCCCGCCCCAGCGCGGCAGCTCCGCGAACATCGCCACGTTGGAGACCCCCGCGAATGCGTCGACCGAGACGGCAGGCAAGGCGTCCAGAAGGCCTGCTGGATATCCCAGGCGTTCGGCGAGGGCTCGGCCCACGGGGAACGCATGCTTCTCTCCCGGTCTCTCGGCGGCCGCGCAGTACGCTCGGCGGACGGCAGCGCGGAGTTGGATCGACTCGAGAGTAGTTGACGGCATTTGACACCGCCATTCTTGCTCGGTTAGGATCGAAAATAACTATAGGTCTAAACCAGATCTATTGCAACAGCCTATTGCCAGGAAGCAGGAGGGGCGCATCCGGTACTACGGGGTCACGACTTCCTTCGCGAGCCAGCACGAGCCGCTCGCACGGCTCATGCAGCGGGAGCCGCTCGACTTCATCCAGGTCGACTACACCATCGACAACCGCGCGGTGGAGGACCGTCTCCTGCCCCTGGCCGCCGACCGCGGGGTGGCCGTCCTCACGAACCTCCCCCTCGGGCGCGCCTTCGAGAGCGATCCACAGGCCCGGACGCGGCTCTTCGCCGGCATCGACCTGGCAGTGAACGGCCTTACCCTGGTCACGCAGGTCTTTCTCACCGGGCCCCTGCTCCGCTGGCTCGGAGTGGGCGTCAGCCTCGCCTTCCTCCCCCTGATGAGCCTGATCGGGTTCGGGATCCTCGGGAGCGCGCCCGTCCTCGCCGTCCTCGTCGTCTTCCAGGTGCTGCGCCGGGCGGGAAACTTCGCCATCCAGCGTCCGGCCCGCGAGGTGCTCTACACCGTCCTGCCGCGTGCCGACAAGTACAAGGCCAAGAACTTCAACGACACCTTCGTGTACCGCGTGGGCGACCAGCTCGGGGCCTGGTCCTACACAGCGATCGCATGGCTGGGGCTCGGGCTCTCGGGCCTCGCCCTCACGATGGTCCCGCTCTCCGCGCTGTGGCTGCTCCTCGCGCTGTGGCTGCTCCTCGCGCTGTGGCTCGGCACGCGGTACCGGAGGCTTCTCGCTGATACACGACGGTCCGAGCCCGTCACGGTCGCCCGAGAGCCCGGGTGATCACTCTCGTGACCGACGGCATTCGGGCTGATCCGGAGGCGAGCTGACTTTCCACGTTTGGGCAGGCTCGGGGCCGATTGTGGCCTCTCTTCGGAGAGTTTTCGGAGAGGACGCCGGGGCCGATGAGCACGCCGGCCAGCAGGCTCGCCGAGCACGCCGG
>Ga0137369_10007687_pt1 | contig 10808 bp, 10 predicted proteins | sample SagtaG_12_FD_104918 | JGI IMG/M metagenome (GOLD analysis project Ga0137369, IMG submission 104918) | Vadose zone soil microbial communities from Sagehorn Ranch, Mendocino, California, USA - Sage1_L_113_16 metaG | ecosystem: Environmental > Terrestrial > Soil > Vadose zone | place: USA... | reverse complement strand
TTAAGGGACCAACGGGTTAATTTCCGTCGCGGCGCAGCAACAACAACAGGGTGTGCAGCAGCAACAACAAGAGTCGCCTTTCTTCAACCGGCTAAGAGTGTCAATCTTAGAGACGCCCTGGAAGTTGGCGACGATTTCCATGCGGTAATCGCCAAACAGTGACTCAAGCGTGACCAGGTCTTCAGTGGTCAGGGTCTGCACCTTTTTGTTGTCGACTTTTTCGGGGCGGAAGCCGAAGGCTTTCTCCATGTCCCGTAGGTCTTTCGGGGTCATGGAAAGAACCGTCCTAGACGCCTTCAACCTTGTCAGACGTTCTTTGGGAAACATGGTTCCAACCCTTCGTTTGCTTTCTTCTTCAGAACCGATGCGTTGTGCCATCTAGATTATCTCCTTTCTATTTTTGTATTATTTCAATACCCCGATAGGATGCTGCTTATTATTGACATCTTGTTCAACCAGTGGCTTACCAATTGCCACGATGTATACCGTGGAAATTGTCAAACCGTCAAGAGCAAGAACGGCGTCGATTTCCCGATCGTAGAACTCGCCGAGATTCCCGCATGCCAAACCCAGGGAATAAGCCGCCAAGTTTAAATTTTGGACTACCGCGCCCGCTTCGAGCATTGCGAATCGGTATCCACGGTCTCCATATAGAAAAGCGCTACGTTCTAGTATTGCCGCAATAAAAACGGTCATAGTGGCGTTTATGAAACGCCGGTCCGTGAAACTAGGGGCGATCTTGTGGGAATGATCACCGTTCTGAATTCGGCGCAAACTATTATTCGGTGGGTTGTAGTGATACAGTCCAGCATCAAGACCGTCCACACGGGTGCCGTGGATGAACAGCTCAAGCGGGTAATGAGAGCCTGCGGAATGTACCGCCCGCGGCTGGCGGAAAGCACCGGCCTTGTCTGAACCGCCGATAACGCCGTAACTGTGGCGCAAGAGAGCAGCTACGGTCTTGAGGCTCAAATAACAGGGCTCAAGGACATCGGCCACAATTCTTCCTGTTATCGCCTCCTGTAACGGCACTTGTGGGAGTGCTGCGTCCTCAGGTAGTCTGACCTCCGGGTACGCCTCAAACGCGAGCGACTCCTGCATGCGATGCATATACTCCTCGCCTACACGGTCCATGCGGAAAGGAGCATGGACACTCGCTTTCGAATTTTCGTGAAACAACTCCCAAACAGAGTCGGATTGATTTAGCGAAGGCGCTATCAGCTTCCTGGCCATGGTACTCACGAAACGATCCCCTTTCGCGAGAAAGGATGTGGGAGTGGACTGTCGCCAGATTCGCGTGTGACGCCGTTATGCCCGAGTTCTCCTGCTAATTGCCAAAGCCTAGATCCTCCTAGGGCACGAGTTCGGAAACCAAAGAAGAGTGGATGCAACCCCGGAATCACCGCGCGAAGTACACTCAACCCCATCGTTTTAATATCCGGGCTTGTGATGTCGGCGAGGAGTATACGATAACCGTTCGATTGAATCCGGCGCAGCAATGCCGCGAGATCTTTTTGCGGATCGCCGACCGCGAGCCGTTTCAGGTTGTCAAATTCCAGACGGTCGGGTGAAGAGAGCAGGAAATTAATTAGACCGGCATTTCGGTGATCACACCAGTAGTTGAGATGATCACTTTGGATCAGAACGTCGTTCGGGTCTTGAGACCGCCTGCGCCAATGTGTCTGAATGAGCTGGCAATAGTAATGTACATGAGCTAGGTTTTCTAGACACTTCCTGATGGCTTGCTCCGGATCAAGTCCGGTGCCAGCGGCAAATACCCGCGCCGGAGATAATGGAGATGAATTTGTCAGTACGGCAACGAAAGTCGGTACTCCGAGATCTAACTCGACTTTGAGTAAATTGACCGAGCTTCCACACCGCTCGAAGCGAGCGACGAGATCATAGTTAGTATCGCTCAAGGTTTCGATCCGGAGGTGCGGCAGGACAAGTCGGCACTGCCAGAACAGCGCCAACGCGTCGCACTCGATCACGTCACAAATGGCCTCCAGAGCGGCCCGAGCTGGGTTCCAGTGACAGGCAAGACCAGTTGAAGTGTGTGGGACAATTGGGGCTTCCCCACGCTGAGCAAGAGGCGCATAGGGCAGGAAAATCATCGCCGATGGAACGAACATCACTTCACCGCGCTGCAGATCCAGCGTTGGCGCCCAATGCACGGGAGTATCTTCGTCAAATGGAACCCATGGAAAGCCAGGCTCCCTGTACTGCTGGTTACTGAAAAGAGCAAAATCGCAAGGTGGAACACAGGAAAACGACGCAGAGTTTGCACTGGTTACGGGACGCTTGTCTTTCTCTTCGGAACGCAGCGTTGCACAATAACTGCTAACGGCGTCTGTGACCGCGTTAATGACAGCAACATCGCGCCTAGCTGCCGCGGCTGATGTTCGGCCGCAATTAGGATAACCTCTGATGGCGAGTGTATTGCAGAGTTGGGCCGAAAAGTGGAAGAACTGAGGACCTCCGGCTTCCGTGCGAATCTCGCTCACAGAATTAATGACACCCACATGATCATCCACCAGGCAGTCAAACAAACGCCCAAAAGCGGGCATAGCGGAGGTGGTCATCATCCCTCTTCTCCATCATCCGGTTCTAAAAGAATAGACCGGATGAGTGCCGGTGAAGGAGTCCGCGTCAGACTTGAGCAGACTTCACATCGCGGCAGCTTAAGAACCCGATGGGCTTTCATCTCCGCTCCCAGTAAATTTACCCTGATCAGTGTTCCCACGTTTGCCAGGCTTGGCCCTAGACCGAAGTACTTGGTGAGTTCCATTGCCGCAATATCTCCCAGAATGCTTGGCATGGAGGGGTGGAAACCACTCACAGATTGTTCGCTGATGAGGGCCGACTCCGCGGCGCGACGAGTGAAAGGATCAACGAGATGGGCATTCTGCCGTGAGCGCATGCACTCAAAGCAAGCAGTTTGTCCAGGCACAACGAGAGGGCCGACGTAACCGACCAAATCCTGAAGCAAAACCGGCATGTAAAAAATATTGTGCAGCACACAATATTCGTTCCACACCCGAAGTTGCTCGGTAGCGCCGGTATCGGAAGTAGCAACAACACAATCCACAGATTCAGGGTCTAGATCATCGACCCGTTCAATCAACTCTGGTAACATGCTCCCGAACTCCGGCCACTGCTCGTTTATAATCCGTCCATCTTGGTCGAGGACGGCGAGATTCCGTAGAAATGGATCATCGATCGGCTTTAGGTTGGTCGCTCCCGAGGCTCGCAACCCCTCAATGACCCGACGTGCAATATAGCCCAAACCAAAGACCTTGATCCGGCGTTTATTTAGCTGCTCGCTAACGGTGTTTTTTGAAATCCCGAAGTGCCAGTAAAAAATGTCAACGGGGCTTTCGTCGTCAATGTCGGAGATATCTCCACTATTAGGGACAAGAATGCGGCGGCTCACCAAGCTGTCAATCAAAGATTCCCCAGCGGGTCGCTTGGGAGGGCTGAGCGATTCCAGGATCTCCTCGCGGGTTGCGCCCTTCAGAGTGGTTTCGAGGACCACGTTCACTACTTCGGGAGCATCCTCACCAACGACCTTCAGTTCGACCCGGCCGCGCTTGATGACAACACCATCATTAATTTCGATGAGTTGAACAGGCAACGCGACAAGCTTCTCGTTAGAAATCTCGATTTTCATCTAATTCGCTGTTCCTGTCCCGACTATTATGCCGTAGGAGGAACATCCATCCCTACGTTAGTGACACCCACAGGCATTTGCTGCGAAGAGGTCGTGGGCCGGTGCGGAGCATAGACTCCGCCGAATGCGCGATACAGGTTGTGATACTCGTTCTCGAACTCCTCCTTGGCAAGCCTCGTCCGGGTTACGACATGTTGAAGATCAAAGAGTTCCCAGTTCGGTCTCCCATTTGGCTGCAGTTCGGTGACTTCATCGAAGGAGGTGAGAGCGTCTGTTCCGGGCAGAGGCGTCAGAATCGTAAATGATGGATATTCGACTTTATTATGTTCGATGAAACGGACGAGCTGTTTGAAACCACCGCGTGAATAGTTGGGACTCACGATGAAGCCACCAAAGATTGCGATGCCCAGTTTGGCGGCAAATTTGATACCGGCCTCGATCTGCTGAACCTGAACCTTCTTGTTGTATTCCTTAAGCTCTTCTGCTGTGATTGCCTCAATACCGATGAACAATCGCTCTAAGCCGACCTCCGCCCAATTCTCCATCAATTCGGGCTGACGGATCAGCGTATCGATTCGGCAATAAGTGAAATATCGCTTCCGGACTTTGGCAGCCTTGAGAGCCTCAGCCAACAACATCATTCGCCGACCGTTGATGAAAGCCTCGTCATCAACGAGAAAGATAGACTCTTCTTGAACTGATGCAATCTCAGCTACAACCCGTTCCACGTCTCGCATATGATAACGACCATCCTGTATTCTCCAAAGTGAGCAGAAGGAGCAACGATAGGGACATCCCACCGTTGTCCTGAGAAGAGCGATCGGCTTCATCCAGTCAATGAAATAGTGATTTCGGTCCGGTTTTGTGAGACTACGGTCTGGAACGGGAAGTTTGTCGATGTTGTAGGAAAGAGGCTCGCCACCGCTCATAAAGCTGTTGCCTATGCCACGCGCCCAGACACCCGGTATTGGCTGGACACTTTTCCTTTCCTCCAATGCGCGGAGGAGACGCGAGAACGGGTGGACCCCTTCGCCGCAGACAATGAAGTCAATCTGAGGTTCGAAAAAATCTTCCGGCAGGAGGGTCGCATGGTGGCCCCCAACTACTGTTTTGCATTCGGGAAGAATCTCCTTCACTTTGCGGCAGATGGCCAGGTTCTTAAGCACGTGCATGCTATACCCGGTGACACCGACTACATCAGGCACAAACTCGCCCAGGGTACGCTCGAGATCATCGTGATGAAAACGAAGATCGAGAACTCGAACTTCATGCGCGTCCTGCCTGGCTCCAGCGGCTAAATACTCTAGAGCCAAAGGTTCAGCCACGGCGCCCAAATCCCCATACCCCAGAACTTCTCGCCGCAGACTCGGATAAAGCAATAGGACTTTCATGATTCCCCCCGCGGGTTTAAAGAACTAGCGGTGGCAAAGCCCATCGGCTCATCCGAGCCAGGGAACTGTAAGGTATTCCCTAACAAAGTCATTAGAAAGGCCGGGGAAAACTGATCCAGGTCCAAACGGATGACACGCGCTTCCTCCAAATGCCGGGCGCAATTCATCACTGTTCCTGAATCAACTCCATTGAATGCCCCGGCCAGATCACGCAGTCTGGGCCGAAACCCGAGCTGAGACACAAATCTCGACTCTAGCGCCGATAGCGTCCGCGGGTATAAGTACCTTTTGAAGGTGACTACAGCGTTCTCTTCACTCGCGAAGTTGACGTTATCGACTGCTGGTCCAATCTTGACCGACAACGCCAATTCGAGCAGTTTTCGTCTCTTGGGGCATAATTTTAAAAACCGATTGTTGTAAACGATCGTTTGGATTCGCAGTCGCATGGCCATGTTTACCACCTGAGGGAGACTCGACGGAAATTCCTGGCCGACAGCTTCATCGACAAGAATGGATCGAATTGAGTCCCAGTCAATCGCCGGATTTGAAGATCGGATGATGGTGAACAACAACTGTCGTAGAGCACTATTCTCAGGCCCCTCATACACCGCCGAACACACGGCAGGGGTTGCGATGATTGACCAATCTTTTCCGGCAGAGACCATTGCCTCTTCGCGCCACGGGCCATTGACATAGCGAGTTTTTCGAAATACCGGTGAAGCCCCCTTTGGGGAATTGGAAACCGTTACACCAGCAGCACTAGCTGCAGTGAGAATTTTTTCACGGAGCGCAGCGGCAATCGTCTCCGCGATTAGCTCCCTCGCCGCCGGCCGACGTCGCAGAATTCCGGCGCACACCCGTGGGGCAAGAGCTTCAGGGACCTGGGCTGCTACCCAATGAAGAGCAGCACGCACCCAGCAGGAAAGGGCTTCGCGTCCCCTCCCGTGATCGAAGAATAGGTGTCCGTTGCAGGCGTTGAGATAGACACTGTCGCTTTCTGATCGCACGCCCAAGGTAGTGTCGAACGCGCGGCCGTAATATACGAGCGCGCGGTCTACGTCACCCAGGATGCGATATAAACGGGCCTGGTTGATCGAGTTCACATACGTCAGATGCCAATCCCGCCGGCCTTCGTCTGTGACATGTTGCTCCAACTCCAATTCGATTTCCTTTTCCAACATCAAGGCCCCTTCCGGATCTCCACACTTAAGGCGGCTCAGTGCGTCAATATTGTTTAGATACAAGAGCCGCCGAGTGCCAAGGAGATGTGTGGCTAACAGAGTACGCGCCTTGGTCAGGTAGGCATTGCCCTCTTCCGCTCGCCCCAACATAGTCAGTGCCCACCCTTTTGTCTGTGCGAGCGCGCCTCTAATTTCCGGCGGTAGTTCTTCACTAGGATCCGTGACGGTCGCGGCCAAGTCGAATCGTTGTGAGGCAATATGCATGCCTTGCAGGTCCAGGAGAATACGGCAGCGCAGTTTCTTGGTTGGGGCGCACATTAAGGCGCGATCCAGGAAATCAGCGGCGATCTCAAACGAACCAGCTGCGGCCTGTCGCCACGCTTCGCGGGACAGTAGCCCGAGGTCGCAGTAATAACTGTTGCCGTGAACCTGCGCAAAGGCACGGATGCTATCGGTCAAGGTGCCCTGCACGCCGAGCCAATCGTAGTTCAACCGCAGGCTGGGTGATGGTTTAAGGCGCTGGTTCGGGTCCACAAGAATTCGTTCGCCCGGCAATTTTATGCAGCCGTTTGTGTGATCACTTGGCTCGATGGCTTCACGGACATTTGGCGCAATGACGCCCGGTATCAGACCGAGCAGTCCTAACATGCGGTTTGACGCAACTGGGCTAGGTCTAGAAGTTGCTGGCTCAAGCCATTGTACATTCCAATGTCCAGGTGGAGCGGTGAGATCGTCGCCGCCGGCCACCACGATTAAAGAGTGCTCGGTGCCGACGAGAGCATGCGAGAGAAATTCGACAAATGCTAGATTCTCAGATCGCCAGCTCATCCCAAATCGAGGGCTAAAAAGCAGAAATACGCCGCGAGGGTGCTTTGCGACTTCGGCACTTACTCGTTGAGCGAAGTTCAACGCCGCCAGGACTATCCCGTTTCCTTTACTTTCGCTATCGATCAGCTGACCTAACGTATCTGCGTCTTTGGCCCGATCGTGAACCGCCGCAATGGTTGGCAACATCGTGGTAAAATCATTGGTCCCATCCACGTTATGATTACCGAGCTGTTCCAGAAAATCTGTTGCCACTTGGTGCGCCTGCCAAGCTCCTAAAGAGAGATCAGACACGAGCCAGCGGTCTGCGTTAGTGGGATAGCCGTGTTGATCCAAAGCTTCGCATAGCGTCATCAGATCTCGAGTGACGATACAAACAATCCGTGGCTGACTAGCTTTTCGAAGTATTCCGGAGCCTGCAACAAGGGGGTCGAGCATAAGAGGATTAGCCCCAGAAAACTCCGTGCCCTCCAAATGCATCGATGCTGGTTTCCCAAAATGGACGGTTGTTGACGCCCCGACCATAATAGAACGACTACTCGGAGTCAACAATATTCTAATAAGTGGTCCAAAAGGAGCCCTGCGGATAACTGACAAAACCGACCTAGAACTGGACTTTCAAAAGTCTACCCCCTTATGACCCCTTAGGAATACTTCACTCGACCCAATTTCGAGTACTTCTTTACATGTTCTGGTTTGGTGCCGAGGCCCTAAACTCATCAGCTTTGATTCTGGCTTGCCATCGCTGGATCTATGCCTTTCTATCCTAAAGATTCTTGCTCCTCTGCGGATTCAAATAACGACCGGGATCAGTGTAGCTTTGCGACGGCTGGTAAAATTATTTTCGTGTGGGCTCTTCGCCTCGTACCGCTCAGCTTCCAGGGCGGTCTGTGTGCCTTCCAGTAACATGAAGATCTTACTGACGTTGCCGAAGATTCGCTCCTGCGAAATCCCGAGACAGCATCTTGTGTCCATCTGTGAGATTGGGGAGGGATTAGATGGCGCCTGACCGCATAATGTTAACTTCAATGTTAACTTCGTGAAATTTCTCAAAGACAACCGAGAAGTCGGGGTGAAATAGGAGCCGAACTCGTCCAGGATGACCAGAAACGCCGCGTTCGGCTTCGATTTGTTCTGCTCAAGATTTCTGAGATGCAAAACGGATATAGGTGAGGACCAAGCTCCGTGGGGTGGCGATCTATGGACTTCAGTCCATAGGAAAGCCCGATATAAAAACATTCTGGGTTTTGTGAATGAAATTGTAAGAGTCAATGTCCAATCCGGTCGAGCAAAGCGCTTTTGTTGCTTTGGAAGCAAGAAGGGTATTGATCTTTCCGTCGAGTCCCTCGAATTGTTCTTCTCTGGCTCCGGCTTTGAGGAGATCGTTTCTGAAAATATTTGTGGTACGCAAGAAGGTTCTCGCATCATGTGGGCGTCTTTTATTTCTTCGGCCAGAATCGGGTAAACCACGTTATCGGACACGATAATTTATGGTGATGTTCACACCTACCACTTCTGTGAAGGAATGACCGGGGGCAACTTTGGGGGCACCACGCAATTTTTGAACTGAGAACCACTACAACTTACCAATACTTATAGTAATAATGTGATTCCCCCCGCCCCACCAAATTTTTGCATAGTGTCTTCAGCTGGTTCACTACTCCCTGTACGCGTGTCTTCTCTAGCGTTTCGGCCAAATGTACTTCCGTAATGTTTCTCAATCATAGCTAGCTAGCGACGTTCCGCAGTAGTCAGCAAGCCACTTTGGGTTGACACCAGTCGTCAGGCCCACCGAAATGGACGTATGCCGCATTGTGTAGGGTCGTCGCTCTCTAACTTTCTTTGCTCTTAGTGCCCGTCCGATTTTGGCTCGCCAAGTGTGAAAATTGATAGGCTGGCCGTCCTGATTGAGGAACAAGTGTGTTTCTTCGGTTATATGTAGCGGCTTTATTATTACCAAAAGATTGGCTAAATCCGCCACAATTCTAATTGTACGCTCGCTGCCGCTGTCTTTGTCCCAGCTTCCTCATCAAGATAGCGGGATTTCGTTATAATGATTTCACGGCGACGTAAATCAATGTCACCCCGACGAAGCGCTAAGGCTTCTGAAGGTGCATTCCCGTATAGAACAATGTGTAAACGAAAGGTTAATAGTTCGGCACTTTATCGCGAAAGTATGATAGCAAAACGTCTCGTCCTTCCTCAGTGAATGGATCGGGTTTGCCTGTCTTCACACGGGGCCCTTATAGAGTGGCAAAGGGGTCTTTTCCTCTAGTTCTGGCAGGTACTCGGTGCGTGCATCCCGGAACATTGCGCGAAACGTAGCATCAATGACATTCCTCACGCTTTTAAGGCTTAGTCCTTTTTCCGTGAAGCGGATAGGCTCGGAACGCATCCAAGAGCGTAGGAGTTAGCTCGTCAAGTCTTGTATGCTCGAACTTTGGAAGAATGTATAAGCTTCGGCCTGCTCTTTTGAATTAAAGCCCTTCATGCGGATATTGGAACGAAAATATCCCGCAAAGCTCCAGCCACGTCTAGATAGGCCATTCGCGAATCGCGATCTATAACCTGGCGACCCCCCGTCGAAATATGGAGCGTGATTACACTCCTCCTCAGTCGCGCAGCACTTCGCCCGACAACAGTACCGCCACTGGATGCTGCCAAAGAAAAAGCGACAGCTGGCTTGGCACCACCCAGCCAAGCGCCGGCGCATGCAGAAACGGCTTCCGACTCGTTCATTGCGCCGACCGTGATGAAGCTCGGATTGTTGATAATCAATTTCTTCATGAATCTGGTCGTCCGGCAGATAGGCGACGAAATTGATACCTGACTCTTTGAGCGCTTGGTGCACGATCTCGCGGCTTGCTTCATGATTGAATTCCTCTAAGTTTGGCCTCTCCATAACTTCCCACCTTGAGTCTTGTCAAGAAAACCTTGACAGCGTACACGAGCTGTTATATCGGGACTTTTTAATTATCGAAATATTGTTTCATATATTGAAATGAATAACTCGGTCACCAAAGCCATCCAACTGCTCGAAGAACTGAGCCGGGTCAAGCAACCGCTAACGCTCGGAGATCTGGCCCGCAGGACGCATTTGAACAAAGCCACTGCGTACCGGTTGTTAAATGCGCTTTGCCAGAAAGGTTTGGCGCAGAAAGTGGGCCAGCTGGGGGTATATGCGCTCGGTGCCAAGTTGCTGGCACTGGCCGAGGAGTGTAAACCGATGCGGGAGCGCAAGGCGGGAGTGATCATCAACACCTCGTCCAATTTCGGCATCACCGGCGGCGCGGGGCGGACGGCCTATGCCGCGTCGAAAGCGGCTGTGATAGCTTTTACAAAATCTCTGGCGTTGGAAATGGCGCCGCATGGCGTGAGGGTCAATACGATCGCTCCGGGGCTCACCGCGACTGCGCGGGTGATGGGTCGTTACGATGAGGCGGAGTGGCAGCGGCGTGCCGGCCAGATCCCCATGGGACGAGCGGCGCATCCCAGCGATATCGCCGAGGGGGTTGCGTTCTTGGCAAGCGACGATGCCGGCTATATCACCGGGCAGACCTTGCATGTGAACGGCGGCATGATTCTCAACTGAGAGAGGACGTACCACAGAGGCACGGAGGAAACAGAGACCGGATACGAGCTAAGGGTTTTTTGAGCAATTTTTTTTACAAACTCTGTGTACTCGGCGTCTCTGTGGTGAATTCTCCGACTTCTTTCGTTGCGGCTAATTCCAATTTCGGA
>Ga0137369_10007685_pt1 | contig 10809 bp, 7 predicted proteins | sample SagtaG_12_FD_104918 | JGI IMG/M metagenome (GOLD analysis project Ga0137369, IMG submission 104918) | Vadose zone soil microbial communities from Sagehorn Ranch, Mendocino, California, USA - Sage1_L_113_16 metaG | ecosystem: Environmental > Terrestrial > Soil > Vadose zone | place: USA... | reverse complement strand
GTCGCGTTGCTCCCGCTCGCGGGCACCCTCTGGTACCTCACGCCGCTGCTGCTGATCCCGCTGGTCGTCATGATCTGGGGCTGGCGTTCCGGGGTGGACGCCGACGCCGAGGGGCTGACCGTACGGGCACTGCTCGGCTCCCGGAGGCTGCCGTGGCACGCCGTCACCGGCTTCAACACCCAGGGACGCCTGGTGTACGCCACCCTCGACGGAGACCGGGCGGTACGGCTGCCCGCCGTGACCGCCGACGACGTACCGCGGCTGATCGAAGCGGGCGGGCAGCGACTGGACCAGGACGACCAGCCTGGCCAGGACGACCAGACCGACCGGACCGACGAGGACGGCCGAACGGACCAGGACGATCGAGCCGATCGGGACGATCAGTAGCCGTCGGCGACCACGTTGCGCAGCGGCTCGCCGGCGGCGTACCGGCGCAACTGCTCCCCCACCAGCTGGTACGCCCGGGGCAGCACCCCGGACACCGAGCCGGCCACGTGGGGCGTCAGCAGCAGGTTCGGCATTGTCCACAGGGGATGTTCCGAGGGCAGCGGCTCCGGGTCGGTGACGTCCAGCGCGGCGCCGATCCGGCCGGTGGCGAGTTCCTCGGTGAGCGCCTTGGTGTCGACCACGGGGCCGCGCGCGGCGTTGACCAGCAGCGCGCCGTCCGGCATCCGGCCGAGGAACTCCGCGTCGACCATGCCCCGGGTGGCGTCGGTGAGCGGCACGATCAGCACCACCACATCCGCCTCCGGCAGCAGCGACGGCAACTCGTCGATGCCGTGGACGCCGTCCCGGGCGCGCCGGGCCACCAGGGTCAGCGACACCTCGAACGGGGCCAGCCGGGCGGCGATCGCCTCGCCGATGTCGCCCGCGCCGACGATCAGCACCCGCTTGCCGGCCAACTGGTCGGTGCCGGTCTGATCCCAGACCCGCTGCGCCTGCGCCCGCGCGAACCGGGGAAAGTCGCGGACGTACGCCAGGATCGCGGCCACCGTCCACTCGGCCGTCGCAGACGTGTGTACGCCCTGCGCGTCGCACAGCGTGACCCCGGCGGGCACCCGGCCCAGCCACACCTCGGCACCTGCCGTGAGCAGCTGGATCACCTCGAGCCGGGACATCCGCGGCAGCACCTCGGTGGCCTCCGGACCGGCCAGAAACGGCGGTACGTAGAACTCGACCTCCGCCGGATCGGACGGCGGCTCCGCGTCGAAGACCTCCAGCCGTACGCCGTCGGGCACCGGTCCGAGCAACTCCCCGCCCTGCCGATGGGGGATCCACACCTTCACGGTCCCGACCCTACGCGGCGACCCGGGAACCGCCGGCCGCCACGGTGCGCCCTGCCGTCCGGCGGCACGGGTGAAAAGGCTTGGCGAGTTGGGCAGGCGGGTGTGATCACTTTGCGCGAGGATGAGGCGATGACGTACCCGCAGCAGGTTCCGCCGGTCGACTCCCGCCAACTGCGACCGGGTCGCGCCTGGTACTGGATCGCCGGTGTCATCGTGGTGCTCGGCATCTGCATCGGTCCCGGCCTGTCCATCTTCGGCTTCGCCTCGATCCGCGGCGACCTGCCGCAGATGAAGCAGGAGTTCGACGCCGGGTCACCGGCGAGCGTGAAGCTCTCCGAGAGCGGCAAGTGGGCGATCTACGCCGACAACCCCGCTGCCCGGGGCAACTCCGCGGCCAGGCCGGACGTCGAGTGCACCGGCGAGTCCGCCGACGGCGGCACGATCGACGTGAGCCCGAGTACGAACGGCTTCAACTTCAACGACGGCAACCACCAGTGGCAGCTGCTCTACAACGTACGGGTCGACAAGACGGGGACCTACCGGATCGAATGCTCCGCGAAGGACAGCGAGGTCGACCACTTCGCCGTCGGCAGCGAGGTGAACGTCGGTGGGTTCGTCGGGAAGATCTTCGGATCGCTGGGGCTGCTGCTCGGCGTACCGTGTGTCGCGCTCTTCGTGGCCGGGATCATCGCGCTGGTGACCGGGCTGCGGCGCAGCTCGCACCGCAAGCGGCTGCAGGCAGAGGCCGGCATCCCGACGACCGGGGCGCCGTCGGCCAGCTATCCGCCGGCCGGCCCGTCACCGAGCTATCCGCCCGCCGCACCGCCGGGGTACGGCCCGCCGCAGGGGTACGGCCCGCCGCCGGGGTACGGCCCGCCGCCGGGGTACGGCAAGCAGCCACCTCCGGCCCCGCCAGCTGCCCCCGGATCTCCCGCCGCGCCGCCACCGTCAGCGCCTCCACCGCCGCCACCGTCAGCGCCTCCACCGCCGCCGCCGACGGCGCCAACACCACCACCGACACCGCCGAGCGGGCCACCAGCCGCACCATCCAGCGAGCCGCCGGCACCGCCGAGTGAGCCGCCGCCGGCACCGCCTGGACCGCCGGATCAGCCGCCTCCGGCACCGGGCGGGCCACGGTCAGGCGGCTGAGGGGTGACCGCCGTGGCTAGGCTTGGCGCGTGACGGCGTACCCCCGAAAAGGTCTTGTCAGGACGGCGCTGGTGGTGGCAACGGCGAGCACGCTGCTGACCGCGTGCTCCTTCGGGCCGCCGAAGGACGAGGAGGCAGGAGCGCCGCCGAAGTTCCCCAGTCCGACCGCGAAGCCGAGCGAGAGCGGCGACGCGGAGGTGGCGGCGGAGCCGATCGTCGAGGGGCTGCAGGTGCCGTGGGGGCTGGACTTCCTGCCGGACGGCTCCGCGCTGGTCACCGAGCGGGACACCCGCAACATCTACAAGATCACGAAGGACCACAAGAAGCACAAGATCCAGACGATCGACGAGGCTTACTCCGACGGCGAGGGCGGCCTGATGGGGCTCGCCGTGTCGCCGGACTACGAAACCGACAAGACGATCTTCATCTACTACACCACCGACGAGGACAACCGGATCGCGACGCTCAAGCTGGGTGAGCACCCGAAGCCGATCGTCACCGGGATCCCGGTGTCGGGCATCCACAACGGCGGGCGGCTCGGGTTCGGCCCCGACGGCTACCTGTACGCCACCACCGGCGACGCCTCGAACTCCGGTCGCGCGCAGGACAAGAAGAGCCTCGGCGGCAAGATCCTGCGGATGACCAAGGCCGGCAAGCCGGCGCCGGGAAACCCGTTCAAGACCCTGGTCTGGTCGTACGGGCACCGCAACAGCCAGGGGCTCGCCTGGGACTCCGGCAAGCGGCTGTACGCCGTCGAGTTCGGCCAGGACACCTGGGACGAGATCAACCTGATCCAGCCGGGCCGCAACTACGGCTGGCCGAAGGTCGAAGGCATCGGCCACAAGTCGGCGTACACCGATCCGCTCGTCACCTGGCATCCGAAGGAGGCCTCGTGCAGTGGCGAGGCCATCCTGAGCGGCCTGCTGGTGACCGCGTGCCTGCGCGGCAAGCGGCTGTACGTGATGCAGCTCAACGGCAAGGGCGGGCTGATCGGCGCTCCGCAGGCCACGCTGGTGGGACAGTTCGGCCGGCTGCGCACCGTGGTGGTCGCCCCCGACAAGACGCTCTGGGTCACCACGTCCAACCTGGACGGTCGCGGCGATCCCAACCCCGGCGACGACAAGATCCTGCGACTGGTCGTCTCCGGCGGCGGTGTCAACGGCAAGACCTGACACTCCCACGTACCGGGCAATCCAGCGGAACCGGCCGTCGGCAGAGATGATGGGGCGATGCCTGCCAGCAAACCGACGCCCAGCACAGCTTGGCGGTGGCTGCGGCACCGAGCGCTGCCCGCGGCGGTCACCCTGCAGGACCATTCGGTGGTACGGGCCGTCGCCCGCGGCCTGGCGGTGCTGGTGGTCGCGCTCGTCGGGGCCGTCGGCGGGCTGCTGGTCGGCGGGCAGGTGCACCAGGACGTCGGGCCGTTCCGCGCCGAGTTCCGGGTGCAGCCGTCGTTCACCGGTCAGACCGAGGTGGTGATCCCGCCGCTCGGCTCGCTGATCCTGGACAGTCACGACGCACCGGTCACGCTGTCGGTACGGCTGGCCGAGCTGGATCCGAAGCGCACGCAGCAGTTGCTCGCCGACCCCGACGCGGTGAACCGGGCGAGTCGTACCGCGGTGACCGACGTCGAGTCCGGGCTGCGCCGGTTGGTGATCACGGCCACCGGGTCGGCGCTGCTCGGCGCGATCGTGCTCAGCGTGCTGGTGTTCCGCCGGGACGTACGGCGCACCGCGGGGGTGGCGGTGGTGACGATCGGCATGCTCGCCGGTACGGCCGGACTGACGTACCTCACCTTCAATCCCAGGTCGATCGAGGAGCCCCGGTACGAGGGCCTGCTGGTCAACGCCCCGGCGGTGGTCGGCGACGCCCGCCGGATCGCCGACCGGTACTCCGAGTACCGCCAGGAACTGCAGCGGCTGGTGCTCAACGTCAGCAAGCTCTACACCACGGTCTCCACGCTCCCGGTGTACGAGCCCAACCAGGACTCGATCCGGGTGCTGCACGTCTCCGACCTGCACCTCAACCCGTCCGCGTTCGACCTGATCGCCACGGTGTCGAAGCAGTTCAACGTCGACGTGGTGGTCGACACCGGCGACATCACCGACTGGGGCAGCGAACGCGAAGGCCGGCTGTACGCCTCCGGGGTGGGCAAGGTGGACGCCCCGTACATCTTCGTCCGGGGCAACCACGACTCCATGGAGATCCAGAAGGCCGTCGACGAACAGCCCAACGCGATCGTGCTCGACAACGACATCGGCACGGTCGCCGGGCTGACCTTCGCGGGGATCGGCGATCCCCGGTTCACGCCGGACAAGACGCGGTCGGACCCGTACACCGACGCTGCCCTGCGGCTGCACGGCCGGAAGCTGCTCGACACCATCAAGTCGCATCACCGGCAGGTCGACGTGGCGATGGTGCACGACCTGAACTCGGCGCTGCCGATGGACGGCACGGTGCCGATTCTGCTCGCCGGCCACACCCACCAGCGGTCCGTACGGAAATTGCCCGGTGGTTCGCTGCTGATGGTGGAGGGCTCCACCGGGGGCGCCGGGCTGCGCGGCCTGGAGCAGAAGCAGCCCCAGCCCCTGGAGCTGTCCGTGCTCTATTTCGACCGCACCAGCCGGACCCTGCAGGCGTACGACGACATCCGGGTCGGTGGCGCCGGGCGCGCCGCGGTCACGCTGGAGCGGCACGTGCTGAAAACCGCACCGGCGATCGATCCGTCCGGAAGCCTGAGTCCCAGCCCCAGCGGCTGATCCCCGGGCCGGGATTCGCCTTACGATGAGGCGAACCGCCCGCTACCAGGCGTGAGGTGAGTCATGGCCCGCAAGTCGCTCACCAGCCAGCTCGATCTGCCGGACGCGCTGCGTCGGATCGGCGGCGCCCCGCTGATGCGCAGACTCGGCGTGGGGGGTGATCCGGCGGTCGCCGACTCGGCGGACACCGCGGAGGTCCGCAGCCTGCTGGCCGACCCCGGCTTCGACCAGAAGCTCCGTACGCTGGCCGACAAGCTCGACCGTCCGGCACCCGAGGTACGCGCCGAAGCGGCCGGGTATCTGCGCGAGATGGCGGCGACCCACGGCGAACTCGCCTCCGACATCTGGGGCCGGTTCGGCCGGTGGATCCTGCGGGCGTACGACGTGTTCGTCGACGACGACCAGATCCGGGGCCTGCGGGCGCTGGACCGCAGGCACTCGCTGGTGCTGCTGCCGTCGCACCGGTCCTACCTCGACGCCTGGATGCACGTGGTCGCCCTGGGGCCCCGCGGCATCTCGCCGCCGTTCGGGATGGGCGGCGCCAACCTCAACTTCTTCCCGTTCGGCACGGTGGCCAGCCGTACCGGGATGGTCTTCATCCGCCGTGCGATCAGCGACCTTCCGGTGTACCGGCTGGCACTGCGTACGTACATCGGCGAGCTGGCCCGCGTCGGGGCCAACTTCGCGTGGGCGATCGAGGGCGGCCGGACCCGTACCGGGAAGCTGCGGCCACCCAAGTACGGCCTGACCCGGTACCTGGTCGACGGGGTCGAAGCCGTCGACGGCCCCGAGGTCTACCTGGTGCCGATGTCGATCGTGTACGACCAGCTGCACGAGCTGACCAGCATGACCTCCGAGGCGCGCGGCGAACGCAAACGCCAGGAGAACCTGCAGTGGTTGGTACGGTTCGCCCGCGACCAGCGGCACCGGCTCGGACGGGCGTACCTGGACATCGGGGAGCCGATCCCACTGCGGCAGCGACTCGCCGAGCTGCGGGGCGAGGATCCGGACACGCCGGTGGTGGAGCGGGTGTCGCTCGACGTGTGCCACCGGATCAACCGGGCCACGCCGGTGACCACCACGTCGGTGGTGAGCCTGGCGATGCTCGGCGCGGACCGGGCGCTCACCCTGGACGAGGTGCTGGCGACGGTGGCGCCGCTCGCCGACTACATCGCCCGGCGACGCTGGCCGGTGGCGGGCGCGGCGAACCTCACCGACCGCGCCACGATCCGCCGTACGCTCCAGGAGCTGGTGGCCTCGGGGGTGTTCACCTGCTACGACGGCGGCCCCGAGACGGTCTGGGGCATCGGACCCGACCAGCACCTGATCGCCGCGTTCTACCGCAACACCGCGATCCACATGCTGGTCGACCGCTCGATCGGCGAGCTCGCGCTGCTGGCGGCCGCCGAGTCGCCGGACGACAGCGACATCCGGCAGGTGGTACGCGACGAGGCGCTGCGGCTGCGGGAACTGTTGAAGTTCGAGTTCTTCTTCTCGGCCCGCGACCAGTTCCTCGACGACCTGCGTACGGAGTTGCGGCTGGTCGACCCGCAGTGGCAGGTCGACCCGGGCAGACTCAGCCCCGGTACGGCCCGCGAGGTGCTACGCCGGGCGCAGCCGCTGCTGGCCCACCTGGTGCTACGGCCGTTCCTGGACTCGTACCACGTGCTGGCGGATCGACTCGCCGCCGCCGGTGAGGAGCCGGTGGACACCGGCGAACTGCTCGACCAGTCGCTGCGGCTGGGCCGGCAGTGGGCGCTGCAGCGCAAGCTCGGCAGCGAGGAGTCGGTGTCGCTGGAGCTGTTCAACACCGCGCTGCGCCTCGCCGCCCACCGGGACCTGGTCGACTCGGCCGAGCCGCACCTCGGCAAGCGCCGGCTGGCCTTCGCCGAGGAGATCCGCCGGGCGGTGGCCCGGGTCCGCGGAATCGCCGAGCTGACCGGCGCCAACGCTCCGACCAGCCTTCCGACCAGCCTTCCGACTAGCGCAGACAGCGGCTCATGACCACCGCCGTCGCCGACCCGGTACGCGACGCCGTCGCGGCGATCGAGAACGGGCCCGGCGGCCCGCGGATCGGCGCGTTCTTCGACCTCGACGGCACCCTGGTCTCCGGCTTCACCGGCACCGAGTTCTACGCCGACCAGCTCCGACGTGGCGTGATCGGAGCCGGCGAGTTCACCCGGGCGATGTTCGCCGCGGTCGACGGCAGCCTGCTCGGCGGCGACCCGAAGGAGATGTTCGCCGTCGGGGTCCGCGGGCTGCGCGGCCGGCTCGAGGACGAGCTGGTGGAGCTGGGCGAGCGGCTGTTCGTCCAGAAGATCGCCGGCACGATCAGGCCGCAGGCGCGCGAGCTGGTACGCGCCCACGTACGGGCCGGGCACACGGTCGTGGTGTCGTCGGCGGCCACCCGCTACCAGATCGAGCCGATCGCCCGCGACCTCGGCATCACCACGGTGCTGTGCACCCGACTCGGCGTCACCGACGGAGTCCTCACCGGCGAACTCGACGGCGAAACCCTCTGGGGCGACGGCAAGGCGCGCGCGGTGCGGGCATTCGCCCGACGCGAGAAGATCGATCTGAAGACCAGTCACGGGTACGCCAACGGCGACGAGGACATAGCGTTCCTGTCCTCCGTGGGCAAGCCGTACGCGGTGAACCCGAGTCGGCGGTTGCGAGACGCCGCCGGGCTCAAGGGCTGGCCGGTGCTGCGGTTGCGCGAGCCGCGTACCCCGGGGGTGCGGTCCTACCTGGGTACGGCGCTGGCGATGGCCGGCATGAACCTCGGCGGGATGATCGGCGCCGCCGCCGGCCTGCTGTACGGCGATGCCCGGTTCGGCCGCAACGTCGGCATCCCGTTGGCGTCCGAGCTGGCCCTGGCGCTGGCCGGCGTACGGCTGAATGTCACCGGCGAGCACAACCTGTGGCGCGCCCGGCCTGCGATCTTCGTGTTCAACCACCAGAGTGCGCTGGACGCGCTGATCGCCGGGGCGCTGCTGCGGCGGGACTTCACGGGCGTGGCGAAACAGGAGGCCCGCAACGATCCCCGGATGCTGCTGGTCACCCTGTTGGTGGAGCCGGCGTTCGTGAACCGCTCCAACTCGGCGCAGGCGCGTACCGAACTGGACAAACTGGTACGCCGGATCCGGTCCGGCACCTCGATCGTGATCGCCCCGGAAGGCACCCGTACGGAGACCCCGGTGCTGCGCCCGTTCAAGAAGGGCGCGTTCCACCTGGCGCTGCAGGCGCAGGTGCCCGTGGTGCCGATCGTGATCCGCAACGCCGGCGAGCTGATGTGGCGGCGTTCCGCGATCATCAACCCGGGCACGGTCGACATCGCGGTGCTCGACCCGGTGCCCACCGACGACTGGACGTCCCGGACGGTCGGCCGGCACGCCGCCGACGTACGCCAGCGGTTCGTGGAGACCTTGGAGAAGTGGCCCGAGAGGGGGTCCGCGTGAGCACATCGGAAATCACCCCCGATCCGGCGGAGCTCAACCGGCAGGCGTGGTCGACGGCGGGCGACTGGGCGGCCGGGGACCGGATGAACGAGATCGAGACCCTGATGTGGCGCAGCGAGCGGCATCCGGAGGTCTCCTCGACCGTCGCCATGGTTCTGCTGCTGGATTCCACCCCCGACTGGGACCGGTTGTACGCCGCGCACGACTGGGCGTCGCGGCTGATCCACCGGCTCCGGCAGCGGGTGCTCGATCCGGCATTGCCGGTCGGCCCGGCGGCATGGGTGTCCGACCCGACGTTCTCGCTGGACTACCACGTACGCCGGATGCGGGTCCCCGGGGCCGGGGACCTGCGCGCCCTGCTCGACGTGACCGAGTCGATCGTGTTGCGCCCGTTCGACCGGACCCGGCCGCTGTGGGAGGGCACCCTGGTCGAGGGGCTCGCCGACGGGCGGGCGGCGTACGTGCTGAAGCTGCACCATTCGCTGACCGACGGCCTGGGCGGGATCCAGCTGTTGCAGCTGGTCACCAGCCGGGTCGCCGAACACACCCCGGACAAGCCCACCACCGCCCCGGTGGCCGGCCTGCGCCCGGACCCGGTGCGGCTGGCCACCGACGAACTGTACGAGCAGCTGCGCGGCGTACCCCGGAATGCGGGTCGGCTGCTGCGGGCCGGGTGGCGCGCGCTCAGCAGTCCCGGTGAGGCGGCCGCGGACGGGCTGCGGTTCGCCAGTTCGCTGCGGCGTACGCTCTCGCCGCCGGCGCCGCAGTCGCCGCTGTTCGGCAACCGCACCGGCCGGGTGTGGCGGTTCGGGGTGCTGGAGTGTCCGCAGTCGAGCCTGCGGGCGGCCGGCAGGGCGGCGGGCGGCTCCATCAACGACGCGTACGTCGCCGCGCTGCTCGGCGGGCTGCGCCGCTACCACGAGCACTTCGGCATGGACCTGGACGAGCTGCCGATGGCGATGCCGGTGAGCCTGCGCAAGGCGAACGACCCGATGGGCGGCAACAAGTTCGCCGGCGCGTTCTTCGCCGGCCCGATCGGGGTCACCGACCCGGCCGAGCGGATCGCCGCGATCCGGGGAGCCGTGCTGTCGGTACGGGTGGAGCCCGCCCTGGACACGCTGTCCCTGATCGCCCCGGTGCTGAACCGGGCACCGACCGCCGCGAGCGGACTGCTGTACGGCCAGATGCGTACGCTGGCCGACCTTTCCGCGTCGAACGTGCCCGGCTCGCCGTCCCGCAGCTATCTGGCGGGGGCCGAGATCGTCCGGATGTTCCCGTTCGGACCGCTGCCGGGGGTGGCGGTGATGGCCGCGATGGTGTCCTATGACGGGACCTGCTGCATCGGCGTCAACTGCGACGGTACGGCGATCGAGAAACCCGAACTGCTGATGAGCTGCCTCGACGAGGGTCTCGACGAGGTGCTGGCACTGGCCACGGAGGAGTCACCATGACCGAGCACGTCCAGGGCACCCTGCTCGTCGAGGCCGTGCCTGCCAGAGGCGTCGCGTCCGGCGAGCTGTTCTGGCAGGGCTGGACGGCGCCCGGCGACTCCAAGGGCGCGGTGGTGCTGGTGCACGGCGTCCACGAGCACGGCGGCCGCTACGCCCACGTCGGCGAGCGCCTGGCCAACTCCGGCTACCCGATGTACGCCGTCGACCACCTCGGTCACGGCCGGTCCCCCGGCGTACGGGGCAACATCGACCGGATGGCGAGTGTCGTGGCGGGGGTGCACGCCCTGGCCCGGCAGACCGCGGAGCGTCACCCGGGCGTACCGCTGTTCCTGTACGGCCACAGCATGGGCGGCCTGATCGCGCTGGAATACCTGGTCGCGGATCCGGTCGAGCTGCGCGGCGCGATCGTCTCGGCGCCCGCGGTGGACCTGAGCGCGGCCTCGCCGATGCAGATTCGCGCCTCGGCGATGCTGTCCCGCTGGCTGCCCAACCTGGGCGTACTCGCCCTGGAGGCCGCCGCGGTGAGCCGGGACCCCGAGGTGGTCCGCGACTACGAGACCGACCCGCTCAACTACCGCGGCAAGGTGCGCGCCCGTACGGGTGCCGAGATCCTCAACGCCGTACTGACCCTGCCGGAGCGGCTCAAGCAGCTGAAGCTGCCGCTGCTGCTGATCCACGGCAGCGAGGACCGGCTGGTGCCGCGGGC
>Ga0137369_10007682_pt1 | contig 10812 bp, 8 predicted proteins | sample SagtaG_12_FD_104918 | JGI IMG/M metagenome (GOLD analysis project Ga0137369, IMG submission 104918) | Vadose zone soil microbial communities from Sagehorn Ranch, Mendocino, California, USA - Sage1_L_113_16 metaG | ecosystem: Environmental > Terrestrial > Soil > Vadose zone | place: USA... | reverse complement strand
GCCGTGGCGGTGGCTGGATGATCGGGGCCGAGAGCGCCCGCTCAACATTGACGAGAAAGCGCTCGGCTCCGATGGGGGGTCTCCCCGCGAACCAATGTTTGGGTAGAAGATTGGTACTTGAACGGTGATACATTGTATGTACAATGAGTCACCGGAGATGATCAAAATGCTCGTGCGGCACGGAAATTCATTCGCCCTGATCCTAGACAAGCCCGTGCTGGAATTACTTAACGTTGATCCCGCTAGACCTGTCGCAATTTCAACGACCGATGGAAAAAGTTTACTCGTTGTGCCATTGAGTGGCGCTGAGGGAAGAACCGCAAAGCGAACGCGTCCGCGACAACGTCTGAGACGGAGAGCAGAAAAACAAGAAAGCGTATGATGAAAGCAATATCGATCCTGTCGATCGGTACGCTGGCAGCAATCAGCGCGGGATGTTTAAGCACTAGGCAGAGTGTCTCAGCCACAGGAGAGCGTTATCCGTGGAAGAAGAATATCGTGACAACTGTCTTTTGGATCGGCGAGAAGCCGAGCGCAAACAATCCGGTGCCGAACTGCATAAGCTCATGGGACAAAAATTGGAGCAGAAGTTACGGCGGATTTGACGATCCAAATCCCGCGCATCGGCGCAATTTGATTCCTCTAAAGTTCACGCCTCGACAGAACCCGTTTTACTGCGCTCTCCCATACAACGACAAGGCCGCCAGTGGTCATCGATCGGAAGCGCCCCGCGTCGTTCCATGGTTCAAGGAAGCGTACCAAGGCCCCGGCATTTCCACCTGCAAGGATCGATGGGTTGCGATTCGCAAGGGGAATCGAACGGTTTATGCGCAATGGGAAGACGCAGGACCTTTTCGCACCGACTACTGGCAATATGTCTTTGGCAACCAACGTCCGAACCCCAATCTGAACAAAGGCGCAGGTCTCGATGTCTCTCCCGCTGTGCGTGACTATCTCGGATTAAACGAAACGGATGTAACCGACTGGCGCTTTGTTGAGTTTAGCGAAGTACCGCGCGGGCCGTGGTCGACGCTCGGAGAAAACAACACATTTGTGATTAGCGATCGCAAAACAGGCAGCGAATTGGCCCAGGCGTCAAAGCCCGCTGAAGACCGTGCGATTGCGCCATAAGCCGACAAATGGAAAAACCTGCGTCGTTATCTGCATCAGCAGCCACGCGATGACCGCGTAAGCAATCCGTCCGCTTTAGAAACTTGCGCCGCTTCAACTCGGCCCAAAGCTCGTACTTGGTGGCACAACAAACGATTCAAAGTCATCTGGCTCGTACCCAGTCCGTGCTGCGATTTGAAACGGATAGCGGGAATGCGTACGACATCTGACACGAAATCAATTCATCCGTTTCTGTCCTCGGGCTGTAATGTTTTAATCGCATCACATCCCCGCACCTGATCGAGCAATCTCTTTTTCGGCTTGCCGGCCACCGGGTCTGGCAATAGAACGGGGTCAATGACTCAGATTTTATCGGACTCTCCCCAGGCAAGCAAGTGGATTGGACGCAATAATTCCGTAAAATATTACGGAAAAATTCCATCCATATCCCCAATTTGAGAGGAGATATCCATGCTTGAAACAACACCTGTGGGTTTAGACGAAATCATTGATACGTTTGGACATCTTGATACCCCAAATTTCGAGGCAAGATACATTGAGGCATTCACCTTGCCATACCCGTTGTTTTACGAAGGTGAAAAGGTAACACGAGCCCGGTGTCACTACCTGATCGTGGAGAATTTCCAGAAGGCCTTTGAAGATATCAAAGCAGCAAGCTTACAAGATCAGGTCCAAAACTACGGTGGTATTTATGCTGTACGCGCGATTAGAGGAAAGAGCACACATCCATCCACTCACTCATGGGGTATCGCTATAGACTTGGAGCCAGAAAAATATACACTGGGAAGCTCTCAGCGCTTTTCTGATGCAGTAGTGCAAATATTCCAGAACGCTGGTTTCTTTTATGGTGGTGACTTCAAAGGCAGAAAGGATCCTATGCACTTTCAGTTCTGTGAAGGTTACTAGCTTGCAGCCCGCTGGCATGGGATAATGTTTCCATTTCAGGTAAAAGAACATCTCCACACAGTCGATTCAAAGTCACTCGCTACTGACCGCGTTCATTCGACGAAAGGCTAACGGTAGGCGCCCAAGCCGATTTGACTCCTCCCGCTTCGCAATATCTTCTCCGCTTAAATCAGGACATCTTAAATATCCCGAATATTATGATCCAATTCTCACGTCTTCGTTCGCTTTTCCTTTCCGCTTTGTTCGCACTTCCCGTCGTGGCGGAACCGCTCCTACTCGGCACTCTGTGGGCGGCGGAAGAGAAAAAAATAGAGTTCCCTGCTGCCAGCCAGCGTTCGGTGGTGAAACAGCGTGTCGGGTTGACCGATGTCGAGGTGGATTATTCGCGCCCGAACAAGAACGATCGCGAGATCTTCGGCGGCCTGGTACCTTACGGTAAGCTCTGGCGCACGGGCGCCAACGCGGTCACCAAAATCAAGTTTAGCGACACGGTAATGATCGGCGGCAAGGAGATCCCGGCCGGTGAGTACGCACTCTTCACGATTCCGACAGCAGACGAGTGGACCATCATCATTTCGAAGGACGCGAAGGTGCAGAGCACGGCCGATTATAAGCAGGAGAACGATGCCGTGCGTGTCACGGCGAAGCCGGAACCGATTCCGGTCACGATCGAGACGTTCACCATCGAGCTAGCTGATGTGAAAGGCGCTTCCGCAACGCTTAATTTTCTTTGGGATAAAACGCGCGTGCCGGTGAAGTTGAGCACGGACGATGTCCAGCAGGTAAGCAACCAACTCGATGCAGTCGTTAGCGCAGGGACTCCGCTCGACCCGCGCACCGCCTATCAGGCCGCGGCCTTCTACTACGACAACAACAAGGACATGAACCAGGCGGCGAGGTGGATCGACCAGGCGCTGGAGAAGAACCCAGACGCCTACTTCATGCACTACAAGAAGGCGCAGATTCAGGCGAAGCTTGGCAACAAAAAGGAAGCTATTGCTTCGGCGCAAAAGACGATCGACATCCTGAAGAAAGACAAAGCGCCGGACGAGTCCGCGATCAGGAACGCACAGCAGATCATCGACAGCTCGAAGTAAGGATCAGCTGCCATCTTGCCGGTTCACTTGGCGGTGTGCATCTCGCTCTGGCAGAAGTCTGAAACTTTCGGCAAAGAAATCCTCCGTGTGACGTTCCGCTGATTCAAAGTCAGTTTTCTCTTAGACCTGCTTATGATGGCGTATACGATGCGGAATCAGTGATCAAGAAGGGGCATAGTCGTGGCGTAAGTCGGGCAGACGCAGCGGACAAAGACTCCTTACTAGGCACGAGTCCGCTCCACCATGAGGCGGGCTGACTCGAGAACGCAGACGGTCCGCGTAAGACGAAGTTGCCATTTTACTGGGGGAATAATGTGTCCTCGGTGAGGCATTACACCGGGACACTCAATAGACTACCTCTTACCCGGCGCGTGTGAGCGGCTCATCGTACGGTCGCGTCCATCGACGTCATCCGCCGCAGTTCAAATTCGCGGTAGCGATCCTGATAACTGCGGAGACGAAACGGGAAGATCATCACCACCAGCACGCCGAGCAACAGGAGCGCATACCACACTCCGTATGGCTGTCGCAGCGCGACGGCGGCAAGTCCGCCCAACGCGAATGCCACGCCGGCGCCGATGAGCACGCGGACGGCATTCACGACGAAGCGTTGCGCCTTGCCCCGCGCCGCGAGCCACTCGATTAGCGCGCCAAGGCAACCGATGAGCGCGCCGCCGACACCGCCGACGATGCTGGCCGTTTGATCTGAGCACCCACTGCCGGTCTGCGTCGCGGCGCCGTCAAAGCTCGTGCTCTGGACTAGCTTGAGATTCCGCAGGAAGACGCCGCCTTTGCCAGGAAGCTGGACGTTTACCATCAGCTTGCTTGGCCGCGAACTCGCGCCCTTCGCGTTGAACGGGAGCGTGAACGCACGCCAGTCGGAAGTGCCCGTGAGTTTCGCCATCGGCCTGGCCACACCGAGCGTCCGGGAAAAATACGCCGCCGTTTCGCCGAAGTGGCTCCACATTTCTAGGAAGCCGTCACCCTCCACATTGTCGTAGCGCACTTCGCCGGTGACGGCGTAGAAATCGGTGGTGATTTTCGGCTGCACGATAGTCAGGACGGTCGCGCTCATCGCGCCTGGGCCGCGATTCTCGACTTTGAGCGCATTGTCCGGTGCGCCGGTGAGCGTGCCCGCGGTGAGCTTGCCGGCGTCGGCGAGTTCCTTCCACGAGAAGGTGGAGATCACCTGGTCGTCGGCGCGCGCGGCGGCGGTGAAGATGATTGCAGTGAGGAGGAGGAGGATCGTTTTCATGGTTGGGGTTCTATTCTTGTCGGTAGTGTTTGAGGAGCTGGTGAAAGGTGGACGCCTCGAAACGGCCCTCGGCGTAGAGCCCGCGCAGCAGCCGCTCGTAGTCGTCGGTGGTGTCCTTCTTGTCGAAGATCTTGATCTTCTCGATGAGCCGGTCGAGACGCAGACGGACGGTCGGGTAGGTGATGCCGTAGGCAGCAGCGAGTTCCTTGAGCGAACCTGACGCGAGGATGAATCGCTTCAGGAAGGTGCGGTCTTCATCGCTGAGGAGTTCTATCCAACGCTCGGGTACGGATTGCGACATTGATAAAATGAAAGCACACTTTCGTTTTATTGACAATAACAAAATGAAAGTGGCTTTTTGTTTTATTGAATCTGCAAAATGGTGCCGTGCGCCGCGTGCCGTTGCAACCTACTGGACGAAAATACACGTTTGTGTAGCATTTAGCCTCGTAAAAAGCAATTTGCACCGTTAGCTCAATTGGCAGAGCAAGTGACTCTTAATCACTGGGTTGCAGGTTCGATTCCTGCACGGTGCAGTTCATCTTTTAGGCCACTGAGAGAGTTAACCTGCTACGGGACGGCGACTACACGGCGATACAGCGCTTCATACCTGGGGACAATTCGATCTGCTGAGAACCGTTCCAGCGCGCGCTTGCAACTCTTTTCACCCAGTTCTCGGGCCAAATTTGGAGATTCGATTAACGCGTCCAATGCCGCCGCTGCCGCCGTTACATCGCCGAAGGGATATAAAGGAGAAGAGTCTCCGATGACTTCGGGAATGCCACCGACGCTGAAAGCGACGACCGGTTTACCGTAAAGCACCGTTTCTAGAATGCTCAGGCCGAAGCTTTCGTATTCGGATGTGTAAAGCCCGGCATCGGCGGCCGCCAGATACTCGTCTACGACAGCTGTGTTCTGGCGCACAATGACGTGCTCCCGAAGGCGCAATTCGTCGAGCAGTGGCTCGTAAGGATTAAAAGGGCCGCCTGCCAAAATAAACAATCGAAGGCGCGCCAGATTCTCCGACATAGCAATGGTGCGCAGCAGCAGATCGATGCGCTTAATGGGTCGCAAATTCGACATGTGTAGCACGAGAAATTTGTCGGTTACGCCCAGATCGCATCGAACTTCCTCGCGGCTTCTCTTCGGTTTATTCGGAGTGAAAAAATTCGGAATCACTTCAATCGATCGTTTCAAGCGAAAGATTTCCTGGGTTTGATTGCGAAGATTTTCTGAAACTGCCGTCACCGCATCGGAATGCACCAGAGCATGTTCGATGGCGGTGCGATAATCGGGATCCTGGCCAAGCAAAGTCGTATCGCTTCCATGCAGAGTTGTAACGATGCGGGGAGCTGACGGTCCTACGATCTGCGAGGCTAAACACGCGGCCAGCGCGTGCGGTACCGCATAATGAACGTGAAAAAGATCGAGCTGCTTGGAACGCGCTACTTCCGCCATTTTCACGGCGAGCGGTAGAGTGTAGTCGGGGCAGGGAAACAAAGGATTGTGTGCAACTTCGACTCGATGGAAATGAAGACCCTCCTGCGGGAGGTCTAACCGAACGGGTTGAGCATAACTAAAAAAGTAAACTTCATGACCGCGGCGCGCCAGTTCTGACCCGAGAGCCGTCGCCAAAATTCCGCTCCCGCCAATCAACGGAAAACATGCAATCCCAATCTTCAGTGGCCCCGATTTCATTACAGCTCCGTATAAGCTTTGTCGAAGTCGGAAATTTCGGCGCGCTTAATGAATTTCACCTTGGGAGCATCCGCCTTGTTGATGTAATGCTGCTCGCTGGCACCCGCGACGTAATGGGTGCATTGAATCACCGATTGCATCCAGCAGAAACGCGTATCGCGCGTCGGGCTGATCTGCTCCGGACCGAATTCTCCTCCGGGAATCTCGAGAAACCGGTCGCCTCCTTTATGCAACAGCAATTTCCCGTCGCGATAACGTGCACGAACGATTTCTCCTTCATAGCGCTGATCAACGAAGTAGTCTGAGACGACCACAGCACGTGCTCTGAACTCTGGTGCACTTGATCGCTCGACCCGTAAACCGTCCAGCAATCCCATTCGCGTGTACATCTCGAGACAAAAGTCGGCGACATTCGAACATTTGGTCTCCTTGAAATGTGCGACCAAAGCAGGCCGAACATAATTTGGAAGCTGGCGCGCGATTTTCTCCTGCCATTCCGGAAGGACACTTTTGGCATACAAAGGCGAAAACTGCTTTTGGATCCGATTCTCGAATTGAAAGTTCAGCGCTACTTCCTGCTTGCTTTTTTGATCTCGCAAGATGGTAGTCGTTTCGCGCGGGTCATGATCACTGTCGTGAAAGAAAAAGACGACTTCTCCGCCAATTTCCTTTTGGAGACGACGCGCGGTCAGAATCTTAGCGAACAAAAATCGCTTGGGAAAAAATCCGCACGGTTGCTGACCGAAACAAATGATCGGGTGATCCATTGCTCAGATCGAGCTTTATACCGCAGCGTGAGCTTCCGTGCCGCGAAAGATCGTTCGCTGTAGGATCGTCGCCAGGATCAGTACTGCCGCGCACCCAATAAAATTATACCAGAGGTAACCGATGTTCGTCGTCGCGAAGAGGACGAAAACAAGCGTTTGTGCAAAGAGCGCCGCGAAAAACACGGCCGATCCGGTAACTCGTCGAATAAAGAAAGCTGCCAAAAAGAGACCGAGGATGCTGCCATAGAACACCGAGCCCAGAATGTTGCCTGCTTCGATTAGATTTTCGACCAAGCTGGCAAATGAAGCGACGCCTATGGCGATCAAACCCCACGCTGCGGTAAGTACTTTCGCAGCGACCACATAATGATGGTCGCTCGCGTTCGGCCGAATCAACGGCCGATAAAAATCGATAGCCGTGGTGGAACCAAGAGCATTCAGAGTTGCTGCCGTCGCCGACATGGTCGCGCACAAAATCACTGCGATGAGTAATCCGACAAGCCCGTGCGGCATTTGTTGAAGAATAAAAGTGATGAATACATAATCGGAGTCCTTGTTTTTTGGATCGACGCCCGCTTGCTCGAGAACTGCCTTGGTTCGATCGCGCAACTTGCGCGCCTGCACGTCGAGCTCGCGCAGCTTCGTCATCGCCAGATCGCGCTCGTTCGACGATGTACGCGAAATCGCGCGAATGACAGCGCGTTTTTGCATGAAGACGTCATCGAATCGCGTCTGCAACGCCGTTAACTGTGGCCCGTAGCCATTCTCTGCCGCACGCTGGTACGCCGGCTGATTAAAATAGACGGGCGGCCTCTCGAATTGATAAAACATGAAGACAATCGCGCCTAGCAGCAGAATGAAAAACTGCATGGGCACCTTTACCGCGGCGTTGAAGAGCAATCCGAGACGACTCTCTTTGAGCGAGCCTCCCGCGAGATATCGTTGGACCTGCGATTGATCCGCTCCGAAATACGAAAGCGCGAGAAAAAAACCGCCAATCAGGCCCGACCAAAATGTATATCGCTTGTGCGGATCGACGGAGAAATCGACCGCCTCCAGTTTTCCCATTTTGCCGGCAACCAAGAGCGTGTTTTCAAACGACAAATAGGGCGAGAGCCGGTAAACCGCGACCGCAAATGCGATCGCCATGCCGACCAAAATCACAATCATCTGGTAGCGTTGAGTGATGCTTACAATTTTCGTCCCGCCCATGACCGTGTAGATAATCACCAGTCCGCCCGCGAACCAGATGGTCAGGTTCAAGCGCCACCCGAGCAAGGTGGAGAGAACAATGGCCGGCGCGTAGATCGTGATCCCAGCAGCGATCCCTCGTTGAACGAGAAACAGAAACGCACCTAGCAGCTGAGTCTTTCGATCGAATCGCTCACCGAGATATTGATAGGCGGTATAAACTTTCAGCCGCTGGTAAATTGGAACGAACACTGCGCACACAACTATGAGCGCGAGCGGTTGCCCAAAGTAGTTCTGGATGAAACCTATGCCACTCTCGTAGGCCTGGCCCGGCATCGATAGAAACGTGATCGGCCCAGCCTGCGTCGCCAGCACGGACAATCCTATCGTGGCCCACCGAATACTGGCATCGCCCTTCAGATATTGGCCTAAGGAGGCGCTGCCACGGGTCCGCCAGAGGCCGTAAAGCGGGATCGCCAGAATCGTGGCGATGAGAACAAAATAATCTAACCGGTTCACGAGAACCGGAGAGTGAAGAGGTAGAGGAGCACTACCTCAACTGCAAAGAGCGAAAGCGCCAGGCCGTACGCTTTGCGCCAGGAACGCGCGTCTGGCTTATTATCGTCCCTCTTCATTTTCCCAATGACAACATGTTCGCGAATAATCGGTAAGGCCCGGGCACGCCAGCCGGCAATTGCCGAAACCAGGAGTAACTCGTGTAGATGAAAAAACCCTTGCCTAGCTTCGCAACGAGCAGGCCACCGTCGAGCGGCTTTTCGTTTGGATCATTGCACGACAGGATCGGTGTCCAAGCGGCGTCCCACGTCTTGGGGAAATAAAGTCCGCGTTCCTGAACCCATCCCTCGAAATCTTTCGACGTGACCTTGTTTGGCGACGTCATGAGCGGGTGATTGGGCGCCAAAATCCGCACCTCTGCGTTTTCGTCGGTAACGCGGTCGCGCGAAATTTCCAATGGATACGGCGCGAGTTGCTCGGCCTTAAGATCCGCGAGGGTGTTGTACTGGGCGATGGCAACTCCGCCATTCTTTACATAGGCGAACAGCTCAGGTAACCAGTTGGAAATTTGCTCCTGGGTGTTCCAGGCGCGCACCCCTAGCACGACGGCAGAAAACTGTGCGAGGTTGTTTGCTGTGATATCCGGTTCACTCAAAATCTTCACTGAGTAGCCAATCTGTCGGAGGCTTTCCGCAATATCATCGCCGGCACCAGGAATGTAACCGATGCGATCGCCTTTCCTGCGGATATCAGCTCGAACAAGTTTAACTTCCGCCTGCGGCATTAGCGTCTGCACGCCAATGTGCGGATATGAAATGCGCACGCGCTCGAACGAGTACTCGCGGCCGTCGATTGAAACAATAGCTTGTAACGTTCCTTCACTGTTCTGATCTGGTGGTTTGATGGTAAACGTGGCCACGGTCTCGGCATTGGCTCCCTTCAAATCTATCGGTACGGACGCCGGATCGACTTTCCACCCCTGCGGCACAGCCAGTTTAAGTTCTCCTTTCACAGGACCGGTGGCCGCCGTGAGATGTACTGAAACAGGTTTTGATTCGTTCGTCGGAAATACGAAGACGCTGTTCGCGACGTTCGCAAAAACGGGTGGTGCTATTACGAGCGGCCGACGCAGTTCGCCCGCCACCGGATCAACAGTGCGATACTTCGTATCTACGACGTAGCGGAGTTCCTTTCCGTTAACCTGCAGGACAATCTGCACCGGAAGATCGGGTGGGTTTTCCGGCAGCCCGATCAGTTTTTGATCGTCCACAGCGAAGGCACCGAGCGTTCCAGGTTTACGAAGCCAGTACGGCTGAGAATAGGGAGTATTCTCCGGGATCTTGCACGACAGGTCCTTTGTAACGAGCTCGTTCGATGGAAGCGGCGCATCAATTTTCGTCGACTCGCCGGAGTTTGGAAATCGTACCTGCTGAAGTGTGACTGGAATATCGGAGCGGTTGATTGTCTCCAGCTTTATTTTCGCCGTCTGCCCTGGCGTGACGGCTTCATTCGTTGTCGAGGCTTCCACATGCAGGCCGAGACATGCAGCGATGATTTGATCCAACTCAGCTTTCTTCTCCAGGACCCAAAAGTCATCGTTTATCCCATTCATTGCCTGCCGCAGCTTCAACAACTCAGGCACGGAAGCGGCTGGATCGCCTGGGCGGAAGTTCGAAATGATCTGACGAATTTGTGTAGCAAACGATTCCGAATTCGCAACGCGCGACCAAGTCGTATCGATCCCCTCGAAAAGGGAGCTTGTCATCGGCTCACCTTCCAACAGTTTGAAATATTCTTTTCGCGCTCCACGTCGCGGCGGACTGCCTACGCCCTGGCTCTTGTGCATGCTCAGACTGGCTGCCGCAATCTCAGTGTAAGCTTTGCCGAGAAGCGGATTGTAACCGCCCGCTTCTAAAACGATCAGGCCCGTCGGATCAAAAGGAAGGTTGCGGTTCGAAAAGAAAAATGGAGACGTGTTCCAAACCAGTCGCGCCGGGCGCCAGGGTTTCACGAAAGCCAGCTGCTCAGGAAAACGATTTGGGTCACCTGAAGCCGAAAACGCCTCCTGAGCCAGAATCGCTGACGCTGTGTGATGGCCATGCGTCAGTTGATCCTCCGGACTGAAGCGGGTCACGATTACATCCGGCCGAAACTTGCGGACCACCCAAACTACATCAGACAGAATTTTGTCGTGGTCCCAGATGCGCATTGTCTCCTCAGCAGTCTTTGAAAAACCGAAATCGATTGCTCG
>Ga0137369_10007672_pt1 | contig 10819 bp, 7 predicted proteins | sample SagtaG_12_FD_104918 | JGI IMG/M metagenome (GOLD analysis project Ga0137369, IMG submission 104918) | Vadose zone soil microbial communities from Sagehorn Ranch, Mendocino, California, USA - Sage1_L_113_16 metaG | ecosystem: Environmental > Terrestrial > Soil > Vadose zone | place: USA... | reverse complement strand
CCACCAGCCCCAGCAGGCGCACCTGCGGGAACGCCCCCTGGCCGCGGCCGCCACCGGGCCGGCCGAACGCCGCCTGGTTGGCCGGGGTGTCGGCCACGTCAAAGGTCGTGCCGTCCAGCGTCATCAGCCGCAACCCGCGATACCACGCCCCGGGGGTCGCCATGGTGGCAAGCGGCCGGGCAACCTCGACAAACAGCTCCCGCAGCGGCAACGGCCCAAGCCTGGCCCGGGCCCGGGCGATCGAGCTTTGTCGGGGACCTGCCAGGCGCCTTGCCAGCGCCGCGCCCAGGCGAGCCCCTCGACCAGCAGCCGCATGACCTCCTCGTAGCCGGCCTGGGCGAACAGGCACATCGCCAGCGTGTAGTAGACCACCACCCGGGCGGGCAGCAGCCGCTGGCGCTGCTCGCCCCGGCCACACTTGGCGATCACCCGATCCACCAGCTCGGGCGGGAAGGTCCGGGTCAGCACCCCGATCGCGATCCGATCCGGCAGGCGGGGCACCACCGGTGGCTTGGTCTGTCCGGCGCGTGGCATCCGAGTGTGATCACCTCCGGACGCCGGACACTACCAGACCGCCAACCACCTAACACAACGGCATTGGGACTAAGCGGGGACGGGAGGGGACCTGCGGGGAGCCGCCGCTGCGGTCTGTAAAATCGCTCGCATGGCCTGCGCAGGTTCGCGAATCCTACCTTGCCCAACACAAAGGGGTCCGAGTCTCGCCCAGAGGGATCGACTCGCCCCGAGGTGGTGCTACACCGCCACGGGCGTGGTGAACTCCGGTAGGCTCAGTGGTCCAACCGGCCCTCCGACACGACCCCAAGGGTGACTCGAGCGCGAAGAAGCGGGCGTCGTTCGTTGATCGTGGTCCTATCGGTCAGCCCGCCGATACTTGGGTGGCAACGGGATCTCGGTGGTCGTGAGGGTCACCGATGTTCTTTCTAGGGTGTGGTTTGCTCCGTGCCGGATCCTCGCTCCATCAACTTTCCATCACGCGCCTGTCAGCCGATCCCATCGCTGCTGGTCAGCGGGCGTTGTCGGCGCGAGCTCGCGGGGCCTCCAATGATTGCGGGCGCAGCGTCGTCCATCAGCGGGGGGGAGCAGACCTGCAACCTCGGGTGATGTGGTGATGGACCATGTCAGGGGCCGACGGCGAGCAGGTCCTGGACGGTGGTGCGGGCGGTGACTCAAGGCTGGGGTCCCCATTCGAACAGCTGGACGGTGACGTCGTCGGGTAGTGGGAAGCGGTTGAGCACCCCGGTGACGAATTCGGCGGTGGCCTCGGCGGCGCCGTACTTACTATAATAAAATAGTGTCGATCGAGCCGAGGTCGATCGTCGCGGTGACCCGAGAGTCCAGCGGGTCCTCGCCGGTTGACGATCTCGCCTTGGAAGCGGGTGAAGTGCCCGCGGACCTTGCTGACCATCAGGTGGCGGACCTTGAACGCGACGTCGCTGTGGGCCGCGTCGATCGTCAAGGTGCCCACGACGTAGCCCGGGATGTCGATCGCACTGCCGGTGCTCATGATTCTTCTCCCATGCGATGGTTCCGATCCGCGAGTTGGTTCCCTCTTGCGACCGTGCAGATATGGGCGATCAAGACAAGCGTAAGACGGCACCTGAATGTTCCTCAGTTATCTGGAGAGACCCATGCGCGCACCTGGGCGCTCCGCGGCCTCGTCTGCGATGCCCCCGACTCCGGTGCGGCCGACCGACTGCCAGGCCCGCGCGGTGCTCGAGCGCATCGGCGACAAGTGGTCGGTGCTGGTCATCAACGGGCTCGGCGACAGCACCACGCGCTTCACCGAGCTGCGCAGTTCGATCGACGGGATCAGCCCGCCGATGCTCACTGTCACTCTGCGCGAGCTGGAACGCGATGGGCTGGTCACCCAGACCGTCAATCCGACCGTGCGCCGCGGCGTTACAGACAGGACTTCTGGCCACCGGCTTACCGCGGACCCCATCGCTCTCGTTGGATTCTGGTCTCTCCTGGGCGAGCTGACCTTCAGATGACGCGCGCCGACCGTTATAATAAATTCGAGTACCTCGATCATCTTGCCCCATGTTCGCCCCGCGCACAGGCTGAGGGAGCTCGATCGGCTCGCCACGGTCAAGTCAACCCTGTTCCGCTTGACTCACGATCGGTCGCCATGTCACCAGGATTGGAACGGACGCCCATCAGCGCGCGATGACGACCGCCAGGAAGCCGCCGAGATAGCAGGCGCCGAACAGGGCGGGCACCCACTGCTCAAGGTGCGTGACCGGCACGTACCTCAACCGGTCCTTGCCTGCACCCAGCGCCAACCACTCGGCCCGCCAGTAGGGGGATGCCGGTAGCCGCTCCTCGATCGCGCCCACCACGGCGTACTTCGCGGCGTTGAGCTGCCGATAGGACCGCACCAGCGAGAACCAGGCGAAGCACTGGCCGAGCAGGACCACCAAGGGGAAGAGCAGGATCCAGACTGAGGCGTTCGGTCGGTCCTTCCAGAAGACGCCAATGACCGTGAAGATGGTGGTGTTCAGCGTCAGGAAGAACGTATTGGCGAGGCCTCGGCGAGCGCTGATCCGGTCGGCCATCTCCACGTAGAGCTTGTACTGCTCGAGGATGGCGGATTGGTACCTTTCGCCAGTGTCCCCGTAGGAGGCCGCGTCGACGTCGGCGTTCCAGAGGTGCAAGCGAATCTCCTCGATCATCTATCCCGCCCTTCGCTCACCTGCTTGATCCCGGTAGCTGCGACACGAGCTACTGCGTTGCTGCGTTCGCTCTCGCTGAGCAGTGTGGAAGGATGCGGATGCGATCCTCAAGGAGGAGCGTTGGAGGGGCATGTTGAGGTCAACGTGACGCTGGCCTGCCGTGTTCGTCTGTGTCGACGCCTCCCCAGTCACCGTGACGATCCTTCGGAGTTGCCTGCTCAGGTACCGGCCCTGGCCAAGACTCTCGATTCGTCTTGCACAACGCAAGTGGATCGTTCTAGATTCGGCAAGACGAACCAACCCTAAATCAGACGAAAGGTGTCTCGGCGAAGGAAGTGCAGGGATCGAGAGGGTCGCGACCCGGAAGCTTCTCCCCGGCGATGCTAACCTCTCGCTGATCCGTCAGCGCCGATTCGGAAACGAGGGTTCCTCGGCGCCGATGGGTGCGCAGTCGCCGGTTTCGGCCGCCACTTGACACGATGCGCGTCATGAGGGGAGACCCTCTCGGGCGGCACGGACGATGCGGTTCGGCTCAACCAGACGCTATGGCTGGGCCCTTTGGGACAGGACGACAGCGGGGGGTGGGGGGACTGCACGCGGGCACCGGGACCGCGCAGCTTCGATTCGTCACCTCCAACCCGATGATCATGGACAGCCACAACGTCGGCGGCCCGAGCCCCGAGACGAGCAGGGGAACGCGAACGATGGGGCTCTTCCTGAGCTATGCCGAGGAGGACGGGCGGACCGCCCTGGAGATCGCGACGAGGCTCGGCCAACGCTTTGAGGTGTACGACTGGCAGAGGCAACGAGGTGGAAGGTTCCTCGAGCGGATCGAGCGGGAGATCAACAAGGCGGACGCCTACGTCGCGCTGCTCTCTCCGCATTTCCTGGCCTCGCCCTATTGCCGCCTCGAGCGAGAACTGGCCATCCATCGTGAGCTGGATCTGCAGGCCAGAGATCCCTCAGTGGCTTTCGTCCATGTGATTCGGATAGCCGAGACGCCGTACCCCGATGCGGGCTTCCTCCGCAGCTACGACTGGCTCGGCCTGACGAGCGCAGAAGAAATGGAGCAGGGGATGGCGCCGCTCGTCGCGAGGCTCGCGTCGAGCGGTGCAGCGGTATCCGTCCACGATGCGCCGAGCCAGGGCCAGGGCGCCCCGATGTTCCGCAACCGCGACCATGAGCTGGAGAAAGTGCAGAGAGGCCTGGTCGACCCGGGCGGCCCGCATTTCTGGCTCGTGATTGCTCCAATTCACCTCGGCAAGTCCTGGTTCCTCCAACAGCTCGGAACTCGGATGGCGTTTCCTTCGCAATCCGACCCGGCAGCCGAATCCACCCAGTGGGTGGTGAAGCTGGTCGATGTGCGGGAGCAGCCGCTCGATGCGAGGGGTGACGCAGGTCTCCTGCTCGCGAGCCTCTTCGGGCGCACGTCTCCGGTGGCGACCGACCCGGAAGGGCTTCTCGAGATCGCGAGAGAGATCAACCGGGTCGGGAGGCCGTACCTCTGCCTGTTGGACAGCGCCGAGCTTCTGGTACGGGAGACCGCCAAGACCCTACGGTCCTGTCTCAGCCAGATCTACGAACTGGTGCAGCAAGCGCACAGCATGGACGCCCGGCTCGCCTTCGTGGTCGCAAGCCGCCAGGAGGCCGAGTGGCTAGGTGTCGCCCCTGCCCCGCGCCTCGCCACGCAGTCGTTGAGCGAGTTCACCGTCGAAGTACTGCGGCAGGCTCTGGAGGACTTGGCGAGGCAGATGCGTCGTCGACTCGCCGATTCCGATCTTCAACAGGCCACCGAGCGCGTCCGTCGTCTGAGCGAGGGGCTGCCCGCCCTACTCGTGGCGTGCCTTCAGTGGATTCAGCAAGAAGAATGGTTGAAGATGGAGCGTCTCGAGAGCCAGGAGGTCTTCGAGAAGCTCGCCTTGCCATACATTGAGCACGACCTGCTTTCGGTGGATAACCTCTTTCCTTGGGGCGGGCAGGATCTCGCGGCAAAGCGAGGGGCGGTGAAAGAGGCCCTACGAGTTCTGGCGCCATATCGCCTCTTCACGCAATCCCACCTGCGCCACCACATCCAATCGGATCCTGCCCTCGGAGACGCCCTGACGGGTCTTGGATGGACCATCGAGAATCTCTGGCAGGCCATCAGCGAGACTGCGCTGCTGTCGCCGCTGCAGAGCGAACTCTGGCAGGAGACCTGCCCCCCCATCCGCCGGCTTCTCTATCGACGTTACTTCAGAGCCGATGAACGGCGCGCCGACGCTCACCGCGAGGCGCGCAAGTTCGTGGAGGTATGGGTCGGCAAGCAAGGCGGAACGGAGCAGGTCGTCGGCCTTGTGGAGTGCCTCTGGCACGAGGCAGCCACGCTGGCGCTCACACGGCCGCCGGATCTGGAGCAGGAGCTTCTCGAGTCCACGAGGAAGCTCTCGGGAGCCCTCAGGGAATCTCCTGCCTACACGGTGGAGGAACTGCGACGGAACGCGGTCGGGAGGATGGCGAACGACACCGAACTGCAAGGGACTGTGGGCCACGTCGCCGGGTTGTCCGAGAGATTGGCTGCCACCGTCATGTCGCCGTAGGAGACACAGCATGAGCGAGGGAAATCTCTTCCCCGAATATGTCCTGCGGGCCGAGGAGCAGCAGATCCGGCAGATAGCAGCTCTGGTGCGGGAGGATCACCAGAGCCGTGCGGTGCTGCTCTACGGCCAGGGCGGGGTCGGTAAGACCAGGCTCATGCGCGAGCTTGCCCGGGTCGGCGATGCCGACGACTCGATCATCTGGCTCGATCCAATCGACGTGGATGACTCGGAGTACTGGCTGCTCTCAAACCTCGAGCGGAAAGTCGCCGCGCAGCTGGATCCAACAAATCGCTACTTCGGAAGCTACATGGAGTACCTCTCTCGGCTTCCCCGCTACATGCGGCCTCGCATCGGTCACGAGACGGTCATGAGCCACCTAGGGCGGATCAAGCGGGTGTTCGTGAGGTGCTACCAGCGGTTCGTCGAGGAGAGCGGCGAGAACGGCAAGACCGTGGTGATCGCCCTCGACACGGTCGAAGCCATCCGCGGCATGTACTTGCTGCTGACATTGACCCAATGGATGAAGGCGCTCCCCCGCACCCTCTTCGTCCTGTCAGGCCGCCCTCCGCCCGACGACGGTGACACCGACGACCCGATCAAGGCGGAACTCGAGGATCCGCATCAACCGCTGCCCACTGAGACTGTCGAGCTTCGTGAGTTCAGCAAGGCCGCGGCGCTCGACTATCTCAACGCGAGCCTTGTGGAATCCGCCCTGTCCGATGAAGAGAAGCAGAAGCTGGTCCACCTGACGCGTGGACATCCTCTCTGGCTGGCCTTCACCCTCGATTACCTCGTAACGGTGGGAATCCCGGCGGAGGCAAAGCGGTCGCTCGCCGAAATCGAGCGGGACGTGCCCTTCCAGGGGAGCCTGGACCCGAAGGGGCTGAGCCTGCGGGAGGCGTTCAAGCGCCGACTCGTAACCCCCTATCGCGGGTCCGACTTCTGGCACGAAGCCATCAAGCGCCTTGCCGTGCTGCGCCGGGGAGTGAGCCAACCGATCTGGCGGCGGCTCATGAGCGATCTCGTCCTCCCGGACGACGTGGCGAGCTGGGATGACGCCTGGGATGCGCTGCTGCGGACTCCGTGGATTCGTCCTCGTGTGACCGGCAGATATGTGACCTTGCACGACGCCGTGGCAGAGGAGTTGGCGCTCCGGATCATTCCCGTTCACGATCAGGACGAGCAATGGCGACGCCCCCTGTGGAAGCGTGCCGCCCGCATCTACGGCGAGCTGACCGAAGGCCAGGGAGCGGAGCTGGACCGGCGGCTGGACGAGCTGCCGCAGCAGGTGGAAGGCGAGGGCCAGCTCACCGCCGAGGAGGAGCAGGCGTTCATCGAACGTGTGGCGCGACTCGACACCGAGCGGCGCGAGCTGGATCGGCTGAAGGTGGCCCGCCTCTACTACCAGTTGCTCTCTGATCCGGCGGAAGGATGTCGGCAGTTCCAGGCGTTCCTCGAGCAGGCCTCGAAGCAGCACGACGTCCTCTTCCAGCAGCTGATCGCCATGGAGATGCAGCGCTTCCTCCCGAACGGGGTCGAGCGGCACGCGTTCGGCGAGGTGATCGGCGGGGCGATCAGCGACTTCCACGAGTGGCTGACCTCGCAGAACCCGACGACCTACCTCGAGGTCGGCCTGAGCATGGCCGAGTACCTGATCAAGAATGAGCAGCCGGAAGCGGCCGTCGAGCAGCTCGACAGGCTCCCGGCCGCAACCGCCGGCCCCCTCCAGCGATATCGCCTGAGCGTCATGCGAGGCAACGCCTGCATGCGCATCCGCGGCCGCGTGAAGGAGGCCGCGGACTATTTCGGCCAGGCGCTCGTCGAGGCGGGCATGCAGAGTCCACCCGAGCGGCAGAAGCTCGTCGCTGAGGCCTACAAGGAGATGGGCTTCTACTTCCGCAACGTTGGACTCTGGCAGGAGGCCGACGACGCCTACCAGCGGGCGCGCGAAGCGATCTCCGCAACCCTGACTCCTGGGAGCCCGGCCGAGGATCGCGAAGAGATGGCCTCGATCCAGACCAACTGGGCATACATTAAGGGATTGCGCGGCGATTACTTCGCAGCCCAGAACCTCGTCGAAAGCGCCATCAGCGTGCGGCAACGCCTGGACCAGCCGCAGGGTGAAGGCAACTCGTGGAGCGTGCGTGGCGAGGTGTATCGCTACGAGCGGCAGTTCCAGAAGGCGTGGGACTCGTACCAGGAGGCGGAGCGGATCTTCCACGGGCTGCGGAACTGGTCGTGGCTAGGGCTCATCTATCAAGAGCAGGCCATCTGTCTCTTCCAAGCGACGCGACAGGGAATCGACCTCGTGGATGACCCGTCCGTGGGGGCAGAGCTACGCATCACGCTGGCGCTCGACATCTGCCGCGACCAGGCCGTCCGCGGCTATCCCTCAGCCCTCAACCGCGCGGGCCGGATCTTCGGGCAGAAGGACTTCAGGGCTGGCCTCCGGTACCTGAGCGATGGCATCAACCAGGCCCGAGACCTGTCCGACGGCTGGTTCTGGTTCGCGAACCTCATCGAGTTCGTCGAGTTGAGCTACCAGGCCTGGGTCGACACGGGGCAGAGCGAGTATCGAGACCAGATCGCCCAGCGGACGCTAGAGATTGAACAGGCGATGTCGGAATACGAGTTCCCAGACCTCGAGGGCAGGTGGGATCTCCTCCAGGGTCACCTGCTCATACATGACTATCTGGCCTCGGGGGACGACCGCGGGCTGAGGAAGGCCCTACGGCACTACCAGATCGGCTTCGGCCTGATCTCCCAGGGCTATGTCGGATCGCACGGGACCGCCGCCATCGCGAGCGAGTTCTCAAGGTTCAACAATCTCTTCGCGCAACTGCCTGACGAGGTCCGTGCCGAATGGCAGGAGGAGCTTCGTGGCGCCTGGATCGGCTCGATCTCCCTCCTGGCTCGTCTGGAGGAGCTGTACTAGCCAAGCACCGGTCCCCGACCCCGTCCATCTATTAGAGAGGTCCCATGACATCAGCACAAGCGGCCCATCGGGCTGTCGTGCTCTCAAGCTTCGATCTACCCGACGCGGGGCAGCGCCTACTCCATAGTTGTGAGGATTGTGCCTGCCCCGTCAGCCAAGTCCAGTTCCTCCCGAGCCCGAGCGCGCCCGCATCCGACGTCGCCGCCGATCGCGATCGCTGGGTCTGCGGTCGGGAGGTCGTCGAGTTGCCGCTCGACCCCGAGCATCGTCTGTTCTTCAACCCGGTGGGGCGCGGCGGGGTGGTCATCATGAACGAGCCGGCTCGCCGCATCTTTCGTCGCTTCCAGCAACCGTCCACCTTCAACGACGTACGAGAAGGCTGGCCCGGGCCCGGCGAGGAGTTCCTGCGGACGTGCAGGTCGCTCGGCCAACTCGAGATGATCCACCCCTTCGAGCAGCCCACCCGCGTCGAATTCCACGGCGGATCGGTCCTAACCGCGTGGATGCACGTGACCAATGCCTGCAACCTCCGCTGCCCCTACTGCTACGTGAACAAGTCTGCTGAGGGCATGGATGAGTCCGTTGGCCGCGCCGCCGTGGAGGCGGTGGTCCGCTCGGCGGTCGAGCACGGCTTCCCGGCCGTCAAGCTCAAGTACGCCGGCGGGGAGGCGAGCCTCAACCATCGCCTGATGCTGCGCCTGCACGCCTACGCGCAGGAGCTGGCCGCCCAGCACAACCTGCAGCTCCATGCCACGCTCCTCAGCAACGGCGTGGCCTTGTCGGCAATGCTGGTCGACGCGCTGAAGTCCGAAGCCATCCGGGTGATGATCTCCCTGGATGGACTGGGCGAAGAGCACGACGCGCAGCGCCCGTTTCCGAACGGCAGGCCCTCCTTCCACTTCGTCGAGCGCACGATCGCCCGGCTGATCGAGCAGAATCATGCGCCGCATCTCTCCATCACCATCACCAATCGCAACGCCGCCGGACTGGCGGCGGTCGTGCGGTTCGCGTTGGAGCGGGGCCTGACCTTCAGCTTCAATCTCTTCCGCGACAACGACTGCGCCGCAGGGTTCCCGGATCTGCGCTACGAGGACCAGACGATGATCGCTGCATTCCTCGAGGCGTTCGGCGTCATCGAGGAATTCCTGCCACCCTGGAGCGTCCTCGGATCGATCCTGGACCGCGGGCAGCTGCTGGAACCGCGGCAGCGTTCCTGCGGGGTCGGCCAGGACTATGTCGTCATCGACCAGCGCGGCAAGGTCGCGAAGTGTCACATGGAGATCGAGCGGAGCCTGGGCGACGTCTTCAGCGATGACCCACTCCAGTTGGTTCGACTGGACGAAAGCCTTGTGCAGAACCTCCCGGTCGAAGAGAAGGAGGGATGCCGCGATTGCACCTGGCGTTACTGGTGTTCCGGGGGATGCTCGGTGGCCACATTCCGAGCGACCGGCAGGTACGACATTAAGTCGCCGAACTGCAATATCTACAAAGCCATCTACCCCGAGGCGTTGCGACTGGAGGGATTGAGAATCCTGAAATACGCTGGGGCGCAGGGAACCTTCCGTGACCAGACGTTCTGCTCGTAGCCGGGGTGAAGGCGATCGGTCCAACAAAGAACCCTCGCGGGTCGCTGAAGCCGCCGAGGTTTTGAACGTAGGGGTTCTACTAGGGCAAGCAGGCTCAATGTACCTGGCGCCTTGGTCAGGATCCCAGCCAGGGCCTCGGCATAGTGTGGGCTTGTCTGGTTGGTGATGATCGGGTGAATGGGGCCGACCTGGATGTAGGACAGGTACGGTTCCCGGCGATCATGTGGTGTCGAAGCCCATGACCAGACCGGACCACCGTGCCTGCCCCCTCCATCATCCCCCATTCCTGCTGCCCACCGGCTCTACGAGCCCACCACGCTGGCACCCGAGCAGGCCCGTGACCTGCTCGACTACCTCGCCCAGATCACCGACCCCACGCCACCGACGCGGCCGACGGCACACGCTTGCCACTATGCTGGCCGTGGCGGTGGCCGCGGTACTGGCCGGCGCCAGATCGCTTGCCGCTATCGGCGAATGGACCAGCGACGCGCCCGACCAGGTGCAGGCCGCGCTCGGGGTCCACCGCGACCCGTGGACCGGCACCCGGCGAGGCCACCGTGCGCCGCGCATCTTCGACGCCATCAGCGGGCTTCTCGCCTCCCGCTGTCCCGGGCTGCAACCATCCACCCAGACTCTCATGGTCGACGGGACCCATACCCGAGGTCTGGTCGCGAAGACGTCGCCTGCTGATCCTGCGTCCATCAATAGCCTCGCGTGGGCTTGGAGGACAGCGTGATCTCCGCCGTGAGGCGCACAGCCTGCGGTTGCATTTCTGGGTGGTTTCGCGCCGCCGGAGCAATCCAGAGATTCAACCCCTCACCCTGGCGGCGCGGGGCCGCCACGGTGAGGGCCAGCTCGGCGAGCGGATCAATGGTCTCGGTCGCGGCGAGCCTTGGGAGGCAGTGACCGGGGTTCCGCAGCTGAGGCGTCGACTAGGCCACGAATCCATGCTCTGACCAGCAAGAACGCGTGAGGAAGCACGCATACGGCGTGTATCTAGGGACCGGGAAACCCGCAGGTCAACCCTGT
>Ga0137369_10007671_pt1 | contig 10819 bp, 10 predicted proteins | sample SagtaG_12_FD_104918 | JGI IMG/M metagenome (GOLD analysis project Ga0137369, IMG submission 104918) | Vadose zone soil microbial communities from Sagehorn Ranch, Mendocino, California, USA - Sage1_L_113_16 metaG | ecosystem: Environmental > Terrestrial > Soil > Vadose zone | place: USA... | reverse complement strand
TCTTCCGCGAGCTCGACTTCGGGCTCGAGATGCTCGTGCAGCGGATGATCGGCATCCTGCTCATCGAGATCTCCGCCTTCCACACGTTCGCCTGGGCCGAAGCCGTGCTCTCCGACACCGATCTGGTCGCGGGGGAGGGCGACGCCGCCCGGGTCGTCTCCTACATCCGCCGGGACGAGACGCCCCACGTCGAGTACCTCAAGACCGCGCTGACCGAGATGCGCGACCGCACGTTCGTCGCCGACTCGGGGAAGAACGTGGCGGGCACCAAGGTCGTCGGCGAGCTCTGGGACCGGGGCCTGGCCGACTCGCTCGGTCCCCGCCGCGAGCAGCTGCGCGAGACCACCCGGCGCGAGATCGAGCGAGTGCTCAAGGCGAACCCGGGCGGCGACGACCTGCTCGCGGAGTTCAACGCGCTCGAGAGCGTTCCTGCCTCATGAAGTTCGGGCTGTTCTACGAGCACCAGCTCCCCCGACCCTGGGACGAGGAGTCGGAGTACGAGCTGCTCCAGCAGGCGCTCGAACAGTGCGAGCTCGCCGACTCGCTCGGCATCGAGTACGTCTGGGAGGTCGAGCACCACTTCCTCGAGGAGTACAGCCACTCCAGCGCTCCCGAGGTGTTCCTTGCCGCGGTGTCGCAGCGCACGAAGCACATGCGCCTCGGCCACGGCATCGTGCAGACGCCGCCCGCCTTCAACCACCCCGCCCGGGTTGCCGAGCGCATCGCCATGCTCGACCTCGTCTCGGGGGGACGCGTCGACTTCGGCACCGGCGAGTCGTCGTCCGAGGCCGAGCTGGGCGGGTTCCTGATCGACCCGGCCGAGAAGCGCCCCATGTGGGAGGAGGGCCTGCGGGTGGCGCTGCGCTGCCTCACCGAAGAGCCGTTCACCGGCCACGCCGGCACGTGGGTGACGATGCCGCCCCGCAACGTCGTGCCCAAGCCCCGGCAGAAGCCCCACCCGCCCGTCTGGGTGGCGTGCAGCCGGCGCGACACCATGCACCTCGCGGCGCAGAAGGCGATCGGCGCGCTGACGTTCGCGTTCGTCGATCCCGAAGAAGCCAAGTGGTGGATCAACGACTACCACGACACCCTCGCCGAACAGGGCGTGCCGATCGGCGACGCGGTGAACGCCAACGTCGCCTGCGTGTCGACGTTCATGTGCCATCCCGACGAGGACCAGGCGCTCCTGCGCGGCCTCGAGGGCGCCAACTTCTTCGGTTACTCACTCGCCCACTACTACGTCTTCGGCCGGCACCACCCGGGGAAGACCGACGTCTGGGCGGAGTACCAGAAGCGCCGGGCCGAGCAGGGCTACGACCCCGCGGCCGTGCAAGCGGCCGCGGCCAACAGTGACCGCCTCGGCGCCAAGGTGGTCGAGAACGGCTTGGGCGGCCTGCGGGGCGCGGTGGGGACCCCCGACCAGATCCGCGAGTACCTCCGCCGCTACGAGGAGTGCGGCGTCGACCAGGTCATCTTCGTGAGCCAGTCGGGCAAGAACCGCCACGAGCACATCATGGAGAGCCTCGAGCTGTTCGGGCGCGAGGTCCTGCCCGAGTTCAAGGACCGCAGCGAGCAGGCCGAGCGCGACAAGGCCAAGCGCCTGGCGCCGGTCATCGACAAGGTGATGGCCCGCAAGCCGGCCGAGGACCACCCGCCGCTGCCGACCGAGGACTACGACTTCCCGGCCATTCCGCGGGCCATTGCCGACCGGTCGGGCTCGGACGACTTCCACAAGTTCCTCGACGACGTGGCGGGCCAGACCGCCGCCGGCGACAACACCGTCATCGAGAACGCTCTGCGCTGACCTGGTTCTCACAATCTCCTGACACCGCGGGGCGAAACTTGGGCCCGTGAGTGCGGCAGCGGCGGCCTGGCTCGGTAGAACTTGGCGTCCGAGCGAGCGCCCGCGGGCCGGGTATCCCGGCCCGCAGCGAGCGAGGCCATAGGGATGGTCAGCGAACGAGAGAAGGTCGCCCATGTCGTGCGGCGGCTCTCGATGGGCGTCCATCCCGATCGCCTCGACGCCCTTGCCGACACCGACGCCGCCATCGCGGCCGCCCTCGACCTCACCGCACCACCGGCCCCGCCGCTCGAGCTCCCGGTCCCGACCGACTACCGCAATCAGCGCACCGGCGAGATCGCCACCGCGATCGGCTGGTGGGCGGGGCAGATGGCGACGAGCTCCCGCCTGGTCGAGGAGCGCTTGGTCTGGTTCTGGCACGACCACTTCGCCACCAGCATCGTGAAGGTCCGGGTGCCGTACCTCATGTACCAGCAGCAGCTGACCATCAGGGAGCACGCGACCGGGAACTTCGCCGACCTCCTGCGCGCGATCTCGCGCGACCCGGCGATGCTCTTCTACCTCGACGGGATCACGAACCAGGCTCAGCAGGTCAACGAGAACTTCGGCCGCGAGTGCATGGAGCTCTTCACGCTCGGCATCGGCGGTGGCTACACGCAGGAAGACGTCGTCGAGGCGTCACGTGCCTTCAGCGGTTGGATCGTGAACGTTCCCGGCCGCCGGTTCACCCGCGACGACGTTCCCCTCTGGAGCGCGTACTTCGTGCCGCGGCGCCACGACGCCGGTGAGAAGACCCTGCTCGGGACGACCGGCAACCTCGACATGGACGGCGCCCTCGACGTCATCCTCGGGCAACCCGCCACCGGCCGGTTCGTCGCCTCGAAGCTCTACCGGGAGTTGGTGGGCGTGGAGCCCGACGACAGGACTGCGGCCCGGCTCGGCGACGCCTTCGCCAGCAACTACGCGATCCTGCCGCTCGTCGAAGCCATCGTCGGCGAAGCCGCGTTCACCGACGACACCGCGGTCCGGGCCAAGGCGCGCACGCCGGTCGAGAAGCTGGTGGGCCTCGTCCAGGCGGTGCCGGGGGCCGGCGCCGCCGGCGAGGGCGCCGACCGCGGCCGGCGCAACCGGCAGCTTTCGCCGCTGGGCCAGGCCCTGCGGACCATGGGCTATATCCCGTTCGTCCCTCCGAACGTCGGTGGCTTCCCCGCCGGCGAGAGCCTCCTCGGCCCCCACCAGCTCGTCCATACGTTCGATCTCCTCGCCGCCGTCCCGACCGCGCCCGACGCCGCGCTCACCGACGACGTCGACACGCTCTTCGCCCGCTTCGGGCTCTTCGACGTGAGCGACCGATCGCGCGACGTCGTCGCCGGCGAGCGCGATCCCGGTCGTCGGGTCGCGCTCGTGTTCACCTCACCGGAGTTCGCTGCGATATGACTCCTCGCGACTGGGAAGCGGGCGTCTCTCGCCGCCGGTTCCTCACCGGTCTGGGCGTGGCCGCGGGCGCGGCCGCCGCCTCTGGCTACGGCCTCACCGTGTGGCGCCGCGACCCGGCGACGAGCGCGGGCGGCGATCGACTCGCTTCGGGCGACCTCGCGGCCGGCAACGGGCGCACCCTCGTGGTCGTCGAGATGGGTGGTGGCAACGACGGCCTCAGCACGGTCGTCCCGCTCGACGACGGCACGTACCACGACCTGCGCCCCACCCTGGCGGTGACCGACCCCATCGACCTCGACGGCCACGTCGGCCTGAACCCGAAGCTGCCCAAGTTGGCCGAGCGGTTCGCGGCCGGCCAGGTCGCGGTGGTCGAGGGCATCGGCTACCCCGAGCCGGACCTCTCACACTTCGGATCGTTCGACATCTGGTGGTCGGCCCGGGGCGGCAGCGGCAACGCCGGCTGGTTGGGGAAGTACCTCGACGGCACCGTCGGGTTCGACGACCCGCTCGCCGCGATCAGCATCGGGCCCGGCCCGTCCCGCGCGCTGCTGGGCGAGCAGTCGTTCGCGACGTCGATCGCCGACGCCAGCGGCCTCCAGCCTCGCCTCCCGGACTGGGTCGACGACCGCGACGGTCTCCTCGCCGCCTGGGCGGGCTTCGCCCCCGCGTCGGTCGACGCCGCCACCCTCGTGGAGCGGGTCGAACGGGCGATCGGCCTGACCGGGACCGCGCGCACGGACCTCGACCGGGCGCTGGGCGAACGACCCGGCGGAGATGGTGGAGCCGCCGAAGAGGAGGCGACCGAGCAGGAGGCGATGGCGGGCCAGGGTCGCTACGGCGATCGCACCGTTGTCGACTCGCTCGCGCTGGCGGCCCAGCTCGTCACCTCGGACGCGAAGCCACGCGTCGTCTACATCAGCGGGATCGGGGACTTCGACACCCACCAGGGCCAGGCGACCCGCCACCCGGTGCTGATGGAGCAGCTCGACACGGGAATCGAGCAGTTCTTCGCCGCTCTCGGTGATGACGAGGACGTCATGCTCATGACCGTGTCGGAGTTCGGTCGCCGCCCGGCCGAGAACGGGAGCGGCACCGACCACGGCACCGCCAACGTGCACTTCGTCGCGGGCGCGAAGGTGCTGGGCGGCCGGTACGGGACGCCGCCGGACCTGCACACCCTCGACCGCGGCGGGAACCTCGAGCACCACGTGGACTTCCGGGCGATGTACGCGACCGCACTCGACTGGCTGGGCGTCGAGTCGCGGCCCGTCCTCGGTGACGACTTCGAAGCATTGCCGGTCTTTCGTCCCTAGACCGTCGTTCCCAGCCCGGCGGGCTGGTACCACCCCGGTACCCTGGACGCATGTTCGAGCGCCTCGCCGATCTCGAGACCGAGCTCGAGAAGCTCGAGTCCCGACTCCCCGAGCTGTACGCGGCCGGGGACCAGTCGGCCGCGCGCGACGCCGGTCGCCGCCACGCCGAGCTCAAGCCGGTGGTCGACGCCTACCGCGAGTACCGCGCCGTCGAGCAGGACGTCACTGATGCCCGCGAGCTGCTGAACAATGAGGCCGAGGCGGACATGCGCGACTACCTCCGGGCCGAAGTGGAGGAGAAGGAAGCCGCGCTGGCGGAGCTGGACACCCGGCTGCGCGAGCTCCTCGTGCCGACCGACCCCAACGCGGGCAAGAACGTCATCGTCGAGATCCGGGGCGCCGAGGGTGGTGAGGAGGCCAACCTCTGGGCCGGCAGCCTCTTCAACATGTACAAGCGCTACGCCGAGACGCACGGGTGGAAGGTGGAGGAGCTGGCGAGCCAACCCTCCGACATGGGCGGCTTTCGCGAGATCTCGTTCGTCGTCAAGGGCCCCGACGCCTGGGCCCGGCTCAAGCACGAGGGCGGGCCGCACCGCGTGCAGCGGGTCCCCGTCACCGAGAGCCAGGGCCGGGTCCACACCAGCGCCGCCACGGTCGCGGTGTTGCCCGAGGCCGAGGAGGTCGATATCAGCATCGACCCCAACGAGCTCGAGGTCGACGTCTACCGGTCGAGCGGCCCCGGTGGGCAGTCGGTGAACACCACCGACTCGGCGGTGCGGATGACCCACAAGCCCACCGGGCTGGTGGTCACGTGCCAGGACGAGAAGAGCCAGCTCCAGAACAAGGAGAAGGCGTTGCGGATCCTCCGCTCGCGGCTTCTCGAGCTCGAGCGGGAGCAGCAGGCGCAGGAGGTGTCCTCGACCCGCCGGGACCAGGTGAAAGGGGGCGGGCGCTCCGAGAAGGTTCGCACCTACAACTTCAAGGAGAACCGCGTGACCGACCACCGGGTCGGTGTGACCCTGCACGCGCTCGACCAGGTGCTGGCGGGCCAGCTCGACGAGATCGTCGACGCGCTCGCCGCGGCCGAGCGGGCCGACCAGCTGGGTGCCGGCGACGGCTGAGCGCGACCAGGACAGCTGGCGTGACCTGCGGGAGCAAGCCGAGCGCGTGCTGCACCGCGCCGGCGTTCCCGATCCGCACCGCGAGGCGCGCTGGATGCTCGAGCGGGTGTCGGGATACGAAGGCGCCGAGCTGGTGGCGTCCGAAGCCGAACCGACCAGCGCACGCGCCGCGGAGCTGCTCGCCGCGCTGCTCGAACGACGTACGGACGGCGAGCCCCTGCAGTACGTGCTGGGGGAGTGGTCGTTCCGCGGTCTCGACCTGCTGGTCGACCGCCGGGTGCTGATCCCCCGGCCCGAGACCGAGGTCACCGCCGAGATCGCGATCGACGAGGCCCAGCGCCTCGGAGCGCGGCGCGCCGCCGCCGACCCCTGGGCGGGCACGACGACGTACACGATCGCCGACCTCGGGACCGGCTCGGGCGCGATCGCACTGGCGTTGGCGGCCGAGCTTCCCGACGCCGAGGTATGGGCGACCGAAGCGAGCGAGGACGCGCTCGCAGTGGCGCGGGCCAACCTGGCCGGCGCCGGCCACCCCGCGACACGCGTGCGCCTGGCTGCGGGCGAGTGGTTCGACGCGTTGCCGGCCGAGTTGCGTGGTCGGCTCCGGATCGTCGTCACCAACCCTCCGTACGTCGCCGAGGGCGAGCTCGCCGGACTCGAGGCCGAGGTCCGGGAGTACGAGCCGATGGACGCGCTGGTCAGCGGCCCGAGCGGGCTGGAGGCGATCGAGGCGGTAGTCGGCGGCGCACCGGACTGGCTCGAGCGCGGCGGCGCGTTGGTGTGCGAGATCGCGCCTCAGCAACGGGACGCCGCCCTCGAACGGGCCCGGGACGCCGGCTTCGTCGATTCGCGGGTCCGTCACGACCTCGCCGGCCGGCCCCGGGTACTCGTCGCCCGGCTTGGGTAACGTGCGCGCGTGCCTGACGAACTCGATGTCGAGGCGATGCTCGAGCGCTTCCGCGAGCGCGCCGGGGCGGTCAAGGACCGACCGCTCCCGCCGGTGGCAGGGCAGGAACGCCAGCGCTTCATCGACCAGGCCGAGCTCGACTTCCAGGACTTCGCCATCATCGGCGACGCCGCCTGGGAGTTCGAGGACGGCGTGCTGACGCTGCGAGTGGACCTGAAGCCGAAGGACGAGTCATAGCGTTCGATCGCGCCACCGTCGACCACCTCCTCTCGACGACGCGCGCCGTCCGCAGGCGCCTCGACCTCACCCGTCCCGTCCCGCGCGAGGTGATCGTCGAATGCCTGCGGCTCGCGGTCCAGGCACCGACCGGCTCGAACCGGCAGGGCTGGCGCTGGATGGTCGTGACCGACGCGGCCAAGCGCGCCGCGCTGGCCGGCTGGTACCGCGAGGTATTCGGGCCCTACATCGCCAGCGCCGGAGACGACGCACCGAAGTCACGGGTGGCCGAGTCGGCGATCTGGCTGGCGGAGCACCTGCACGAGGTGCCGGTGCACGTCATCCCGTGCATCGAGGACTACACGAAGGGCAGCGCCCACGCCGGCGTCTACGCGTCGATCTACCCCGCGGTGTGGAGCTTCCAGCTCGCGCTGCGCAGCCGCGGCCTCGGCACCGTCCTCACCACGCTGCACCTGCCGCACGAGCAAGAGGCGGCCGAGCTGCTCGGGATCCCCGAGGGTGTCATCCAGGCCGCGCTGCTGCCCGTCGCCTACTTCTCGGGCGAGGACTTCAAGCCGGCCCAGCGCCGCCCGGTCGAGGAGATCACCTACTGGGACGAGTGGGGGAGCACCGGTTAGTCAGGCGGGTTACTGGTGGAACGATCGTTGCCCGAGAACGGTCGGACACCCGTTGTCGTCCACGACGATGCAGGTGGCGCGCTCGCCCTCCCGGCCACCGTCGAGCAACCGGATCTCCACGATCCGAGCCCGCCGGAGTTGCGCTCGCTGGGCGATCGCGTGGAGCTCGCCTCGCCAATGATCGGCGTCGAGATTGTCGATCTCGACCTCGACCTGAAGCTCGTCCGAGACGACCTGGACCATTCCCGTGTAGCTCGCTGCTGAGCCTGGGCGCATGTTCATGACCGAATGGTACCACTTGGCGTGGTTCTGTCCTACGGAGAGTGGCAAAAAATGCACCCGGGGCTGGACGCGTCCCGAGGAACCACCAGGCGCCCTAGACCGCCAACGCGTTCGTCGAACCATTCCTGCCGACCCGCACCCGCCGGCCTTCCCACGCCTCCTCCGTCATCGCCCCCATCACACCGGCATCACGGGAGTTCGCCAGCACCCGCGCACCCGACGGGGTGAGCAGCGACACGATCGCCAGCGACGGCGAGCCGTCGCGCTCGATCACGACCGATGTCGCCTCGACCGTCGCCTCTCCTTCGTACGCGTCGGCGACCTCGCGCACGGGGAGCGCGTCGACCTGCGCCTGTGTCTCCGCCGGGTCGACGCGCCCGAAGCCGCCCGCGGGAGGCCGGGTCGAGTACAGCCCCAGCGAGTGCTTCGTCGCGTACCACCCGAGCGCCCCGACCATCCCCACCGATCCCGGATCGCGCCGGCACGCCTCGACCATCGCCGCGATCGCGTGCATCGGATAGTCGTTGGCCGGGCCGCCCGCGAACGCGAGCCCGCCGGTGACGGTCAGCGGTCGATCGTCGCCACCGGCCGGGCCGGTCAGGCCGAGCGCCCCCATCGCGATCTGTACCGCCGAGGGAAAGCAGGAGTAGAGGTCGAAGCGGGCGACCTCGTCCACGCCGACGCCGGCGGCGCCCAGCAGCGCCGTCCCGGCCGACCGGATGGCGGGCGAGTCGGCCAGCGAGTCCCGCTCCGAGAAGAAGAAGTGGTCGTGGGCGTCCGCGCCTGCGAGTGGGAACACGAGCCGGTCGTCGGGTACGCCGGCGGCCCGAGCCGCCTCGTACGAGCACAGCAACACGGCCGCGGCCTGGTCGACCTCGATGTTGGCGCACATCCGTTTCGTGTACGGGAACGTGACGACGCGGTTGGCGGCCGACGGGGTCCGGATCTCCTCGGCCGACCATCCCTCCCGCGACCACGCGTAGGGGTTGGCGGCCGCCACCGCCGCGAACGTCGCCCACAGCTCGCTCACGTACGCCTGGTGCGCTTCGACGCCGCGCCCGGCGGCGGCGCGCCCGGCCGTCTCGAGCAGCGGGTAGATCAGCGTGGGCGCGACGGCCAGGTGGGCCATCTCGTAGTCGTTCGTGCCCGGCCGGGCGTCGCCGAGGACCCGCGGGCACGGCGGATCCTCCGCCTGCGTCCACTCGAGCCAGGTCTTGGGCTCGCGGCGCGCCCGCAGGCGCGTGTACATCGACTCGGCTCCGCCCAGGAGCACGACGTCGGCGTCGCCGCGCGCGATCTCGGGAGCGAGCTCGTTCACGAGCAGCTGGGGCGAGTTGCCGCCCAGCGTCGTCGTGATCGAGCGTACCGGCGCCTCCCGCCCGAGCCGGCGGGCGAGCAGCGCGCCGGGGTCGGGGTACTTCCACGACACGATGTCGACGACGGCCACCGTGTCGGCCGACGCGGCCAGTTGCCGCGCGCCGGCGTCGTCGGCGGCAGCCCGGGCGGCCGCCGCCAGCAGATCGATCGGCTCGAGCGCATCGGCGAGGTCGTCTTCCCGTTGCGAGCGCTGCCCGACCCCGGCGATCACCGGGGTGCGGGGATCCGTCACGATTCGGCTCCGGGGGGCACCGGCCAGGCCGGGACGCCCGGCGCGGCGGTGTCGCGACAGATCGAGCGGTACCGGCAGTGGCCGCACAGCGCCGGGTCGGCCACACCCGCGAACGCCTCCTCTCCCCACATCGCCTCGACGACCCGGCGGAGCTCTTCCTCGATGGCGCCCAGCTCGTCGTCGTCGGGCTCGAACGGCTCGGGGTCGTCGGTGACCTCGGCGGCGAGGAACTCGTAGCGGAGGCGAAGGCGCAACCCGTCGCGCCGCGCGAGCGGGGCGAGCAGCCAGGCCTGCAACCGCGCCCGGGGGTCGTCGGCGACCCGCTCCGTGACGGGCCGGCCGGTCTTGTAATCGCGCGCGTCGAGGAGCCCGCGGTGGCGCCACACCGCGTCGATCCGCCCCGTCGCCATGAACATCGGCGCGGGGAACCGATGGAAGCGGGCCCGTTCGACCTCGTGCTCGCCCGCGCCGGCGTCGGGCGGGCAGCGGCGGGCGTGACGCTCGACGAATTCCCGTATCGCGCTCGACCCTTCGAGGGCGTGGCCCGCGAGCGTCCCGTCGACGTGCGCGGCGTCGCGGCACGAGCCGTGCTGGTGGATGTGACGGAGGAGGTCGTGCACCAGCAGGCCCTGGTCGGGCGAGACCCCGGTGTCGCTCTCGGGCAGACCGAGCAGCCGGCCGGCGAGGAACTCGCGCCGGCACCGCAGCCACGTGTCGAGCGACGACGCGCTGAGCGGGACGATGTCGCCGAGCAGACGATCAGGCATGGGCGGCGCATCCGGCGACGTAGCGGCAGTTCGCGCACTCGAGCCCGGGCTGTGGCGTCGGATCGGCCGCCCGGTCCCTGATCACCGCCACGCGCTCCTCGAGCCAGGGCCGCACGTCCGTCGCCAGGACCCGGTCGACCTCGAGTTCGCATTCGGCCAGCGCGCCGTGGACGAGGTCGGCGACACAGAGGCGCAGCGGCCCGCGGCCGGCCCAGTCGGCGACCCGTGCGAGTGCGAACCGGGCCTCGACCGACTCGAGCGGGTCGGCCGGGACCGGGCGGCGGGCGCCGACCCGCAGCAGGCGCAGCTCGCGCCGGCCGTCGGCGGCTTCGACCGGGAGACCGGCCGGTCCGACGAGCCGGATGCCGAGGTCGGCGATCGGCGACTCCCAGTCGTCGACGTCGACCGCTCGGACCGCGCGGTCGCCGAACAGCGCGATGTACCAGCGCCCCGCGGTCTCGTAGACGCGCTGCTCCTCCGGCTCGAGCCCGTCCACGGCCCGGAACGCAGCCGGCGTCGGTGCTGCGACGTCGACGTGCGCGAGGCGGGCGGAGTCGAAGACGCGGTTGGCGACGCGGAACCGTGCGTCGGACGGGCGGTTCCCGCGCCGGTCGTGGTGCACGCCCGCGAGCCGGCGTGCGCACATCGTGTCGGCCCACCGGAGCAGCGCGGGCGTGATCCGGGGCGCTTCGGTCTCGACCGCGGCGTCGGGGAGCGTCATTGCGTCG
>Ga0137369_10007661_pt1 | contig 10827 bp, 8 predicted proteins | sample SagtaG_12_FD_104918 | JGI IMG/M metagenome (GOLD analysis project Ga0137369, IMG submission 104918) | Vadose zone soil microbial communities from Sagehorn Ranch, Mendocino, California, USA - Sage1_L_113_16 metaG | ecosystem: Environmental > Terrestrial > Soil > Vadose zone | place: USA... | reverse complement strand
CTCAGTGCCCGAAAGCCGTTGCCTCCTCCGTTGAAAAGAAGGCCACCCGCGCGAGGTAATATGCGTCGGACAATCCAGCAAGGACGCACCGCTGCAAACGCCGCGATCACAACGAATACGACCGTACCGCAAGGCTCGGCCAAACCGCCGGCCGATCTGGTTCGATTGGCCCAAGAAGCTCTGGAGCGCGCGGGTTATGAGATTGGAGTTCCTGATGGGCAGCTTGGTCCGCGCACAATCGCGGCAATCAAACGTTTTCAGACCGATAAGTATTTATCGGTGACGGGGCAGCTCGATGAGACGACGATTGCCTCGCTTGGAGTCAGTAATCGTGCAGGCGCGACCTCCGCTGAACACGTCGGTGCTCTTTCTGATCCGATTAATGCTCTGACTTCTTTAGTGCCTCAAAGCGGCGCGGCACAAATACTAGCTGCAACAAATGGAGGGCTCTACCGTACGTCTGATCCTTTGTTAGGTTGGGATCGAGTTCCCTACGGCCGCGGGCTCGACGCGCGTACTACTTGCATTTCGGCGAGCGCGCAAAATCCGTCCACGCTCCTCGTCGGCACGGCCACTGCGGGCGTTCTAATCTCGCGCGATAGCGGAGAAACGTGGCAGCAGGTAAGCGGCGTGCCGAACACGTCGCCGGTAAATGTCATTGTCCAGGATCCGCAGCGGTCTTCGTTCATGTATGTGGGGACCAAACAGGCGTTTTATTCGTCGCACGATGGTGGCGACCATTGGTCGCGGCGCGGCGGTAACCTGCCGTTCGGTGACTTTACCAGCATCCTGATTAATCCGCGGAATTCAAATGAAGTGTTCGCGGGCAACGCGTTTCAAAATGGCGAAATCGGCGGCGGTGTCTACCGTTCTGATGACGCTGGTCTAACTTGGGTGCGAATCGACGCCCGTGAACATCGTCTGCCCAGCATGCGAATCTGGGCGCTGGCGCTCGACACGCACGATCAGAATACGCTATTCGTCGGTTCGCATTCTGCCGGTGTCTATGTTGTGCCACGCGGCGCCGAAACTTCATTGAACGCGAGTCCGTGATTGTCGAGGTAATAGACGAGAAAATCATCACGCGAAGTGCGCGATGAATCTCGCCGCCTTGACACTCAGTCGCGCTGCCGTGTAAATTCCGAATCGATCCGGTCAAGCGGAAGCAGTGATAGTCGGACCAGGCGGGAGACTACGGGCACGACGGAAATCGAAAACAATAACCTTCTTTTCCAACTCTATAACGCTCGCATCCTCTGATATATAACTCCGACTCAACGCTTATCAAGGACTTCGCTGCCGATGCTAGTCAGCAGCGTTGGGACCGGAGTGGCGCGCCCTCGAGCTGGCGCGCCAGAGTTAATTCTGAGTAGGAGTTTGCATGACCACTGAAGAAACCATAACCAACAAAGGCGAAGCCGATCAAAACGATTCGCCACAACCCACGACTACGGAAACGACTGCGACTCAATCGACCGCAACTGGAGTAGGATCCGAAGGGTCATCGACTGCTGCCGTAACTCAGCGCGAGGACGAAGAGGAAACCCGGCCTACGGGCGAGGATTTCGGACAGCTTTTGGATCAATTTGAGCAGGAACAATCCACGCTCCAGGAGGGCGAGGTAGTCCGTGGCACCGTCGTCGGCATTACCGAACGTGGAGTCGTGATCGATTTTGGCTATAAGTCCGAAGGCATCGTCAATCCCAACGAATTCATGGAAGACGGCAAGCTTGCCGTCAAGCGCGGCGACGAGGTCGACGTGCTCGTCAAGAACATGGAAACAGGCGAAGGCTTTCCGGTGCTGTCGCGAGCTGATGCAGTTCGTTTGCGCGCGTGGGACGATTTAGAGAAGGCTTACAACGAGGGCACTGTAATTAAGGGGCGAGTCATAGAGCGAATTAAAGGCGGCCTGCGCGTCGACGTCGACGGTATCGCCGCGTTTCTGCCGGGGTCGCAAGTTGATATTCGGCCCATTCGCAATTTGGATTCATTGCGAGACAAGCAGATCGAAGCGAAGGTAATTAAGCTCAATCGAAAACGATCGAATGTAGTGCTGTCGCGCAAAGCTGTGCTTGAAGAGCGCGATGCCGGTCGGAAAGACGAAACGCTTAGCCAGATTGAAGAAGACATTATCGTTGAAGGGCAGATCAAGAACCTGACTGATTATGGCGCGTTTGTCGATCTCGGAGGTATCGATGGCCTGTTGCATGTCACCGACATGTCCTGGGGACGCCTGCAAAATCCATCCGAGCTTTTCAAAGTAGGCGACACGGTGCAGGTGAAAGTGCTTAAGTTTGATCGCGACCGCGAGCGCGTATCGCTCGGGTACAAACAGCTTCTGCCCGATCCGTGGGAGACGATCGAGGAGCGTTTTCCGCCCGCCACTCGGATTACGGGCAAAATCGCCAGCGTGGCCGATTATGGAGCTTTCGTAGAATTGGAACCAGGAGTCGAAGGGCTGGTACATGTGTCCGAGATGAGCTGGTCCAAGCGCATTAAGCATCCCAGCAAGATCGTGAGTCCCGGCGATCCTGTCGAGGTCGAGGTGCTGAGCGTCGATCCCAGAGCACGCCGCGTGAGTCTGGGGATGAAGCAGGTTCAAGAGAATCCATGGAAGACCATTGGCGAGCGTTATCATGTCGGTGATCGGGTTCATGGCCGCGTGCGGAATCTGACTGACTTCGGAGCATTCATTGAGATCGAAGACGGCGTTGACGGGCTGGTCCATGTCTCTGATATTTCCTGGTCGCGTCGAGTGAAGCATCCCGGCGAAGTTTTGAAAAAGGGCCAGCAGGTCGATGCCGTTATCACGACTATCGATCCTGACAACCGGCGAATGTCGCTTTCGATTAAAGACCTGGAGCCGAATGCGTGGAACGATTTTGTGGCGGCACACAAACCTGGCGATGTCGTCAAAGGCAAGATTGCCCGCTTTGCCGGCTTCGGCGCTTTTGTCGAATTGGGCGACAACCTGGAAGGCTTGTGCCATATTTCAGAGCTTTCGGATGAAAGAGTGTCAAAGCCGGAAGATGCAGTGCAACTCGGTCAGGAGATGGAGTTTCGAATCCTGCGGATAGACGCCGAGAATAAGAAGATCGGTTTGTCGGCACGCGCGGCCGCGCGGGAAGAACCAATCGTCGAGCAGAAGATATATACCTCGGACGCCGGCGGCGGGATGGCTTCGCTGGCAGAACTGGCTGACTTCGGAAACTCAAAGAGGAGTTCCGACGACGATCAAACGTAATGTGCATCGGGCGGGATGAATCGCTGACAGCGTCACCGTAGGTGTTGTATTTTCTCACGCTGTTTCGAGGCGAGACGAGGCAGCCGTAAGCTCTTGGCGATACAGTCGCTTATCCTTGCCGTGCCCTTGCTGTTCTGCTAATCTACCACCCGTCGATCTTGCTACAATCGTTCTTGCGAAGTCTAGTTCGCCGCCGTAGACAGGCGGGCCTTTCTGCGAGGTAACCAATGACTAAAGCTGATCTGGTCAATGACGTCTCAAATGCCGCTGAGCTGACCAAGAAAGATGCTGAGCGACTGGTGGAAATTGTCTTTGAGAGCATTATCGATAGCCTGAATCGCGGTGAGAAGATCGAGTTAAGAGGGTTCGGTAGCTTTCGCGTGCGCGAGCGCGGCTCTCGCCGAGGGCGCAATCCCAAGACTGGTGCGTCCGTTGAGATCCCCGCCAAGCGGGTTCCCTACTTCAAAGCAGGCAAGGAACTCAAGGAACTCATCAACGAAAGCACTGCTCAATAAAACTTTTAGAAGCGGAGCAGTCGCAGGCGAAGTCGATTCAAATCGGATTGTTGTGGAAAGACTCTGGAGTCCCTGGCGACACGCTTACATCGCCGCGAGCGGATCCGATATGTCTGAGCCCACCCCTTGCATTTTCTGCGCAGCACAAAAGAATCCCGCCGACGATGAAAAGAATTTCGTGCTCCATCGGGGTGCACATAATTTCGTCATCCTCAATCTGTACCCTTATATCAGCGGCCACTTGATGATTGCGCCATTCGCGCATCTCGGAGAGCTTGACTCAGCACCGAAAGAAGTCACGGACGAGATGATGGACCTTGCCAAGCGCTGTGAGACGGCGTTGCGCGAAGTCTATAGTCCCGAGGGCTTCAACCTCGGAATGAATCTCGGTCGCGCAGCGGGAGCGGGCATTGCCGATCACATTCACCTGCACATCATGCCGCGCTGGGTGGGCGACGCGAATTTCATGACCGCTGTTGGTGAGACACGCGTCCTGCCCGAAGACTTATCGACGACCTATCAGAAACTGCATGGCAAGATTTAGAGGCGCGCAGGGGCTTTGCACAAAAACGTGCTCCGCGCATCGTCCAAGTAGCGGACGATTGATAATAGCCCAGCGATTCAGAGTCTGTGTCAGAACCGAGAGCGGTAGCGACCGGATCATCAAGTCTCGCGGAATTGTTAGGATCCCATCGCTACCGCTCCGGGTTCCGACACTGGTTCTGACACGGACTCTTCATCGCTGGGGAGCAGGGATAATTTCGCGAAGAAGTCCGTGAAACGGACGACTGAAACATGCAGCCGTCCGCTTCACGGACTATGTTTCCTTTACTCTTCAACCCAGCAGTAAACAGAGATCGCAATGCGTGGCAGATCGTTCTTCTTAAACTTCGTAATCAGGCCATCGCCGTAGGAACCGTCGCGCACCCGCTCAGTGTCAGAAGTAATTACCTGAGCCATCTCGCCGCGATACTGTGGATACATTTCGTCAAACACACCGCAAAGCCGCTCGGCATGTTTCTGCGTCATCGCGAACACGATCGTCTTGCCGGGAAACTGTCCGGACTGGTCTTTGTGGCAAACGTCCATGATCTCTTCCCACTGCTTCCGCAAGGTGTCCTTGTTACTGACGCTCTTCTCCAGATCTGTTCCGGCAAAATCCAGATCATCAGGGTCGAGACCCTGCTCGATCAACGCGTTGCGTTCTTCTTCGCTCAGATCAACGCCGCGAATTCCTTTTCGCTGAAACTTCGTCTTTGCTTGATAAAGGGTGAAGTCGACGAGCACCTTGTCATCGACGGCCTGTTTGTAGCTGTAGAGAAATGTTGGTTTATTGTCGAGACAATCGAAGGCTATGAAGGTATCGCGATCAATGAAGGTGGCTGGCGTTGCTGTTAATCCAATCATTCGGCCGTCGAAGTAATCCATCACTTCGCCAAGACGATTGAAGATGGAACGATGCGCCTCATCAAGGATGATCAAATCGAAGAAAGCCGGTGAGAAAGCATGATAGCAGCGACTCATTGTATGCAGCGTTGCAACATAGAGCCGTTTGTCTTTGTCGATGTTGTGGGTGTAGATGCGGTCTCTGGGCTCATGAGGAAGATGCGCCTTGAATCCATCAGTTAATGCCTGATCGACCAGTGCGTCACGATCAGCAAGAAAGAGAATTCGCCTCGCCTGATTCGTGCGAAGAAACAAATCGACAAGGCCCATCGCAGTGCGCGTCTTGCCCGAACCAGTCGCCATCACAAGCAGCGCTCTGCGCTTTTCTTTTTCAAACGCCTCGGCAATTCGACGGATCGCTTCGTGCTGATAGCCGCGGTTGACTATATGAGTGTTGATTGCGGTTTCGCTCAGCGGAGTCTTGTTCTGACGAAGGAAGAGAAGGTTGTCGAGGTCGTCCGGCGAGAAGAATCCCGATATGAGGCGAGGAGCCTCCGTTCCAATGTCCCACAAATAAATATCGATACCGTTCGCCATGAAGGCAAAGGGCTGGAAGCTTTGGCGCTTTTCGATTCAGACGATTAGCCTCGGTTGACATGCAGAGTGGTTCCGATTCTCCGCAATAGAAGCTCAAGGGTGCTTCGGTCGCGTGCCGATATTGCGAGGCAATCACCGCTTTGTTCGGCCTGACAGCTCCGCATCATTACGTCCATAGTCGCGCTATCGATCATGTCGGTTTTGTTGAAGACCAGCAATCGAGGAATGCGATCGAATTCCAGTTCGCTCAGAATCCGATTCACCGAAGCGATCTGTTGACGCCAACGAGGGTTTGCCGCATCGACCAGATGAATCAGCAAACGACTGCCGGAAATCTCTTCGAGAGTGGACCTGAATGCAGCGAGCAAGTCGGGCGGCAAATCACGAATGAATCCTACGGTGTCGTTGATGATTACTTCCTGTTCGCGCGGCAATCGGAGTCGCCGCGTCGTCGGATCGAGTGTGGCAAACATGCGCTCTTCAGCCAGCACGTGACTAGCAGTAAGCGCATTCAACAGCGTCGATTTACCGGCATTTGTGTAACCGACGATGGAAATGATCGGAACACCGTGACGAAGGCGTTCCTTCCGACGTTGTTCCCGCCGGGTGCGTTGCGACGCGAGCTCAGCTTCGAGACGATGAATTCGATCGCGAACGCGCCTTCGGTCAGTTTCAAGCTTCGTTTCTCCCGGACCGCGGCCGCCGATGCCCCCGGCCAATCTGGAAAACGCTGAATTCTGTCCCAACACTAAACGCGGCAGTATGTATTTCAGTTGGGCCAACTCAACTTGGATCTTGCCTTCGTGCGACTGCGCACGTTGCGCGAAGATATCGAGGATCAGTTGCGACCGATCGATGACTTTTAGATCGGTTACTTCGGAGATGGCTCTAACCTGGGCGGGTTGAAGCTCGCGATCAAAGATAATCGCATCTGCGCCAAGCTGCATCGCACGAATCAGCAATTCATCGAGCTTGCCTTTTCCCAAGACCGTGCGCGCGTCAATCGCTGGCCGTCGCTGCATCATCTCGTCCAGTACGATCACGCCGGCTGATCTGGTCAATTCCCGTAACTCGGCGATCGAGTCTTCAGCATCTATTCGAGGGCTCGTGGAAACATTTACCAGAATCGCTCTTTCTGTGCCTGCGGCATGGCGAGCGACGCGGCGATTGCGCGCCATTTCGGCTTCCAGCGCATTCATCAAAGCTAGAAAATCGACGTCAAGTTGCGATGGCGCCGCCGGATCTATGAAAGCGAATTGCCGTACCTGGCCGTTAGTGCTTAATTCCGCCACGGTCGACGGTAGCAGATGCGCGGAACGAACGACTCCGGGCAGCCCGGTATGATTGTCAACTGTGATTGCCGCCATCAAATCCAGCCGCAGCAACGCGAGGTCGGTCAGGTCGTCTCGCGTCAGCTCTTCGTTGCGCAGATGGGTATGTACACACCGTAAACCGCGAAAACGATCGCCCGCGACTCGCACGCGTTTGAAGTCAGGCAACTCAATTCGGCGCGCGTCTCCCACAATTACGTATTCAACATAACCTTTGCGGTCGATTAGTGCGCCGATTTGTCGCCCAGTCTCATATGAGAGTTCGGTTAACTGGCGCGCAAACTCCGGCGTGACGATCTGGTGCGGTGGAATGCGACGCTGGTACAGCTTTTCTATACGCCGTAATTGATTTGGCTTAAGACCGTGCGTGTTACCGTGAAGGCTTCTCATTCGGTGGACTATCGAAATTATAGCACTGTAAGACGAACCGCGAACCCAACCGAGTCGTGGCGTCACCGTGTGGCCTTCATCCGAGGTTAAGAGATCAACTCAAGTTCGCACTCTAACCCCGGCGATCCAGACTCTCTCTCACAATTGCAACCCGACTAACGGCTAAGCGCCTTTGAACTAAAGACCAGACGATCATGCTACACTCTGGCTTTCGGTGACAGCATGGCGAAGATCAAACTCAGTCAGCAAATCGATCCCGCCGCGGGTATTCCTGGCGGAGAAGTTGTTATCGAAGTCGGCGGCACAACCGGCGCAGGCGCTCGCCCTCTTCAGGCTGTGTTTGGCAACAAGCCGGCGCATATCGTGGCCGCAACCGGAAGACGCTCTTTGGTGCTGGTTCCTGAACTCGATAGTGGTGCTGAGATCGAGGTTTCAATTGAGAATGGCACATCGGCGGAAGCTGCGCGATTCATCGGCGGCCGAAAGTTGGCAGGTGACATTCATCCGGTGGCGAATCCGGCGTTCGATCCAAGCGACGGCTCGCTGTTTGTTACCAAGTCGGGCTCGCGCGGCGAGCACGTGCCGGTGTCGATTTATCGCATCGCGTCGGATGAGCAGGTTGAAGAGTTCTCGGGCGATATCACCAATCCTACCGGCATCGCTTTCGATCGAACCGGACGCATGTTTGTTACCAGCAGGCTAGATGGAGCCGTTTATCGAATCACGCCCTTGAAAGAGGTAGTCGTGTTTGCCGGCGAGTTGGGAATTGCGACGGGCATCGCTTTCAATCGGGGTGGAGACATGTTCGTCGGCGATCGAAGTGGCAAGATTTATCAAGTAAGCGAAATTGGCGAAGGGAAGCCGTGGGCGGAACATGAGCCGTCAGTTTCGGCTTATCATTTGGCCTTTGGACCGGACAACGCGCTTTACCTCACTGGTCCAACGGTCTCAAGCTTTGATTCCGTCACTCGTTTTGACGAAGATGGAAGAGCAAGCGTTTTTTTTCGCGGCCTTGGGCGGCCTCAAGGTCTGGCATTCGATCGCGACGGTAATCTGTACGTAGCGGCTTCGTGGCGTGGCCGTCGTGGCATAATCCGCATTTCTCCTGACGGCGGCGAAGCGAAGCTAGTGGTCGCGGGAATGAACCTGGTTGGGCTGGCGTTTGGCCCACACGGCGAGATGGCCGTGGCGACTAACGAAGCGGTGTATAGCCTGCAGCTCGGAATTTACGGAACGCTGCTGGAATAATAGCCTGGGCTAACGGTGTTCAGAGTACCAACTTTAGTTGGGATTTTGGAGAGGATCTCCATATCAACCGTGAAAAGCCCAACTAAAGTTGGTACTCTGAAGCTGTGTTTTTGACTCTCATTTCGCGCAATGTTACTTTGAGCACTTCGTTGAATCGACCTTGACTACCTCCGGTTTAATAGCGCAACTCGTCATCTTCATGGTCGTGCTGCTGTTCTCGATCTCAGCACACGAGGCAGCGCATGCATGGATGTCCAACAGGTTTGGCGATGACACGGCGAGGTTGCTTGGCCGCATCACTCTAAATCCCCTGGCGCATACCGATCCGATCGGAACGTTATTGATTCCCATAGCCAGCTTCATCTTCGCGCACTTCGGCAGCGCGATTGCGCTAATCGGATGGGGCAAGCCGACGCCCGTCAATCCGTTGCGTTGGCGCAATAAGGACTTGGCAAACGTGATGGTGTCGATCGCCGGCATCCTTGCGAATCTCATGATCGCGATCGGCGCCTTGCTGCTACTGTATGTGGCCGACTTCTTTCGCCTCTTCGGTCCAGGAGGAGCGCTGTCCTCGGTAGAAGACCCAATAGTTCTGTTCCTGTTTATGGCGTTGAACTTGAATGTTTCACTGGCGGTCTTCAATCTTCTGCCCTTTCCCCCTTTAGATGGCAGCAAAGTGCTTTGGACGATTCTGCCTGATAGCATGAAACCGGCGCTCGAAGCGCTGGAGAGATTTGGATTCATCATACTGTTGCTGCTCATGCAGACGGGCTTTTTTGGAATTATATTCGGACCGGTTCGGAACCTGATTTTCTATTTGATTCCGTATTCAGCGTATCCGGCTTTGATTAAGATTTTTGGATCCGGATGAGTAAACGAATTTTCAGCGGCGTGCAGCCGACCGGCAATATTCATCTCGGCAACTATCTCGGTGCTTTACGCAATTGGGTAGCGCTGCAGCGAGAATATGAGAGCTTCTACTGCATCGTCAACCTTCACGCGATCACGATTGCGCAGAAGCCACAGGTGCTTGCCGAAAAGACGCGCGAACTGACGCGCATCTACGTGGCGGTTGGAATCGATCCCGAAGTGTCGACGATATTCGTGCAATCGGATGTGCCGGAACATGCGGAGTTGACTTGGTTACTCAACTGCGTGACGCGCATGTCGGAACTTGAGCGGATGACGCAATTCAAAGACAAAGCGCGCAAGCAGCAAGAGAATGTTGGTGTCGGCTTGTTCGATTATCCGGTGTTGATGGCCTCAGACATTCTGCTTTATCAAACAGACCTCGTTCCCGTGGGCGAAGATCAGAAGCAGCATCTGGAGTTGACCCGAGACATCGCGATTCGCTTCAACCGCGATTATGGTGAGACGTTTCGCGTGCCCGACGCGTTCATTCCGAAAGTCGGCGCGCGGATTATGTCTCTGGCCGATCCAACAAAGAAGATGTCGAAGTCCGATGAAGAGAGCGAAGCCGGTTGCATTATGCTGCTCGACGATGCTGATGCCGTGCGTCGGAAATTCAAACGCGCGGTCACGGACTCAGGCGCGGAGATTCGGTTTGATTCGAAGCGGCCAGCGATAAATAACCTGCTCACCATTTATCAGTTGCTAACGCAGAAGAATCCTGAAGAAATCGAAGAACACTTTGCCGGCAAGGGTTATGCGCAACTGAAAGGAGAGTTGGCCGACCTTACCATCGAGTTCCTGCAGCCATTTCAGGAACGCGTGCGCGCCATCGATGATGATAAACTGGACGAGATTCTGAAAGCCGGAGCCGAGCGTGCGCAATCGATCGCCGGCGTAACGTTGGCCCAAGCCAAACTGAATATGGGCTTGATTGGAGCGAAGAACAAGGCGCAAGCTAAAGCTTGAACTTTGAACCGTGACAATCACAGTTCAGAGTTCAACCTTTAGGTCGTCAAACCAGCAAAGCAGAAGCCTCAACTTCGCGAAGCGTTATGGAAGACTCAGTTCAAATTGACAAGATTGCGACACCTGCGGCGGAAGCTGCCGCGGAAGAAGCTCCCGCCACCATCAATGTCGCCGGCGCGAGTCCGGAAATCGCCCCAGATCGCGACAACGATCAATTACAGATCACACTTGGCGAGTT
>Ga0137369_10007657_pt1 | contig 10828 bp, 7 predicted proteins | sample SagtaG_12_FD_104918 | JGI IMG/M metagenome (GOLD analysis project Ga0137369, IMG submission 104918) | Vadose zone soil microbial communities from Sagehorn Ranch, Mendocino, California, USA - Sage1_L_113_16 metaG | ecosystem: Environmental > Terrestrial > Soil > Vadose zone | place: USA... | reverse complement strand
GCTCGGTGGCGATCGCGAGGCCGAGCATCTCGGTCTTCAGGGCCATGCCGGGGCCCGAGCTCGACGTCACGCCGAGCGTCCCGGCGTAGGCCGCGCCGATGCATGCGCCGATGGCGGCGATCTCGTCCTCCGCCTGGAAGGTGATCACGCCGTACTGCTTGAGGTTGGCGAGCGTGTGCAGGAGCAGCGACGCCGGCGTAATGGGGTAGCCCGCGAAGATCATCTTCTCGAGCCCCGCCGCGCGCATCCCCGCGAGCAGTCCCCAGGCGACCGCCTCCGTGCCGCTCACCGTGCGGTAGACGCCCGGCGTGACGGGCGCGCGCCGCACCGTATAGCCGACGCCGTACTCCGACATTTCGGCCGTCTCGCCGAAGGCGTGCCCCGCATTCAGCGCCGCGACGTTCGCCTGCGCGATCTCGGGGCGCGCCGCGAACTTCCGCTTCAGCCATTCGATGGTGGCCGCGCGATCGCGCCCGTACATCCACAGCATCAGCCCCAGCGCCCACATGTTGCGGCAGCGATGCGCTTCGCGCGTGTGGAGCCCGAAGCTCTGCACCGCGTCGAGGGTGAGCTTGGTGATGTCGAGCTTCAACACCTGGTAGGGCGCGAGCGAGCCGTCGTCGAGCGGGTTGGACGCGAACTCGGCCTTCGCGAGGTTCCGCTCGGTGAAGGCTCCCGTGTCCGCGACGATGGTGCCGCCGAGCCGCAAGTCCCTCAGATCGACCTTGAGCGCGGCGGGGTTCATCGCGACGAGCACGTCCACCTCGTCGCCGGGCGTCATCACGTCCACCGCCCCGAAGTGAATCTGGAACGCCGACACGCCATAGGGCGTGCCAGCGGGAGCGCGGATCTCGGCCGGGTAATCGGGGAAGGTCGTGAGGTCGTTGCCGGCGAGCGCCGTTTCAATCGTGAAGCGCCCGCCGGTCACCTGCATCCCGTCGCCCGAGTCGCCGGCGAACCGGATGACGACGGAGTCGCGGGATTCGCGCGTGGGCAATGTCGCGCTGGTGGGCATCTTCAACAAAACTAACGGGTTGGCACGCGCGCGGAAGGGGGAGATGTTGCCGCCGGTGAACGGGGCGCCCCGGGCTGACGCCCGGGGCTATGCAGTTCCACGCGCACTCTCACTCTCCACTCGGTGAACAGGGACGCCGAGGCATAGCCCCGGGCGTGAGCCCGGGGCTAACCATCGCCCGTCACTCTCACAACTGGCACCACGTCCCCGATCGGTCGCGGTCTCCTCGTTCGGCTCGTATCGTTCGAGCAATCCCCAGCGGAGGGTCCCAGTGGCCTCGACAGTGGGGCGCGCCGGCCCGCGTGTGAGCCGATTGATCGGAGTTGTGTCGGTCGTGCCCCGGACAACGTCTCTCAAGGTCGAGGCTCGGAACGGTTCTCACCGGCTCGAGGCCGCTGCGGCACATGAGCGATCCACGTCGATCCATTTTTGGCCTGCGCCCACGCTCTAGCGTCGGTTCGTGGGTGGTCCTCGCATGTCTGGGCTCCGCGGCGTTGGGGCAGGAGCGGCCGCTCGGCGTCCTGGACATACGGATTCCATTGGGACCACCGCAGGCTCTCGTCGTCGTATTCAATCAGCCCGTCGCGCCGGACACATGGTCTCCTGGTCAGGTCCCGATGGGCCTGCACATCGTCCCGTCTGTGGCCGGACGGTACGATTGGCCGGATTCGGTCACGCTGCGCTTCATCCCAGCCAAACCATTCGCCCCTGCTGTCTACTACGCCGTCACCCTGGACTCGACGTTCGCGGGGCGCGACGGGGCGCGGCTGGAACGCAACGCCACCTATCGTCTCCAGCCTGAGGTCCTGCGGACGGACGTTGTCCTGCGCCGCCAAGGCAACTCCCTCAGCGACCCCCTCGACCTCGTCTTCAGCCGGTCCGCCGGTATGGCGGGTAACACGAGCGACCGTCCTCCTCGTGGCGTCACCCTCACCCCGGCAACGGATGGTCGATGGCTGTGGCTGGATTCTCTTCGGCTTCGGTTCACTCCGGCCCGGCCGTTCGTCGCCGGGGTGCAGTACGCGATCGTCGTCGATTCGACCTTCCTAGGCCCTTCCGGGATCGGCTTGCACGCGCACGCCGTGCTCCGATTCCCTGACCCAGTCTGGATAATGTGGCACCGGCTGCCTGGGTCACCTACAGATCCTCTGATCCTCAAGTTCAGTGCCCCTATCGCGCTCGCGGCCTCTCCCGAGAGCCTCCTGTCGATCGACCCGCGGGTCGACGGCGTCATCACGCTGCCCGACTCGATGACGCTCCAGTTCACCCCCCGGACGCGGTTCAAGCCCGGAATCGACTACGTCGCACGGCTGTCGGACAGACTCCATGCCGTTAATGGCGCTCGACTCGTCGCGTCCAGGTTGTGGGCGGCGGAGTTCGCCTTCTGGCTCCAGCTGGTGGAACGCCCATTGGAGCTCGTCCGGCCCACAGAGCCTCTCACGTTCCGCTTCAACCACCGGGTCCAACCGTCGTCCGGGGCCGGGAGAGCGCTGCCACGGTGGATTCGACTTGACCCGCGCGTGCCCGGCCATGTCGAGTGGCCAGACTCGAAGACCCTGCGTTTCATCCCCGCCTCCCCGTTGACCCCTGGGAGAAGGTACGTCTTCACCCTGGGACAGGACTTTGTGACGCCGGACGGTTTCCGTCTGGCCCACTCGATCACCGTGACGATCAGGACGGGGATGCGGCTTGGGAGCTACAGCTATTCGGTGCGTCTAGTGGGGCCCATCACGATAGGCGTTTGGCCAGGCGCTGGTCGCCACATCTCAGTCAAGCCCGACACGAGGATGCCGCTGCGTGGCTTCCGTATCGACCCCCCCGTCCAGGGGTCCCTGTGGTGGACCCGCGATGGCCACGTGGAATTCCGGCCGGACTCCGTGCTCCAGCCCAACACCGAGTACCGGCTCTTCTTCGACACGACGTTTCGAGCGCCCGACGGACTGCCGCTGCTCGAGCCCGAGACCATCCAGGTAAGCACAGGGAGGCGGGGCCTGCTCGCCGCGTGGCCGGTTTCCGCGTACGCCTCCTCGTTCGTCTCCTCGAGGACGCGGTTCAGGTTCGTGATGTCGGAGCCGACCGACCCCGAGGCGTGGGCTGATTCGCTCCACATGGCGCCGCAGGGCTACTTCCGGCCGGGCCACCCGTGCCGGAGTCTCACAACGGTCCGTTTTCGGGCCCAGCCTCCACAACCGCTGCGGCTCGGCGACTCGCTGTTCGGAGACCTCCGCTTGCCGGGCGGGGTGAAGGTCTTCGACTCCATCTTGCTTGCACGTGCGACCCCCAGCGTGATCACGGTGGTCCCCGACCGCGACCTGCCTGCGGGGTGCGTCGGAATTCTGACCGTCGGTGTGCGCGTCGCGTTGGCCTACCAGCTGGCGTGGCCTTTCCAGACGGCGGGCGAGTTCCGTCTGCTGTCCGCCCGCGCCATCCCGCGCGAGCCCGTCCCGCCAGAGCTCGGCTATGGCGTCGGGGCGGAGTTGACCTTCACCACACCCGTCAGCGAGAGCGAGCTCCAGCGTCACGTCCGCATCGCGCCATCAGTCGCCGCCCGCTTCGTTGGGGGACGATCGCCGCACGGGCCGCCAGCCACAGTTTGGGAGCTGCAGGCCGCCTTTGTGCCCGCGACCAGCTACCGCGTGTCCGCGGACAGCGCGCTCCGAGACGCTTTCGGCCAACGCCTTGCGGAGTCGTTCGAGTACACCTTTACGACGGCTCCTGCGAAGCCGGCAATCACCTACCAGAGTACTCACCGAACGGTCTCGACCCGTGCAGTCCCGAGCGTGGAGGTCACGTCGATCAACGTGAGCGAGCTCCGCGTGTGCAGCGCGCGCGTTCCCGACTCGGCGCGGACACGACTGGTGAGCGGCGGTTGGTGGAACGGATGGTGGACATGGAGCGGGATCGACTCGGTTTCGAGTGAATCCACCGAATGCCGACGCCTGGCCGTGCGCGCTTCACCCAGGGACAGCGTGCGTTCCACTATCGAGGTTCCGTGGAAGCCGGCGTGGAGGTCGCGGCCCGCCAGCCTGTACGCCGTGCGGGTCTCGAGTCCTGAAGCGCCACGCGATTCGCGCACTCCGTCGATGGTCGTGTTTCACGTTACCGATCTCGCGGTCCACGCGCGGCTTGACCGCGACCGCGCAACGGTTCTGGTCGCCAACCGCTCGGATGGGGCGCCCGTGGCCCGCGCCGCCGTCACGGCGACAACTTGCAGCGGCGACGTCATCGCCACGGCGGCGACCGACCGATCGGGTCTCGCCGAGCTGGCCGGCATGGCCAGGGCCGAGCAGCGGGCGCGCGTCGGTTGCGATCCGTCGAGCTGGCGAATACTCGAGGTGACGACGCCATACGACTATGACGCGCTGAACGTGCCGATGAGCGGCAGCAGGGAAACCCTCGTCGGTGCGCTCCCGGCGGCGGTCGTCATCACAGACCGCCTGGTGTATCGGCGAGGGGATTCGATTCGAGCGAGAACGGTCGTGCGACGTCCTTCACGTGACTCCATCCGGTGGGTAGTCGTCGGCAGTGAGCGGGACGGACTGCAGCGGCGTCCGGTGCTCGACACGATCATTCCGCTCTCACGCGCCGGGACTGCTGAGCTCGTGTACGCCGCCGGACCTCGATTCTCTTCCGGGATCTATCAGACGGCCCTCCTGGTGAGGCGGTTGGGCCGCTGGCGCGAATTGGCGGATGCGATCTTCTGGATCACCGAAGATCCTGCACCCAGGGTCTACCTTTCCCTGATCCCCGACCGGCGCTGGGGCGCGCGTGGCGATTCTGTGCGCTTCGTGGTCGAGGCGTGGAATCGGAACGGCACACCGGCCCGCGGGGTGGTTGAAGTGACTTGGGCGGGGAGCCACCTGAACCCATATGCCGTCGTCCCGGTGCCGCAGGACTTCACTACGGCCGAGGTCAGCGCGACACGGGGAGGTGATTCGCCCGACGCAACCGGCGGCCGTCGCACCTTGACCCTGAACGGCGCTGGCAAGGGACGATTCACGCTCCGGCTTCCGGAGCGCGCGCCGTCGTGGCCTTGGAGAATGACCGTCCGGGCGACGCTGCGGGGGACGGAAGGGCCGACGCAGGAGGGCCACACATCGGTGGACGTCTATCCAGCCGGGTTCAACCTGGCGATCAGCACCAGGCCCGATGGGCGCAGCGCCATCCTGGGCGCTCGCGATTCGGTCGATGTCGTGGCGCTGCGACCGGACGGGACGCCGGTGCCCGGCGTCTGGATCGAGGGCCTCCTGGCGGGACGTAAGTGGAGTGCGGATCCACAGGAGGGCGACTCTCTGCCGGGCCCCGGGGGCGCCATGGTGCCGGATACGCTGGACCGTTGCAGCGTGACGACGACGGATCGACCCGCGCGCTGTGTGTTACGCCGGTTCCCTCAAGGGTACGCCTCTGTCTTCTTCACTGCGAAGGATTCGCAGGGACGCGGCGTGGAGATCGAAAGGCTGGCCTCCTACTCACTCGCCCCCGAGTGGAGCAGCGCGTTCAGGTCCGATGAGCCCGCCCTCGCGGTTGACCGTCCCAGCTTCCAGGTGGGCGACACCGCCGTGGTCAGGATCGAAAACGGTGGACTCGGCGGGAACGCCTGGCTGACGGTTGCGTCCGGGGACCGCATCGAGAGCCATGTCCTGCGGCTTTCCGGCAGCGTCGACACCATCCGGTTGCCGATTCGGACGCGCCACGTACCCCGGGTGACCGTGACGGCGACCGTCTGGTATCCGGAACGTAGCGGCCAGATCGTGAACCGCGTCGCGACGACCAGCCAGATCGACTTGGAGGTGCGGGATCCGGCTGAGACCATGAAGGTGACGATGCAGCTGCCCGACCGTGCCGAGGCTGCCTCGACGCGCGCAATAGCGATCACAACGGACACCGGCCAAGGCGCGCTCGATCCGGCGGAGATTCTGGTGTGGGCCATCGACGAGCGCCTCGCGGCAGTCGATAGCCAGCGCATGCCCGATGTGGCCCGCGCGCTGCTGCGACCTCCTCCCGCCGGGCGTTTGACGGTTTCCTCGCTCCGCGATCCCGCCCCGGTCGCGTTCGTACCAATTGATCCGGGCTCGAGCATTCCGGAAGGGACGTGGGACGAGGATCCCGGGGTGTTGCGGTACGGGCCATGGGGCGAGCGGGGCGCCAGGCAACTGGACGATTCTCCCGGCCCGCTCTTTCTGGGGGCGGCGCGCGCTCGCCGCGACGGCACCGCGACCCTCAACGTGCGGCTGCCCGAAGCGGCCGGGCGGTACCGGGTGATCGCCGTCGCATTGACGAGAGCCCGTCTCGGAAGGGCCGAGGGCATCATCACCGTCGGTCCGCGGCAGTAGCTCCCCGCCACGGCTTGCTGACCGCACGATGGGCTTGGGCAATTGCGGTCGGCCGGTATCCACACGTTGTGCTTCGCCCGCATCGCGACGATGAGCCCGGCGATCGTGACCTGTGGCGAAGGAGGTGCCGCTGTTAGGAGAGGGTTGGTCCTGCCTGCGCGCGCCCGGCCCGTCCTTGGGTAGCGACCTTAGGATAGACGGGCGTGCGACAGTACACCTTCCTTGCAACTCCCACGCCGGGTTCGGAATTGAGTTGCGTCACGGTCGAGTCAACGCCGCAATCGAGTCAAACTGCCGCAAAGGTCAGCCCCGGATCCGCCATTGCACGATGTATTCCGAAGGCCGGGGGACTCCACCGCCCGCTCAGCAACGACCTCTCAGCAACGCCTCTGGAGCAGCCACACGGACAGCAGAATCGCCGATTGAGCAACCCCATGCGTACGGAGCGTTCACGGCTTCAAGGGCCACGTCTCCGCCTAGGTTGCCCGAAGGCGCTATCCGGGTTCAACCGCCAGTCGGCCCGCTGCATGCCGGCACCGTCGTTGGGACGGAGATACCCGAATTCGTCCGAACTGACCAGGTCTGGGAGGGCGTCCTCAACTTGACCGAGACTTTGTAACGCGGCGATCGCGGAAAACACTCTTTCGTTCGTGGAATCCGGGGGCACTTGAACATAGTACACACCCTCCATCCCCTCGAAGGGGACTCCACCAACGACTGTCCCGCTGACAAGATCGATCGCGTTCTGCCGCTGCACCTGCGTAGCGTCTTGGATGAATCTAACGAGGACGAGGTCGCGCACGAACCGACCACTGACCCGGGCTGCGTTTGTTACCCACAGCGACGGCGCGCGAAGCCAGTTGGGGACTGAATCAGGCGCGCTCATGGGCACGACCTGAGAAAGGGCCGCGTATGGATTGATGAGTCCATAAAGAACAAGAGGCATGGCGGCTGCGATGACTGCTCGGCGGGTCGTCATGATGCCCTCCCTTTCGTGGCGAGAATCCGCCGATCCGGCTGATCGCTGTGAGCTAACGGGGACTGGTCTTGGCTCCAAGAAGACGCCCCCACCGCTCCCATTTGCACAAGCGACCCGGTGGTGACGGTGCGCCTTCGCTCCCTGCCGGAGCCCCTACTTCCCAAACGAATGCTCCGGCCCCGGATATCGCCCCTCGCGCACCTCGGCGGCGAAGCGCTTCACCGCCTCGCGCGCGTCGTCGGCCGCCGCGTGGCGCCTCACCTGTTCGGGTAGCGCGAGCGGATCTGTAGGCGACCCCGCCATTGAGGGATGTGGGTGGAGAAGACGCCAGCCTCCTTGTCGATCTCTCGAGCGAGGGAGTCGATCGCCGCGTAGGTGCCGCCGGGATCGGGTGCTTGCAGGTAGTACACCGGGTGTGGGAAAGCCACTCCTCCGGCGACGATCACGGCCTGGTACCTGGTGAAGATGGCTCGAATCGTGCGACCGCTGGTCGTGTCATCGAACAGAACCCCGACAACATCACGGTAATATCGTTCGGCGGTTCCGAAGGGCGAGGGCAATGTTTCTGGGGAATCGTCGGGGGAGAGCGGCGGACTTTGGTCAATGGCGGTCGGCTGGTATCCACATGTCGGTGCCGGCCCACGCGCTGCCGGCGGCTACGGCGGTGCTACCCCGCCGCACGTGCGCAAACGGCCTTCGCTCCTCGCCGTCGAGTAGGGCCGAGTCAGCCGGATTGGGCCATGGCTCAGGGAATCCGCGGGGCACGATCACTCTCGAGCGGGCTCAAGCGGCGAGAAGTCCAGCGACACAGCGACGAAGATCTCCGGTTCGTTGTTCAACTGCTCCAACACGGTGAAGAGAGCCTCCAACGACGAGCCGGGGTCGGGGATTCCCGCGAAGAACTGACCGGATCGCGTGACACCCACGACCGTCATCCTATGCCGGTTGAAGAACGCGACCTTCGCTGAGTCGGAAACGTTGTCCTTAAACCGCAGCGTGATGTTGGCCCGATACAGAAACCGGCCGCTTGGTAGCTGAACCAGGCCCGAGGTGTCGAGTCGGGGAAAGCTATCGATCAGCAGTGGCCAAGGCGGCTTCTGTTGGTTAGCACGGTAGACGAGTGAATCAGGGCTCCGCCGTATCTGCGCCGCCGCCATGCGCGGCGTGGCGGTCGCTAGAATCGGAACAAGCACCGCGACAGGTACGACGCGCCCCCGAAACATATTGCCTCCGATTTTAGCGGATCCTCGTCGCGGCGTGCAGTCGCAAGCTCACGGCATCTTGCATTCCACGGTGACCTCGCGATCGCGAAACAGTACTACGCGGACGGACGTTGGGACCTCGACGATGTCCACGGGACTAGTCAGCGCCATGCCCTGGATACACAGGCTCCCAGGGCTGCTCAGCACCACGTGGACTTCCATCGATGGTCCCCGCACGACCACAGAATCGATCGTGATGCCAAATCCCGTGCTGGGCCTGCTGCCCATGGCCGCGACGATCACCATGTTGTGCTCGAACTCGATCCGCGGCATCGGACGCGCACTCGGGTCGCCGCGGACCGCCTCTGCCCACAGCCGTCGGAAGCTCCCGGAATCCCTCGCCACGGCGCGCAGCGGGGAGGCAAGGCCGGAGTGGGGTGATCGGAGGAGATGTTTGAGAGAATCCGCGGTCGAGTACGCGGCCGGCGACGGCTGCGCCGGCCGCAGCATCAGCACAACCAGCTTGGCGGCTGCGATCACTGCTCGGCCGATCGTCATAGTCTTGATTCCAAGAGACGCCTTGAACGCCTTTGTTTGCACAACTGCCCGGAGCGAGACCGGTAATTGAAGCGGTAGGTTCCGATTGATCGTATCCGCGGTCGGCTGGTAGCTTGGTCAGCACGGTAAGGCTTGATGAAGCGTGCGAGCTGCATAGCCCCGGGCGTCAGCCCGGGGCTCACCAACCGCCGGGGATCATAACCACCAGCGGGCAGATCGCGACGCGCGTCATCGTAGTGGCGCAGCATGCAGCGCCCTTACACTGGCCGGGCCTCTGGCCCGTAAACCGGCCGGTCGTGCAACCCCGCTTCAGCGGGGAGAGGCCGAGCCGCGGCTTGAGCCGCGCCTATCGAGCGGGGGCTTGGGAGCTCCGCTACTTCCCGAACGAATGCTCCGGCCCCGGATACCGCCCCTCGCGCACCTCGGCGGCGAAGCGCTTCACCGCCTCGCGCGCGTCGTCGGCCAGCGCCGCGTAGCGCTTCACGAACTTCGCGCTGAAGCGCTCGTTCAACCCGAGCATGTCGTGGAGCACCAGCACCTGGCCGTCGCACGCCGGGCCCGCGCCGATGCCGATGGTGGGAATGGTGAGCGACTTGGTGATCTGGGACGCCAGCGGCGCGGGGATCAGCTCGAGCACGATCGCGAAGGCGCCGGCCGCCTCGAGCGCCTGCGCGTCCTGCTTCAGCCGCTCGGCCGTCCGCTCGTCCCTGCCCTGCACGTGGTAGCCGCCGAGCGCGTGCACCGACTGTGGCGTGAGGCCGAGGTGGCCCATGACCGGGATGCCCACGTCCACCAGCGCGCGCACGGTCTCGGCGACCGGCTTCCCGCCCTCGAGCTTCACGCCGTGGCACCCCGTCTCCGCCATCACCCGGCCGCAGTTGCGGATCGCGTCTTCGCGTGACACCTGATACGTGAGAAATGGCATGTCGCACACCACCATGGCGCGCTCGGCGCCGCGGCGCACGATCTTCGTGTGATAGATCATCTGGTCGAGCGTCGCCGACAGCGTCGTCTCGGCGCCCGCGAGCACCTGGTTCACCGAATCGCCCACCAGCAAGACATCCACCCCGCTCCCGTCGAGCAGGCGGGCGAACAGCGCGTCGTAGCAGGTGAGCACCACGATCCGCTCCCCGCGCTGCTTCATGCCGAGCAGCTCGTGCACAGTGACGGGTCGGTGCTGTTCAGCCATTGGGGGAGGCGGTGGAGGTTGTGGAGGTGGTCGAGGTTGGGGAGGTGGGGGTTCCGTCCAGCTCCGCGATCTCGCGCAGCCAGAAGTCGCGCCGCGGCAGCTCGGGATGGGGGATGGTGAGCTCCGGCTCGCGTACGGCCCGGTCGCCGAAGCGCACGATATCCAAGTCCAGCGTCCGCGGGCCCCACCGCTCCCCGCGCACGCGCCCGCGCTCGGCCTCGATGGCGTGCAGCCGCGCGAACAGCGCGTCGTAGCACGTGAGCACGACGCTCCGCTCGCCCTGCTCCTTCATCTTCAGGAGCGTGTGCACGGTGACGGCCTTGGGTTCGTCAGCCACGGCGGGAGGGAGACGCTTCAGGCGACGCGTCGAGCTCCGCGATCTCGCGGAGCCAGAAGGCGCGGTACGGCAACTCGGGATGGGGGATGGTGAGCTCCGGAGCGCGCACGGTCCGGTCGCCGAAGCGCACGATGTCCAGGTCCAGGGTGCGCGGGCCCCAGCGCACGCCGCCCCCCCGCTCGCGCCCGCGCGCGGCCTCGATCGCGTGGAGGTGG
>Ga0137369_10007617_pt1 | contig 10858 bp, 10 predicted proteins | sample SagtaG_12_FD_104918 | JGI IMG/M metagenome (GOLD analysis project Ga0137369, IMG submission 104918) | Vadose zone soil microbial communities from Sagehorn Ranch, Mendocino, California, USA - Sage1_L_113_16 metaG | ecosystem: Environmental > Terrestrial > Soil > Vadose zone | place: USA... | reverse complement strand
TCGAGACCTGCTCGCTGAAGCCGCCCTTGATCAGCGTCGGGATCCCGCAGGCGAACTCGATCACCTCGAGGCCGCGCGCCACCTCGCCGAGCGCGTCCGACAGCACCTTCCCGTGCTCGGCCGTCAGATAGCGCGCGATGTCCTCGCGCCGGTCGTGGACGAGCTCGCGGACCCGGAACATGATGTCGACCCGCTTCGAGATCGACACCAGCCGCCAGGACTCGAACGTCTGCTTCGCCGTCCGGACTGCGAGGTCGACCTCTTCGACGCTCGCGAAGGCAACGGCCCCGGTCTGCCTCCCCGTCGCCGGGTTGTAGACCGGCCCGCTCCGGCCCGACGTGCCCGGGACGAGCTTCCCCCCGATCCAATGGCTGATCTGCGTCACCTCTCCTGTCTCGCCCGCCGTGGGCGCAGCAACGACCTCTGTCATCTAGACCTCCTCTCGCACCGCGGCATGTAAGCGCTTACACAGTAGCCCACCTCGCGTGCGGCCGACCACCCCCGAGGCGCTAGGATCCGGCGCATGGCGACCGTCCAGGTCACCCCGGAGGAGGGCCAGCGCGTCGTCGCGGAGGACCGGCAGTACCTCATCCACTCCTGGTCGGTCCAGTCGGCCATCTCACCACTTCCGGTCGCCGGGGCCGAAGGTCGCTACTTCTGGGACTACGAAGGTAAACGGTACCTCGACTTCGCATCCCAGCTCGTCAACGTCTCGATCGGGCATCAGCACCCGCGGATCGTGGCGGCGATCAAGGAGCAGGCGGATCGGCTGTGCACGATCGGTCCTCCGTTCGCGAACGACAAGCGCTCGGAGCTCGCGCGCCTCTTGTCGGAAGTGATGCCGGGCGACCTGAACCGGACGTTCTTCACGAACGGCGGCGCCGAGGCGAACGAGGCCGCGATCAAGGTGGCGCGCTGGGTGACGGGGCGGCAGAAGATCGTCGCCCGCTACCGCTCGTATCACGGCGCGACCGCCGGGGCGGTCACGTTGACCGGAGATCCGCGGCGCTGGCACGCGGAGCCGGGGATTCCGGGCGTCGTCCGGCTGCTCGACCCCTACACCTACCGGTGCCCGGCCGGCCATCCCGACCCGTGCCCTGTCTGCACCGGCGCGCCGCACCTGGAGGAGATCCTGCAGTACGAGGGGCCGCACACGGTCGCGGCGGTGATCGTGGAGACGGTCACCGGGACGAACGGGGTCATCCCACCGCCCGACGGCTATCTCCGGTCGATCCGGGAGGTCTGCGACCGGCAGGGGATCCTGCTGATCTTCGACGAGGTGATGGCCGGCTTCGGTCGCACCGGGCGCTGGTTCGCCTGCGAGAACTGGGACGTCGTCCCGGACATCATCTCGACCGCGAAGGGGATCAACTCGGGCTACGTGCCGCTCGGTGCCATGACCGTGCGGGACCACGTCTACGACGCGATCGAGGACCGCTTCTTCGCCGCGGGGCTCACCTACTCCGGCCATCCGCTCGCGTGTGCCGCTGCCGTCGCGTCGATCGAGGCGTTCCGGGACGAGGAGATCGTCGAGAACTCGGCGGCCATGGGCGAGGTCTTCGCAGCCGGGCTTGCTTCGCTCGCGGAGCGCCATCCGTCGATCGGCGAGGTGCGCGGGCTCGGCTGCTTCTGGGGGCTCGAGCTCGTCCGGAACCGCGAGACACGCGAGCCGCTCGTTCCCTTCAACGCCTCCGGCGAGGCCTTCGCGCCGATGGCCGCCGTGATGAAAGCTGCGCTCGAGCGCGGGCTCTATTTGATGACCCACTGGAACGTGATCATGATCTGCCCGCCGCTGACGATCACGCCCGACGAGCTCGAGGAAGGGCTGGCGGCGCTCGACGCGGCGCTCTCCGTCGCAGACGAGCACTACCTCGCGTGATCCCCGACGCGGTTCGCGCGTTGGCGGAGGATCCCGCGGCCTACGAACGCGAGCCTGCGCCCGCGAGCGGCTTCGAGCGGCTCCTGTCCGATCGCTACTGCGTTCTGCTCGGGCCGGTGCCTAGTTTCACGAGCGTCATGCGCGTACGGCTACAGCCCGAAGAGATCGAGGAGACGGTTGCCGAGGTCCGCCGGATCGTGTCAGAGCGCCGTCACGTAGAGCCTGTCTGGTGGATCGGCGGCTCGGCGACGCCCCGCGACCTCGTCGATCGCCTGCTCGCGCTCGGCTTCAGGCCGAACGAGGAGCCGGGTTGGGAGCCGCGCTGCACCGCGATGGCGCTCGTGGAGCCGCCACCGGCTGCGAACGGGATCTTCGCTCGGCGAGTCGGGAGCCTCGCCGAGTTCAGGGCCGCCGACGAGATCTCCGGGAGCGCGTTCGGAGCGCCCGAGGAGGACCAGGCCGAGCTGCGTGCGATCGACGAGCAACGGTTCGCGGCCGAGCGCCGGGGCGAGGCGCCGGCGACCTACCTCGCTTGGGCCGACGGGAAGCCTGTCGCGAGCGCGCGGGCGCTGTTCACGGACGCCGGGGTGCTCCTCATCGGCGGCGGCACGCTGCCTGAGGCCCGCGGCCGCGGCGCCTACCGAGCGCTGGTGCGGGCACGGTGGGACGACGCAGTCGCGGCCGGCACACCCGCGCTCGTGGTGCGCGCGGGCGCGATGTCGAAGCCGATCCTCGAACGGCTCGGCTTCCAGTCCGTGACCGACATCGACGTCCTCGTCGATGCGGCGGCTTGAAGCTCGACCCTGGGACGTAGTCGTTCCGGCCACGTCCCTGTACCAGGTACCCGGCCATGGCCCGAAGGGGCATGGCCGCAGGCGGCGTGCAGGTGCCATGATCCGCCGATGAGCACTTATCACGACGGGCACCGCGGCTTTCAGGATCGCTTCGGGACCCGGCGGCTCGCTGACCGGATCGACGAGCGCTTCGTCGCTCGACCCTTCATCGACGCCGACGACAAGGCGTTCATCGAGTCCTGCGACATGGTCTTCGTCGCCACCGCCGACCGGGAGGGACGGCCGCAATGCTCGTACAAGGGCGGCGACCCCGGCTTCGTCCGCGTACTCGACGAGCGCACGATCGCGTTTCCGAACTACGACGGGAACGGCATGTTCCTGACGGCCGGCAACGCTGCTGTGAATCCGCACGTCGGCTTGCTGTTCATCAACTTCGAGGTACGCAAACGGCTGCGGCTGAACGGCACCGCCGAGCACTCCGAGAACGATCCGCTGCTCGCCGAGTATCCGGAGGCGCAGTTCCTGTGGCGGGTTACGGCGACGCAGGTCTTCCCGAACTGCCCGCGCTACATCCACCACTACGAGCTGGTGGAGCGATCCCGCTTCGTCCCGAAGGAGGAGTGCCGCACACCGGCGCCGGCTTGGAAGACGCGCGAGTGGGCTCGCGACGTCCTCGAGCCCGGCGACCCAGCGCTGGCGCCCGACGCCGAGATCGTCGAGCGCGGCTAGCCGACAGCGCTTTCGAAGGCCCGCCGCGCCTCGTCGCCGAAGACGGCGAAGATCACCCGCTCCAGCGTCGCCGGCTCGTGGGCGCGGGTGACGCGCACCATGATCTGCGCGCACTCGTCGAGGGGGAAGCCGCCCACGCCCGTGCCGAACGCCGGCAACGCGAGCGAACGGCAGCCGAGCTCGTCGGCGAGCTGGAGGCACGACCGCGTGGTCCGTTCGACGAGGTCCGCGCTCGTCCGCAGATCCTGGCCCATGACGGCGCCGTGGATCACCCAGCGAGCGGGGAGCCGTCCCGCACCGGTGGCCGCTGCGGAGCCAATCGGGATCGGCCCTTTCGCGACTGCCTCGCGCTCGATCTCCTCGCCGCCGGCACGCTTGATCGCCCCCGCGACGCCGGCTCCCATCCAGAGCCGGTCGTTCGCCGCGTTCGCGATCGCGTCGACCTCGAGCGCGGTGATGTCGCCCTCGACGACCTGCAGCTCCACGAGGCGAGCTTAGATCAGGCGCAGGAAAGCGTCGACGACGCTCGGATCGAGCTGCGAGCCGGCCGACTCGCGCAGGCGGCGGGCAGCCTCCTCCTCGGAGAGCCGCCGCCGGTAGGGCCGGTCGGTGGTCATCGCGTGGTAGGCGTCGCACGTGAGGATGATCCGAGCCTCCAGCGGGATCTCCTCGGCCGCGAGCCGGTCCGGGTAGCCACAGCCGTCCCAGCGCTCGTGACAGGCGCGGACGATCGGGCGCACGTCGGCGAGCTCCTCGATCCGCGCGAGGATCCGGTCTCCCACCACCGCGTGCTGCTCGACGACGAGCCGCTCCTCTGCCGACAGCTCGCCGCCCTTCAGCAGGATCGCCACCGGAATCCCGAGCTTGCCGATGTCGTGCAGTAGCGCCGCCAGCTCGAGTCGCTGCATCGCCCGCTCGCCGAGCCCGAGCGCGCGACCGACGCGCAGCGCGTGCTCGGCGACCCAGCTTGCATGCACCGGACACGACCCTCCGCTCGCTTCGATTGCGTCGGCGACGACCTCGATCGTCGACACGTACATCCTCTGCAGCCCCTCGACCTTGCGCACGGCGTCGATCGCGATCTGCGCCTGAGCCGCGACGTCGGCCAGGCCGCGGAGGAGCCGGTCTCCGTACGCCAGGTCGGGCTCGACCGAGACGGCCAGCACGCCGACGGTGCCGTCGGCGAACCGCATCGGCCCGCTCGCGAGCCGCTCGGCTGCCCGCGTCGCGACGAGCGGCAGCTCGGGCGGGTGGACGGCCCGCGCGAGCAGCGCCGCCTCGTCTTCCTCGTATCCCCACCAGGCGCGGGCACGCAGGTCGCCGCCGACCTCGTCCTGGAGCCAGACGGCAGCCGCCCGCGAGCCGAGCACTGCCGCCGACCGTTGCGCGAGGAGAGCGAGCAAGTCCTCGAGCCGCTCGACACTCGCGAGCTCGCGTCCGAGCGCGAGGACCGAGCGAGCGAGCTCGCCCGCGCTGCGCTCCGCCTCGTAGAGCCGCGCGTTCTCGAGCGGGGCGGCTGCGTGACCCGCGAGCACCTCGAGCAGCCGAAGGTCGTCCTCGTCGAAGCGGCCGACGCCTTGCTTCGAGAGCGCGATCGCCCCGGTTGCGTATTGCGCACCGGCGCGCAGCGGGACAACGATCAACGACTCCTCGACCGGCCTCGCGCCCGCGGCGTGGACGGCGAACGGGGAGTGGAGCGCATCGCGAACGAGCAGCGGCTCGCCCGTCTGGGCGGCGCGACCGACGATCCCCTCGCCGATCCTCGACGTGCGGGCGATCTGGCCGAAGGGGAGCTCCACCTCGTCGACGGCTGCGACCGGGACGAGATCGGTTCCGTCGGAGACGAGCACGCGACACTGGTCGAACTCGATCAGCTGGCCTAGCTCGGCGGCGATCGCCTCGCCGATCTCCGCGACCGAGGAGAGCCGGTTGAGGCGCCCCGCGAGGCTCTGGAGCATCTTCAGGTGGGCGATCGAGTTGCGGTCGCGGCCGCCCGCGTCGGCGAGCCCTGCGTCGGCGAGCCCTGGTCGGGCCGCCACGTCGCCGTCGAACACGACCACCGTCCGCTTGCCACCGGCCTTGGCGGTCATCATCGCCACATCCGCACAGGCCAGAAGCTCGCGCGGGTTCACGGCGTGTGAGGGCGCGGCGGCGATGCCCACCGACACCGAGACGCGGCCCACCGCCTCGATCTCCGTCGCGGCGACCCGCTCCGCCAGACGCCAGGCAAGCTGGGCGGCGCCGTCGATGCCACACGAAGGCATGATCACGGCGAACTCCTCGCCGCCGATCCGGCAGAGAACGTCGGAGCAGCGGACGACGTCTTGCCCGACACGCGCGAGGACGGTGAGGACTTGGTCGCCGACGGCGTGGCCGTGGACGTCGTTGACGCGCTTGAAGTCGTCGATGTCGAAGACGAGCAGCGCGGTCGCGTCGCCCCCGCGGCTCGCGCGATTCAGCTCACCGCGCAGCCGCTCGTGGAAGTACCGGTGGTTGAAGAGGCCGGTCAGCGAGTCCGTTTGCGCCAGGTGCTCGAGCCGTGCATGCACCTGGGCGTTGTCGAGCGCGAGCGCGGCCGCGTCGGCGAACCACTTCGCCAGCTCGAGCTCCTGCTCGACGAAGCGGGCGTCCTCGCCGAGCCGATAGATGTTGAGCGCGCCCTTGAGAGCTCCGCGCGCGACGAGCGGCACGGTGATCAGCGCCTCGGGCTCGGCCGGCGTGCCGGGGACGATCTTCACGCGCGAGTCGAGCTGCGCCTGGTTCGTCAGCACGGGCTCGCGGTTCTCGACCGCCCAGCCGGTGATGCCCTCCCCGAAGCGGGAGGTCATCCGCATGATCTCCTCGCTCCAGTCGCTGCGCGCGAACACCGGAACGAGCACGCGTCGGGACTCGTCCGCCTCGTAGATGTGGAGCGCGTCGTACGGGACGAGCTCGGCCAGCGTCTCGGCGATGCGCTCGAGCAGCGTGTCGAGCTCCTGCTCGGAGAGGATGTGGCGGTAGACCTCGGCGAGCCGGCGATCCGACTCCGGAATCGTGCGGATGAGCTCGAGCTCGGCAACCGAGCTGTCGAGCGCCGTTTCGGCTACCTCGTGTGAGGGATACGCCATCGTCGATTTGAGGTATCGGCAGGACGGCCGAGACCTTGAACACTTTGTTGCGAGCTACCGAAACAGGTCGCGCTCGGCCGGCATGACGAGGTCTCGCGCCTTGCCGTCGCCGGTGAGGTCGAGGCCGCGGACGACTGCGGCCGGGACACCGGCGGTCTTGCCCAGCACGAGCTCGGCGGCGCCTGCGATCTCGTCGGCGAGCGCGATCTGGGTCGTCTGCAACTCGTACCCGGCCGAATCGCGGGTGCCGCGCAAGTCGAGGAGCGCGACGATGCCTGCTGCGCCGAGCGCGACGTCAGTCGTGCCCTGGCGCCACGGCCGGCCGAACGAGTCGCTGACGATCACGCCGACGCTCACGCCGGTGAGCTCGTGGATCCGGGCCCGGCTCCGCTCGGCGGATGCGTCCGGGTCGAGCGGAAGCAGGACGACCGTGCCCGGGCCGAGGGCGTTCGACGAGTCGACGCCCGCCGAGGCGCAGACGAAGCCGTGGCGGGTCTCGGCGATGATCAGCGGCGGCCTCGTCCGGACCAGTCGAACGGCCTCGCGGAGGATCACTTCGGTCCGGCGCGGATCCTCGGAGCCGGCCAGCTCGCGCGCGCGCTCGGACGGCTCGATCTCGTCGAGCCGTACGACTCTCCCCTCGGCCTTCGAGACCGCCTTCTGCGCGACGACGACGACGTCGCCGTCTCGCAGCGCGAACGCCGAGACGATGAGCGCGCCGAGATCGTCGCCCTCGCGGATCTCGGGCATCCCCTCGACCGGGTGGATCTGAATCACGGCAGGCCGGTGAGGCGGATGCCGGCGTGTGCCTTGTAGCGGCGGTTCACGTTCACGATCACCGCGGTCAGTCCCTCGAGCGCGCGGGCGCTCGCGAGCGGGCCCGCGTCGACGGCTCGTCCAGCCACGAGCTTGGCGGCCAGCTCGAGTGCGAGCTCCTTCGCGCGCGGGTCGTCGGCGCAGACGAGCGCGTCCTCCTCGGGCGGAGCCGCGCCGAGATTCGCCGCCGCGAGGGTGTGCAGACCGGCCGCGACCGGCGCTCGCACGCGCTGGGCGACCCGCTCGGCGAGGGAGCGCGCTTCCGGATCGGGGTGTACGCCCTCCTTCGAGAACTGGAGCGCACTCGCGACGGACAGGAGGGGCGTCTCGCCGAGCGCGTCGGCGATCTCCTCCGCGGTCGCGAGTGCAGCGTCGGCCTTCACGGCGAGGACGGCGAGATCGGCACCGCGGATCGCGTCCGCGTTCGTAGCGCCCTCCACCCCGAGCTCGGCCGCCGCGGCCTGGGCCCGCTCGGCGTCACGCGACCCGATCACGACCTCGTCGTCTCCACCCGCGAGCCGCTGGGCGAGGGCGCGGCCGAACGCGCCGGTGCCACCGAGGATCGCGACCCTCATCGCAGCGCAGCCGCCGCTTCCAACGTCGCTTCGGCCAGCCGTCGCCTGGCGGCGGCATCCGTCATCAACGTCCGGGTGACGATCGTGCGGACGCCCGCATCGGCCGGCGCGTCCGCCTCGTCGATGACGAGCGCGTCGATCAGGCCCTTGTAACACCGTGCAACTTGGCGCGGCGTCGTGCCGCCGGCGAGGCGGCTGAGCATTCGGTCGGCCGGCCCCTTGACGGCGCGGCCCCCGATCAGCGGGCTGACCGCGACCGCCGGCGCGCTTCGCTCGGCCAGCGCCGCGCGGAGCTCGGAGACGGCGAGGATCGGGCCGACGCTGACGTACGGGTTGCTGGGCGCGATCGCGATCAGGTCGGCTTCGCCAAGCGCTTCGAGCGCGCCGGGCGCCGGGCGAGCGGTCTCGGCGCCCTCGAAGCGCACCGCGTCGACGTCGTCCGTGTGGCCGCGGCGGACGAACCAGTCCTGAAAGGCGAAGCTCCCGGCGGGCGTGTCGAGCCAGGTCCGCAGACGGTCGTCTGTCGCCGGCAGGATCCGTGTCTCGACTCCGGCCGCGGTGGCGAGGGCGGCGGTCGTGACCGATAGTGGCTCTCCTTGGGCGAGCAGCTCGGCGCGCGCGAGGTGCAGCCCCAGGTCGAGGTCGCCGAGCCTGAACCACGTGTCGGCGCCGAAGGCCGCTGCAGCCTCGAGCGCGTCCCAGGTCTCACCGGCCCGGCCCCAGCCGCGCTCCTCGTCCGCGAGCCCCGCGAGGCCGTAGAGGATCGAGTCGAGGTCCGGCGAGACGTGCAGCCCGAACACCTCGAGGTCGTCGCCGACGTTTCCGATCACGGTGACGTCGCTGGGAGGCAGGGTCTCCGTCAGCGCCCGCACGAAGCGGGCGCCGCCGACGCCGCCGGAGAGGACGACCACCCTCACGCAGGAGCCCGCAGCACGTCGAGGGCCGCGCGGGTGTGCGCTCCGATCCGGTCGCCAAGGCGCTCCAGATCGTCGAGCGTGTCGACGTCGTCCGCGAGATTCGGGAGCTCGAGCAGGCGCGACGGGCCGAGCGCAGCGAAGCGGTCGGCGCTGCCGGGCCCGTGAACGGGCGCAAAGAGGGAGGGGCTCGCGAGTCCGAGGGCGTTCGTCGTGCCGTCCGCTGCGGCGACGAGCGCGAGGCCGTCTGGGGGGATCGCACCGAGCAGCGTCCAGAGGTCGCGCGGAGTCACAGCCGGAAGATCGCCGTTGACGACGAGCACAGGTCCCGACGGCACCGCTTCGAGCGCCGCCGCGACTGCCGGCCCGAGACCTCCTGGAGCCGTAGCGAGCTTCGTGTCGCCCACCTGGCGGCACGCGGCGAGCACGTCCTCGAGCATCGCCTGCGCGAGCGCAGCTCGGGTGCGTGCCGGAAGCCGACTCTTCGCAGAGGGCTCCCGAAACGGCACGACGATCGTCGGCGCCACGGGCGCAGCCTAACTCGATGGCCCGGGCTCGCGGAGGCTCGCGGAAGCTAGGCGGCGGAGGCGCCCGGGCCGGTTGTCGCCCACTCCCCGAGGTCGAACCAGTGCGTCGCGGCCAGCGCGGCTCCGACCGCGGGATCGGTGTGCAACCGATTGAAGACGTGGTGGTCGAGGTCGCAGCAGATCGTCTCCTCGCCGAGGGAGACATGCGGAATCGCGACGAGCACCTCGGCGGGAAGCCTCGCCTCCGCAAGCGTGTAGTGCTTGAACTGGAGCTCGGGAGCGATCTCCATCAAGCGCGGCCAGTCGGGGCAGGAGCGTGCAGTCATCGAAGTGGAAGTTCGCCGTGGCCGTCGATCTCCTCCATCGACCAGCGACCGTCCAGCATGACCGCGCCGCGCTCTTCGCCCGACGGGTAGACGACGAGCTGCAGCGCATCGTCGAGCAGGTGCAGGAGACGTCCGCTCTCGGCGTCGCGGAGCGCGAAGCGGAGGTGGAAGCGGCCGTCCGCGAGCGGCAACCTCGGGACGTCGAAGCCGATCACGTGCTCGCCCGGGCGCTCGTCCCAGCCGAGCTCCGCCGTGTCCTGTTCCGCGCTCGCGAGCACGATTGCATTCTCGTCCCGAAGCTCGAGCGTGACCACCGGCGGGGGGACGGAGTGCTCGGAGACGACGTGGAGCCGCACCGCGAGCGGCTCGCCGGCGAGGAACTGGATGCGCTCGTCGCCGTCTCCGTCGAGCAGCCTGCCCGCGACGATCCGCGCCTCGCCCGTCCCCCACTCGCGGAGGCCGGCGGCGACCTCGTCCGGGTTCTCCTCGGCCGCGAGCTGACGGTGGTATTTCGCGATCGCGTCCTGCACCGGCCCGTCGTAGGCGACCTCGCCCCGGCGGAGCAGGACGGCGCGGTCGCAGAGGCGTTCGACTGCGGCGGCGTCGTGCGAGACGAAGAGGATCGTCCCGCCGCGGCTCTTGAACTCGAAGATCTTGCCGAAGCACTTCCGCTGGAACGCCTCGTCGCCGACGGCGAAGACCTCGTCGAGGAGGAGCACGTCCGCCTGGATGTGCGCCGCGACCGCGAAGCCGAGCCGCATCGCCATCCCGGACGAGTACGTTCGCACCGGCAGGTCGATGAACTCCTCGAGCTCGGCGAAGGCGACGATCTCGTCCATCGCCTCCTGCACCTGACGACGCGAGAGGCCGTGGATCGAGCCGTTCAGGAAGACGTTCTCGCGGCCCGTGAAGTCTGGATGGAACCCGGCGCCGAGCTCGAGCAGCGAGCCGACGCGGCCGCCGACGAGGAGCAGGCCGCTGGTCGGCTTGATGATCCCGGAGATGATCCTGAGCAGCGTCGTCTTGCCGGAGCCGTTGCGGCCGACCAGGCCGACCGCCTCGCCCGGCTCGACGTGGAGCGACACGTCTATGAGCGCCTGCACGTCGCGCGCCGGGAGCCGGCCGCGGCGGACGAAGACGTCCTTCAGCGTCCGCGCCGGCTGCTCGTAGACGCGGAAGCGGCGCGAGATG
>Ga0137369_10007616_pt1 | contig 10858 bp, 9 predicted proteins | sample SagtaG_12_FD_104918 | JGI IMG/M metagenome (GOLD analysis project Ga0137369, IMG submission 104918) | Vadose zone soil microbial communities from Sagehorn Ranch, Mendocino, California, USA - Sage1_L_113_16 metaG | ecosystem: Environmental > Terrestrial > Soil > Vadose zone | place: USA... | reverse complement strand
GCGCGCGGGGTCGCATCGGCACACGTCGAGGCTGCTTCGAGATACCCATACGCGGAAAACTAGATGATCACGCGTCCGTCACGCACGTTGCTCAAACCCATGTGCGAAAGACGGGTCTAGCAGGAATTCTTCCGAGCGCTTCCGGGCTCCCCAGGGCCGAAAGTCACCGTCGGGCGGGGCCTGTGCCTCTCGGACGATCATCCGATGCTGCCATCCGCCGGTTAACGAGGCACCTCCGGCAGCGGCGGTACCTCGCCGTGGCCACGCTCGGCTGTCACGTCACGGACCTTGATCCCCCACGCCTCCGCCTGCGAGCCCATGATGCCCAGCAATTCCCGGGACGTCTCGGTCCGGCTGGTGAGCACGTCGTCGCGGGTGCGGTCGCCGAGGCAGGCACGTAGCGCGTAGACGGTGAGCTGTGTCAACCCGGCGCGGTAGTCCATGACTTCATAGACCGCGCGTACCGGGTCGACGACCTGGTACCGCAGAACCGTATCGACCATGATCGTATGGTTGTCAGCGGTGACGACAACCGTTCCGGGCAGGTTGAGCACCTGCCCGTCCATGCTCACCGTGGCGCGTACCGTCTCGATCCCCGGCACCAGACGATGCCGGCCCGGCGTGAGCGTTCGCCGGTACGTGCCGAGGCGGTCGACCACCGCCCAATGGCGCTCCGGCACCACGGCTCTCGACCGGACGACGCCGGCGCCGACGATACCGGCGAGCACCACCAGCGCCACGACGACGACCAAGGACGCGGGATCCACCGGTACCTCCGTACATCGTGGCAGCGGTCTATGTGCCATACCGTAGTACCCCCGGGGACGTGGGGTGGACGGTCAGGCAGGGATCTTGTCGAACCGCTCCGGTCCGAGGTCGGCCGAGGTCAGCTCGACGGCGTGGATCGTTGCCTTGCCGGCCGAAACGTGCGCCAGGTTTCGCTGCTCGGCAGAGCGCACCATCGCGGTGGAGCGGTCAAACGCCGTCGTGGCCGGCTTCAGCCGTCCCGGTCGAATCCGCGCGCGGCCTCCTGGAGGTGGGTGAGGAACCGGGTCACGGCAGGTGGCCTGGCCCGTCCGGCGACGGTCGCGGCGAAGATCCGGCGCACCGATTTGTCCTCGTCGTGCATGCGAAGCAGCCTGATGTCAGCCGGCGTGCCACGTACGGCCAGGGCCGGGACGAGTGCCACGCCGAGCCCCGCCGCCACGCAGCCGAGCTTGCCGGTCCACTCGGCGGCGACGATGTCGATTCTCGGTGGGAAGCCGGTGGGCAGGCTGGCACGCAGCAGGGTGTCTTCGGCCGTCGCCGAGCCGACGATGAACGCGTCGTCCGCGAGCTCCGTCAGCCGTACCGTGCGTCGCCGGGCCAGCCGGTGCTTGCGCGAGACCGCCACCAGCAGCCGCTCGTCGAGCAGGTGATGCAGGTCGAACCGGGCGCGGTCGAGCGAACCCGTCGGCGACGAGCTCACCACCGCGATGTCGGCGTCCCCGGCGGCCAGGCGGTCCAGCAGCGCCGGCGTCAGTCCCTCGACGAGCGACAGGGCCACCTCAGGGTGTGCGGAGCGGAACCCGGCGAGTGCCCGCGGTACCAGCGCCGCGACGGCGGTCGGGAAGGCGCCGACGCGCAGCCGGCCGCTGCTGAGGCCGTGCAGCTCGTCGAGATCTCGTCGGGCGGCCGTGAGCCGGTCGAGGACCGCCTCCGCGTGCGGCAGCAGCGTGCGCCCTTCCTCGGTGAGGGCGATGCCGCGGGGCAGCCGGTCGAAGACCCGCGCCCCCACCTCCGCCTCCAACGCGGCGATCTGCCGCGAGACGGCGGACTGGGTGAAGCGCAGGTGTCGTGCGGCCGTGGTGATCGAGCCGTACCGGGCGACGGTCCGGAACACCTGCAGGAGTTGGGTCTCCACGCTGCCATGCTACCCCCGCATGGGAGCGATGCCGGACATTCGTTGGTCGCATGTGCTGTTCCGCTCTAGCGTGGCGGCCATGACAAGCATCGCCGTCCCTCGTCAACCCGGAGACCCGATGAAGCTGACCCTGGACAACCCGCCGGGCGTCGGCGCGCCGTTCGGCGACCGCTTCGCGCACGTCGCCCGCCTGGACCTCGACGGCGGCGCGATACTCATGCTCGCCGGGCAGGTCGCCATCGACGACGCCGGCGATGTGGTCGCGCCCGGCGACGCCGGCGCCCAGGCGGAGCGCATCTTCGAGATCATCCACGCGGTCCTCGCCGCGCACGGGGCCGGCTTCGCCGACGTCCTGCACATCCGCACGTTCATGACCGACCTGGACGACCTGCCCGCCTACGGCGCGGTACGGCGCCGGCTGTTCCCGGCCGACCCGGCGACCAACCCACCCGCCAGCACGACCGTCGAGGTCCGCCGGCTTTTCCTGCCCGGGGCGGTCCTGGAGGTAGAGGTCACCGCGGCGGTGCGGACACCGGCATGACCCGCCATGATGGAGGTGTGTCAGGCGTTCTCACCGACGCCGCGCGGCGGCTCCTCGACGGGCGCAACTTCGCGACGGTAGCCACCGTGGGCCCCGATGGACAGCCACATTCCTCCGTGGTGTGGGTCGACCGCGACGGCGACACCGTGGTGTTCTCGGTGACCGCCGACAAGCAGAAGGCGCGGAACCTCGCGCGGGATCCCCGGGTGTCGGTGTCGGTGTTCGACCTCGAGAACCCGTACCACTCCGTGGAGATCCGGGGAACGGCCGAGCTGGTCCGGGATCCGGAGAGGTCGCTGCCGGAGCGCCTGTCCCGCAAGTACCTCGGTGAGTCGCCGCCGCCTGAGCCGGCCCACGTCGTTCGTCTCGTCGCCAGGATCACCCCGGACAAGGTCAACGAGTTCTCCGCCTGACCGGTTGGCGGCGTCGGTTTGCGGGTACGAAACGGCCCGTGGCGTCGGCGACGGGCGTGGAGGATGGGCGATGAGCAGTGCCCGTCGGGTTCCGGAGACGCGGTTGATGGGCGCGGAGGAGCTGTCGGCCGACCACGCCTGGCGGGCGCTGCGCCGGTACGGCGGCTGGCGGCTGCTGCGCGATGCGTTCCTCCGGTTCCGCTACGGCGACGGCTTCAGCCACGCCAGGGCGCTGGGTCTGCAGCTGTGCCTGGCGGCGGTGCCGTTCCTGATCGCCCTGAACGGGTTGGCCAGCAAGCTGGGTCTGCACCGGGGTGGCCGGGTGGTCGCCGACACGGTGCTGGCCCTGACCCCCGGCGCCAGCGAGTCGCTGGTCAGCCAGCTACTCGCGGACGAGCACCTGGGCGAGATCGGTGAGGTGGCGTTGTCGCTGGGCCTGCTGACCGCGGTCATCGCGCTGACGACCGCGGTCGGGCAGGTCGAGCGGGGAGCCAACCGGATCTACGGGGTGCAGCGCGATCGCCCGAGCGTCCAGAAGTACCTGCGGGCGCTGGTGCTGACGGTGGTCGCCGGCATTCCGGCGCTGGCCAGCTTCCTCATGCTGGTCGCCGGCGGCGCGATCGGCGCCTCGATGCAGCGGTGGTACCACTGGAGCCCAACCGTGATGACGGCGTGGAACGTGCTCCGTTGGCCGATGAGCCTCGGGCTGACCGTGGTGACGGTGTCCGTGTTGTTCCGGTACGCACCTCGCCGGCACCAGCCGGGCCTGTCCTGGCTGATGGTCGGCGCCAGCCTGTCGACGGCGTTGTGGTGGCTGGTCAGCGTGCTCCTCGCGTGGTTCGTGACGGCCAGCGGCGGCTTCGCCGGCACCTACGGCGCGCTGACCGGGGTGATGGCGCTGCTGCTGTGGGCCCACCTCACCGGAATCGCGCTGTTCGCTGGCCTCGCCTTCGCCGCGCAGCTGGAGGCCAGGCGGGTCGGCTCCGGGCCGGCCGCGCCGGACCAGTGGCAGTCGCTGGAGGAGCGCAGCGCCACCCGGTCGGCAAGGCGGACCTGACCGCGATCCCGCGCAGCCGCCGTTTGGCGGCTGTGTGCCGGCCTGTTCTGGGTATGACCCCGGTGGGCGCATCAGAAGCCGTGGTCGCGCGCCCGCGTAACAGGAGGTACGGAAATGCCGGGAAACATCGGGTCGTCGGGCGGGCTGCACGTAGCGATGGTGGCGCCGCCGTGGTTCACCGTCCCACCCGACTCGTACGGCGGCATCGAGGAGGTCGTCGCCGAGCTCACCCGGGCGCTGATCGCGCGCGGACACCAGGTCACCCCCATCGGAGCCGGCGACGACGGTACCGCGGCGACATTTCTGCGTACCTACGACGTGCCGCCGTCGGAGCGGTTGGGTGAGTCGCTGCCGGAGCTGCACCACGCCGCCGCCGCGGCGGAGCTGCTCGCCGACCTGGACGTGGATGTGGTGCACGATCACACGCTCGCCGGACCGCTGACCGCGGCCGGCCGCTCGGCACCCACGGTGGCCACGATGCACGGCCCGATGGACGGGGAGCTGGGTGACTACTACCGGCACCTCGGGAAAACGGTGTCCCTGGTGGCGATCTCGGATGCGCAGCGGGCGCTGGCGCCGGATCTCAACTGGGTCGCGACGGTGTACAACGGCGTCGACGTGGCCGGCTTCCCGTTCCGGGAGGCCAAGGAGGACTGGGTACTGTTCGTCGGCCGGTTCAACCCGGAGAAGGCGCCGCACCTGGCCGTCGACGCGGCCCGGGCGGCGGGGCGGCGCATCGTGCTGGCCGGCAAGGTCAACGAGCCGGCCGAGGTGGAGTACTTCGAGGCGGCCATCCGCCCCCGGCTCGGCGCCGACGTCAGCTACGTCGGGGAGGTCGACGCGACCGCCAAGCGTGAGCTGTACGCGAAGGCGGCGTGCCTGCTGTTTCCGGTGCAGTGGCCGGAACCGTTCGGGATGGTGATGATCGAGGCGATGGCCTGCGGTACCCCGGTCGTGGCGCTGGACGGCGGAGCGGTCCCGGAGGTCGTGGTCGACGGCGTCACGGGCGTCGTCTGCGCCACCGCCGAGGAGCTGCCGGCCGCGATCGCCAAGGCGGACCGGTTGCGGCCGGCGGCCTGCCGCGCCCACGTCGCCGGCCAGTTCGACGTCTCGGTGATGGCCGAGGGGTACGAGCAGGTGTACCGGCGGCTACAGGGGTACCGGTGAGGCGAGGTACGCCTGCGCCCGGGTGACCCAGTAGTAGTAGTCCGACGGGGTGCTCTGGTACACGCCGACCGTCTCCGGCACGCCGTAGGTGCCGGTGCCGGTGCCCGCGCCGAACATGACGGCCACGATCCCGGCCGCCGCCGCCTCGGGGATGTGCGAGCGCCACGTCACGGTGCCGCCGCTGACCGAGACCTTCGGGTCGGCGTCGGCGTTGCTGCCGAAGAAGGACAGGTAGTTGCCGCTCGTGGTGAAGCTGTCGCCGAAGAAGTAGCTCGACGCGGAGTCCTGGTACCGGTTGGCCGACACGTCGTCGAGGTCCGGGAAGCGGCCGCCGGCGTTCCAGTACGTCGGGCTGGGCGTCAGGGTGGAGTTCAGGTGGCCGCAGGCGATCTGCCAGAGCACGCCGGGCAGTCCCACCGCCTGCCGGATCGTCTTGACATACAACAGGTAGTTATTCCAGTGGGTGGCGTTGAGGTACCGCACGTTGCTCGCCGGGTTGGGGTCGCGGAAGATGCCGAAGTCCTGGCCCCACTGGTCGAAGGCGGTCAGGTCGGCCTGCGCGTCGACCCGGGCCGTCTTCAGGAACGCGGCGACCTGGTTGGCGACGTTGACGATCGAGCTGTGTCCGGCGGCGATGCCCAGGGTGTCGGTGTCCTTGAGCGGGTTGCGCACCGCCCAGGTGTTGACCTGCCAACCCAGGAACGCGCTCGGGTTGTACTTCTTGATGGTGCGGTTGATCGCCTGAACCAGCCCGGCGAGCGTGTTCGGGTAGCTGGGGTCGTCGGCGCCGAGTACCCCCGAGCTGTACGCCGCTGAGGTGGCCGCCGGCATCCTGCTCGCGTCGTTGGCGTAGGCGCCGCCGTGCTGCTGCTGGATGTAGCCCAGCATGTCCGGTTCGATGACCCAGCCGACCGGCGTGCCACCGGCCGTGCTGGCGGCCGACTGCGCGCCGGCCTTGAGCGCGGTGAAGAACTGCGCCACCCAGCCGGAGTTCTGCATGTTGTTCCAGGCGGCGTCGACCCCGTCGACGTTGCCGTTCATGCCGTACTCGACCAGCACCGGGATCATGCCCAGCCGCTTGGCGCTGCTGACCTGGGTACCGGCCACCCCGGCCCAGTTCGACAGCTCGTTGCCGAGCAGGTACTTGTACCCGTAGGTGGGTACCGGCCCGTGCGTTGCGAGCTGGGAGAAGAACGTGTCGACGGTGCCGCCCGGCGTGTAGACGGTGCCGATCGCGAAGTGGTTCGGGTGCCAGGCGACCGGGGGCGGCGTGCCGCCCGAGGTGCCGGCGCGGAGCCGGTCGACGTTCGGGCCGCCGTTGGCCGTGGTCGCGGTCGCCCGCACGGTGTTGGTTCCGGCGGTGAGGGCGGTGCTGAACGTCTGGTCGGCCCACGTGTCCCAGTTGGCGGTGGGATTGAAGGCAAGCTCGTCGGCCACCAGCGCACCGTTGACCGTGATGTCCATCGGCCGGTTCGCCGTGCTGCCGTTGGCGTAGCGGATCTCGAAGGTGACCGTGCCGGCGGCGGCCGCGTTGACGGTCCATTGGACGTAGCTGCCGGCGACGTTGGTGTAGTCGACGAAGCCGGTGCCGGTGTAGCCGAGGTGGTTGGTCGCCACCGTGCCCTGCGAGATGGTGGCGTTCTCGGCCTGGTAGTCGGTGACCGCCGGGGCGACCTCGAAGTCGAGGTAGTCCACGTTGGGTCCGCCGGCCGCGGTGGTGGCGATCGCGCGGATGGTGTTGCCACCGGCGTTGACCGCGACGGTGATGGTGACCGTCGCCCAGGCGTCCCAGGTGCCCGTCGGGTTGAAGGCGAGTTCGTCCGCGACGAGCGCGCCGTTGACGGTGACGTCCATCGGCCGGTTGGCGGTCGTGCCGTTGGCGTGGCGGAACGCCACGGTGGCGGTGCCGGCGCTGGCGGCGGTGACCGTCCACTGCACGTAGCTGCCAACGAGGTTGTCGTAGTTGACGAACCCGGTACCGCTGAAGTTGAGGTGGTTGGCCTCCACCACGCCCTGGGAGATCGCGGCGTTCTCCGCCTCGTACCGGGTCGGTGCGGCGGAGGCGTTCAGGGCGGGCAGGACCAGGCTGGCGACCAGCACTCCGGCGAGCAGTGCCGCGACGCCGACGAGCCTCCTCCGTCCGCTCACGCCGACGGACATTACTCAGTCGCATCCGGCCGGAGGTGAGGTTGTAGGTGGCTTATTGAGCTGGATCGCTCCCCACATTCGCCTGACCGAGGATCGCCGATATTGACGGAAGCTACGAGGATAGCTAGGTTCCGTAATTACGAAGGTGTCTTAACAATTTGCGGGTGCGGCTCCCCCTGCGGGTCCCCCCCGCCGTTCCTCACGTCCCCGTCCTTGTGCATGGAGCGAAGCATGAAATACCGGATTACCCCTAAACGCCTGGCCTTGGCCGCGGCGGTGCTGTTACCGGTTGGCACGGTCCTGGCGGTGTTGCCCCAGGCCTTCGCGGCCGTGTCGGTTCCGGTGCGGGTGAACGCGAACGGGCCCGCATTCACCGACTCAGGCGGGAAGTCCTGGTCGGCCGATCACGCCTACAGCGCCGGAAGCTGGGGCTACGACACGATCTACGGTTCGGCGTCGACGGCCAGCGCGATCGCCGGCACGAGCGACGACGCGTTGTACCAGAGCTACAACCTGTTCAACAACTGGACCGGGTACAAGTTCGACGTCGCCAACGGCACGTACCAGGTGACCTTGAAGATGGTCGAGGACTGGGCGAACGCCGCCGGCCAGCGCAAGTTCGACGTGCGCATCGAAGGTACGACCGTGCTGAGTGCTTTCGACATCTTCGCGGCGTGTGGCGCGTTCACCGCCTGCGACCGGACATTCACCGCGACGGTCGGCGACGGCCAGCTCAACGTGCAGTTCAACATGAACGGGGGCGCGAACTACGGCACGGTCTCGGCCATCGAGGTGACCGGGGGCGGCGGAGGCGGCGGGGACACCACGCCGCCGAGCGCGCCGGCGAACCTGACCGTTACGGGTACCACGGCGTCGAGCGTGTCGCTGGCGTGGAGCGCGTCGACGGACAACGTCGGGGTCACCGGGTACGACGTGTTCCGGGGTTCGACGAAGGTGGCGACCGCCACCGGCACCTCGTTCACCGACGCGGGCCTCTCGGCGTCCACCACGTACACGTACACGGTCAAGGCGCGCGACGCCGCGGGTAACGTCTCGGCGGCCAGCAACCAGGTCTCCGCGACCACCCAGTCCGGCGGCGGTGGCGACACCACGCCACCCAGCGCGCCGGCGAACCTGACCGTTACGGGTACCACGGCGTCGAGCGTGTCGCTGGCGTGGAGCGCGTCGACGGACAACGTCGGGGTCACCGGGTACGACGTGTTCCGGGGCTCGACGAAGGTCACCACGGCCACCGGCACCTCGTTCACCGACGCGGGCCTCTCGGCGTCCACCACGTACACGTACACCGTCAAGGCGCGCGACGCCGCGGGTAACGTCTCCGCAGCCAGCAACCAGGTCTCCGCGACCACCCAGTCCGGCGGCGGTGGCGGCGGCAACCGGGTCCTCGGGTACTTCGTCGAGTGGGGCGTGTACGCGCGCAACTACCACGTGAAGAACGTCGACACGAGCGGCTCGGCCGCCAAGCTGAACGTCATCAACTACGCGTTCGGCAATGTCAGCAACGGCCAGTGCGTGATCGGTGACAGCTACGCCGACTACGACAAGTTCTACGACGCGGCGTCCAGTGTGGACGGTGTCTCCGACACCTGGGACGCCGGTGCCCTGCGTGGCAACTTCAACCAGCTGCGCAAGCTGAAGGCGAAGTACCCGAACCTCAAGGTGGTGTACTCCTTCGGCGGTTGGACCTGGTCCAGCGGGTTCGGGCAGGCCGCGGCGAACCCCGCCGCCTTCGCGGACTCCTGCTACAACCTGATCCACGACGCGCGCTGGAACGGTGTCTTCGACGGTATCGACATCGACTGGGAGTACCCCAACGCCTGCGGCAACACCTGCGACAGCAGCGGGTTCTCCGCGTTCAAGAACCTGATGGCGGCGCTGCGGGCCCGGTTCGGCTCCGCCCTGGTGACCGCGGCCATCACCGCCGACGGCACCAGCGGCGGCAAGATCGACGCCGCTGACTACGGCGGTGCCGCCCAGTACGTCAACTGGTACAACGTGATGACCTACGACTTCTTCGGCGCCTGGGCAGCGTCCGGCCCGACCGCCCCGCACTCGCCGCTGACCTCGTACAGCGGGATACCGGTCGCCGGGTTCTACGCCGACGCCGCGATCCAGAAGCTGAAGAGCAAGGGCGTCTCGGGCAGCAAGCTGCTCCTGGGCATCGGGTTCTACGGCCGCGGCTGGACCGGCGTGACCCAGAGCGCGCCGGGCGGTTCAGCCACCGGTCCGGCACCGGGAACCTACGAGCAGGGCATCGAGGACTACAAGGTGCTCAAGGGCAAGTGCCCGCCGACCGGTACGGTCGCCGGCACCTCCTACGCCTTCTGCGGGGGCCAGTGGTGGAGCTACGACACCCCGGGCACCATCAACGGCAAGATGAGCTACGCCAGGAGCCAGGGCCTCGGCGGCTCGTTCTTCTGGGAGCTCTCCGGCGACACCGGCAACGGTGAACTGATCACCGCGATGAGGAACGGTCTCGGCTAGCCGGCGACCGACGGCGGTGCCCGGGAAGGCGCAGGCCTTTCCCGGGCACCGCCGTTCCCGCTGACCAGGCGGGGTTTGCCCGCGCCGAGGGTGGGTAGGCGGGGGTTGTGCCGTCGGCGGGCTGCCGGGGAGGAGCTGTGGTACGTCGATTCGCCGACTACGACCGGGTCGCCGTCGTCACCGGGTCCGGTGACCACGGCTGAGAGGAAGGCCTTGGTCGACGTGGGCAAGGTCGGGGAGGACTCGTAGCGCAGCCAGGTCTCCTGGACCGCGTCCTCGGCCTCGGCCACGCTGCCGAGGATCCGGTAGGCGATCGCGAACAGCAGCGGCCGCAGCTGCTCGAACTCCTCGGCCCTGCTCACGCGAGTTCTTCCTTGAAGCCTTGCCGCCACGAGGGGTAGCGCAGCTGCCAGCCGAGCTCCCGCTTGGCCTTGGCATTGGAGAAGCCACGCCCCTCGGTCATCATCCCCACCACCATCTCGCCGGCCAGTAGCCGGGCCAGCCACGCGGGGACCCGCCGCGGCGGCTTGGCCCCGGCGCACTTCGCGAGATAGGGCAGCCACTGGCTGACCGGAGCCGGCTCGTCGTCGACGATGTTGAACACGCCCTTCGCCTGCTGCTCCACCGCCAGGACGGTAGCGCTCGCCGCGTCGTCGAGATGCACCCACGAGAAATAGCCGGTGCCACCCCCGACGAGCGGGAACAGCCGCTTGCGCACCAGCTTGACCTGATCGTCGGTGGCGCCCGGCCCATAAAGCGAGCCGTAGCGCAGGACCGCGCCGCCAGCCTTGACGACCACCTCCTCGAGGTGGTTGATCGCCTTCGTCCCCGCCGCCAACTTTCGCGCCAGCGTCCCGGTCCCCAGGTCGAGCGGGTCCTCCTCGGTCTTTACCCATCCGCCCTCGCGGGTTCCATTGAAGATGGCGGCGCTCTGCGCGACGAAGTTGGTTACGCCGGTCGCCTCGGCCGCGGCCAGCAAATGGTCGGTTCCCTCGCTGCGCAGCCGGTTGGTGGTGGCGAAGAAGCGGTCGGGCTTCCTCAGGTTGGGCTTGCCGGCGTGCGCCTCGGACAGGGCCGTCATCTGGTTCACGATCGCGTCCGGCCGTGCCGCGGCCACCGCCTCG
>Ga0137369_10007609_pt1 | contig 10863 bp, 8 predicted proteins | sample SagtaG_12_FD_104918 | JGI IMG/M metagenome (GOLD analysis project Ga0137369, IMG submission 104918) | Vadose zone soil microbial communities from Sagehorn Ranch, Mendocino, California, USA - Sage1_L_113_16 metaG | ecosystem: Environmental > Terrestrial > Soil > Vadose zone | place: USA... | reverse complement strand
GGGCTTCGCCGCCGCCGCACTCGTTGAGGGCGACCACGGAGGGCAGCCTGCGGTGCTCGCGGTACTCCACTGCGGCGAAGCAGCCGTCCAGTTGCCGTGTGTCGGCCAGCACCCCCGCGCCGATGGCGTTGTCGGCGAGGTCATCCCACGCGAACCGCGAGCGGTGGTGGTCGGGCAGGCCGAGCAGGTACACGAGCAGGCTAGGGCCGAGCGAGATGCGGCCGATGTCGATGGCGGCGGCGCTGACGGCCGGTCGATCATCTGCGCCGCAACGGCCGGGGACAATGGCAGTGACGCCGCAGGACGCCGCGGTCTGCACGAAGGTGGTCTTGCCCGCACCGCGGCCGCCAGCGATGAGGAGCTTGACCGCCGTGGGTGCCACGCCGTGGTGGGAGGGGGCCTCGCTAGATTCTGCGGAGTCCATGCAGCACTCGCTCCAGAAGGACGATGTCGGGACGATCGGTGTGGCCGGGGCGGTGCACGACCACCAGGTGCTGGTCGGCCATGTCGCTGACGAGCACTCGGACGACTCCAAGCGGCAGCTTCAGCTGGGCAGAGACCTCGGCGATGGACTGAGGCTGGCGGCACAGCAGGCTGATCGACCGATGCTCCAGGAGCTGGGTGTGGGTGCTCTCGCCCAGCCAGGTGGTGACCACCAGCGCTTCGATCTCCAGGTCGTCATCGTCATGGCGGGTCCGCCCTCTGGTGATGGCGTAGGGACGCAGCAGCGCCCCCGCGTCTTGGGCGCTGGGATCGTGGCGTGTGCTCATCGTCGGGGGCCGGTCGCGCTTGTGGGTCCTGCTGCCTGGGTGGGGAGCATGGGCTGCTACTCGGGCAGGGCAGCTTGGAGCTCGGCGCGCAGCGGTGGTGTCAGTGCCTCACCAACCGTCGCGGCCAGCACGGCGGCTTGATAGCCGACCAGGCCGATGTCGCAGGAGGGCGCGGCCAGCGCCGCCAGGCAGGAGCCGTCACGGACTTGCATCACGAACAAGAAGCCCTGCTCCATCTCGACGATGGACTGCCTGCTCTGGCCGGCGTCGAGCAGGCGCGCTGCACCCTGGGTCAGGCTGGTCAGGCCACACGCGATTGCGGCGAGCTGGTCAGCGCGGGCCCGGTCCAGCCGCTCGGTGACGGCGATCAGCAGTCCGTCGCTGGAGACCACGGTGGCGTGGGCTGCGCCTGGGGTGTTGCGGATGAAGCTGTTGAGCAGCCAGTTGAGGTTGGTCGCGTCCTTGCTGAGGGTGGTCATGGCAGGTCCTCGGCATCAGGGGGCGGGCCGACGGGTGGTTCGTGGCGGTCGGGCGGCAGCCCGGCGGCTAGGCGCCGGCCACGCTCCAGGCCGCTGCGGTAGTTGGAGAGCATCGCGCGGATCTCCTCTGGTGAGCGCCCTGGGCGGGCGGGTCCGAGCGACGCCTCCGGTGGTGTGGCAAGCTCAGGTGCCATCCTGGTGCCCGGCGCGCGGCGTGGCAGGCCGCTTGACGGTGGCGGCGCAGGCCGCGGACTGGTCGCGGGCGGTGGCGGGGATGGGTGTGGCCCGGTCGGCATCGGCAGCGCCGGGTTGGTGTGGGGCAGGACAGCGGAGGTAGCCCACGCGGATGGTGGGGCATCCGTCGCTGATGATGGTGCTGGCGGCGGTGCCTGCTCGACCTGGTGTCCAGGTGGAGGACGCAGGCCGCCTGGGCCGGGTGGGCTGAACCAGTCTTTGCGGGCCTGCTCGAAGATCGGCAGCCGATCGGTGGTCGGGTCGGACGGGCCGTCTGCTGTGGTCAGCCCGGCGCGGCCAGCGGGGTCCTGCTCATACCCAGCGGCGGCGCTGGCGGAGGGGATGGTCAGCGCGGAGGGCAGCAGGACCAACGCGGTCACCCCGCCGTACCAGGAGTGGCGAAGCTGCACCTTGATGCCGTAGCGCTTGGCGAGCCTGCCGACCACGAACAGCCCCAGGACGTGGGAGACGGCAAAGTCGATGGTTGGTGGGTTGGCGAGCCGCTGGTTGGCTTCGTGGAGTTCCTCGTCGCTCATGCCCAGCCCGCGGTCCTCGATCTCCACCACATAGCCGCTGGCGGTCGGCTGTCCGGCGATCTGCACCACCGTGCCGGGTGGTGAGAAGGAGGTGGCGTTCTCGATCAGTTCGGCGAGCAGGTGGACCACCTCGGCGACGGCGTGGCCGGCCAAGTCGAGCTCGTCGATCGCGAGGACTTCGACGCGCTGGTAGTCCTCGACCTCTTGGGCTGCGGCGCGGATCACCTGGACCAGGGGGACGGGTTGGGTCCAGCGGCGCGGCGCCTCCGCACCTGACAGCACGATCAGGCCTTCGGCGTTGCGGCGCAGCCGGGTGGTCAGGTGGTCGACGCGGAACAGTCGTTCCAGCAGGTCTGGGTCGGCGTCGCGCTCCAGCTCGTCGATGACCTGGACTTGTTGCTCGATGAGCCGCTGGGAGCGGCGGGCCAGGTTGAGGAACATGTCGCCGATCGACTTGCGCAGGGCGGCCTGCCCGGTCGCCTGGTGGATGGCGGCATAGTGGACGGCGTCGAAGGCACGGGCGACCTGGCCGATCTCGTCCGCGGAGGCGTCGCCGATCGGGACGACCTCGACGTCCGGCTCGCCCGCCCTGGTCATGCGCAGCCGCCGGACGGCCTCGGGCAGGCGGCGCTCGGCGACGTCCAGCGCGCTGGCACGCAGCCGCTGCAGCGGCCTGACCATCGACTGGGCGATCCCGAGCGCGCCCAGCACGGCGGTCGACAAGACCAGCAGGATCAGCAGGCTGTTGGTGACCCAGCGCCGCTGCGCAGCGCTGGCCAGCGACTGGCTGCGTTGGATGACGCCATCCAGGAGCTGGGCTTGGACGATGCGCAGCAGCTCGATCTGGGTGGTGCTGGCCGCCAGCCACTGCTCCGGGTCAAGGTTGAGCTCCGAGCGTGCCTGGCGGTTCACTGCCGCCTGCTGGATGCGCGCCACTGCCAGGACCGCGGGGCCCTTGACGGTGTTGGCGAACAGGGCTCGTTGCTGGCCGGTGGCGTCGGCCTGGAACTGGTTGAGGGCAGCCTGCTGGCGGGCGAGCAGGTCGGCGAAGTCCTGGAACTCCCCGAACCCGAAGTGGCCGCGGATCGCGATGGCGTACAGGGTGCCGCGGAGCTTTGCGGTGAGCTCTTTGGCACTGGCGATGTTGGAGAAGGCCCGCGTGCGCTGGATGAGCTGGTCGTCGCCGCCACGCAGCCCAGCCTGCAGGTCGATGCCCAGCACGGCGGCGATGATGCGGGAGTACTCCTTGGCGACGGCCTGCTCGGTCAGCGCAGCCGACGTGGTGGCGGTGCGAAGTGCTGGCAACTGGGCCAGCTCAGCCTGGATGGTGGCGAGCTGGGCCCGCAGTGCGGGACTGGCGGCGCGGCTGCGTGCTGCCGCCGCAGTCCGGTAGGTGCGCACGGCCCGGTCGACGGCGGCGCGTTGGGCGGCCAGTGTGGGGATGCCGGCCTGGGTTCGGTCTGACTGCCGGCTGCCGGCGATCGCGCCAGCGGCCAGATCCCGCTCCAGTTGCAGCTCGTGGACAAGCGCGACCGCCTGGTGCTCCAAGCGGGCCAGCTGACTGCCCCGGCGCAGCCCAGACGAGGTCTGCAGCGTCGAGACAATGCTCAGGCTGGCCACCACCACCAGTGCAGCGGCGGGGATCGCCAAGACGGCGACGAGCTTGGATCTGACTGGCAAGTTGCGCAGGTGCGCGCGGCCTGCGGGACGCGGCGGGCGGGCGCGGAGCGCGGGTTCGCTCAGTGATGGTTGCACCGGTATTGGCGCCTCTCTGCTTCTGCGTCGTGACGTGCGGCATTACTTCTTGACGCGACATTACTTTTTGACTGGACATTACTTCTTGACGTAAACACGCCTTGTGCGGTGGATTATACTTAAGCGCCGGAGATCTCAACTGCTGCACCTTATTGGATAGTCCGTCTCGCCTGTTATGACTCCACACACTGGAATAGGAGGAGCATCTGTAATGGGTGCTTGGTGCCGCTTGGTAGCCGCTGCTGCCGTCGTCGTCGGGCTCGTGGGTTGCACCCCTGAGTCGCCTCGGGGCACCAGCGTCAATGAGGTCCGAATCGGTCTACTCGCGCCGCTGTCGGGACCGAACACGCCGGTGGGACGCGACGCCAAGCGCGGTGCGGAGCTTGCCGCGGCGCTGGTCAACGACGACGTCAGCTCCACCCCGCTGCCGCTTGGCCCAGGACGTGGCCTGCCTGGGCTCGGCGGAGCCACGCTCAAGATCGTTGACGGTGATACCGCCGACGATCTGACGCGCGGCGAGCGGCAAGCCGTGCGGCTGGCTGCCAGCCAGGGGGTGTCAGGCGTGGTGGGCGCTGGCGACACGCAGGTGATGGCCGTCGCCAGTGAGCGGACCGAACGGCTGCATGTGCCGTTTGTGAGCGGTGATGCCTCCGCCAGCTACCTGACCGAGCGTGGCATGGACTGGTTCTTCCGCACCGGCCCAACCGACCGTATGCTCGGCGCGACACTGCTGTCCCTGCTCGCACAGGCAAACGACGGCCCAACACGGCGGCTTGGCGTGGTCCACACCGCCGACGAGGTCGGCAACGACATCGCCGCGGTGTTCGGAACCCTTGCCGACGAGGCGGACACCACCATCACCGCCACCGCGGCCCTCCCGCCTGGCCAGAGCGACCCGCAGGACGCCATCAGCCAAGTCCGTACCTCTCGGCCCGAGGCGCTGATCGCGGCGGCAGCACAGCCCGCCGACGCCAAGGTGCTGCTCGAGGGATTCCGCGCGGCCGGCTACCAGCCGGCCGCCCTGGCAGGCATGGGGGTGGGCTTCACACCCCAAGTGGTACAGGCGACTGGCGGCGCTGGAATGTTGCGGGTTGCCGGCTGGTCCGCCGAGCTTGCCGCCCGCAACCCGACCGCCAACGCGGTCATGGCGCTGTACCAGCGCCAATACCAGGCGGCGATGAGCGAGCCCGCCGCCGACGCCTTCACCGCCGTGCTCACCCTCGCGCAGGCGATCGACGCGGCGCACTCGACCGAGCCTGAGCAGGTCCGCGCCGCCCTATTGGGGCTGGATGTCCGCGCACGCGACACGATCATGCCGTGGAGCGGCGTCCAGTTTGACCAGGCCGGCCAGAACACCCAAGCAGACGGGGTGGTTGAGCAGCTTCGCCAGCACCGGCTGCAGGTCGTGTTCCCGCACGAGTTCGCCGCCCCAACCACCTGACCCCCTGGCGCAAAGCCAATCCGCCGGGACGCCAATTACCCCGACCGAACCTGACCCTGGACGCCCAGCACCGATCCTCGACAGCGAGAAAGGAAGCCCCATGCGCACACGACGCGGCTTGGCGCCGCTGGCCTGCCTGCTGACACTGGCCCTGGTCGCCGTGGCATGCACCAGCCGCGGCAGCAGCACGAGCACCAACAGCAGCTCCGTCCCGGCCGCCGCCGCGGGCGGGCCGCTGCGCCTCAAGGGCGTCTGTCCCGACCCGATCGTGTTCCAGACCGACTGGAACCCCGAGTCCGAGCACGGCTTCCTGTACAACCTGGTCGGCCCCGGTTTCACTGTCGACACTGCTAAGAAGCGGGTCACCGGCCCGCTGGTAGCCTCCGGCAAGGACACCGGCGTCAAGATCCAGGTCCGCATGGGCGGCCCCTCGATCGGCTTCCAACCCGTCCCCGCCGTGATGTACCTGGACCGCTCCATCACCCTCGGCTACGTCGCCACCGAGGAGGCGGTGCAGTACTCGATCAAACAGCCGACCACCGCGGTCATGGCGCAACTGGAGATCAGTCCACTGGCGATCATGTGGAGCCCCGACCTGCACCCCAACTTCCACACCATCGCCGACATCGGCCAGACCACCACGAAGGTCCTCTACACCAACGGCCTCACCTACATGGAATACCTGGTCGGCGCCGGAATCCTGCGCCGCGCCCAGCTCAACGGCTCCTACAACGGCGCACCAGACTTGTTCGTCGGCTCAGGCGGCAAGGCTGCCCTCCAAGGATTTGCGACCTCCGAGCCATACCTGTACGAGCACGAGATCAAGCAGTGGGGCAAGCCGCTTGCCTACCAGCTCGTCAACGACACCGGCTATCCGTCCTATTTCGCAGCGGTGTCGGTACGCTCCGGCGACAAGCAGCAGCTCGCGCCGTGCCTGCGCAAGCTCGTGCCGATCCTGCAGCAGTCCCAGGTCGACTTCGCCAAGAACCCCCAACCCGCGATCAACCTGATCCTGCGGCTAGTCGACCAGTACAAGACCGGCTGGGTCTACTCCCGCGGGCTGGCCGAGTTCTCGGCACGGCAGATGGTCCAAAAAGGCATCGTCGCCAACGGCGTCGTCGGCAACCACTCCGACACCACCCTCGGCAACTTCGACATGGCCCGCGTGAAGCGCACCATGGACATCGTGACCCCGATCTTCGCCGCCGAGAAAAAGCCAGTCCGCCCAGGACTGCGGCCCGAGGACATTGCCACCAACGAGTTCATCGACCCGCAGATCGGACTCCCGTCATGACCAGCCCACGTCGCCTTGCCCCCGCATTGCAGGTCAAGCCCGTCGCGGTCAGCGAGATCCCCGTCGTGGACCTCCAGCCCTTCCCCGACGGCGACCAAGCCCAGCGCATACAGACCGCCCTGGCGCTCGCCCAGGCACTTCGCAACAGCGGCTTCGCCTACCTCACCGGCCACCAGGTCCGGCAGGCACTGATCGACCACGCATTCGCCCAAGCCCAGCGGTTCTTCGCACTCCCCGACCACGCCAAAGCCAAGATCGCCGTCGACAAATCGCCCTACCACCGCGGCTGGTTCGCGGTCGGCATGGAAAACCTCGACCCGGCCAAGCAACAGCACGGCGACCTCAAAGAGGGCATCAAGATCGGCAACGACCTACCACCCAAGCACCCCCTGGTCCAAGCCGGCGTACCCTACCACGGGCCCAACCAGTGGCCCCCGGGCCAGCCGCATTTCCGTCAGACCATGGAGGCCTACTGGCAGGCGATGCACCAGCTCGCCCACCAGGTCCTGCACGCCATCGCGCTGGCGCTGCAGCTTCCAGAGGACTACTTCGACGCTTGGTTCACCACCCCCATGGCCGTGCTCGGGCCACTGCACTACCCGCCACAGGCCGGCCAGATCAGCCAGGCGCAACTGGGCGCCGGCGCCCACTCCGACTTTGGCTGCATCACTCTGCTCGCCCAAGACGACAACAGCGGCCTGCAGGTCCGCAACCGTGCCGGCCACTGGATCAGCGCGCCACCGCTGCGTGGGGCGTTCGTCGTCAACGTCGGCGACATGCTCGCCCGCTGGACCAACGATCTGTTCGCGTCCACGCCACACCGGGTCATCAACACCGGAGGTGTCGATCGCTACTCGATCCCGTTCTTCTTCGACCCCAACCACGACGCACCGGTGGCGTGCCTCCCGACCTGCCTGGCACCTGGCGAGCAGCCCAAGTACCCGCCCACGACCGCGCTCGCGCATCTCCAGGAGCGGTTCGCGGCGACCTTCGAGTACCTCCCGGACCGTCCCACGCCAGAGGAACAGACGCGGCCGTAGCGCCCGGCGGCTACCGGAGCCCAGCCCGCATCGTCACCCATCCGACCAGCCACGATGCCGAATCTGCGAACCCTCACTAATCCCCATGGACCCCCGGCCGCTCCCGGGCGCGCTGGTGTCGACTGCCGCCTTCGTTGTCAATGTGGCATTCGGCTGTACGGTGCTCGCAATCCGCGCCCGGACTCACCCGCCCGATCGGATGTGGCTGGCCGAACTGGGCATCTCTGTCACCGTCTGGGTCGCGCTCGCCTGGATCTGGCGCTCGCGTTCGGGCATTAAGGCGGCGACGCGGGAGCTTCGGCAGGAGCGTGGAAGGGTGGAAGCACACGCCCGCGAGTTGCGCCAACTCACCGACGCCATCGTCTGGGGCAACCCGCGAGTCGTGTTTGGCATTGCCACTCACCTGCACGACGACATCGCCGCCATTCGCGCCGCGCTGGTGAAGCTCCGCGCCGCCCATGCCAGCCATCCTGGGTCCGGACCCATGGAGTTTCTGGACGAGTTGGGACGAGCGGTCGACAAGGCTGAGCGGCAGGCCGGCCAGTTCACCCGCGCCGCAGCGCTGCATGCCGGCGCCGGCGGCGACCCACTTGCCGTCCGGCCGCTCACTGACATGGCGATGCTGGTGGACCATGCGGCCAGCCGGGTGCATCGTGGCCGGCCGGTCGTTGTGAGCACTGGCGAGCCGTTGCCGGTCCGGATCCTGCCGGAGGTGCTGCTGGAGGTCTTGCGCTACCTCCTCGACCACGCCGCTACCCATGCCCCTGCGGCAACTGCGATCCATGTGGAGACGAGCCGGGTCGGCAAACTGGCGCTGCTCACAGTCGAAGACCACGGATCCACCGTACCGGCCGAACTCTGGCCATCGTTGTTCCATCCATTCGCCCACGTGCGCAGCAGCGACTCACCCGCAAGCCTTGGCCTGGACCTCTTCATGGCCCAACAACTCGCCCGCCGCCACGGCGGCGACCTCGTCTGCGTCACCCCACAGCAGACCCCGGGAGTCCGCCTGGAGCTCCGCCTACCGATCACCTACCACCAACACCTCGATGCCTAGCCGCCGGCCACCCGAGCACCCGTTGGTCCGGGGCCAGCGTCGCCAGCGCCCAATCGACAGCAGCCGCGACGCCGTCGTGGCGACCCCGCGTCCTCGTCCTTGCGGCGGCGCGACCCAGTAGGTCACCTGCTGTCGCCGCGGAACAGGGCGCCAGTGGAGCCACATAAATCGGAGCAGCTCTTAGCGAATTGGCGCATCTCCCCGCTGGGACACGACAACCGAGCCGTGATTGGTGTCCTTTGCCATCCGAGGTTGATCGTGCGCCATCCAAGTTGGCCTGCTGGTCAAGCTCCCTTTCCAGCCTGAGGGAGCACCAATTCCCCGGCGCGCCTGCGTGCCACTCAATCTGATCCAACCAGGTCAGCGGCTGGTGATCAGGCCATTTCAATGGCACTGGACAGCTGGAGCAGCAGGCTGGGCGCGAGGAATGTGAGGTTGCCAGTGAGGTCGGTGGTGCACTGTCGCTCCAGGGTGAGGAGGCGAGCCCATCCGAGACATAAGGCCGACGCCCTACTGCATCTGGCGCCAGACGACACCACGATGAATCGACGCGCGGAAGTCGAGTTCTGACCGCACGGCCCGTATGCGGGCTGCGGGCATCGAGGGCAGGGAGGCATCCAAGTGCCCGAGAGGAAAGTGCAGCTGATCGTCATGGCATTGCTGATGGCGAGAGGATCGTCCGCCGTGTCAGCACAGGTCTCTGATTGCCAGCGCCGAAAGGATCGGCGCCCAGCAAGGCCGGATATCAAGGGCGAGGCCGCAGCGTGAGCCTCGACCGAGACTCCAGGGCGATTCCCGCGGAATCGCCCGCAGACAGCAGTAGCGGCTGGGCCGCGACCGCTTGCCACCACTGCCACGGCGACGCCGTCTCATTGAACGCCGGTCGGATGGCGGTTCTGGACGCCGCTTGCGGATCAGGTCGGCAGGCCTCATGACCCTCACCGACGCGGCCCTTGCCTACGCCGCCGCCGGGATGGCGGTGTTGCCGTTGCATCGGCCCATCACCCGGCCGGATGGAAGGACAGGCTGCTCATGCCGGGACGCAAAGTGCCGGAGCATCGGCAAGCATCCTCGGACGCCACATGGCCTCCACGACGCGACCGCCGAACCGGCGCGCGTCGCCGCGTGGTGGCGGAGGTGGCCGCAGGCCAATATCGGGCTGGCGACCGGTGCCCGCTTCGACGTGCTCGACGTCGACGGGCCCGTTGGTCTCCGAGCCCTCCGGCGGCTCGCCGAGGGCGGCCTGTCCCTGTCCGGCCCGCTGGTCCGCACCGGCGGTGCCGGCTGGCACTACTACCTGGCCCCCCTCGGTCGCGGTAACGCCCAGCCGATCCGAACCCTTCAGCGGGTGGACTGGCGGGGCCTGGGCGGGTATGTGGTCGCGCCGCCCAGCCGCCACGCCAGCGGGGCACGCTACCGCTGGCTTCGGTCCCTGACCGATGAGCTGCCTCAGGTCCCGGCGCCGCTGCGGGAGTTGCTGATCGCCGCGCCGGTGCGGGCCTGCGGACCGCGGAGCACGCCGATCGTGCCGCGCAGCTATGCACATCGGGCCCTGATCGACGAGTGCACTGACCTTGCCGCGACCGCCCCGGGTGGCCGCAATGGACGCCTGTGGCGGGCCGCACGCAACCTGTACAACTTCGTCGCCGGCGGCGTGCTGACCGACGAGGAGGTCGAGGCGGCCCTGCTTGCCGCAGCCGACGCCTGCGGGCTGCTCGCCGAGGAGCCACACCAGACCCGCCGCACTATCCAGTCCGGCCGCACCGTGGGCCTCGCCCACCCCAGGGGAGGCGGCGGGCCGCCCCGTCCCGCGCCCCAGGCGGGATGGTGGCGATGACACCACATTCACCTGCCCGACCACCAGCGGCGGCAACGAGCGTGCCCACCAGCGCCTACCGGTGCCCGGCATGCGAACGCCGGGGCGACCGGAGCGAGCCGGCGTGCGCGACGTGCCTGGGGCTGGGAGAGATTTGGCTGATCGACGAGCTGCGCCGCTACCCCGGCACGCTACAGCGGGTCTTGGCCGACCTCGCGGTGGCCTGCGGCGCGGGCCAGTTCCTGCCGGGCGCGCGACTGGTGGAGTGTGACGGCCGGCCCCGCGTGGTGTACGGCACCAATGACGGTGTGCGGATTGCTGAGTTGACGGCGGTGGAGCTGGGCCGAGTCCGCTGCCGCGTGGAGCGCAGCGTGCAGGTGCCGCTGTTCGACATCGACGGGGTTCGGGGCAGTCAGCTCAATGCTCTTGAGGTTGAGCAGG
>Ga0137369_10007595_pt1 | contig 10876 bp, 9 predicted proteins | sample SagtaG_12_FD_104918 | JGI IMG/M metagenome (GOLD analysis project Ga0137369, IMG submission 104918) | Vadose zone soil microbial communities from Sagehorn Ranch, Mendocino, California, USA - Sage1_L_113_16 metaG | ecosystem: Environmental > Terrestrial > Soil > Vadose zone | place: USA... | reverse complement strand
TCAGCTCGTCGGCGCTCGGCGGCCCCCAGGTGCCCGCCGCGTAGTTCGGGAAGGCGGGACGGTCGCGCTTCCAGGCTGCGACGATCGCATCGACCAGCGACCACTGCTCCTCGACCTCGTCGATGCGCGTGAAGAGCGTCGCGTCGCCGAGCATCGCGTCGAGGATCAGGCGCTCGTACGCCTCCGGCATTCCGGTTCGGAAGGCGCCGCCGTAGAGGAAATCCATGTGCACCGTCCGGATCGTCATCCCCTGGCCGGGCACCTTCGCGCCGATCGCCAGCGAGACGCCCTCGTCCGGCTGGATGTGGACGATCAGCACGTTCGGGCGCAGGCCTTCGGCCGCCGTCTCCTCGAAGGGCGGGTGCGGCGCACGCTTGAACTGGATCGCGATCGTCGTCTCGCGCCGAGCCAGGCGCTTCCCCATGCGGACGTAGAACGGCGTGTCGGCCCAGCGCCAGTTGTCGACGTAGAGCTTCGCCGCGACATACGTATCGGTGGTCGAATCGGGCGCAACGCCCTGCTCCTCGCGGTAGCCCGGAACCTCCTCGCCCTCGACGAAGCCGCGCCCGTACTGCCCGCGGACGACCGACTTCGGCCCGGGCGTGTGCAGCGAGCGGAGAACCTTCACCTTCTCGTTGCGGACCGACTCGGCGGTGAAGTCGATCGGCGGCTCCATCGCCGTGATCGCGAGCAGCTGCAGCAGGTGGTTCTGGAAGATGTCGCGGATCGCGCCCGCCTGCTCGTAGTAGCCGGCGCGGCCCTCGATCCCGATCGACTCGGCGACCGTGATCTGGACGTGATCGATGAACTGCCGGTTCCAGATCGGCTCGAAGATGCCGTTCGCGAACCGCAGCGCCAGCATGTTCTGGACGGTCTCCTTGCCGAGGTAGTGGTCGATCCGGAAGACCTCGTCCTCGGTGAAGTGCTCCTGGATCGCCGCGGTGAGCGTCTGCGCGGACTCGAGGTCGTGACCGAAAGGCTTCTCGATGATCAGCCGCGTCCAGCCCTCGGTCGACCGGCGCCGGCCGAGCGCGTCGACGACGGTCGGGAAGACGCTCGGCGGAATCGCGAGGTAGTAGACGCGGTTGCCTCCCGTACCTCGTTCCTCGTCCAGCTCGGACAGCGTCCGGGCCACCTCGTCCTCGCCGCCCTCGTCGGAGAAGTCGGTCGCGACGTAGCGCATGCTCTCCGCGAGCGCCTCCCAGACCTCGTCCCGGAACTCGTCCCGCGCATGCTCCTGGACCGCCTCCTTCATCCGCTCGCGGAACTCGTCGTCGGATTCTGGCGTCCGTGCGACCCCGACGACCGCGAACCTGGGCGGCAGGAGCCCGCGGAAGGCGAGCGCGTAAAGCGCAGGCAGCAGCTTCTTCTTCGTCAGATCGCCGGAGGCGCCGAAGATCGTCAAGACGCAGGGGTCCGGCGTCCGCCGAACCTGGAGGCCCTCGAGCAGCGGGTTCTCCTGAGTCGTCGCCACAGACGTCTCTAGCGCGGGTCCGGGCCGGCCTTGGCCTCCTCCAGCGCCCGGATCGCATGCCCGCCGAACTGTTGCCGCAAAGCGGCGGCGACCTTCGCGGAAAACTTGATCTCGTCGCGGGAGGCAAACCGGGCGAAAAGCGAGGCCGAGATCACGGGCGCCGGGACGTTCTCGTTGATCGCCTCGTTGATCGTCCAGCGGCCTTCGCCGGAGTCCTCGACGTAGGGCGCGATGTCCTGCAGCTTGCTGCCGTGCTGATCGAACGCGGCGTACAGGAGCTCGAGCAGCCACGAGCGGACGACGGACCCGTACCGCCAGATCCCGGCGATCTCAGCGAGGTCGAGGTCGTACTCCGAATGGTCCATGATCTCGAACCCTTCGGCGTAGGACTGCATCAGCCCGTACTCGATGCCGTTGTGGACCATCTTCACGAAATGGCCGGCGCCGCTCGAGCCGACATGGGCGTAGCCGTCGTCGGGCGCGAGCGTCTCGAAGATCGGCTCGAGCCGCTTCACCGGCTCGTCGTCGCCGCCGACCATCAGGCAGAAGCCGACCTCGAGACCCCAGATGCCGCCGGAGACGCCGGCGTCGACGAAGTGGAGCTTCTTGTGGCCGGCCTCGACGTGGCGCCGCTTCGAGTCGCGGAAGTTGGAGTTGCCGCCGTCGATGATCGTGTCACCCTCGTCGGCGATCGTCAGCAGTTGCTGGAAGACGTCCTCGGTGACCTTGCCCGAGGGCACCATCATCCAGAAGGCGCGAGGGGCGTCGAGCTGCGACTTGAGCTCCTCCAGCGAGCCGGCGGTTCGCTCTTCGACCTGCGGGTCGTAGGTCTGAACGTCGTGGCCGCCCTCGCGCAGCCGCCCCGTCATCCCGTGGCCCATGCGGCCGAGGCCGATCATCCCGAGCTGCATTACAGGTCCTCCAATCTGACGCGGACGATCTGGCGGCCGCGTTCTTTCAGGGAGCGGAGATCCCCCTCCGCCTGGGCGCGAATGAGTCGGCCGAAGCCGAAGTCCTGACCTGGGATCGGAATCTCGTCGCCGGTGTCGTCGACGACCTGGATGAAGAGGCCCGTCGGCGGGCCACCCTTGTGGAGCTGCCCGGTCGAGTGGAGATACCGGGGCCCGAGGCCGTGCGTGACCACGCAGCCGGTCTGACGCGCGCGCTCGATCAGCGGCTGCAGCCAGCGCTCGCCCACCGGGTCGATGAACGCCTGGATCGCGACGTAGTTCGGCGGCTCGGCGCCGGCGAGGAGCTCGTCGAGCGAGCCCTCGGGCGCGAGCTGCGGGTCGTCGCCGGAGGAGAGCACCTCCTTGGTCTTGTCCTTCGCCGCCTGCACGTCCGGCTGGTCGAACGGGTTGATCTCGAGGACGGTCCCGGCGACCGCGACCGCGAACTCCCAGCGAAAGAACTCGCCGCCGACCGCGTACGGGTCGGCGATCTCGACCGCGGCGGACTGGCGATCGGGGCCCTCAGGACTCTCGTCGGGCGCGGGGACGAGGCCTTTCCCCTGCTTCCCGGTCGATTCGGCCACGAGCTGCTCGGCCCAGAGCCCGAAGGCGCCGGGATTGGGATTGATCGCGACCTTGTCGCGGCCGTCCTGCCAGTTCTCTCCGAGCTGAAGGCCTAGTTGCAGGCCGGGGTTCGCCTCGGCGCGGCAGGCCTCCGCCATCCGTTCCGCATTGCCGAGCAGCCGCTCGACGTCGATGCCCATCAGCGCCGCCGGGACGATCCCGAACGGTGACAGGGCGGAATAGCGTCCGCCGATCGTCGGCTCACCTGCGAACACGCGAAAACCACGCGTGTTCGCTAGCTGTTCGAGCGCGGAGCCTGGGTCGGTCACGACGACGAAGGCATTCGGCTTCTCGATCTTGTCCCAGAAGTACGCGAGCTGCGACAGCGTCTCCAGCGTCCCCCCCGATTTGGACGAGACGATGAACATCGTCTCGTCGAGGTCGAGCGAGTCCTCGGCGTGGCGGATCATCGCTGGGTGGGTCGTGTCGAGGACGTGGAGGCTCTCGGCCTCGAACGTCCGCTTCAGCACCTCCGGCGCGAGCGACGAGCCGCCCATGCCGAGGAGGACGACCGTCGTGAACTGGGCACGCGCCCCCTCGGCGAACCCCCGGATGTCACCGAGTCGCTCCTGGATCCGTTTCGGCTCGTCGAGCCAGCCGAGCCAGCGATCCTCGTCGGCGCCGGTCCAGACGGTGGCGTCGCGCGCCCAGATGCGCTCGACGAGCTCCTGTTGGCTGGCGACGGCCACTACGCGTGCGCGAGCTCGCCGCGCTTCGCCCTGATCCCGTCCAGCAGCTCCTCGAACGAATCGGCGAACTTCTGCACGCCTTCCTCCTCCAGCGTCTGGACGACGTCGTCGTAGTCGACGCCGGCCTTTGCGAGATCGTCCAACAGCCGACGTGCTTCGTCAACGCCCTGGGTCAACGTCTCGGCGACCACGCCGTGGGCCTGGAATGCCTGGATCGTCTCCTCGGGCATCGTGTCGACCGTCTCGGGGCCGATCAGCTCCTCGACGTACATGACGTCGCGGTACTCCGGGTTCTTCGTCGAGGTCGAGGCCCAGAGGCAGCGCTGCTTCGTCGCCCCCTTGCCCGCGAGCGGTTGCCACCGGTCGCCGGCGAACGTTTCGAGGTAGTTCTGGTAGGCGAGCTTCGCGTTTGCGATCCCGAGTTTGCCCTTCAGCTCGTGGTGCCCGCCGAGCTCGTCGAGCCGCTTGTCCGTCTCGGTGTCCACCCGCGAGACGAAGAAGCTGGCGACCGAGTGCACAGTCGACGGATCTCCCCCGGAGTCGACGAGCCGCTCGACGCCGTGGATGTACGCCTCCATGACCTCCTGGTGGCGCTCGAGCGAGAAGATCAGCGTGACGTTGATGTTCCGGCCGGCGGCGATCATCTCCTCGATCGCGCCGAGACCCGGCTTGGTCGCGGGGATCTTCACGTACAGGTTCGGCCGCTCGAGCCACTCGTGCAGGCGGCGCGCCTCCGCAATCGTCGCGTCGCGCTCGTAGGCGAGCGTCGGGTCGACCTCCCAGGAGACGTAGCCGTCGAGCCCATGGCCGAGGTCCCAGACGGGTCGGAGCAGGTCGCATGCCGCCGCGATGTCGTGGGACGAGAGCTGGAGGAAGATCTCCTTCGCGTCGATCTCGCCGGACGCGAGGATCTCCTTCAGCTGCGCGTCGTAGCGCTCGCCCTGGGAGATCGCCTTCTGGAAGATGGTCGGATTGGAGGTGACGCCGACGATGGCGTCGTCGCGCATCTTCCGTTCGAGCTCACCTGTCTCGAGCAGATCGCGCGAGAGGTAGTCGATCCAGACGCTCTGGCCGAGCGCCGACAGCTTGTGGAGATTGGAGTCAGGCATGAGCCGCGTTCCTTTCCATGTCTTCGATCTTCTGCAGTCGTCTCACGTACCGCTCGGCGCCGTCGAACCGTGCGCCGAGAAATGCCTTGATGAGGTCGCACGCGACACTCGGACCGATCACCTCCGAGCCGAGGCAGAGCACGTTCATGTCGTCGTGCTCGACGCCCTGGTGAGCCGAGTAGATGTCGTGGCAGACCGCGGCGCGGATTCCAGGCAGCTTGCACGCCGCCACCGAGGCGCCCACGCCCGAGCCGCAGACGAGGATGCCGCGATCGGCGTCCCCCGCCTGGATCGCCTCACCGACGTCGCGAGCCTTGTCGGGATAGTCGATCGGCTCCGCGTCCGTATCCGTTCCGAGGTCGACGAGCTCGTGGCCGAGACCGGAGACCTCGTCGAGGACCGCCTCGCGCAGCTTCACGCCTCTGTGGTCGAAGGAGACCGCGACCTTCACGACTGGACCGTACCCCACCGACAGAGCCAAGGGCGGGCTCCCTAGAATGCCCGCGATGGAGGCAAACGGGCTCCGCGAGCTGGGCCAGCAGTTTCGGGTCGATTCCATCCGCTGTGCCGCGGCCGCGAAGTCCGGTCACCCGACGTCGGGCATGTCGGCGGCCGACCTGATGGCGGTGCTGCTCGGGAACCACCTCCGCTACGACTTCGACGAGCCGAAGAGCCGCGCGAACGACCGGCTGGTCTTCTCGAAGGGGCACGCCTCGACGCTGCTCTACGCGATGTTCCGGGCCGCCGGGGCGATCTCGGACGACGACCTGCTGCAATACCGCAGCTTCGGAAGCACTCTCGAGGGCCATCCGACGCCGCGGATTCCGTGGGTGGACGTGGCCACCGGCTCGCTCGGCCAGGGGCTCCCCTATGGAGTCGGAATGGCGCTCGCCGGCAAGCATCTCGACCGGCTCCCCTTCCGCGTCTGGGTGCTCCACGGAGACAGCGAGACCGCCGAGGGATCGGTCTGGGAGGCGTTCGAGCACGCCGCGCACTACGAGCTCGACAACCTGACGGCGATCCTCGACGTCAACCGTCTCGGCCAGCGCGGGGAGACGATGGCCGGCTGGAACACAGGCGTGTACGTCGAGCGTGCGCGCGCGTTCGGGTGGAATGCGATCGAGATCGACGGCCACGACGTGGAGGAGATCGACCGGGCCTACCGCCAGGCGGCGGAGACCTGGGACCGGCCGACGGTCATCGTCGCGCGCACCCTCAAGGGCAAGGGCGTGAAGGCGGTCGAGGACAAGGACGGGTGGCACGGAAAGGCGCTCGACGATCCCGACGGCGCGATCGAGGAGCTCGGCGGGGTGCGCAACATCACGATCAACGTCGCCAAGCCGGATCCCGCCGAGCCGCATCGCTTCGCCGACGGGACGCTCGAGCTGCCGACCTACGAGCTCGGCGGCAAGGTCGCGACGAGGAAGGCGTACGGCGAGGCGCTGGCAGCGCTCGGCGCCGCACGCGGCAACGTCGTCGCGCTGGACGGCGAGGTCAGCAACTCGACCTTCGCAGACATCTTCAAGAAGGCGCATCCCGACCGCTACTTCGAGATGTACATCGCCGAGCAGCAGCTGATCGCCGCCTGCGTGGGGCTGCAGACGCTCGGCTGGAATGCGTTCGGCTCGACGTTCGCGGCCTTCTTCTCGCGCGCGTACGACTTCATCCGCATGGCTGCGATCAGCCGCGTGAACCTGAGACTGTCCGGCTCCCACGCCGGCGTCTCGATCGGAGAGGACGGTCCGTCGCAGATGGCGCTCGAGGACATCGCCGCGTTCCGCGCCGTCCACTCGAGCACCGTTCTCCATCCCTGTGACGGGAACCAGACGGCAAAGCTCGTGGCGGCGATGGCGGACACCGACGGGATCGTGTTCCTCCGAACGCTCCGGCCGGACACGCCCGTGATCTACGACCCTGCCGACGAGTTCGCGATCGGCGGTAGCCGCGTGCTTCGCTCGTCCGACGACGACGAGGTCACCCTCGTCGGGGCCGGGATCACCGTCCACGAAGCGTTGGCGGCTGCGGACGCTCTCGCCGAGGACGGGATCAACGCACGTGTGATCGACGCGTACTCGATCAAGCCGATCGACACCGAAACGCTCCAGGCGGCCGCCGACGCGACGGGGCGGATCGTCACCGTCGAGGACCACTGGCCCGAGGGCGGACTGGGCGACGCGGTGCTCGCCGCGCTCGCCGAGATCGACGAGCACCCCCGTGTCGTCAAGCTGGCGGTCTCGGAGATGCCGCATTCGGGAAAGCCCGCGGAGCTGCTTGCGGCCTACGGCATCGATGCGGACGCGATCGCGCGGGCAGCGCACGAGCTCGTCGGCGCCAAGGCTCAGTTCACGACGTCGTCGTAGAGCCGGCGCTGGCGGTCGCGCGCGGCGCGATAGGCCTCCGCCCGATCCTCTCGCGGCACGAACACCCGGCCGAGCGGGGCTTCACGCGGCTTCTCCCCCAGCCGCTCGAGCGTCAGGACTGCAGCGCCGCGGAGCGATGCCTCTCTCACGCGTGAGACGGTGATCGGCCGGGCGAGCGCGTCGGCCATGATCTGCACCCAATCCGGGTCGTGGAGCAGCGCGCCTCCGGTGGCGACGAGCTCTTCGACCTCCGGCATCAGCTCGAGGATCTTGGCGAAGCGGAAGGCCACGCCCTCGAGCGCGGCCTGACGGAGATCGAGCGGCGTGGTGTCGAGCGTGAGGCCGTGGATCGCACCCGCTGCGTGCCGATGCCAGCCCGGACTGCGCTCGCCGCCGAGCAGCGCCAGGAACGTGAGGCCGTGCGAGCCGGGATCGCGCTCCGCGAGCGACCCCTTCTCGTCTCTGAGCGTCTCCGTCAGCCAGTGGTGGAGGTTGCCGCCGTCCGAGAGTGCGCCTCCTTTGACGACGCGCCGGTCGTCGACGCGGTACAGGAAGAGGCCGGGGCGCGGCTGCGGAGGGCGCCCGACGTGCCGACCATCAACGCGGCCCGGGCGCGCGTGACACAGCCGGCTCCCGCATTCGAGCAGGCACCGTCGATCAGCGCCGGGTACCAGTTGCCGACGGGCTCGTCCGAGATCTGCGGGAGTCGCTCGGCCCCGATCCCCAGCGCCGACAGCAGCTCTTCGTCCCACGCGCCGGTGTGGAGATCGAGGAGGCCGGTCCCCGAAGCGAGCGAGAAGCTCGTCGGTACCTCCCGCTTCAGCAGCCGGCCGTAGAAGTAGTCGGCGAACGAGACGAAACGGGCACGCCGGAACACGCGTGGTTGCTCCCCGGCGAGCCAAGCGATCTTCGCGGGCCAGAAGCTCGTGTGGACGAAGCAGCCCGTGCGGGCGTGGACCGCGTCCGGGTCGACTATCCGTGCGAGCCAGTCCGCGGCGTCGGCAGAGCGCGTGTCCCGCCAGCCGAGGATCGGCGTCAACGGCTCACCGTCTCGCCCCACCGCCAGCAGGCTGTGGCCGAAGCACGACGCCGCGACCGCGTCGACGCCCTTCGCACCGCCGGCGTCGCGAACCGTGCGCCGCACGAGCCGCAGGATCTTCGCGGGGTCGGTCTCGCCCGAATATTCCTGACGCGCGGGCCGTCCTCGCTCGACCGCGGTTGACCCAAAGACGTGGGCGCGAACCGAAGAGGTGCCGATGTCGAGCGCGAGGACGCGGGTCAACCGCCGTACCCTTACAGCATGGCCGTGCTGATCGCGTCCAACCTCCGCAAGGAGCTCGCGGGCGACCCGCTCTTCGACGGCGTCTCGTTCAAGGTCGAACGCCGCGACCGCGTCGCGCTCTCCGGGCCCAACGGCGCCGGCAAGACGACATTGCTGCGGGCGCTCAGCGGCGAGACCTCGCTCCAGGGCGGCGAGCTCGCGTTCCAGAAAGGGACACGGGTCGCGCTGCACGACCAGCGGCCGCCGTTGCAACGGGGACTGAGCCTTCGGGAATACGTCCTTTCCGGCGCGTCCGACCTGATCGCGCTGGAGGAGGAGCTCCGGCGACTCGAGCAGGCGATGGCGGCGGGCGATCACGATCAGGCGACGCTGGCGCGCTACGCCAGGGCACAGACGCGGCTCGAGCACGCCGGCGGCTATGCGTGGCGCGATCGCGCCACGGCCGTCGTCCGCGGACTCGGCTTCGCCGACGCCGATCTCGACCGCCCGCTCGAGACCTTCTCCGGCGGCGAGCTCACACGCGCGTCGCTGGCCCGCGCGCTCGGGGGTGACCCCGACCTCCTTCTCCTCGACGAGCCGACGAACCATCTCGACGTGGCGAGCCTGGAATGGCTCGAACGGGAGCTCCAGTCGCTGGACGCAGGAATCGTCGTGGTCGCGCACGACCGGTGGTTCCTGGAGGCGGTCACGAACGCCGTGCTCGAGCTGGAGGCCGGCCGGTCGACCTACTTCGCCGGGCCGTGGCACTCGTGGAGGCTGGAGAAGGCGGCGCGCCTCCAATCGGCCTCGAAGGCTGCGGGGCGCGTCGGCCGCGACATCGAACGTCTGGAGCGATTCGTGGCGCGCTTCCGCGCCTCGTCGCCGAAGATGGCGCGGAAGGCGCAGACCAAGCTGACTGAGATCGGGCGGCTCGAGAAGGAGCAGGCGCAGGCCAAGGGTCGGATCGAGCTGCTGACGCGGCGCAGCCGCCAGCTCGGATTCGAGTTCCTGAAGCCGGCCAGGAGTGGGCGCACCGTCCTCGAAGCCGAGGGCGTGAAGGTGACGATCGGCGAACGTGTGCTGCTCGACGGCGCAACGTTCGCACTCGAGCGCGGCGAGCACGTCGGCCTGATCGGGCCGAACGGCGCCGGCAAGACGACGCTGCTCGAGACGATCCTCGGGCGTCGAGAGGCGGCAGCCGGAAGCGTGCGCCTCGGTCACGGCGTCGAGGCCGCGTACTTCTCGCAGCAGGAGCTCGAGCTCGACGAGCGCGGCAGCGTCCTCCAGTGCGTCCAGACGATGACGAGCCTGCAGCGCCCGGACGCCCAGTCGCTCCTCGGCCGCTTCCTCTTCTCCGGCTGGGCGGAGCACGAGAAGCCGGTCGCGGTCCTCTCCGGAGGAGAGCGCCGCCGGCTCGCGCTTGCGGTCGTCGTCGCGTCGGGCGCGAACTTCCTCGTCCTCGACGAGCCGACGAACCACCTCGACCTCGAGAGCCGCGAGGCGCTCGAGGCCGCCCTCGAAGCGTTCCCCGGAACCGTGCTGCTCGTCTCGCACGACCGCGCCGTCCTCGACGCGATCGCCGAGCGCACGCTCGTGATCGAGGATCGCGGGATCGTCCCGTACGACGGCGGCTGGGCCGACTATGTCCGCCGCCGGGACGAGCTCCGCGAAGCGACGGCGGCGGCGGCGCCCGAGCCGAAGCCGCGAAAGGAGAAGCCGCCGACGGAGAAGCCGGAGCCGAAACCGTCCCGGCCCAGCGAGCTCGACCGGATCGAGACCGAGATCGCGGAGCGGGAGGCGGCCGTCGCCGAGCTCGAGCGCCGCCTCGCCGAGGACTGGAGCGACGTCGAGACGCTGGCCGCCCACAGGCGGGCCCGTGACGAGCTCCAGGCGCTGCTTGAGCGCTGGGAAAGCGCATTCGAGCGAGCGCAGGGCTGACGCCTCCGTACACTCCGGGCGTGGAAGAGCACGAAGGCGCGGCCGGGTCGCCGGGAGTCGCGGCCGCAACGGTCGTCGCCGGGATCGTGCTCGTCGGACTCATCGGCGCCGTCGCCGCCTGGATCCGCGGGAGCTCGGTCTCTTCGGCGATGGCGCTCGCCTACTACTTCGTCGGGAGCATCACGTTCCTCGTCGGGAGCTTCCCCACCGGAGGGTTCTCGCTGATGCGGGGCCGCTCGCGCCGGCGACCGACAGGCAGCGGAGCTTTTGCGGGGCCCTCGATGCTCGTGGGAGTCCTACTGATCGGGCTCGGCGTGCTCCTCGACCTCACTCATCCGTTCTAGCGCCTACTAGACCGGATCCATCAACCAGACTTGCGTCTCGGCAAGGTGGCGGGCGGGATCGGGGTCGAACGCACGCGGCTCCGGGGACGCGTAGTACGCCTCGTTGGCCGACTCGAAGTCCTCGTGC
>Ga0137369_10007592_pt1 | contig 10877 bp, 11 predicted proteins | sample SagtaG_12_FD_104918 | JGI IMG/M metagenome (GOLD analysis project Ga0137369, IMG submission 104918) | Vadose zone soil microbial communities from Sagehorn Ranch, Mendocino, California, USA - Sage1_L_113_16 metaG | ecosystem: Environmental > Terrestrial > Soil > Vadose zone | place: USA... | reverse complement strand
GTGCTCGGCCTGTGCGAGGCCCGCGCCGAGGTCGAGCGGGACCCCGCCGCGGCCGGCGACGCGTTCTTCGACCGGGCCCACGACCGCCTGCACGTCATCGCCGCCGCGGTCGAGGAGGTCGACCGGCCGTCCGCCGCCCGCCTGCTGGAGGCGATCGCGAGCGTGGAGGCCGACGTCCGGCAGGATGCCGAGCCCGAGCGGACCGCCGCCGATCTCGACGCGCTGATCGAGGCCACCCGGGCCAGCCTGGACCGCCTCGGCCTGGCGGCGCCGCGCTGCCCCTGAGTGCCGGCCCGGCCAAACGGAGCGCGGTGCGGGATGATCCTCGGATGAAGGAACGCCGGATCCCGGCGCCGCGGGTGGCGTTGCTCGTTGCGCTCGCGCTGGCCGCCGCAGCGTGCTCGAGCGGAGGCGGCTCGGCGGAGACGTCGCCCAGCGTCTCCGGGCCCGGTGGCGAGATCAGCGCGCAGGTCGCGAGCTTCGACCTGTCGGCCGACCGCCCGCAGCGGCTGATGGTCGGCATCCTGACCAGCGAGAACGCGTTCGTCGCGTTCGGCCGGGTCACCTTCCGCTTCGCCTACCTCGGGACGCGGGAGAACCCGGTCGATCCGCCGGAGGCGGTCGGGACGCCGGTCGAGGCGACCTTCCTCCCCCTGGTCGGGACGAACCCGGCCGACGTCGCGGACGGCCCGCGCCCGATCCGCTCGTCGGAGGGCCCCGGGGTGTACGAGATCCGCGACTACCGGTTCGACCGGGCCGGCTTCTGGCAGGTGGAGGTGGCCGCCGACGTGCGGGGCCTCGGCCCCCAGCGCGCCACCGCCGCGTTCGAGGTGCTCGAGCACCCGGCGGTCCCCGCGCCCGGCGACGAGGCGCTTCCAACCGAGAACCACACCATCGGGGAGAAGGGCATCGCGCCGGAGGCGATCGACTCGCGGGCCGCCACGGGAACGATCCCGGACCCGGAACTGCACCGGTACACGATCAAGGGGGCGATCGCCGCCAGCCTCCCCGCGGTGGTGGTCTTCTCCACGCCCGTGTACTGCGTCAGCCGCTTCTGCGGCCCGGTCACCGACGCCGTGCAGGCCCTCGCGGCCCGCTACGGCGACCGGGCGGTGTTCATCCACGTGGAGATCTGGCGCGACTTCCAGGGCCAGACCGTGAACGAGGCGGCCGCCGACTGGCTCCTGCGGAATGACAACCTGAACGAGCCGTGGGTGTTCCTGATCGGTGCCGACGGCGTGATCGTCGACCGCTGGGACAACCTGCTCGACGAGGACGAGCTCGAAGCGCAGCTTCGAGATCTCCCCCCCGGCGCGGTCACGTAAGCGGCGGGGAGAGCGGCACGCAGTAGTCGACCCCTTGCTCTTCGGGGGGTACACGGGGGCGGAGCCCTCCGTGCATCGCTGATAGAATCCGGCTTGGGAAAGCGTTCACAAGCGGACCGGACGGGACGTTCTTGAGCGGCTACTACCAGTCCTACGGAACCCTGATCGCGCTCGCCGTGGCGGGCGCCGGCCTGGTGGCCGTGGCCATCCTGTTCGCCCGGATCGTCGCCCCACGCCGGCTGGTCCCCGAGAAGCTCACCACGTACGAGTGCGGCATCGACCCGGTCGGCGAGGGCTGGTCGCAGTCGCAGATCCGCTACTACATCTACGCGTTCCTGTTCGTGATCTTCGACGTCGAGAGCGTGTTCCTGTTCCCCTGGGCCGTCGTCTTCGAGCGTCTCGGGATGTTCGCCCTCGTCGAGATGACCATCTTCATCGTCATCCTGGCCCTCGGCCTGGTGTACGCCTGGCGCAAGGGGGTGCTGCGGTGGGTCTGATGGAACGGGTGCCGATGCCCCAGCCGGTGAAGTTCCTGCTGAACTGGGGCAGGCGCTACTCGCTGTGGGTGATGAACTTCGGCCTGGCCTGCTGCGCGATCGAGTTCATCGCCGCCTCCACCTCCAAGCACGACTTCATCCGTTTCGGCGTGATCCCGTTCGCGCACGGCCCGCGGCAGGCAGACCTGCTGGTCGTGGCCGGCACGCTGACCGACAAGATGGCGCCGGCGCTGAAGCGCGTCTACGACCAGATGCCCGACCCGAAGTACGTCATCTCGTTCGGGTCGTGCTCGAACTGCGGCGGCCCGTACTGGGACGCCTACTCGGTGACGAAGGGCGTGGACCAGGCCGTCCCGGTCGACGTCTACGTCCCCGGCTGCCCACCGCGGCCCGAGGCCCTGCTGCACGGCATCCTCAAGCTGCAGGAGAAGATCGCCCACGAGGACATCCGGGAGAAGTGGAGTGGCAAGCTCACCCAGCCGCAGCCGGCTCGCGCCCGCTGAGGTCGCCGAGCGCCTCCGGGCGCAGTTCGGCGACGACCTCGTGGACGTCCGGGAGAGCTTCGGGCACACCCAGGTGACGGTGCGCCCGGAGCGCTACCGCGAGCTGGTGCTCCTCGTCCGGGGCGATCCCGACCTGCGCTGCGACTTCCTCGACTTCGTGGCCGGCGTGGACTACCGCGACCGGGGCTTCGAGGTCGTGACGCAGGTGACCTCCACCAGCACCGGTGTCTCCGTGCGGATCAAGGTCCCCTGCGAGGCCGAGCATCCGGTCTGTCCCACGCTCTCGGACGTCTACCCGGGCGCCGACTGGCACGAGCGGGAGACCTGGGAGCTGACCGGCATCGTCTTCGAGGGCCATCCCCATCTGGTGAAGCTGGTCCTCCCGGAGCAGTTCGAGGGATTCCCGCTGCGCAAGTCGTTCGAGCTGATGAGCCGCGTCGCCAAGCCGTGGCCCGGGGACCAGGAGCTCGAGGATTGAGCGAGCTCAACCAGCTGTTCTCCAACTTCTGGATCGTGCTGCTGCTGAAGGTGGCGGCGGTGATGATCGTGTTCCTCACCGCGCCGCTCGGCGTCGGGTACATGGAGCACAAGGTCCTGGCGCACATGCAGGCCCGGCTCGGCCCGATGGAGGCCGGCCGGTTCCACGGCTGGGCGCAGCTGATCGCCGACGGCGTGAAGTTCATCCAGAAGGAGGACGTCATCCCGCGCGCCGCCGACCGGTGGGTGTTCTCCCTCGCGCCGGCCGTCGTGCTCGTGCCGACGATCGCGGTGCTGCTGGTGCTGCCGTTCGGGCCGTCCTACTTCGCGGAGAACTTCGATGTCGGCCTGTTCTTCGTCATGGCCATCTCGGCGGTCTCGGTGATCGGGGTGCTGATGGCCGGCTGGGCCTCGGCGAACAAGTTCTCCCTGATCGGCGCGCTCCGCGCCGCGGCGCAGCTGATCGCCTACGAGCTGCCGCTGATCCTGTCGGCAGTGTCCGTGGCGATGATCGCCGGCTCGCTGTCGCTGGTGAAGATCTCGGAGGCCCAGCACGACTACTGGTACGCGCTCGTCCAGCCGGTGGGGTTCCTGATCTTCCTGATGGCCTCGCTGGCCGAGCTGACCCGGCCGCCGTTCGACATGCCGATCGCGGACTCCGAGATCATCTTCGGCGCCTACACGTAGTACACCGGCATGAAGTTCGCATTCTTCCTGCTGTCGGAGTACGCCGGCATCGTGGTGCTCTCCGGGATCGCCACGGTCCTGTTCCTCGGGGGCTACCAGAAGGTCCCGTTCCTCCCGATCCCGGGATGGATCGTGATGCAGGGGAAGATCTTCGGGCTGGCCTTCTTCATCATCTGGCTGCGGGCCACCTATCCCCGCCTGCGCGAGGACCAGCTGCAGCGCTTCTCCTGGATCGTGCTGATCCCGCTCTCGCTGGCGAACATCCTGGTCACCGGCTTGGTGAAGGTGCTGGTCTAGGTGCAGACGGAGGAGCGGCGCGCGGAGGCTGCCCCAGAGGCTCCGAGGGGCCGCATCCCCGAGAAGCGCCTCCGGCCGCCCGTCCCCGGGCTCGGCCTGATCAAGGGCCTGCTGGTGACGCTCCGAACGATGCTGAAGCGCTCGGTGACCCAGCAATACCCGCACGTCCGCCCGGACCTGCCGCCGCGCACCCGGGGGGTCATCGCGCTCAAGCAGGAGAACTGCACGGTCTGCTACAAGTGCTCGCGCGCGTGCCCGGACTGGTGCATCTACATCGACGCGCACAAGGAGACCCACGAGCCGGCCGGCGGCGGCCGCGGCCGCTCGTACAAGGTCCTGGACCGCTTCGACATCGACTACGCGCTCTGCATGTACTGCGGCATCTGCGTCGAGGTCTGTCCGTTCGACGCGCTGTTCTGGACGCCGGAGTTCGAGTACGCCGAGTACCGGATCAGCGACCTGCTGCACGACAAGGAGCGGCTGCAGGACTGGACCTACACGGTGCTCCCTCCGCCACCGCTCGAGGACGGCGCCGAGGAGCCCGAGCCCGCCCCGGCCGCCGCCCAGGCGGCGCCGGCCCCGGCCCCGGCAGCTCCCGCTCCCGCGGCTCGCGCCCCCGCCGCTCCCGCCGAGGCGGCTCCGGCTCCGGCAGCGCCGCCTCCTGCCGCCGAGGCCGCTCCAGCTCCCGCCGCCGAGGCTCCGGCGGCGGCCGAGCGGGCGCGGCACGTCGAGGTCCAGCCCGACCAGGAGACCTACGACCGGGTCCTGCAGGGGGAGCAGGCGAAGGGAACGGACGCGCGCGTGGCCGAAGGCCGGGCGAAGGCGGCCGCGATCCGCGCCGCCCGGAAGAAGGCCCAGGGCGGCTGAGGCGTTGACCGCTCAGGAGATCGTCTTCGTGGTGGTCGCCGCGGTCGGGACGGTCGGCGCGTTCCGGCTGGTCACCTCGAAGAACGTGGTCCACGCGGCCCTGTACCTGGTCGTGGCCCTCGGGATGGTCGGTGCCGTCTACCTGCTGCTCGCCGCGGAGTTCGTGGCCTGGGTGCAGATCCTGATCTACGTCGGCGCGATCGTGGTCCTGCTCCTGTTCAGCCTGATGCTGACCAAGGCGCCGATCGGGCGGGAGGCGCTCGACAACCAGCAGCGGGGCGTGGCCGCCCTCGTGGCCCTGGCCGTGTTCGCCGGGCTGCTCCTGCTGATCCGCGACACCTTCCCGGACCAGCGGATCGAGGTCCAGGCGACGAACACCGCGGACATCGGGAACTCCCTGTTCCGCGGCTTCGTCCTGCCGTTCGAGGTGGTCTCGATCCTGCTGCTCGCGGCCCTGGTCGGGGCCGTGGTCATCGCTCGCCGGGACGGCTCCGAGTGATCCGCCTCTGGCTGCCGCTGACGTTCTCGGCAATCCTGTTCGCCGCCGGCATCTACGGCGTGCTCGCACGGCGCAACGCGGTGCTCGTCCTGATGTCGATCGAGCTGATGCTCAACGCGGTCAACGTGAACCTGGTGGCCTTCTCGCAGTACCTGAAGGACGCGCTGCAGGCGGGTCAGATCTTCACCCTGTTCGTGATCACCGTGGCTGCCGCGGAGGTGGGCATCGGGCTGGCGATCGTCATCCTGATCTTCCGGAACCGGGAGACGGTCAACGTCGACGAGGTGAACCTCCTCAAGTGGTGACCGCGTGATCCGGGGCGCCTGGCTGATCCCGCTGCTGCCGCTGGCGGCGTTCTTCCTGATCCTGTTCTTCGGCAAGCGCTCGCCACGGCACGGCGCGCCGATCGGGATCGCCGCGGTCGCCGTGTCCTGGGTGCTCTCGATCGGCGTCCTGCTGCAGATCGCGCAAGACCATCCGGCCGTCGAGCGCTCGATCGAGTGGTTCAACATCGGCTCGTTCCGCCTGGAGCTCGGCATGGCCGTCGACGGGCTCGCGGCGGTGATGTTCTTCGTCGTGACGACGGTCTCGCTGTGCGTGCAGGTGTACTCGCTCGGCTACATGCACGGCGACTCCCGGTTCACCTGGTTCTACGCCCAGCTCTCCCTCTTCACCGCGGCGATGCTCAACGTGGTCATCGCCAACAACCTCTTCCAGCTGCTGGTCGGGTGGGAGGTGATGGGCCTCTGCTCCTACTTCCTGATCGGCCACTGGTGGGAAGACAAGGTCAACTCCGACGCCGGGATCAAGGCGTTCATCACCACGCGCACCGGTGACATCCCGTTCCTGTTCGGCATCTTCGTCCTGACCGTGGCCGCCGGGTTCGACACGAACATCGGCCACATCGCCGACCTGGCCGAGCACGGCCAGATCTCGACGGTGCTGCTCACGGCCGGCGCGCTCCTCCTGTTCGGCGGGGCGATCGGCAAGTCGGCCCAGTTCCCGCTGCACGTCTGGCTGCCCGACGCGATGGCCGGCCCGACGCCCGTATCGGCGCTGATCCACGCCGCGACGATGGTGGCCGCCGGGGTCTATCTGGTCGGGCGGATGTTCGCGGTGTTCGTGCACGCCTCGGCGGGCGTGCTGCAGTTCGTGGCGGTGATCGCCTCGATCACCATGCTGATCGCGGCCCTGCTGGCGATGATCCAGGACGACATCAAACGGGTACTGGCGTACTCGACGGTATCGCAGCTCGCCTACATGATGGCCGGGCTCTCGCTGGGGGAGGCGGGGTACACCGCCGGACTGTTCCACCTGTTCACCCACGCGTTCTTCAAGGCCCTGCTGTTCCTCGCCGCCGGCTCGGTGATCCATGCCGTGCACTCCAACTACATGAGCGAGATGGGCGGCCTGCGATCGAAGATGCCGGTCACGTTCTGGACGTTCGTCATCGGGGCGGCGGCCCTGTCCGGCATCCCGCCGTTCGCCGGCTTCTGGTCGAAGGACGAGATCATCTCGACCGCCTTCCACTCCGGGCACTATTTCGTCTGGGCGGTGGCGTTCGTCACCGCGATCGTGACCGCCTTCTACATGACGCGGGCGGTGCTGCTGACCTTCTTCGGCGACTACCGGGGGACCGCGCACCCACACGAGGCGCCGGTGTCGATCACCGCGCCGCTCGTGCTGCTGGCGTTCCTGTCGGTGACCGCCGGCTTCCTGAACGCCACCGCCTTCAACCTTCCCGCGCCGTTCACCGCGTGGGTCCACTTCGGGGCCGCCGAGCACGAGCCGTTCAACTACGGGTTCGCCGCGGTCTCGTTCCTCGGCGCGGCCGGCGGGCTGGCCGTCGGCTACCGCCTCTACCGCGGCTGGCGCGAACGCGACCCGGTTCGCAACCTCGGTCCCGTCTACACCGTGCTCGAGCGGAAGTACTACCTGGACGACATCTACATGGGTGGGGTCGTCCGGCCGATCCAGTACCGGCTGTCGGCCGCGGCGAACTGGTTCAACCAGCGGGTCCTCGACGGCATCGTGGACGGCGCCGCGGTGGTCACGCGCTGGTTCGCCAGCCTGGTGAACCTGTTCGACCAGAAGGCGGTGGACGGCGCCGTGAACGGCGCGGCCGGGCTGACCGGGTTCACCGGCGGCATCCTGCGCTACCTGCAGTCGGGCAACGTGCAGCGCTACGCGGTGTTCCTGTTCGCCGGCGTCGTCGCGCTGGCGGTGATCTTCACGCGGCTCTGACCGGGGGGACCTGAGGAGAGGCTGATGGACTGGTTCGACAAGTGGGCGATCACGCTGGCGGTGTTCATCCCGACCGTCGGCGCCGCCGTGATCGCGATCGTGCCGAGGGAACGCGATCGCCTGGCGCGCGGTCTGGGGCTCCTGTTCTCCGGCGTCCCGCTCCTGGTCGGGATCCTGATGCTCTTCCGCTTCGACTTCGGGATGGGCGGCGCGTTCGGCCGGGCGGGCGCCCTGCAGTTCGAGGTCAACCTGCGCTGGATCGACGCGCTGAACGCCAACTACCACGTCGGCCTCGACGGGATCAGCCTGCCGCTGCTCGAGCTGACCCTGCTGCTGACGTTCCTCTGCTTCATCTACACGTGGCGGTTCCTCCCCGAGCCGGGGCGGCCGAAGGCGTTCGCCGCGCTGCTGCTACTCCTGGAGACAGGCATGGCCGGGACGTTCGTGGCCTTCGACCTGGTGCTGTTCTTCGTCTTCTGGGAGCTGGTGCTCGTCCCGATGTACTTCCTGATCGGGGTGTGGGGAGGCCCGAACCGCGAGTACGCGGCGGTGAAGTTCTTCCTGTACACGATCTTCGGGTCCGTGTTCATGCTGCTGGGGTTCCTGGCGATGTACTTCCGCTCGGACATCCCCGGCGTCGGGCACACGTTCGACATCGTCCTGCTGCAACAGGCCGGGTTCCCGACGGGGATCCAGAACCTGGTCTTCGTCGGCCTGTTCCTCGGGTTCGCGATCAAGGTGCCCATGTGGCCCTTCCACACCTGGCTTCCCGACGCGCACACCGAGGCCCCGACGGTCGGCTCGGTCCTGCTGGCCGGCATCCTGCTGAAGATGGGGACCTACGGCTTCGTCCGCATCTCGCTGCCGCTGCTCCCGGACGCCTCGCGGAGCTGGGCCCCGGCGATCGGCGTCCTGGCGGTGATCGCGATCGTCTACGCCGCGCTGGCCTGCCTGGCGCAACGCGACCTGAAGCGGCTGATCGCGTTCTCCTCCGTCGGCCACATGGGGTTCGTCATGCTCGGCATCGCCACCCTGACGCCGATCGGGATCAACGCGGCCGTCTTCGGGATGGTCGCCCACGGCGTGATCACCGGGATGCTGTTCTTCCTGGCCGGTTCGATCCACGAGCGGTACCACACCCGCGAGATCGCCGAGATCGGCGGCGGGATGCTCTCGAAGGTGCCGTACCTCGGCTCGGTGCTGACGTTTACGGCGATCGCGTCGCTCGGCCTGCCCGGGCTGGCCGGCTTCTGGGGCGAGGTGATGGCCCTGCTCTCCTCCTACAGCCCGGCCGACGGCCTGTCGCTCGGCCTGTTCCGCACGCTGATGGTCTTCGGTGGCGTCGGTACGATCCTGACCGCCGGCTACTTCCTGTGGATGCTGCAGCGGGTCAACCTGGGAACGGTGCCCGACCGCTGGCAGGCCAAGGTCTTCCCAGACGTGCTCGCCATCGAGTGGCTGTCGTGGGCACCGCTGCTCGTCGGGACGCTGCTGCTCGGCGTCTTCCCTCGCCTGGTGTTCGGCGTGACGAACGAGGCCGTCTCGAACCTGGTCGGCCTGTTCACGTGACCGGTCTCAGAAGACGCTGATGCCGGCGATCGACTACCACGCCATCCTGCCGGAGCTGATCCTCTCCGGCACGATCCTGCTGGCCCTGGTGGCGGCCACGGCGCTGCCGCGCCAGCGCTCCTGGGTGGCGATGCCGCTGTCGTTCCTCGGAGTGGTCGGGGCCCTCGTGGCGACGCTGACCCTGATCGGCTCCGACCGGGCGACGTTCGGCGGGACGTATGTCGTCGACAACTTCGCCGTGCTGTTCAAGGTGTTCTTCATGGTCGTGGCGCTCGTCGTCCTGGCCGTTTCGCTGCGCTACTTCCGGGAGGGCCGCTTCTACCAGGGCGAGTACTACTTCCTGCTGCTCTCGTCGTTCCTCGGGATGCTGACGATGCCGTCGTCCCGCGACCTGCTGATGCTGTTCATCTCGCTCGAGCTCGTCTCGGCCCCGGGGTTCCTGATGGCCGGGCTGCGCAAGGGCGACCCGCGCTCGAACGAGGCCGCGCTGAAGTTCTTCCTGATCGGGGTGCTCTCCACCGCGGTGATGCTCTACGGCATGAGCCTGATCTACGGGGTCACCGGAACCCTCAGCCTGACCGGCATCGCCGAGGTCCTGTCCGGCCCGGCGGGCGGCGGGAACCTGGCCCTCGCGGCGATCCTGTTCGTGGTGGCCGGCTTCGCCTTCAAGGTATCGGCCGCTCCGTTCCAGTTCTGGGCGCCGGACACGTACGAGGGATCGCCGATCCCGGTGGCCGCCTACCTGTCGGTGGCGTCGAAGGCGGCCGGGTTCGCCGGCCTGCTGCAGCTGATGTTCGTGGCCTTCGCCCCCCGGGCCGACTTCTGGGCGCCGATCTTCGCGGTGGTCTCGGTGGCGACGATGTCGCTCGGCAACCTCGTCGCGCTGCAGCAGCGCCAGGTGGTGCGGCTGTTCGCGTACTCGAGCATCGCCCAATCCGGGTACATGCTCCTGCCGTTCGCGCTCGTCGGGTCCGACGCCGCCATCAACCGGGCGGCCTTCGCCGCCGTCGTGCTGTACATCCTGATCTACGCGGTGATGAACCTCGGGGCCTTCGGCGTGATCCTGGCGGTGGCACGGGAAGCGCCGGGCGCCCTGGTCACCGACTTCGCCGGCCTGATCCGCCGCGCGCCGGCGCTCGCCGTGTCGATGGTGCTGTTCCTGGTGTCGCTGGCGGGCATCCCGTTCCTGGCCGGGTTCTGGGGGAAGTTCTTCATCTTCAGCGCGGCGATCGACGCCCGCCAGGCCTGGCTGGCCGTGGTCATGGTGGTGAACTCCGTGATCTCGGTGGCGTACTACCTGTCGATCGCCCGGCAGATGATCTTCGTGGAGGCTCCGCAGGATGCCCGCCCCCTGCGCGTCCCGGCGCTCGTCTCGACCGTCGTCGTCCTGGCCGCGGCGGCGATCGTGACGGTCGGAGTGTTCCCCGACCTGTTCGCGCACTTCCCCCAGGTGTCGACCCTGTCGGCCCCGTAGCCCGGGCACCTACCCGGGTTTGGTCCCGAGCTTCTCCTCGATCCGGTCGAGCGCGGCGCGCATCTCGTCGTCGCCGTCCTTCGACTCCGCACTGCCCTTGCACCCACGGGAACCTCTTTCGCGGTGCGGTGTGTACCCAGCGCGCCGCGCGGTCACACGGGTTTGCCCGCACCGGCCGCGGGAACCACCTTCCCGATGCGAACGCTCGGTCTGGTTGCGCTCCTCGTGATCGCGGGGTGCGTGGCGCCGGCCAGGTCCTTCGAGGCCTACGAGGGCAAGGCCGCCAACGCGGCGGAGGCCGCGGTGTCGGCGGCGCGCACCGCCGGCCTCGCCGCGCAGGCGGCCACGCGGGGAGACGCTTTCGGGCCCTACGTCTCGGTGGTCATGGCCGAGGCGGAGGACGCCGCGTCCGGCGCCGAGAGCGCCTTCGCCTCGATC
>Ga0137369_10007590_pt1 | contig 10881 bp, 10 predicted proteins | sample SagtaG_12_FD_104918 | JGI IMG/M metagenome (GOLD analysis project Ga0137369, IMG submission 104918) | Vadose zone soil microbial communities from Sagehorn Ranch, Mendocino, California, USA - Sage1_L_113_16 metaG | ecosystem: Environmental > Terrestrial > Soil > Vadose zone | place: USA... | reverse complement strand
GCGTTCGCGCTGCGGACCGGGGCGGTCGTTACCGAGCAGCAGATCGTCGAGTTCGTCCGACAGCTCGACGAGGCCAACTTGCTCGACAGCGAGCGGTATCGGGAACATGTGCGGCAGAGTATCGAGGCGTTTCGGAGCTCTCCGGTCCGGCTCGCGGCGCACGCTGGGCGGGCGTATCCAGCCGACCCAGACGAGCTGTGCGCCTTCCTGGACTCGCGTTACACGGCTGAGGGTGGGCCGGGCGCGCCGCCCTCGCCGCTCGGTGGTCCCAGCCCGCGCGCGCTGATCGCGCCCCACATCGACCTGCACCGCGGCGGCCACTCATATGCCTGGGGCTACCGTGAGCTCGCCGAGCGACAGCCGGCCGAGCTGTACGTGCTACTCGGGACTTGCCACCTGCCAATGGCGACGCCCTTTGCCGCCACCGCCAAGCCCTACGAGACGCCGCTTGGGCCCATCCCAACAGACCCGGCATTCCTGGAGCGGCTTGCCCGCCGCGCTCCCCACCCTCTGTACGTCGACGAATACTGCCACCGCGCCGAGCACTCGCTCGAGTTCCAGGCGCTGTATTTGCGATATCTGGGCCACGCCGGCGACTCGACCTCGGCCAGGGTGATTCCGATCCTGTGCGTGCCGCCCGCCGAACTTCCGGGCGGGGCTACTCCGAGTGCCTCGCCGGCCGTTCACGAGATGCTGGCGGCGCTCCGCGAGACGATCGCCGAGGACGGCCGGCGCATCTGCCTGATAGCCGGGGCCGACTTCGCGCACGTTGGCCCGCAGTTCGGCGATCCCCGACTCGTGGACGCGGCCTTCGCGGAACAGGTCAGGCTCGCCGACCTGGCGATGCTCGAGGTGGCGGCTCGCGGCGATGCTGACGGCTTTTACCGCCAAGTGGTCGACGAACCCCCCGGACTCGGGATGGCGGGTGAGGCCGGGGCAGTAGGCGGCCCGCGCCGCGTCTGTGGACTGGCCCCCATGTACGCGTTGCTCTGGCTGCTCGGGTCCGCGCAGGGCCGGGTGCTCCACTACGATCAGTGGATCGATCCGGCTGGGCTGGGCTCGGTAACATTCGGCTGTGTCTTGTTCCCGTGACCGAGCACGTGAAGCTGCAAGAGCAGACCCGCCGCAATCTCGATGGCATGGACCTGGAGCGGAGTGGCCAGCTCGAGCGGGCAGTGGCGCTGTACGAGCAGAACGTGGCCGAGGGCTTCGAGGGCGATTGGCCATACGGGCGGTTGGTCGCTTACTACGAGCGAGCGGGTCAGCTGGACGAGGCCGAGCGCGTCCTCGAGCGCGCGATCGAGGTGTTCAAGTCGAGCCGGCGGCGCAACCCGCAAGACCGTCGGAGTGCGCTGAGCGCGTTCCGCGGGCGGCTGCGGCAACTCCGCAAGGCGACCCGGCAGCGAGGGTGAGCGTGGTCTCCGAGACGTTTCCGGTCGTGTCCGTGGCGGAGATGAGGGCCCTGGAGGCCGCGGCCATCGAGGCTGGCGCGTCCGAGCGGGAGCTCCAGGAGCGGGCAGGGCGTGCGGTGGCGGAAGCAGTGTCGGAACGGGTCGCTCGGTCGGGCGTCTCCGTGGCCGTGCTGGTCGGGGCCGGCAACAACGGGCGCGACGCGGTCGTCGCGGGGCGGTACCTGGCGGAATGGGGACACTCCGTCCAGATCTGGCTTGGGCCGCGGCACTCGCTGGAGCCGGCCGAGATCGCAGCCCTCGGCGCGGCCGGGATCGGCGTCAGCGCCGCCGACGTGGCTCGGCGGGGCGAGGACTTGCGTCGTTCGCTCGCCCAGGCGCGAGTCGCGATCGACGGCTTGCTCGGGATTGGAGCGCGTGGGCCGATGCGAGCGGAGTTGGCCGAGATAGCCGGGCTCCTCAACGAGGCCAGGGCGGCCAGGCCCGACCTACTGGTCGTGTCAGTCGACCTGCCGAGCGGCGTAAACGCCGACGACGGGAGCATACCGGGCGCGGCGGTGCGTGCCGACGTCACCGTGACGTTTGGCGCGGTCAAGGCCGGGCTGCTGCGCTTTCCGGCGGCCGAGCTCGTCGGGACCCTTGAGCCGCGGCCAATCGGACTGCCAGCCGAGCAGCTCGAGCGCCTGCCGATTCGCATTCTCGACCTTCCGGGCGTCCGCCCGTCGCTGCCGAGCCGTCCGCTCGACGCGCACAAGTACCGCTTCGGCCGGGTCCTGGTAGTAGCCGGCTCCGACCAGTTCATTGGGGCAGCATACCTGTGCGCGGCCTCGGCGGCTCGGAGTGGATGTGGGCTGGTGGCCGTAGCGACGACCGATGCAGTCAAGCGCGTGCTGGCGGGCCGGCTGCCCGAGGCCACCTATCCCACACCGACGCTCGGTCTGGAGCGAGACGCGGCGACCGCGGCCGACAGCCTGGTGGAGGCGCTCCCGGATTATCAGGCGCTCGTACTTGGGCCTGGTATTGGGCGATCCGCCGTCACGGCCCGATTCTTGACACGTCTGATCGAGGCGAACGCTCGCGCGAGCCAGCCGGTCTCCGCGATAATCGACGCCGACGCCCTCAATCTTCTTGCCAGTTGGGACGGCTGGTGGGAGCGGATCGGGCCGGGCCATGTCTTGACGCCACACGCCGCCGAGATGGGCCGACTGGCTGGTATGGGCGCCCGCCGCGTGGCGGAAGGCGCCTGGCAGGTCGCGTGGGAGCACGCGCAGCGCTGGCGGCAAGTGGTAGTGCTCAAGGGTCCATTCACGACGGTCGCCTCGCCGGACGGTCACGCATGGGTATACCCGCGCGCTAACCCCGGCCTCGCGACGGCCGGGACCGGCGACGTCCTGGCGGGGCTGTGTGGTGGCCTCGTGGCGCAGGGCTGTTCGCCGCTTGCCGGGGCTCGTCTGGCGGTGGTCGTGCACGCCGTCGCGGGGCGGCTGGTTCTCGAGGAACGGGCCTGGCGGACTTTGCTCGCGTCGGACCTGATCGAGCAGATCCCACGAGTCCTCCGGTCCATCGGCTAGGCGCGAGGGGAGCAGCAAGCAGCGCCCCTTTGACATGCGCGCGCCAAAGCCGTATACAGACGCTTGTGTTCGCGCCCGCTCGGGGCAGCCTCCGAGCGCGGCGGGCAGGAGGCGGACATGAGAATACGGTTCTGGGGGACGCGCGGCTCGATCCCGTCGCCCGGGCCGCGCACGGTGCGCTACGGGGGCAACTGCGCGTGCGTGGAAGTTCGGACCGCGGCCGGTGAGCTCTTCATTGTCGACGCCGGGACGGGGATTAGAGAGTTAGGCCTCTCGCTCGCCGACCAGCAGGTCAGCGGGCATCTTCTCTTGAGCCACACCCACTGGGACCACATCTCTGGCTTTCCCTTCTTTCCGCCCGCCTTCGTGAAAGGCAACACCATTACCGTCTGCGCCGCCCGCAACATCGACAGGCGTCTTGAAGACGTGATGTCTGGCCAGATGGAGTACACCTACTTTCCGGTCAAGCTGGATCAGATGTCGGCCACGATCGAGTTCCGGGAGCTGGTCGAGGAGTCGTTCGCGGTCGGCGATGTCCGGATTTCGACGCACTACCTGAACCACACCTCGATCTGCCTCGGCTACCGCATCGAGGCCGACGGCTGTAGCGTGGCCTACGTGAGCGACCACGAGCCATACGGACTCTCGCTGTACGGACCAAACCCTCCTCCTGTCCAGATCGGACGCGGGCTGCGCGATGGAGTCGTCCATGACGGTGATCGGCAGCTTATCGAATGGGTTCGCGGGGTTGACCTGCTCATCCAGGACTCGCAGTACACGCCGGAGGAGTATCCGAAGAAGATTGGCTGGGGGCACGGCAGCGCCGACTACGTCACCGATGTCGCCATCCTTGGTGGGGCAAAGCGGCTCGCCCTGTTCCATCACGACCCGCTTCACGACGACGACTTCGTTGATGGAATCGTCAGCTACTCTCGGCAGCGGGCCGCCGAGAGCGAGTCGCCTCTCGACGTAACTGGCGCGGCCGAGGGCCAGTCGATAGACCTGTGAGCAGATGGGCGGTCACTGGCGGTGGGAAGTTGCCGGCCGGTAGCAAGTAAGTACTGGAACTATTGACGGTGCTTGGACGTCTGAGACCACGTAGCGGCGCGCGCGGCGAATGTCGCCGGCGAGATGCTGCCGCGTGGGGTTGGCCATGTCTGTCCGCATCGTGACCGCCGTCGCTACCCTGGCCATCATGTCCGGCCTGTTCGCTGCCGGTCCGATAGCGGCCTGCGGCGGTTTCTTCTGCACCACGGCGCCCGTCGACCAGGCGGCCGAGCGCGTGATCTTCACCATGGACGAAGGCACGGTCACCACCTACGTCCAGATCAACTACGTCGGCAAGGCCGACGACTTCGCCTGGATCCTGCCACTGCCGGCCGTGCCGCAGATCGATACAGCGCAAAGGTCTACCTTCGACGACCTGAACCGCCTTACTCAGCCGATCTACATTTCGCCCCGCCCGCCTGACTGTCTGCGCCTGCCGCTACCGGCCGCGGCGCGCCCGGCGGAGGGAACGACCACGGTCCTGGCTAGCGGCGAGGTTGGGCCGTTTGGCTATCACGTCGTCAGTTCGCCCGACCCACAAGACCTCGTCCGCTGGCTCCGCGACAACGGCTACCGCATCACCGCCGAGATGGAGCCACTGGTTAAGCTGTACACCGACGACGGTCTGATCTTCCTGGCGATGCGGCTTCGCCAGGGCCAGAACACCAGCGACATCGTGCCAGTCAAATTGACATACGAGTCGAGCCTGCCGATGATCCCGCTGCGCCTGACGGCGGTGGCCGCTACGCCCGACATGCCAGTCATGGTCTGGATATTCGCGACCGCCCAGGCCGCGCCGCTCAACTTCGTGCCGATCCGCATCGCCGACTCGGAAGTCGCCTTCACGCCTTTCGGGCGAAACGACTACCTGCAGGTGGTCTCACGGGCGGCCGACGAGGCCGGCGGGCGGGCGTTCGTGACGGAGTTCGCCGGGCCGACCTCCTCGCTGCGGCCGCCGAGCGATGAGACCGCGAAGCTGCTTTTCCAGCAGTATCCATACCTCACCCGGCTCTACACCCGCATCTCGCCCGACGAGATGACGCTCGACCCGTTGTTCGATCTGGCGCCAGACTTGCCAAACGTGTCCAACGTGCATGACCTGTCGAGATACCCATCACCCTGGAGCTGCTCGGATGACTTCAACACCTGGCGGACCGTCGCGGGCAGCGGACCGCCGCCGGCTGCAATGGCCGGCGGGCGCTATCTTCAGAGCTTCTCTGAGGGTGGCGGCCCGAAGGGGGTGGCGCTGTTCGGGCTGGTCGCGGTGAGTTGGGTAGTCGCCACAAGGCGCCGCTGGACGCTGAAGGCTCGCTGCGGCCCAGCTTGGCGCCCGGTGGTCGGGTGGCTGGGAGGGCTCGAACTGACGCCGCGGGTCACGGCCCTGCTCTTCCTCGAGGCCGTCTTGCTCCAGGGTTTCCACGAGCTCGAGCACATCGTACAGATTCTTCAGCGGACCGTGCTGGGCATAGCGAACGGGGCCGGCGTCCTGGGCAGCCGATTCGACCTCGAGCCTGTCCACATGGTCTACAACGCCGCCTTCCTGTTCCTCCTGGCCGTCGTCTACGCTGGATGTCGCCGCAACCAGAGCGAGACCGGCGGCCCATCGCTCGCGTTCGGGCTGCTGTGCCTGGCAGTCATTCTGCAGGGCTACCACACCGTCGAACACCTCGTGAAGATGTGGCAGTACCTTCAGACCGGCCTCAATGGCACGCCCGGCATCCTCGGCTACTGGTTCCCAGTGGTGTATCTGCACTTCGTCTACAACACGGCAATCTACGCCGTGACCCTGGCCGCCTTCTTCCTGGGTGGGTATCGGCGAGTCGCCTTCGACGGCCTGGCTTCGCTCCGCCCTCGAAGGTGGCGAATCAGCCCACGAACGGCGTCCTAGCCCTCCACCTGCGCCATCTCCATCACCAGATGATCGGAGGACCACGATGCGCTGCGCGGCCAACCTGACGCTGATGTTCGCCGAATACGACGTGATGGAGCGCTTCGCCAGGGCGGCCGAAGCCGGCTTCACCCACGTCGAGATGCTCTTTCCCTTCCACTACGACCTCGACGGCATCGAGCGGGAGCTGAAGGCGAACGGACTGGAGATGGTCCTCTTCGACACGGACGCCGGCGACTTCGCAGGCGGCGAGCGCGGCTACCTGTGCGATCCGGCTCGGAAGGAGCGCTTCCAACAGAGCGTCAGGGATGCGATCGCCGTCGCCAGGCGGCTGGGGACGAGGCGGCTGAATGCCCTGGCGGGAAAGGTGCCGCCCGGCGTCAGCTTCGAGCAGGCGCGGGCGACGGTGGTGGAGAATTTGAAGCGCTCCGCCTCGTTGGCCGAGGAGGCCGGCGTCCTCTTGATGTCCGAGGGCCTGAACACGCTCCAGAACCCTGGCTATTTCCTCGACACCTCGAAGCTGGGGTTCGAGATCGTGGCCGAGGTGGGCAGTCCGGCCGTCAAGTACCAGTACGACGTCTATCACATGCAGATCATGGAAGGGAATCTCATCGAGACGATCCGGAAGAACGTCGGCCAGATCGGCCACATCCAAATCGCGGACGTGCCCGGACGGCACGAGCCGGGCACGGGCGAGATCAACTACGCCAACGTCTTGAACGCGATCGACGAGTCGGGCTACGAGGGCTTCGTAGCGCTGGAATACGTCCCGGCCGCCGGCACGGAGGCTGGCCTGGACGCCTGGCTGCCGCGCGACCAACGCGCGGGACCGTAGGGGCGCTGCTTGCTGCGCCCTCGCCCCTACGCCAAGTATGGGATCGTCTGCGGGCCCTGGGGCAGGACGGCCAGGCGGGCCTGGGGCCCATACTCGACTAACAGCCGCTCCGCGGCCGCCGCCACGTCGCCGATCGGCTCGAGATGAGCGGCACGGACCTGGGGCTCGCTGAGTCCGCTTGTCTTCAGGTGGACGCGCGCCTTCTGCTGGATCTGGGCCTGGACCTGGACCTCCCACTGATCGTGCATCCGAAAGTCTGGGCCGTTGATCAGCTCGAGCAGCGCCTCGGGTGAGTCGCCCATTTTGAGGATGTCCTTGTAGTTGCCGTGGTCGGGCAGTCCGTCCGAGCACTCGGCCGCGGCGATGATCGCTCCGCCCGGCTGGACGATCTGGGCGGCGGCCGACATGCCCTTGACTGACTGGTAGAGGTTCAGGTCCAGCGGGTAGCCGCTGTTAGTCGTGATCACCACCTCGAAGGGCCGGTCCACTGCGCACATCGCCGTCTGACGCGCAAAGGCGCACCCAGCGCGGTGGGCCGCGAACAGCTCGCCGGCGAAAACGGACGTGATCTGGCGCGCGCGGTTGATCGTGACGTCGAGCGTGAAATCTGGCTTGACGAGCCTGGAGATCTCCCGGACGTCGTCGTGGATCGGATTCCCTTCGGTGATCCCCCAGGTGGCCCTGGGGTGACGGATCATCGGCGCGCCGTGGAGGTGAAGGGTGGTCTCGAGCGCTGCCAGGCCGGGTGCGACCATCTTTGGCCCGCCGGAGAAGCCGGCGAAGAAATGAGGCTCGATGAAGCCAGTCAGGATCTTGACCTCGTGCTCGAGGAACTCGCGGTCGATCCAGATCGGGCCGCCGGACGAGGTGGCGCCAAGATGGCAGTGGGCCGAGCGGTCGAAGGCGTCGTGGTTGACCACCCGGTACATTCGGGCAACGTCGGGCCCGAGCATTCGATTCAGCTCCTGCGGGCTGTTCGGGCGGTGGGTCCCGGTCGCGACGAAAATGGTTACGTTGGCCGGATCGAGATGGCTCAGCTCGTCCAGTAGGACCGGCAGGACGCGCGCGCTGGGCATCGGGCGAGTAATGTCGCAGACGACGATGGCCGCGCGCGCCGCGCGCGGGACGCGCTCGCGAAGCGGGGCCGATCCGATGGGCTCTCGCAGCGCCCTGTGCAGCGCCGCCTCCTCATCGGGGACGCTGGGCAGGAAGAGCGGCTCGATCACCGTGGTCCGCTCAGCCGGTAGCTCGACTTCCAGGCCGGCAGTGCCGTACTCCAGATGCACTCGAGTGGTCGCCATCCTGGCCACCTCCGATCCTTGATTGTAACGGCTGGCCAGCCCGGCCTTGGGCGCAAGGCTGCGTATAATGCGCCCTGCTCGGCCTGTTAGGGAGGGTCGCATGGCGACGCGCGTGGCGGTCGTCGGGGGCATCAACCTCGACCTCGTCGTGGCGACCAAGGAGCTGCCGGAGCGCGGGCAAACCGTCGTCGGCGCCGACTTCAAGCGTTTTGGGGGTGGCAAGGGCGCCAACCAGGCCCTGGCCGCGGCGCGTATGGGGGCCGAGGTGGCGCTGGTTGGACAGGTCGGCCGCGACGACTTCGGTGACGCGGTGCTGAGCGACCTTCGTCGGGCTGGGGTGGACGTCTCGGGCGTCGGTCGGGTTGATCTGCCGACCGGCACCGCGCTAATCACCGTCGATGCCACGGGTGACAACACGATCGTCGTGGTCCCGGGTGCCAACTGGCAGCTTGGTGCCACCGATGTCGAGGCGGCGCGAGCGATGATCCAGAGCAGCCAGGCGCTGGTCCTGCAGCTCGAGGTGCCGCTGGAGGCGACGATTCGGGCTGCCCAGATTGCGCGCACGGCCGGCGTGCCGGTCTTCCTTAACCCGAGTCCGGCCGCGCCGCTACCCGACGAGCTGTTGGAGGGGCTCAGCTACGCCGTGCTGAACGAGGGCGAGCTGTACCTCGTGACGGCCGGCTCGTCGGATCCGACCGCGCTCATCGATCTCGGAGTGCAGACGGTTGTGCTCACGCTTGGAGAGCGTGGTGCTCTGGCCGTCTGGCGCTCGGGCAAACACGTCGTGGCGCCGTATCGCGTCGACAGCGTGGACTCGACCGCCGCTGGCGACGCGTTCCTCGGGGCGCTAGCCGCCACGCTGGCCGAACTCGGCCTGGAGACGGCACTGGACCTGGCGGCGGCCGCCGGCGCACTGGCCGCGACGCGCTGGGGAGCCCAGCCATCGCTCCCCACACTTGAGGAGGTAGACGCGTTGATCGAGGCCGGCCGCCGCTGAGCAGGCGCGTGTTCCTTCGGCCTTGTGATGGATTCAGATCATGGTTGCTAGAAATGGAGGTAAAACGTACCATACATGGCGGGCACCAAAGTTGGGAGGGTCAGATGCCGAGCAGTGCGAAGAAGGTCACCTTCAGCCTGCGAAAGGAGGTGCTCGCAGCTCTCGATGAGGCCGTAGCCGCCGGTCAGGCCCCGAGCAAGAACTCGTTTGTCGAGCGGGCTCTCGTGAAAGAACTGCAAGAGCGACGGCGACAGGCGCGCAAGCAAGCCTGGGAAGACGCAAGCCGGGATCCGCTTTTCCTGAAGGACATCGATGAGATCGAGGCTGCGTTTCTTACTGCCGAAGCCGAGACGGGTCGGGCAATAGGCTAATGGCACCGCTCCAGTGGGCCGTTGTGGAGGCGGATCTGGACCCAGTACGAGGCTCAGAGCAGCGAGGCCGGCGGCCGGTCCTGATCGTGAGTAACGAGGAGTTCAACCAGGCCGTCCCGAATGTGACCGTGCTGCCTCTGACCTCGACTCAGCGGCGGCTGTATCCGTCAGAAATGCTTCTGCCCAAAGGTGCAGCGGGCCAGCCGCTCGACTCGATTATCCTGGCTCATCAAATCCGAACCATCTCAAGGCGGCGTATAGGACGCCGTTTTGGTCACCTGGAGGACCCCTCCCTTCGCGAATCCGTCCGGGAAGCAGTCAAGGAGCATCTCGACCTAGCCTAAACCGTGCGTAGTGGGGTGCGTCGAGGCCACGGATCAAGACCTCGTCACACGGCTTACCCGCTCAGCGGATACATCCGCTCGATGGTTATCGCCAGCACGACGCGGCCGTCGCTGACCATCGCCGCGTCGAACTCGGCCCAGTTCGGATGCGGCTTACCGGCGATGCGCTCGTAAACATGTCGCAGCTCGGGTAGCACGTCGCCATCGCGAATCTCGGCCGTTCCCTCCACTACCAGGTACTGGTACCAGTTGTCGCCCTGGACGGCCAGGACGACCCGTGAGTCGCGCACGGCGTTGCGGGTCTTGGCCCGATCGCGGGTCACCGAGATCTTGATCAGCCCGTCGTCGTCGAGCAGGTAGCTGATGTTCGACATCTGGGGCCGCCCGTCGCGCTTGATGGTTGCCAGTACCGCTCGATGGTTGCGGGCCACGACTTCTCTCGCCTCAGCCGCGTCCACTGTTCTCGTCTCCCTTCGTCGGCATCAGTCGATCTCGGCGAGCTCGGATTCGAGCTCGCCAGATCGCCTGGGCTGGTCGAAGCGCGCAAAGCTCAGCTCGGACAGGTCGATGCTCGGGCGCCCGTCGAGTAGCCACTCGGATACGTACCGGCCCGTGGCGGGCGAGTGCTGAAAGCCGTGCCCGCCGAAACCCACCGCGCACAAGACGCCGTCTGCCCCGGGCAGCCAGTCCACGATGGCGTGCTGGTCGGGCGTCAACGGCCGCAGTCCCGCCCAGGCGCTCCGGACGCGGGCGTGCTCGAGGACGGGGAAGCGGCGCACACCCTTTGCGACGGTCGCCTCCAGCACGCTCCAATCGACCGGCACGTCAGTGTAGTCGGCGACCTCGCCGACGTCGCCGGGGCTCATCAAGATGGTCCGCTGCTCGCTGCGGCAGTAGAAGCCCGTCCCGGTGTCGATCACCAGGGGCGTCGGGTGATGCATCAGGTCGAAGTCGTCGGTGACGAAGATGTGGCGACGCCTGGGGTAGACGGGGATGTCCACGCCCAGCATTCGCGCGACCGGCCCGGCGTTCGGGCCAGCCGCGTTCACCACCAGCGGAGTGGTGACGGTGCCGTCCGTGGTCTCGACCTGGCGAACTCGGCCGCCGCTGGCGCGCAT
>Ga0137369_10007580_pt1 | contig 10891 bp, 11 predicted proteins | sample SagtaG_12_FD_104918 | JGI IMG/M metagenome (GOLD analysis project Ga0137369, IMG submission 104918) | Vadose zone soil microbial communities from Sagehorn Ranch, Mendocino, California, USA - Sage1_L_113_16 metaG | ecosystem: Environmental > Terrestrial > Soil > Vadose zone | place: USA... | reverse complement strand
TCCGAAACGATCTCGAGGTCGTAGGCGGGCTTTCCCCAGTTCTGCTCCTTCCAGTCGCCCGGGATGCCCCGCGTACCGAGCCGATACGAGAGCCAGTCCTCGACGACGACGCGTTCGGCCGCCCACGCGGTGGCAACCACGGCGCAGGTGATGGCTAAAACGGCGCGGCGCGCACGAGTCGATCTCATGGATTTGTCGCTCAGACTTCAGTCCGCTGCCTCGAGCCGTCCACATTCCCTGGACGGGTGAGGACAGTTCAATCCCAAGAAAAATGTCTAAGTCAAATCTTTACCTATGTCCAGCCTACTACAGCGGGGACTACACTTTTTTAGGGTTAATTCACACAGCGAGATATACCGGGCGGCGCCCCTTCCAGTCGTTCCAAACGTTCAATCATAACGAATACTGCAGCGCGTTCGGTCTTCCCAGCGCCCTCAGAGCGACGCTTTGCAAAGGGTGAATCGTTATATGATGAAAATTCGCCCTTACAACATAGTATTTCTTGCTCTGATTGCCGGTTGCGGACCGCAGTTTGTCCTTCCCGAGACTAAAGAACGACCGGGCCAAATCGTGGTCAGCGCCTACACGCAGGCCGGATGCTTTGAAGATCTTCACGCGGCGGCTAACAGGGCAGGCGTCGAGGTGAGACTGAAAGATGTCCAAACCGATTTGGGCTGGGAGATTTTTTGTTTCCTTTTTACAAAGGGTACAAATGCATCGGTGAGATAACCGGCCCGGCACGGGCACGATCGTGATCGCGGGGTGGAAAGCTCGTCAAAGCCGTTCTAAAAAGCCGGACTCGCGCTTGCCTGAGAGAGCGAGTCCCTATGCCTGAACGAGGTGAGGAAACTTTTTTCCTTCTTCAGTGGCGCTCGATCGATTCCAAGAAGGTTTCACTGCAGTTCGTCGTCAAATCGGCAAAGGCGGGGATCGACTGATGCCGGTGTTTTTATCACAGCAGTGTGTTGACTCCAATTCAATAGAGTTATGGGTCGTGGGCTCCCGAGGAGGCCACGGCTGGGTCATTCAGCATTGGGTTTCTTTGGTGTGCCGACGGAAGGACTCGCCCGGTCGAAGCTTTAGAGAATGAAAATTGCCCTAGTCCACAAACGACTGGACCTTCGCGGCGGCACGGAGCGGGTTTTCTATCGCACTGCTGAAGGATTGCTCGATCGTGGCCACGAGATCCATTTATTTTGTCAGCAGTTTCGGATTCCTCCTCCGCCGGGGGTATGGGCTCATCGTGTGCCCGGATTTACGCGACCAAGAAGCGTACGAGTTTTGACGTTTGCCATGATCGCTCCAAAAGTTATCGCAAAACATAATTGCGACGTGGTTATGAGCTTCGACCGTATTCTTACCCAGGACACTTTCCGTACCGGCGGAGGGCCCCGCAAAATCTTGCTTGAGAAAATGAAAAAGCACCGCGGTCTTGTGAGAAGGCTGTGGTACTCAATCGGTCTCTACAATTATCTCGCGGTGCGCATCGAAAATCTGCAAGTTAGGGGTAACCAAGGCAGCAAGATTATTGCCGTATCGGAACAAACCAAACGCGAATTCATGGAACTATATGACATCCCCGACGAACAGATTGTGGTTATTCACAACGGAGTTGATACCGTTCGCTTTAATCCTCAGCGGCGTCTGAACGAAGGTAAAAAGTTACGTGAGTATCTGAACATTCCAAGCGCTGCGCCGGTGGTTTTATTTGTCGGAACAGGCTTCAGGCGAAAGGGTCTCCACCGTCTTCTCGGCCTTTGGGAGCGAAATGAAATGCCGGGCGTGTATCTCCTAGTGGTCGGCCACGATAAAAGGCTCCCTTATTATCAGGAGCGATGGAGTGGGCACAAGAAGGTGATCTTTTCCGGTCCACAAGAGAAGGTCGAGGACTATTATGCCTGCGCCAATCTCTTGGTTCTGCCGGCGATACAAGAGGCTTTCGGCAACGTCATTCTCGAAGCTATGGCCTCAGGGTTGCCCGTGATAACTGTCGGTGGCGTCGGTGCCATGGACCATGTCGACGGCGCGCTAACGGATGGCATTTTGTCCAATCCGGACGACCCTGCAGAACTAAAGACTAAGATATCGCAAATGTTGGATCGCTCTCGCTGGTCTCTCTTATCTCGCAAAGCGAGGGAAACAGCAAAAAAATGCACGTGGGATAATTATCTGGACCGGGTCGAACAAACGCTTCGCGAGTGTTCTAAGCAATCTTCAGCCACATCCCCACCACGACCAAGCTTGGCTGGGGTCTAGCAACTTATGCCTGCTGGATCAAAAAAATGACCGCGTCACGTAACCATCCTGAATTCAAAGATCTTTACCAACTGGCGAAATGAAAAATCTGCAAGGTCTTGATCACGGCGTGACGGTGGGCGCCGTCACGGCGCTATTTTCTTCAATCGCATCGGGGATGTGGGCTCTTACCGCGATCGTTTTTTCTCTGGCGTTTGTCATGGTGTAGTTCAGCAGCACGGCCTATTCACCCCCTTGTCGTGCGGCTGAAGCGAGTTCCGATCATTTGGCATGTATGGGTATTTACGGCAACGATTTTCTACGCCTTGATGACGCTTCGTACCAAGATTGTTAAATTCTCGATATTCGTTTGATTTTTTGAACTCTGTGAATCTAGAATCACGGCAGCTGTGTTTCAAAGGTGTAGATTCTCTCTTCCGGGGCATGCGTTTCACCGGTTTGGGCAACTGTTTGCGCTCTGCTTGATCGCTTTCCTGGTGTCGTTAGAACGATCCAAGGTTTTGGGAAAAATATGAGATTTGGCTGTTCATGTACAACACGGGAAATCCGGTCGCATATTCGGCGATGCTGCTGCGCGACGGGTTGACGAAAATTGTCAAAGAGCTGGACCCCGAGGATAAAGACACGGGTCTCAAGCAGATGGTGGTGATCGGACACAGCCAAGGCGGACTCCTGACCAAGATGACGGTTATCGACAGCGGCACGCGTCTCTGGCCTTTCAGTGTGCCGCCGGAAGAGTTGGATATTGATGCTGAAACGCGTGAGCTTCTTACGAATGCGCTCATGATCAAGCCTTTGCCGTTTGTGCGCCGGGTTATATTTATTGCAACGCCGCATCGAGGCAGTTATCAGGCTCTTGGAGTTCTCGGGAGCTTCGCCTCTTGGCTGGTGAATTTACCGGGCCGTTTTACAAAGTTAAGTCTCGATCTTTTGACCTTGCAGCTGAAGGGACTTCTCCTCGGTCCGATGAGCGGTGTTCCGACCAGCGTCGACAACATGAACCCCAACAATCGCTTCATCCAGGGTTTATCCGCAATCCCCATTGTGCCTGGAGTCGTCGCCCATTCCATCGTTGGCGTTGAAGGCGACGGCCCGCCGGCAGACGGAGGAGACGGAGTCGTAAAATATTCGAGCGCGCATATCGACGGCGTGGAATCAGAGAAGATTGTGCACTCGGGACATTCGATGCAGGGTAACCCAGAAACGATTCAGGAAGTGAAGCGCATCCTGGTCGAGCACGCAGGCACATTGCCTTGACTCACGGAGAGAATTAGTCCGCAATTGTCGGCGCAATGAACTCTCAATGTCCCTCTCTGGGATAGTTGAAATCCCTCGCATTTAGGCGAAGCGAAAGTTCGTCATGGCCGCCCTTCGACGCGCTCAGGATAAACTGCGGCCAGCATCCAGGTTCGCTTGTCCTTCAAACATGAACGAGTTCGGGTTCTCGCTTCCGCGGGAAAGTCTACACAGTGGGCACCCCGAAACGATCGAAGAAGTGCGCCGGATTCTCAGAGAACATTTAGACCAGCGATGAAGCCGGAGCCTAGTCAATCAAATCGCTTTGAGCCAAGCACTACCAGGTCGATCCCGAGCCGTGCGCTTCGTGCGAAACCGGCGCAAGCACTTTGTAAGGATCGCCAAACTCGGAGGCGGCCTCGAGCACTTCAGGGTGGTGCAGCAGTGAGCGATCGAGCATTCCGTGCGTGTCGACAACGAGCCGGTCGTCGATGTAGAGACGCGCGTTGAACACCGAGCCGTCCATGTGTCGGAAGTTCGGATGCTTGCACGGCGTTCCCAGCCCCGCCCAGGGCATCTTGCTGATGAGCTCCCAATGCATCGGATCATTGATGCCATGTTGCGCCGAGGCCTTGGGGTGGTAGCCGAACATGATCTCGATCAGTCGATTCGATTCCGGCACTTCTTGAAATAGTCGACGACACTCTTCGCCGACTTCTCCGCCGCCGTCGACCTCGGTGATCAAACTATCTTTTACTTTCCAACGCATGGGCTCAGCCAATTTGCCAGGGACGCCTTGGACGCAAGTTAGATAGACTTCACCGTCCGCCTGTCCATCGCCATTGAATACACCGCAGCGTCCCCAGGGAAAATGGCAGCGGCCGGGAGGATCGCCGGCGCGGAACTGCATGCCGTAAAGACGTTTGCCGTCATAGGTTGCCGTCAAGTTTGTGCCCAGCGAATCTTCCAAGCGAACAACTTTTCCGGCGCCGACCACTTCGCGAACTTTGTCGGCGAGTTTCCAAAGCACCTTGTTGGGAAACCTGGCGTAGTCGCGCGCGAGCAGGCCTGAATTGCCCTCGAAATATATATGGTAGGGCTTCAGGCGCTCTTCGCGCAGCTGGGTGCCGCTCTCTTCTCGCTTACGCCCCATGGCGCGGTGCGCCGGTGTGAACGTAATGAATACCGGCCACACCCAAATAACCACATCCGATGCATGCATGGCGTCCAAGACCGCGCCCGGCACGGCGCCGTACCGCGCGATCGGTTCGGTGACCAGGGTCATCGGCTCGGCGCCAAAAAAACGCAGACCGGCCGTAAGCGCTTCCAGGGTAGTTTTGTCGCTGCGCGTGTCGGCTAACAGCAGCACCTGATCGCCGCGGCGAAGATCCGCAGCCTCGATCATGTTGCGAACTCCGATCATCATGTCGGCTACCTGATACATCGTGGTCATGGCGTCTCCTTCATCGGCATGTCTGCTTCTAGTGTGTCGTTTATCTGTGAGCTGATTGTCGTCGTCTACGGCGTCGGTTTCCATCCCGCCGTCTTCAGTTCGCGGTAGATTTTCCTGGCAATGCTGTAATCGAAATATTTGGCATAGTCGGCGGGCGCGGGCACGCCGACTAGCTCCGCGCGCACGGCGACGTCTTCCTTTATGATTTCACCGGCAACCCAGCCCTCTGCAGTTAAGACCGGTAAAGTTGAATCGTAGTCAATTTCGTTGAATTCGCGCTTGCGCTGGGTGTATTTGCCGAGTATCGGAATCGTCTGCTCGCGATAACGCCGGGCGTATTCTCGGCCTTTGATCACGCCGCGCAAAAATCGCTCGACCAAATTCGCCTGGCGCGCTAAAAAACGATTCGAAACCGCCAAGCCGACGTAGGCAAAGCGAATCTCTTTTTCCGTATCGCCCAACATATGTCCCTTTGGCTGTTTGAGCTGGGCGAAGTCGCCAGCGCCCAGCGGCACGGCATCAACGCTGCCTGCTTGCAAGGCGGCAAGACGGGTCGCGCCGAAACCCACCGGAATATAGGCGACCGAATTGGCGTCGATGCCGTGCTTGCGCAGCAGCAAGCGCACCGACAATTCCTGGGTGTCACCGCGGCTGGTGACGCCGATTTTTTTGCCGGCCAAATCTTTCAGAGTCTTTATCTCCGGTTGCCCAGACCAAAGTTGATAGCCGGGGCGATCGATATTGGTGTAGACCACTCTGATTTCCGCGCCGCGCAACATGGCGCTGAGCGCCGAGCCTGCCGAGGTGCTGAAATGAAGATCGCCGGCGATGAGCGCCTGGGTCGCGATGCCTCCGCCTGCGCGGATCATTTCCACCGTAAGGCCTTGTTCGCGGTGGTAACCCTTTTCGATGGCAACAAACTCGTCCATGTAGCTGCCGGTAACTGCGGCGACGGAGAAACGCACTTTGTCTTCCGCAGTTGCCGTGCCGGTAATTTCGGTCGCGATGAGCATCGCGCCGAGGAGGGCGAAGAGGATCGGAAATCTAATCAACATGACGCAATGAGCAGGAATGTTCTTTATGAATCGGCGCGATTGGCAAAGCGCGTTACTTCGCCGAAGTGCATCGGACGCTTGGCGACGACGCCAATTTGTATGCGATTGCCGAACGGATCGTACCCATAGGCCGTGTTGGGGTCCGGCTCATGCCATGGGATGAGATCGGGATCGGGGCCCCAATAAGTTTCCTTGCGGTCAAAGCGCCTTAAAATCTCGGGATAACACGCTTCGCTCGAGCGCAAATCTATGTGAGGCCCTTTGAAGCAACGCGTGCTCCGCTCGGCCAATTGTTCGACTTTGCGCAGAATAACGAACTGCCCGGATTTGGTCACCGTCAACGTCAGCTGGTTTTCGCCGGGAACCTGGTCCGCTTCCGCCAAGCCGAAAGTATCGCAGTACCACGAGTGAGCCTGATCGAGGTCGGTTACTTCGACGCGCACGTGGCTGATGCGACGCAGCGGAATCGTCGCCTGTTGTGGGGCGAAATCCGATGGTTGTCTCCGAATACAAAGTTCGACCGTGTTGCCGTCGGGATCGAGCACGAACAACGATTCCTTGATCGGGCTCGAAGCCGGATAATCGGCAAATCGCTCCCAACGGAGCTTCTGCTTCTCGGCTTCATCGGCGGCCGCGGTGAGATCATCGGCCGCGACCTCGAAGCCCCAAACGATTCCCTCCAGACGCCGTGCCGGTGTCGGAGACAAACGGAAATCCTGCAAGGCGAGGCCGAATCCGTGGTGATTCGCCACCGCAAAGAAAACGATCATCGGCACTTCGCGATTGAGACCGCGTAGGTTAAGATTGGCATGAAAACCAATCCGCGCGCCCATGAAGGCCGACCAAAAACGGAATCCTCGGCCGAGATCGTTGGACGGAAGAACGCCGTGATCGATTCGCTCCAAGGTGATCTTGTTTGAGCTCGCCATCTTCGTATTCCTCAACTTGCGCGTATATATCAGGTGCGAAAGTCAGACAAGATGGGATTCGAGCGATCGGCGCTTGCGTTTTGGCTCGCTGAAAGGATATGCAAATCGACAGTGACGATTTTGCCAGTCAGACGATTTATTCTTCCTCTCGTGTTCATGCTCGCGTCTTGGACAGCTCCTTGTGACGCGCAAAGCCCAAAGGCTGAAACTATTCGAGTTTCTTTCGCAAGTTTTGGAGTGATCTATTATCCGCACTTTATTGCCAAGGAACTGGGCTTTTATCAAGATGAAGGATTAAATATCGAGATCATTGCCATGCCCGGCGGCTTGGCGACGCAGGCATTGGTGGCGGGCGATCTCCATTTCAGCACATCATCAGGATCATCGCTCAATGCGAGTCTGCGCGGCATCAAGCTTAAAGTCGTTTACGTAAATCTCGATCGGCCGCTGTATCGTCTGTGGAGTTGGCGCGATGAGATCCGCAAAGTCACCGAGCTGCGCGGTAAAGGGATCGGCGTGGCGTCGCGCGGCGATACCATGGAGGGCGCCGCCAATCTGCTGCTCCGCAAGCATGGCATGGATCCCTTAAGAGACGTGATTTGGCTCGCGCTGGGAACTTCAGGACGTCTGACTTCGCTCATAGCGCGGACTGTCGATTCGGCGGTACTCGGTTTCGCCGATTCCCATTTGCTCCAGACGCGGGGGCACCCGGTCCACGAAGTCGCCAACATCGGCAAGGAAATCAAAATGCTCTACACCGGTTTAGCGACCTCCGAGGAGCTGCTGGTCAAAAGCCCAGAGCTAGTGCGGCGCTTTATCCGCGCGACTGTCAAGGGACGGAAATTCTTGAAACGTTACAAAAGCCAATCCCTCGCGCTTGGGAAAAAAGTACGATCGCTCGCCGGACGATGTGCGCAACGCCGACTATGACGCCACCATGGAGATGATGACGGCTGACGGCACGGAAGATGCGGAAACACAAAAATCTGACATCGACATCGGCAGACGCGCGTTAGGCATTCAAAAAGAAGTGGCGGCCCAGCAGGTTTTTGATTTTCGCTTGGTGAGAGAAGTCTATAAGGAACTGCGGGAGGCTGGATGGGAGCGCACGCTGAAAGCGGGCAAATAAGCAAGGACTTAGCACCCCCGAATTGACCCAGAGAGATTAAATGGAAATCGGCGTTTTATTACATACGCGTCAAATCATCCGCCAAGAAGATGCGGCGAAAAGCTTCGATCAACTCTGGGCGGATGCGGCTCAAGCGGAGGAGTTGCGCTTCGACCATATCTGGTTAGGTGACAGCGTCACGGTTTTGGACAAGGCGCGTGGGGATTGTCTCACGACCATGGCTGCGCTGGCGGCGCGCACGAACAAGATTAGAATCGGCGCGGTTCCCATGCTCCCGGCGTTGAGAAATCCGGTCCTGCTGGCTCACGCGCTCGCCACCCTGGATGTTATCTCGAAAGGCCGGATTATCCTTGGCGTCAGCGTCGGACCGGTAAGGGACTACATCCAACGTCAATTTGCCGCTTGCGGAGTTCCGCCTCAGGAGAAAGCGGGACGTTTGAGCGAGTCCATCGAGATCATGCGCCGGCTGTGGAGCGAGAGGACGATCACCTACGATGGGCGTTACCTCAAATTAGACGATGTTGGCATCCTGCCTCATCCTGTACAAAAGTCGGGAATACCGATCTGGATCGCCGCGGACCGAAACGAGAATGGATTTAAGCGAGTCGGGCGTCTGGGCGACGGCTGGGTCACGCTGGCGCCGACCCTGGAGAGATTTACTGCGGCACGGGAAAAGATCGATCAATATGCCCGGGAGCATGGCCGTGCGAAGAAATGTCCGGTCAGCGCTTTATACGCAACTTTCAATATTCAAACCGATCGCAACCGGGCGAGAGACGAAGGTTGGAAATGGATGGAACGTTTCTTCGAGCAGCCCAAGGAAAAGCTCAGTTACCACTTCACCATTTTCGCCACGCCGGAAGAGTGCGTGCGCTTGCTGAAAGGATACGCAGAGGTAGGTCTGACCACGATCATCGCGCGGATCGCCTCGGATGACGTAACCGGTCAGGCGCGCCTTTTGTTGAACGAGATCAAGCCGCGATTGGATTAAGATAAGAATAGTATGGAACGATTGCGTCTCACGCTTTCCTGTAACGAATACGATCGAACCCGCTTTCTGGTCGACGGTACAGTAGAGGCTGAAGGAATCGATCTAACCGTGGTGTCGTTGCCGTCGGAAGAACGGCACAGACGATTTTCCCGCGATCTGGAATTCGATGTCTGCGAGCTTCAGATGGGCGTGTTTCTCGGTTGGATGGGCCGCGGCGCGCCGTTCACCGCGATCCCGGTTTTTCCGCATCGGAAATTTTGCCACGGCAACGTACTCGTCCACACCGCCAGCGGCATACAAAAACCCGAAGATCTCGCCGGTAAAATTATCGGCATGCGCGCCCACTTCAACCCGGTATCGCTGTGGATGCGCGGCGTATTGCAGGAAGAATACGGTGTGCCGGCGCGCGCGCTTAAAATTCGCACCAATCAGCAGGAGCAGGTTCCCGGCTGGCAGCCACCGGAATGGATGAAAATCGAACGTTTACCGAAGGGGCAAAAGATCGAAGACGTGCTGCCGCGCGGCGAGATCGACGCTTGCATGTTGCCGGAAATCACTCCGAAGCACACGCGTCAACTCCCGGGGGTGCGCCGCTTGTGGCCGAATTTTCGCGAGGTTGAAAAAGAATATTATCTGCGCACCAAGATTTTTCCGATTCGCCACGTCGTCGTGGTGAAGAATTCCATTCTCGAACGCCATCCGTGGGCGGCGCGAAGTCTCGTTGAAGCTTTTGCCAAGGCCAAGGAGATGGGCATCAAACATGTGAGCGATACGCGGCGATCTTTTCTCGCCTGGTATGGCGCGGAGCTGGAAGAAGAGAGAGAGCTCTTCGGCGACGCGTGGCCGTATAATATCAAAGATAACCGTATCGTGTTGGAGACCATGACGCGCTATGCGGAGATGGTAGGCGTGACGGAGAGGAAGCTTGAAATCAAAGATCTGTTTGCCGAGAGCGCGTTACTCGGCGAGGCGGTGTGATAAGCTGAACAATGCTCGCTCTATTCCAATGGGTTCTGAAAAATTCGAGTAGGAGTCGAGTCCTTTTCCTCCGTCATTCCCGCGCAGGCGGGAATCCAGTCTTTTCTGCAGTTGCGCCGAGTACGAACCTGGATACCCGCTTTCGCGGGCATGACGATCCCTCACTTAACTTAAACGAAGGGGATCTTAACCATCCCCCGGCAAAAACATTAAGAAATCGAGAGGCTATTTGTTCTCCTCGGCGCCCGCGCGCGCCCACTCCGGGCGATAACGGTCATCGGTGACGCCAGCGACGGTGTAGCCGCCGTCGACATAGAGAATCGTTCCGGTTACGTAACTCGCGCCGTCGGAAGCTAAAAAGACGCAGGGCTCAACCATGTCTTCGGCGGTTTCGGTCCTTCCCAGGGGCAACCTGCGGACTCGCTCGAGAACGCCGGCGCTGTAAGGCTTGCGCGCGGTGTTGCCGCGCGCCACCGCATTCACGTTGATGCCGTAAAATCCCAGCGCGTGAGCTGCGGCACGGGTAAGGCCGTTGACCGCGCCGCGATCCGCGGTCCATGACGCCGCCTGCCCGGGGCCGAGCACGCCGACAATGGAACTTAGATTGATGATCTTGCCGTAGCGCTGTTTCACCATGTGGCGCGCGACGGCTTGGCACGTAAGAAAATAACTCTTCACGCCGCGGCTCAGCGAATCGTCGAAGTCTTCTTCCTTAAAATTCAAAAACTCCTGGTTATGCGAAGCCATCGTGGTGTTGACGAGGATATCGATGCGGCCGAAAAAATCGACGACTTGCTTGACCATCGCTTCGATTTCCGCACGCTTACGCAGATCGATCGCGATCGCCAGAGCGCGCCGGCCTTT
>Ga0137369_10007575_pt1 | contig 10894 bp, 8 predicted proteins | sample SagtaG_12_FD_104918 | JGI IMG/M metagenome (GOLD analysis project Ga0137369, IMG submission 104918) | Vadose zone soil microbial communities from Sagehorn Ranch, Mendocino, California, USA - Sage1_L_113_16 metaG | ecosystem: Environmental > Terrestrial > Soil > Vadose zone | place: USA... | reverse complement strand
GCGCCGCGCTTTTTCAATGTCCGACGGCCGCAGGATGATGAGTCCCTTTTCCGCTCCGGGGCTCCCTGCCAGATACGTGTACTCGATATTCACCTCAGCGTCGGCGAGGCGCTCGGCGATTTTGGCAAGGACGCCAGGCTGGCTCGCCGTCTCGATCGTGAGCACTTCGGTCTCGAGTGCGAGCACGCCCGCTTCGCCCAGGAGCATGAGGGCCTTCGTGGGATCGCTCACGACCATGCGCACCACCGTATGATCGACAGTGTCGGAAGTAGCCAGCGCATGAATATTCACTCCGGCGTTACCGAGTGCTTCACACACGCGCGCAAGGGCCCCGGGACGATTTGCAAGAAACACTGCGAGTTGGGTTGCCGTTTCGATGGAGAGCTTGGGAGATGCATTCATGCCGCGTTCAAAGTGACGCCGGGAATAGCTTCTGACAACTCAGGAAATTCCGGAGATCTGATTCCGCACTCGCCTTAAACCATAAACAAATTTCCAAGCGCAGATCAGCGTGTCGCGCAAGCTCCTTCGCCAATGATGAACTTGAATGCCGCTCCGAAACAATTCGCCAGTCCTGATAATTTCGAGATTGTCGATACAGAGATGACCACGATTGCTGAACGTCGTTCTGCGAAATCACCAGCCCCGCGACGCACCGTCGGCTTCATCACCGCGGCTTCGATCGTTATCGCCAACATTATTGGGACCGGCATTTTCACGAGCCTTGGTTTTCAATTGGCGGACATTCAGTCGGGATTTCCGCTGCTGATGCTTTGGGTGATCGGCGGAGCCGCCGCGCTTTGCGGCGCACTTTGTTATGGCGAACTCAGCGCGGCGCTGCCGCGTTCCGGCGGGGAATACCATTTTCTGTCGCAGATCTATCATCCCGCGCTCGGATTCATGGCGGGATTCGTTTCCGCTACGGTTGGATTTGCCGCGCCGATCGCGCTCGCAGCGATGGCATTTGGCAAATACCTGAACGGGGTGCTCGGCTTTGGCTCACCGGTCTTCCTCTCCTTTGCGGTAGTTTGGCTGGTCGCGCTGTTTCACCTCAAGAATCTGCGAGTTGGCAGCGCGTTCCAAAATCTTTCGACACTCGTAAAATTGGTCCTGATCGTTGCACTAATTGTGGCCGGGTTTTTTGTTCACCCAAAACAACCAATCAGTTTTCTGCCCGCGCCCGGCGACAACATGTCGATTTTCGGCGCGTCCTTTTCGGTGGCGCTGGTTTACGTGATGTATTCCTATTCGGGTTGGAACGCAGCGGTCTACATCACCGGCGAAATCAAGCAGCCGGAAAAAAATGTGCCGCGCTCACTGCTCGTCGGCACATGCGTTGTGATCCTCATTTACGTGTTGCTTAATGCCATTTTCCTCGCCACTACGCCCGCACAGGAACTGAAAGGTCAACTCGAAGTAGCATTGATCGCAGGCAAACATATTTTTGGGGCAAACGGAGGACGTGCTGCTGGCGCGGTCATTTGTCTCGGCTTGGTTTCCGCAATCAGCTCAATGACGTGGATCGGGTCCCGAGTAAGCATGTCGATGGGTGAAGATCATTGGTTGCTGCGAATGCTTGGCCGAAAGAATCCCCATGGCATTCCCACTAACGCGATTGTGCTCCAGTTGGTCATCGTCAATCTGCTTTTGCTTACGCGTAGCTTCGAAAGCGTTGTGCAATACACCCAGTTTAGTCTCTTGCTCTGCTCGCTGTTCACTGTGCTGGGAGTCATCGTGCTGCGCACGACGCGCCCGGAAATCGCCCGCCCCTATCGCGTGTGGGCATACCCGCTGCCCCCGATTATTTTCGCCGTGATCACACTTTGGATGATGTTTTATCTGCTGCTTTCGAAGACCGCTGAATCGCTGGCTGGGGTCGCAACCGCGCTACTGGGTTTACTCCTCTATTTTTGTGCCAGGAAACGCTCGCATCGACCGCTATGAATCCGCCTTGGAAAAGGTGCGCGGGATTGCCCGTGATCGTGGCTCTTGTAAGCGCGCTAAGTCTGTACGCGCAGGAGAATCCCGAAGTTGCGCCACGTGCCGTGCCGGTAGCGGCCGGACCTAACGATGTGGCGCGTTTTCTTGCAGGAATGCCAGTGCCGGAAACCTCCCCGCTTGCGCCGCTTACGCGCGACCCGGCGTGGCAGGCACACGCCGCTTTTTTTGAAGAACAATTTTCAAAGCTGAATCTACGGCAGCTTCAGAAACTGCACGCATGGCAAGAGACGTATCTTCCAGAATCGCTGCAGCCCATCCCTGTGGCGTTTTACATGTTCAGCGGGCCGGATTTTCTCTACGTCGATCAATTTTTTCCAAAAGCTGCGGTTTATGTGCTTTGCGGGAAAGAAGCGATGGGACCACCGCCCGATCCATTGCGCATAACGAATCTTTCCGGCGCTCTGGGAAATCTTGAGAACGCAATGAAGTCGTCCCTGAACACGACGTACTTCATCACCAAAGATATGAAAATCGATCTGCACGAGCAGAACCTGAATGGTGTGTTGCCGATCCTCTACGCGTTCATCGCGCGCGCTGACAAATCGATCACGAATGTGACGTTCGGCTCTCTCAACAGCGGCGGGGCATTTGAAGAAGCCAGGGCCGGAAAGAAAGGCGGCAGTGTTCCCGGGGTGCGGATCAAGTACGCCGACAATCAATCAGGCGAACCGCAAACGATCTATTATTTTACCACCGATATTTCTGACGGCGGTATCAAGGCGGCTTCCGGTTTCTTAAAATTTTGCCAGCGATTGGGCATCGCCTCCAGTTTTCTCAAATCGGCGTCGTATCTAATGTTTGAGAATGGTTTCGCTACGATTCGCAATTTTATCCTCGAGCACAGTAAGGTAATTGTGCAGGACGATGCCGGAATTCCACTGGCCTACATCGACCCAAACAAATGGAACCTGCGTCTATATGGTGTCTACCTCGGCCCGATTGAGCTGTTCAAACAACATTACCAGCCCCGATTGCACGAGCTTTTCCAACAAAGTAACCCGCCGCCGCTTGATTTCGGATTCGGTTACCGTTGGAATTACAAGGAAGCCAACTTGATGGTCGCGGAACGCAAGTGACGTCTTTTGTCATTCCAAGCGACGTCGAGGAAGCTCTAGCTGCCTGACTGAACTAGAAATGTCTCCACTGCGCTCGACATGGCAGGTCGGTAACGCGCGACTACTTAGAACCTGCGAAACCACGAATAAGGAAAAGCGTCTCCCGGACAATCCGTTGCCCAGCGCGGTGGATTCATTTCACGATGCGGCCGCACGGGGATATTGCCCCTGTCGACTTTGCCGCAGCGTTCTCGCAGGTAACGGATGAGCTCCTCGCACGAGTCGAGCTGCGCGCGCGTTGGCTGGTCGCGATTAAAATCGCCCACGAGACAAATCCCGAGCGAAATGTTGTTCAGATAATCGCTGTGCACGTGGCCGCCATTGATTTGACGCCGCCAGCGATCGCCGACTTCGATCTGCCCGTTGCCGGTCGACGTTCCGTTCCCAATCACAAAGTGATAGGCGAGACCATTCTGCATCCTTCGCACGTGCCGATGGTAGTAATCGAACACGCGTGCGTTTCCCTGTCGCGTGCCGCTATTGTGCACCACAATGAATTGCCATCGGCGGCGTTTCACCGGCGCGCGCCGGATCGCTTCGATGACTGAGCTGGTAAGATATCGATAGTTCGCTGATCGTCGGGACCACGGCCAGAAACCGAATTTCCGCGGCGGCGGTGATGGTGGTGGCTCAAAGCCTTGGTCTTCCTCGACGCCGGACTTTTCAATCACAACCTGGGCTCGCTCGCCGGCTGGAACAGCACGGGAAGTCTTTGGTTGGGGTGCCGGAGTTGGCGTAGGAACGGCAATCGCCCGTGGCGGTGCAGATGATATTTCTGATGATGCGCCGCGCTCTTCTGCATGAGGCGGAGGCGTTTTTGCGGGCTTCGGTGTTTCCTCTTCTTTAGACGCGTGTTTGGGTTTTGCAGTTTTTCTGGTTTTTCGTGCGGTTTCTTTCTCGCTGGATTTCTTCTTCGTCGTTTTCGGCTTGGGTGTGGGCGTATGGCGCCGTTTTGATTTCGATGAACCACTCGGCTCCGGCGTCTCGCGCGGCGTGGCCGATGGGGTTGTCCCCTCTGGCTCGCCAGATTCTCTCGCGGACGTTGTCTTGCGACTGTTCGGCGATTCCTGTGGACCTGGCGATCCGCTGCTGTTTTCGCTGGCCCCTTTTTTTGCGGTTTTTTTGCTGAAGCTTGGACCCGGCGATTTTTTTGGAGTTGGAGAAGCGTCTTCTTCCGTTCGCGCTTTTTCGGACGCTAATTTGGCGCGTGGAATCGCGGTGGACGCTTCGTCTGGCGTCGCAGACCCGCCTGCATCGCTATGCGTAGCATTGCGGGCAGGAGCTTGTTGTCTCTTCGCTGATTTACTCTTTGCTCCTTTTGCTTTTGGGGTCGGAGATTTTCTCGGCCGAGAAGATGAGGCACTTGCCTCGCTTGACTCCGATTCGTCACGCCGACTTTTTTGTTCTTCACTGACTTGCGCGCGAAGGACACCTGTAATGATTGCGCCGACGGCGAGCGCAGTTGCGACCCAAATGCGAAAGCGCATCACTGCGACGGAGCGTAACAGAGCGCGCGACGCGATCAACGGAATCGTTAAAAAAGTTAATAGAGATACAGAGGTTACAAAGGTCGATCACTTCCCCCTTTAACCGTTGTAACGTTGTAACTCTTTAACTGGCCGTGGCAGGCTCAGGTGCGAGAGGCGCAGCCCTGCGCATTCTTTCGCGTTCCCGCCGAAGGATGGCATTCAATTTGCCTCCCAGCAACAGCAGCAGACAAGTCAGATACATCCAGGTGAGCAGCACAACGATGGACGCCAGCGCGAGATATGTCGGGTTATAGCGATCATATCTTCCCACATAGAGCTGAAAAAGTTTTGTCGCGATGATCCAGCCGACCGCGAAGAAAACCGCGCCCGGTAAGGCCTGACGAATGGTTAGATAATTCTCCGGTGTCAGGAGATACAGCGCGAGCGCGAGAATGACCAGCGCTACAAAGGTAAAAGGCAAATTCAATGTCGCGATCCATGCTTGCAGTGGAAAGCCCAGCTGAAAATTGACTTCCGCAAGGCCCGCCAGCCGTTCACCAAAAACAATCGCGTTGAAGCAAAACACGATAACGATTCCGAACCAGAAGAGCATGAAAAATGAAATGACATATTTGGACCACCAGTGCGGATCTTCTCGCATCCCGTACGTATGGCTAAGGGCCCTTGATATCGTCGCGATGAAAACGGTTCCGAAATAGATGCCGAGAATGATCCCCGCGTTCGCGAGCAGACCGCTCGAGCCCGTTACGACCACATTGGCCATCGCAGAATCCAGGATGTCCTGCACTTTCGGGTCCGGCGGCATGAAGCTTTTTAAGAGAAGGAACATCCGGTGCAACGTGCTCGGATCGGTGCCGAACAGACCCAGCAGATGCCAGAGAAAGAGCGACCCGGGAGCCAGCGCAAAAAGAAGCAGATACGCCATCTGGGCAGCCAGGCCGGTCGTCTGATCAGTCGCCGTTTCCCAAACCAGCCGGCGCAAAACGCGCCAGATGAATCCGAGATACTTCATCTCGGGCACAGTTTACGTTGGCCCACGTAAATATCCATTAAAGTCCGAATGCTCGGTAGTTTGCAGCCGCATTGCCTCATCCTTGGAGTCTTGTTCGAGGGCTTGTTGAAAAACTCCGGCATTTCCCCTAATTCCTGCTCCTATTCCTATTCTTACTCCGGCTCTCGCTTGTCACAGCGGCTTCCGGAGCATGGAGATGAAGAAGAATACCATTAAGAGTAAAAAACGCGGGTCTTCTAACAAACTGTGAAAAAAAGAATCCTGATCCTTACCGCCAGCTTTGGAGAGGGTCACAATAGCGCCGCGCGCGGCGTTCGCGACGGTCTGGCCCGCCTCGCGCCGGAGGGGGTCGAAATGGAATTGCACGATTTGTTCGCCGAAGCCTATGGCGTCGTCAACGAGTTGGTGCGAAAAAGCTACCTCGGACTGGTCAATTTCGCGCCGCGCACCTGGGGAGTTGTTTACCGATGGCTCGATCGCAAGACAGATTTCGATACGGAATTCGCGCGATTCCACCGACTGAAAGATCATTTCAGCGCGTTGCTCGACAGATTTCAACCTGGCGTGGTGATTTGCACTTTCCCGGCGTATCCGAGTGTGCTCCGAGAAATTGGAAAAGAAAACCCCGACCGTGTTCAGACATGCAAGAGTGTGGTTGTCGTCACGGATTCGATCACCATCAATGCGGCATGGTATCGCTGCGCCGCCGATTATTTCCTCGTTGCAAACGAACAGAGCGCCTCCGTCTTGCGAGGAGTGGGCGTCGCGCCGCAAAAAATCAAGGTATTTGGGTTTCCTGTAAGCCCAAAATTTTCTGACTTCGCGGGATCGAATCGAGTGTCGCCTTCCAATAACTCCGACCGTCGTGTTTTGTACATGATCCACGCCGCTACCCAAGGCGCGCCGGAACTTGTGCGGCGACTCGCGGACCTCGGCGTCGATCTGACTGTGACGATTGGCCGCGCTGATAAACTCCGGCCGGCGATCGAAGCGGCGGCAGATGGTCGCCCAGCAAAGATTGTTGGCTGGACGGATGAACTTCCCCGCATGCTGCACGAAAGCCATTTGCTCATCGGGAAGGCCGGAGGCGCGACGGTGCAGGAAACGATCGCCGCTGGTTGCCCGATGATCATCAATCACGTCGTCGCCGGTCAGGAGGAAGGTAACGCGCGTCTGATTGTCGAAACCAATTCCGGCGTGATCGCGCTTTCACCGGCGGAGGTCGTCGCACGACTGCAACGCGTGTTCGCCGACAACGCAAAAGAATGGCGCGAATGGGCAGCGAACATCGCAAAGCTGAGCCGGCCCCGCGCAGCGCTCGATATCGCAGAGTTTCTGTTGTCGCTGGATTCACCTAATTAACACCGCGGGTTTAGCGCCGGTGAAGCAAGAGCGTAATGAGCGAGGAACGGTTTCAACGATTTACTCCCTGCACTAAGCCGTTGAAACGGCTTGCATCTTAGTCGCAGTCTGACGCACCGGGCTAAAACCGCAGTGTTAATTAGACCAGATGTTCTCACCGCCTGAGAACGTGCCCAAAACTTGCAGCTCCGTTGAAAATATAACCAAGTCGGCATCGGCTCCGACTGCTAATCGGCCTTTTCCTTCCAAACCGATCGCGCGTGCGGGATTTTGTGTCGCCATTGCGACGGCTTCATGCAGCGGAACATTAATCTCGCTTACCATCATTCGTACGAGATGGATCATGCGCGAGGCGCTGCCCGCAAGGGCCGAGCGGTCGGCAAGCAAACAGACGCGGCCTTGCACGATGCAATCATTGCCAAACAGCGAAAACCGCGATCCATCCGGCAATCCGGCGCCGGCAGTTGCATCTGTCACGAGACAAATTCCACCGGGACCTTTCGCACAATACAACATCTTCATCAACGTCGGCGAAACGTGATGACCGTCAGCGATCAGTTCGCAACTGATCCGCGGTTCGCTCAGGGCAAATTCAAGCAAACCACCGACACGATACACTCCGCGACGGCGCGCTGAGGACATGCAATTGAACGTGTGCGTTACACTGCGCATGCCTCGATCAAATCCGGCGCGTGCCTCTTCGTCCCAGGCATCGCTGTGCCCTCCGCTTACGCTGATTCCGCGCGTCTGGAAATTTTCGATCGCCTCGAGCGCTCCCGGTAACTCGGGGGCGATTGTGACGCGCTTGATCACATCTGCGTGGTCGAGCAACTGCTGCACAGGAGCTGGTGAGGGGACCTGAATGAATTCCTCGCGTTGAGCGCCGCGTCTCGCTTTTGAGATGAACGGACCTTCCGCGTGAACGCCCGCAATGGTGCTGGTAGGGTACGACCCCCGGCCGCCGCGGTGAGTCGAATCACGCACAGCATTCAAAGCAGCGACAATCTTCTCGATCGGCGCCGTCGCGGTTGTGAGCAATAGCGAGGTAGTGCCGCCGCTCGCATGAAAATCGCAAATCGCGCGAAACGCTTCTGCCGATGCTTCCATCGTGTCGCGGCCGAGCGCGCCGTGCACATGAAGATCAATAAAACCGGGCGCAAGATAATTTCCTTGGAGATTGATGACCCCTTCCCAGCCACTCTGTGTCTGCTCGCGTATCGCGGTGATTTTTCCTTCTTCGGCAACAAGCTCAAGCCCATCGCGAATTGCATCCGGAAAAATCAAACGCGCGTTTGTAAAAATCATTTTCGCCTAACGCTCAGTCTTGAATGCTCAACCTTCAATGCCAAACGAAGGCAATTGCGTTTGGACGCGGTAAAGTCCATCCTCTTTGGGGCAATGGATTCAGAATACGATGTCGTAATCATCGGTGGCGCATTTTCCGGCGCGGCGACGGCGCTCATGCTCAAACGCAAAAGACCCAAAGCACGTGTCCTGATCATCGAAAAAACAGCCGAGTTCGATCGCAAAGTCGGCGAATCGACCACGGAAGTAAGCAGTTGTTACATGACTCGCATTTTGGGTCTCACCCATTATCTCGGTCATCACCAGCTCGCAAAACAGGGATTGCGCCTGTGGTTTTCGAATCGGCCCGATCAACGCTTTGATGATTGCGTCGAGGTTGGCACACGTTATCAGAGCAGATTGCCCGGGTTTCAAGTGGACCGGGCAAAGCTTGATTCACACATGCTTGATCTCGCAGAGCGGGCGGGTTGCGAATTATGGCGTCCGGCGAAAGTAGCGAACCTGGAGCTGAACAACGGGAATGGCCAAAGAGTTAGCGCCTCCGTCGTTGAGGGCGAGTGCACCGTTCGCGCGCGTTGGATCGTCGATGCTACCGGGCGCGCTGCCATGCTCGGGCGAAAACTCGGATATTTTCGTCCTAATATCGAACACCCCATCAACGCTGTTTGGGCGCGATTCAGCGGTGTTAAGGAATGGGACAGCTATGAATGGCGACAACGTTTTCCCGACTACGCGAATCGCTGTCGCACCGCGCGCGAATGGGCGACGAACCATCTCTTCGGGCGCGGCTGGTGGGTCTGGATCATTCCATTGCAAGGAGGCGATGTCAGCGCCGGTATCGTTTACGACAGCCGTATTTTCAAGCTCCCGGAAGGACCGAGTCTCGGCCAACGATTGCACACCCACATCCTCGGCAACCCGGTTGGCCGCGAAATTTTTGGCGCAGCCCGCGTGATCGAAGGCGACGTACACGCCTTATCCATGTTACCGTATCACTGCGAAAAAGTTTGCGGCGACGGCTGGGCCGCGGTGGGCGACGCCGCCGGTTTTATCGATCCGCTTTATAGTCCTGGCCTCGACTTTTGTTCCTACACCACCTACTACGTGGCCGATTTACTGGGGCGTAGTCTGGCCGGTGAAGACGTCACCGAGCAGCTTCGTCATTACAACGAGCAATATCCAATCACCTATCGTTACTGGTTCGAAAGTCTGTACAAAGACAAATACTACTACATGGGGGATGCGGAGCTGATGTCGGCTGCGCTCCTCCTCGATGTGAGCGGTTATTACCTCGGTTTGGTCTGCGGTGTTTATCGCGATCCGGAACGCGGATTTCTCAACCTGCCCTTTACAGGCATCGGTGGCAGATTCGCTCGGAACACGATGACCTTCTATAGCCGGCGCCTTGTCACGTTGGCGAATCGCAGATGGGCAACCGGTTACTATGGAAAAAGAAACGCAGGCTGGCGCGAGCTTTACGATGGATTCGTTCCGGACATCCGAATTCGCAAACAGATTTGGCGCGGGCTGCTGCGCTGGTGGAAATGTGAGTTGATTAATCTGGGATTGATATTGCGCGGGCGCACAGCAGCGCCGGCAAAGCAGGCTTCGGCAACCGTTCCAACAGAAGCGTGGTAGGGCAACTCCTATTCCTACTTGTATTCCTAATCCTAATCCTAATCTTCTCTCCTCCCAATGCACACGTGTCTCGACCACGAAAAACTCGAAGTGTACCAAGCCTCCCTCGAGTTCATCACATGGACGATCCTGATTTTGGACCGATTGCCCGGGAATGCTTCGGTCCGCAACCAACTCGATCGCGCCTCAACCTCGGTTCCTTTAAACATCGCGGAAGGAAACGGAAAGTTCACTTCACCCGACCGCTGCCGATTTTTTGATAACGCTCGCGGCTCCGCATTAGAATCAGCTGCGTGTCTTGACGTGATCGTAGCCAAAACATTTGTCGACGCGGAGGAAATCAGACATGGCAAAACGATGCTGGTGAAGATCGTCTCAATGCTGGTCGGGCTAATCCGCGCAAACTCCGACACGCGCGTTTTCGAAGAGCCAACAGCTATAGAGTAGGCGATGAGCAGGAGTAGGAATACGAATAAGAGTAGGAAGAAGGCGATTACGGACTAAGCAGCGTTCCGTACCACCGCAAGAAAAACGTGCCAAAAAACATCCAGGTAACTGCGCCAAACGCCAGATAAGGTCCAAAGGGTAGTTTGGCTGACCAAACAGGTTTTCCCACGACGAGCGTGATCAACCCAACAATGGATCCCAGCAGCGATCCGGCGAAAAGACTAAACAACACCGCGCGCCACCCTAGAAACGCGCCAATCGCAGCCAGGAATTTTAAGTCGCCGCGCCCCATCGCTTCTCGCGGAATCACCAGCTCGCGAGCTACGCCGGAAATGTGCGTCACATCATCGAGCATCGTCACGTGACCTTCGGCTGTGACGCGATCATAGCGAAAATCCAGCGTTACATTCCCATACGTGTGGTGGTCGATCCTGACCTCTTCGCATATGAGCAACAGTCGATCTTTCTCTCGCGCAAAATAATCGCTCCACAAACTTTCTTCAGTGCCTACAACGAAATCGGCG
>Ga0137369_10007574_pt1 | contig 10896 bp, 7 predicted proteins | sample SagtaG_12_FD_104918 | JGI IMG/M metagenome (GOLD analysis project Ga0137369, IMG submission 104918) | Vadose zone soil microbial communities from Sagehorn Ranch, Mendocino, California, USA - Sage1_L_113_16 metaG | ecosystem: Environmental > Terrestrial > Soil > Vadose zone | place: USA... | reverse complement strand
CGGGTTACGGCCGACGACAACCAGATTCTGGCCCACGCCCGCTCCCATGGTCAGACAGTAATCTCTGCCGATACGGATTTCACGGTCATGCGAGCCCTTCGCGGCGTGCCGAGCCCTTCTCTCGTGCTGCTCCGGTCGGCCGACCGCCTGACCCCCGAAGAGCAGGCAGCACTGATCCTGGCCAACTTGGCCGCGGTTAAATCCGATATCGAGATGGGGGCTGCGGTCTCGCTCGCCCAGGGTCATCTTCGGGTGCGGCCGCTGCCCACCGGCCGGGAGTACGAGGATCACTGATCCAGCCGGGAGACCATGAGGAAGCGCCATGAATTTCAACCTGCCCGAGACGGCTGTCGCCGTACGCGAGGGAATCGCCCAGATCGGGGCGCGTTACGACCGCACCTACTGGGACAGGTGCGAGGAGGATAAGCGGTGGCCCGAGGAAGTGTGGGCGGAGCTGGCCCAGGGCGGCTGGCTCGGGCTTTGTGTTCCACAGGAGTACGGCGGCGCTGGCCAGGGCCTGCTCGAGCTCGCGGTAGCGGCGCAGACGCTCGCCGCATCGGGCGCGGGCTCGGGTGCCTCCTTTATTTACCTGCTCACACCGGGATTCGGCGCGCTCACCATCTCCCGGCACGGGACCGCCGAGCAGAAACGCGAACTGCTCCCCCGGCTCGCCGCGGGACGGCTGGAGACCTGTTTCGCTATCACCGAGCCCGACGCTGGCAGCGATTCCCTGCGGATCACCACGCACGCGCGCAGGGACGGCGCCGACTTCCTCGTCCGCGGTCAGAAGATCTGGATCTCCGGTGTCCAGCGTGCCGACTACATGCTGCTGGTGACCAGAACAATCCCTGCCGACGAGGCCAAGCCTCGCACGAGCGGGTTTACCGTGCTGCTGGTCGACGTCAAAGAGGCGACTGCCGCGGGTACCCTCACCTACCAGCCGATTCCTAAGCTCGGCTCCAACCTGATTCCCTCCAACACCGTCTTCCTTGACGACGTCCGGGTTCCGGCTGACCGGGTGCTCGGCGACGTCGATCAAGGCTTCATGGTGCTGTGGGACATCCTCAACCCGGAGCGGATCCTCGTCGCCGCGAGCGCGGTAGGCGGCGCCGACGCCGCCCTCAAGGTGACGTGCGACTACGCGCGGCACCGCGAGGTCTTCGGCCGACCGATCGGCGCGAACCAGGCAATCGCCTTTCCGCTGGCGCAGATCAAGGCCAAAACCGAGCTGGCGAGGCTGATGACTTACAAGGCGGCCTGGCTGTTCGACCACCTCCAGCCGTGCGGAACCGAGGCCAACATCGCCAAGCTGACCGCGACGCAGGCATCGTGGGAGGCAGCCGACCGGGCGTTCCAGACATTCGGCGGGATGGCGTACTCGCTTGAATATCCAGTCGCACGGATGTTCCGCGATGCGAGAATCGGCAAGGTCGCCCCGGTTGCCGAGGAACTGATCCTGGCCCATATCGCCACACACGAACTGGGGCTGCCCCGCAGTTACTGAACAGGTATAAACGCCCCGGATTCCTAACGGCTCCCGCGGTGTGCGCCGCCTGCGGTGTGCGCCGCCCGCGGCGCCTGAGGAAAGTTGCCCGCAGCGGGCGGGGAGCCTCGGTCTCTAAGGACGCCAAATACCTGGCTCATGGTGAAAAGAACAAATCGCGGTCAGTCCCGCCCGTGTTTGGGTTCGCGTTTGCCACGGAGCGCGCGAACACCCTCACGGATGTCCGGACCGGCGAACTGGAAGAACTCTAGCGCCAGGGATGCATCGAACGCCGGGCCGGCCTGCCGCAGCCAGTTGTTCAGTGCGTACTTCGTCCATCTGAGCGCGCCAGCTGCCCCGCCCGCGAGGCGCGCCGCGATCCGCAACGCCTCCTCGTGCACTCGGTCATCATCCACGCAGACGCTGACCAGGCCGATCCGTTCGGCCTCCGCGCCGGAGACCGGCTCACCGAGCAGCAGGTAGTACTTGGCCTTGGCGAGGCCGCACAGCAGCGGCCAAACCAGCGCCGAGTGGTCGCCGGCGACGACGCCGAGCCGGGTGTGCCCGTCGATGATGCGTGCCGTCCGCCCGGCAACAGAGACGTCCGCGAGCAGCCCCACCGCGAGCCCGGCGCCCACCGCCGGACCCTGCATGGCGCTGACCACCGGTTTCGAGCAGTTGACCAGGTTGTAGACGATGTCGCGGGCCTCGCCGAGAAGGCGCGCCCTGACCTGGTAGTCCTCGATCATCTCCTCGATCATCGACAAGTCCCCGCCCGCGGAGAACGCCTCGCCCTCGCCACGCACAACTATTGCCCGGGCGCGGTCGTCACGGTCGGCGTCCCGCCAGATCTCGGCCAGTTCACGGTGGGCCGTCGCATCGACCGCGTTGAGCTTGCCCGGAGCGCTCATTGTCACCCGGAGCACGCCGTCCGAGGCCCAGTCGATCCCCAGCCGCTGGTACTGCTCGTATCCGTCGGTCATGCGCCTATTCAACCGCGACCGAGATGGCCAGGCGCAAGTCCCGTGACGACCGGCCAATCCGCAGGGTGCGGCTTTCCTTCGGCCACGCCCACCGGCGCGCGGCCTCGTCGTAGCGGGCAAAAGCCCGCGCCGGGACGCGCAGGTCAACCTCTGCGCTCGCCCCCGCTGCCGCGTACACCGGCGCGAACGCGGCCAGTGCCCGCGGTGGCCGACCAGGATCGTCATCGGGGCCGTCCAGATAGACCTGCACAATCTCGCGGCCGGCCCGGTCCCCGCTGTTGCGAACCGTCACGCAGAGCTCAAGGTCGCGCCCAGCGGCCAGTGTGTCGGCGGGTGTATACGCGGCCTCGTAGTCCCAGTCGGTGTAGCCGAGCCCGTGCCCGAAGCAGAACAGCGGCTCCCGTCCCGTACTGTCGTACCCGCGATACCCGACGAGCAGGCCCTCCGAGTAGGGCAGTTCGCCGCCTCTTGGCAGCGCCTGAAGCACCGGAGCGTCGGTCTCCGCACGCGGCATGGTCAGCGGCAGCCTGCCACCCGGTTCGGCGGCGCCAAGCAGGACATCGGCCAGCGCCTCGCCCCCAGCCTGGCCCGGCAACCATACCTGCACCGCCGCGGCGACCTCGGTGATCCAGTTCATCAGCACGGGCATGCCGGAATTGACCACCACGACGGTCCTCGGGTTCGCCGCGGCCACCCGGCTCACCAGCTCATCCTGACGACCTGGCAGCGCCAGCGCCGACCGGTCATAGCCCTCGCTTTCAGTCCCGTCGGCAGATCCGATCACGACGACCGCCACGTCGGCGGCAGCGGCGGCCTCCACCGCCTCCGTGAGCATGCCGTCCTCCTCCGGAGCAGGCGCGATGCCGAGGCGCATCGTGACGAACGGGACATCCGCGCGAACCCCGCGGCGGCACTCGGCACGCACCTCGATCTCCTCGCCCGCCCGCAAGTTCAGCGGCACCCGAAGCTCCGGCGGGCGTGACATCGCCTCCACCAGCTCGCCCGGCGGCAGCGTGCTCGCCTCAGCTAGTCGCACGCCAGCGACGTCGATCCGCAACGTTCCCACGCTCGCGGCGCCGATCATGTGCGGTCCGTCGGCCGTGGCGCGATAGAGCGCCCGCATGACCATGGCGGAACCGGATTTTTGCACGGCCTTCGGCAAGCCATCCCACCATGTCACGACATTGCCGGGATGCCGCTCGTCATACATCGTGCTGCCATCGGCGGCCCGCACATGAAAGCGCACGCCGACGTCACCGGTTACCGGGTCGCGCAAGGTTCCCTCCGGCGGCACCGGCACCACTGTCCAGGGACGGCATCCCTCTAGCACGTGTACCCTGCCGCTGCCGAGGGCGGCCTGAATGGCGCGGGCGGGCGTTGGCCCGGCGACGGCCAGCACACGGACGCTGCCGCCACCCTGGGTTTGCGGGCGCACGGCGTTCGGGCCGATGACGGCGACGCTGCCCAACCTGGCGGGGTCGAGCGGCAGCAGCGACTGGGCGTTGCGTAGCAGCACAAATGACCGGGCGGTCGCGCGCCGCAGCAGATCCGGGCCGACGAGCCGCGCGAAAGATTCACGCGCCGCCGATGGCGCAGCACGCGGGAGCCGTTCGGGAGCCCGCCCGTCGTCATCATCAAACGGCGTGTTCGCCTCCTGCGGCGGCGTCAGCGCGCCCACCCTCCCCGCCAGCCGCAGGAGTCTGGCGAGCTTGTCGTCGATCTCGGCTTCGGTAACCTCGCCCGCCTCGACCGCGGCGACGAGGCGCTCGCCCCACGGCCCGCCCGGCCCTGGCATCACGAGGTCGAGCCCGGCGAGCGCGCTCGCGGACGTCGCCCGCGTGGCGTTCCAGTCGGAAACGACCACGCCGTGAAAGTTCCACTCGATCTTGAGGACATCGCGGATCAGCGCGGGGTTCGCGGTCATGGTGGCGCCGTTGACCGAGTTGTAGGCGGCCATGACCATCGCGACGTCTGCCTCGGCTACGCATGCCTCGAACGGCGGTAGGTAAATTTCCCGCAGCACATGCTCGGCGATGCGGGCATCGTAGGTGCGGCGCGCCGTTTCTGAGTCATTGCCGACGTAGTGCTTGGCTGCGGCCCCCACGCCCGCCTCCTGCACGCCACGCACGTAGCCGACCGCCATCCGGGTCGTGAGCACCGGATCCTCGGAAAAGCACTCGAAGCCGCGCCCGGCCAGCGGCGTCCTGATGATGTTGATCGTCGGCCCGAGCAGGACGTCAACACCCTTCGCCCGCGCCTCATGGCCAAGTGCGCCGGCCAGTTCGCGTACCAGTTCTTCGTCCCAGGTCGCCGCGAGCGCGACCGGGCATGGCAAAGACGAGGACGGATCGCGCGCACTGAACCGCACGCCGCGCACCCCGACCGGACCGTCTGACAGCACCATCGGCCGCAGCCCAATTGACTCGCAACTGCGCAGCGACCAAGCGTCGGCGCCGGTCAGCAGGCGGACCTTCTCGGCCAGCGACAGCGTCACGAACAGGCGGCGCTCGGTGGCGAACTCTATACTCGGCCGCTGCGCCACCATGGTCTCCCTCCTCTTCTTGCCTGTTCTGGTTCGCGACGGTGCCCAGCTGCTGCGTGGTCTGCGTGAGCCGGGGTCCTTTGCCCGTTCAGGATAGGGAATTGCGTCCCTCTCGCATGGGATTCGCCGAACGCCAGGCTCCCTACATGAGCGAGGTTGCGCGGGCGAGGGTGTCCGGCCAACACAGGCTGTTAAGACGTCCGCAACATCCTGTTACGACGTCTTGACACCGGGTCCCGGTGAGGCAAGGCTCCCCCATGTCGATGCGGACAATGTGGGTGGCGCCCGCCAGGCCGGGCGGCATCTGCTCGCGGTCGGACGGAAACATATCGCGACCATTGCCGGCCCCACCGACATGTGCGTCGGCGCGGATCGGCTGGCTGGGTACCTTGATGCGATCCAGGATGCCGGGCACGAGTGCACACTGGTCGCGTACGGGGATTTCAGCCAGCAATCGGGCGAGCGAGCCATGGAAGAGCTGCTCGCGCGGGCCCCCGGGCTTGACGGTGTCTTCGCCGCCAGCGACCTGATGGCCGCCGGGGCGCTGCTGGCGCTGCGCCGCGCGGGCCGCCGGGTCCCCGACGACGTCGCGGTCGTCGGGCATGACGATCTCGAGGTGGCGCGGCTCACCGAACCGACGCTGACCACCATCCACCAGCCGGTTGACGAGATGGCCCGGACCATGACGAGGATGCTGCTCGCCCAGGTGCACGACGGCCAGGAGGCCGAGCCCGCCGTGCTGCCGACTCATCTGGTCAAACGTTCGTCCGCCTGACGGGCTCGCAATGCGACGCGCCGCACACTGCTACGCGGTGCGCGCCGGCGCCGGTGGCGTGACGGAGACCTTCGCCGCGGCCTCAACAAAGGCGGTGAAGAGACGATGGTCATCGCCATCTTCCGGACGCCACTGCACGCCGATGCCGAACGGGTGCCGCTGAAGCTCCACCGCCTCGACAATCTGATCGTCCGCCCAGGCCACCGCGATGAGCCCGGCCCCAAGTCGGCGCACGGCCTGCTGATGGCTCGCCTGCACGGTCGCGGTGGTGCCGATGATACCGCCCAGCATGGCGTCGCCGCTGATCCGGATGCCGTGACTGCCGACCCTTCCTGGACCTGGCGCGTGCCGGTTGTGGCCCACCTCCGTCGGCAGGTGCTGGATCAGCGAGCCGCCGAGAGCCACGTTAAGCACGTGCATACCCCTGGAGATCGCCAGGAACGGGAGTCCGGCGTCCGCCGCGACACGGATGATCGATGTCTCGAACGTGTCCCGGCGCGGATCGGGGTCGGCCGTTCGCTCATGTGGCTGCTCACCGTACAGCTGTGGATCGACGTCACCGCCCGCGGACAGAATCAGCCCGCGCAGCGCCCGGATCAGGTCCATGATCCCGTTGCCGGGAATGGGGGGCAACACCAGCGGAATCCCGCCCGCGCGGAAGACCGCCCTCGCGTAGCTCGCCGGGGAGACTACCGCCTCGCGGACCCAGTCTCCCCAGCGCGCGGGTTCGAGATGGCCTGTTATGCCGATGAGCGGGCGGGGCTCCATGCTCGTGCATCCTCCTGCGACCCTGGCCCGGGACGCATGCGGCGGCCCGGAAATCTCTGCGACGCCGTGGACAACCGACGCCCGGATCGCGTGCACGGCACATCTCACCACTCGTGCGATCTGGCCATTTCTCGGCGAGTGCCGGAATTGGCGGCACCCTATGGCCAGCCGAGCATGCTTTACGCGCGGCACGATCAGGGCTCGGACCGTCGTGTCGCCGACCAGGCAACGTTGTTCGGGCGACGTCCCAGAGATCGCGGCAACTAACCCTCTGCTCCATCATGGTGCATCGCCGCTGGCACCGGTGCGCGACATGGAAGAATCCTCCGAGCGAAATGATGGCAGGTCGCTCGGCCAACCACGTACGATCACAGCCGCCTCATGAGCGGGATCCCAAGGTGGCGGCGAAGCAGCCCGGCGAGGCCCCCGGCGAAGCAGCCCGGCGAGGCCGCCCGGCGAAGCAGCCCGGTGAAGCAGCCATCGGGCGGCCGCGGTGCGGTGGCGCTCCGGCCGCTCCCGGGTCCGGTGGCAAGCCCACGGGTGGCGTGCCAAGCCACAGCGGGCGGTCGGTGCCCGCCGACCGAGGATGCCGCGGTCGACCCATCAACGCTCGAACGGGCGGGCGCGGCTCGGCAAGAGCCCGGACGCCTGCCCAGAAACAGCGCCTGCGGCTACCAGCCAGTCGATGCCTGACCAGCAGAACCGCGACCACACGGCCACTATGTGATGACGGTGCGCAGTCATTACGTGTACGCACGGCAATCGCGCGGTATTGGTTACTCACCGGTAATCCCACTGTGCCGCTAATAGGGCCGCTAATACGGCGGGAAACTCAGCCATGATCCGCCAGCGCGGAGACTTCTCAGCGGTATCTGCTGAGAAGTCTCCGAAGTTAGGGATCAGGGAGTCAGGCGGCGGCCGTGACGAGGATGTTGACCGGCAGCGCAGTCCGAAAGGCATTCGAATGACCTGGCCCCGGGTGAGGTGCGCCGAACGTTACTAATTATTGTCGTAATGCACTTGCATTCGCACGAGCCTTTGCACACGTTGCTGGCTACCCTGCGTACCTTTGGTCCTGCTTGTCAGGAAACAGTTGTGATGCACTGGCATCAGTGCCACACTCAAGTTGTGACGATCGTGACAATCAGTGGCCACCACGATGACTGGTCAACACAGGCAACCATGGCGCGACCGCGCTCCGCTGTGCCCGCAGACAATGACGCGGCGAGGAATAGAGGCGATTATTCTCCCGGCTCTGACGAGCCGGACTGGCCCGACGGGACGATCGATCATCCAGCGTTTAATCCACAGCTCCTGAGGGAATCGTTCACCATTATCGAGCCGGTGGCAGCCAAGGCAATGGCGTATTTCTTTGGGCGCATGTTCGCGGATTACCCACAGCTACGCGGAATGTTCTTGGTCTCCTCCGGCGGCCACGGCGAACGGTTTCTCCAGACAATGCGCCACATGCTGAGCCTCGAGAACCCCCAGGCGGTGCGCACCTATCTCGCCCAACTGGGCCGCGATCACCGTAAGTTCGGTGTCAAGGCCGAGCATTACGAGATCGTGCGTGATGCCTTCCTTGCCACGCTCGAGCGGTTCGCGGGGGGCGCCTGGACAGATCGACTGCGGTCCGCGTGGACGGCCGCCTTCGATCTCGCTGCCAAGATCATGATCAAGGCCGCCGACGAAGACGCCGCTCATGCGCCAGCCTGGTGGCTCGGCGAGGTTCTCACGCACGAACCGCGCGGGCCCGATATCGCGGTCCTTACGGTGCGCCCGAACCTGCCACTCCCCCATCAGGCCGGCCAGTACGTGGCCGTTCAATGCGCTCGCTGGCCGCGGGTATGGCGGACGTATTCGATCGCGAACGCGCCAGGCGCCGATCTGCTGAGGTTTCATGTGCGGGCGATTCCGTGCGGCTGGGTCAGCGGGGCGCTCGTCCACCAGACACAGCCGGGTGACGTCCTGGTGATTGGGCCGGCTACGGGCACGATGATCGCGGATACGAGCTCCACCCGGGACGTGGTCTGCGTTGCCGGCGGTACTGGCCTTGCCCCGATCAAGGCAATCGTTCAGCAGCTCATTGCCCATAAGCGCGGGCAAGATTACGAACGCGGCCCGAAGCGCCGCATTCATCTCTTCTTCGGCGCCCGCCGGGAAAGCGATCTCTACGATCTGCCGGAGCTGCAGCAGATGGAATCAGACTGCGAGGCGCTCCAAGTGATCCCCGTGATTTCTGATGAGCCCGAGTTCGGTGGCTTGCGCGGCATGCTGCCGACCGTTGTGGCGCGATTTTTTTCTCGGGGCGGCCACGACGTCGCTGACCATGATGTATATGTCGCCGGGCCCGCCGAGATGATCCGTGAGACAGCCCAAATACTAACGAGCATCGGAATTCCTGCGGCACGTCTCCACAACGACCCGGTCGTACCCGAACCTGTGACCCACGCCGTCACACCTTGCGCCATCTCGGGATCCATGCGCCATCCTCGATAACGTAGTCCCCGAACAGCGCTGGCGCTTCGGCTCTCATCAACCCGCCGATCTTGGCGAACACAAGCCGTATCTCTTCCTCGGCGCCGGGATCGGTCCTTGCTTCGATCGTGTGCCGCAGCGTACGGATATTCGCCGTCCACACCAGGCCGGTGGCCACCCCCTCGGGCGCGAAGCGCCGCATGAACGAGGTCTTGTGCTTCTTCTCATGAAACGCCGTGCCCGGCTGGTCCAGCCCGAAATGGTCAGCCATCCAGCGCTGAAACTCCTCGAGCTGCTCCAGAACGGCTGTCGCGCGCTTCATCAGCTCGGCGTCGTGGCGCGCCCACTCCGGGAACCAGAACGGTATATCGGCCAGCCGAATATAGCGGAGCGACTCCTGCGAGATCGCCGTCCCTGGGCGGTGCCTGACCAGCTCATGGGTCGTCACGCGGCTGATGTTATGCAGCACGAAGGTGAAACTGACATGCTCGAGCACCGAGCCATGCGCGCTGGCCAGGATGTTCTCCAGGTACTTCACCTGATCAGTGCGTACCTTGCTGACGTTCGGGTTCAGGCCCTGTTCGCACGACCGGTAGCACAGCCGACCGGCGAACTCGGCGAGGTTCTGCGGATCGTGCGAAGCACTGTCCAGGTCACCGCGGTCGAGACGCTCCAGCCAGCTCTCGCCGCCGACGTCGCGAAGGTAAGTGGCGACCGCCCCGTAATCGAGCTGCGGCCGTGCGACGAGGATGACATCAGGCTCGACGTTCTTCATGGCGGTGACCCCCCAATCGGTGCTCCGATGGCGTTCCTGGGAGCCTAGCTGTTCCCGCGGTTTCCGGTGAGCAGCGACCCGTAGAGTCCCTCCACGGGTCACGGGCGACCAGCAGAGTCCCTCCACAGGTCACGCGGGCGGCGCACGGTCCCTCCACGGATCACGGGCCACCCGCAGAGTCCCTCCACGGGTCGTGCGGACGGCGCGCGCTCACCGCTCAGCGTGGGCGCGGCACAGCTTCAAGACGTTGGCGATGACCTGGTGACCGGCCCGGTCCCCCACGGTCAGGATCGATTCGGGATGGAACTGAACCGCCCACCTGCCAGCAGCGTGGTCCTCGATGGCCATCACCGCGCCGTCGTCGCTCAGCGCCGTCACCGCAAAGCCGCCGCGGACGTCCGGCACGGTCGCGCGAACGGAGTGGTAGCGCGCCGCGGTGAACTCCGCCGACAGCCCGTCGAGCAGACGGCTCCCCGGCTCGCACCGCCGCACCAGGCCCGGCTTGCCGTGCACGGGTTCGGGCAGCAGCCCGAGCGTGCCACCGGAGTGCTCCACCATGGCCTGCAAGCCAAGGCACACCCCGAACGCCGCAAGCCCGCGGGCGTCAAGTTCCTTGAGCAACGCGTCACAACCGAAATCGGACGGCCAGCCAGGACCGGGTGACAGCACGACGAGATCAGGGCCGATCTCGTCGAGCAGCGCGGGGTCGAACCCGGCGCGCAGGGTCGTCACCGCTGCGCCCTGCTGCCTGAAGTAATCCGCGAGCGTGTTGACAAAGGAATCCTGGTGGTCGACGAGCAGGACCGCCATACCGTCACCGGGCGGCCCGTCGCCGGGTGGCCCGCTTGGCGAGCCGGTTTGCGGGCCCGGCGCAGACAGCGGCAGCCGTTCGGCATCATCTGACGGAGAAGCCGGTGCGGCGGCGAGCGTCTCGAGCAGGGCGCGCGCCTTTAGCTCCGTCTCCCTCTCCTCCGCGTCCGGGTCGGAGTCATACAGCAGCGTGGCCCCGGCACGCACCGCGGCCACACCGTCGCAGATGTGGGCCGTACGCAAGGTGAGACCTGTGTTGAGCGAACCGTCGAAACCGATCTT
>Ga0137369_10007573_pt1 | contig 10897 bp, 11 predicted proteins | sample SagtaG_12_FD_104918 | JGI IMG/M metagenome (GOLD analysis project Ga0137369, IMG submission 104918) | Vadose zone soil microbial communities from Sagehorn Ranch, Mendocino, California, USA - Sage1_L_113_16 metaG | ecosystem: Environmental > Terrestrial > Soil > Vadose zone | place: USA... | reverse complement strand
TCCTGGCGCAGCTCCTCGACTACCACCGCCGCGAGGGCAGGCCGCAGTGGTGGGCCTACTTCCACAACCTGACGCTCGATCCGGAGGAGCTGGAGGACTCGAGCGAGACGATCGGGGGGCTCGAGCCTGTCAGCGAGCCCGTGCAGGTGAAGCAGTCCTACGAGTACACGCTCTCCTTCCCGGCGCAGGAGCACAAGATCGGCGGGCCCGCCGTCGACCCGGCGACCGAGAAGGGCTACACCGTCCGCGTCGACGACGAGCGAGGCACGGTCACGTTCCAGCGAGCGATCGCGCTCGCCGCCGAGCCGCTCCCGAAGGCGCTCATTCCGCCGAAGCCCCTGCCGACCTGGACGCAGCGCGACGCCGTCCTCCGCTTCGCCAAGGCGACGTTTTCGTATCCCGCGCTCGTCGAGATCCTCGAGCGGCGGCCGCCGCGCGCCCGCCTGGACGGGACGCTCGAGGACGCCGCACTCTCACTCGACGGGAGCTACCTGCCGGTGCAGGGTCCTCCGGGGTCGGGGAAGACGTGGAACGGCGCGCGCATGGCGATCGCGCTCATGAAGGCGGGGCGGCGCGTGGGCGTGACCGCCCTCAGCCACAAGGCGATCCACAAGTTCCTTGACGACGTCGAGCGGGCGGCGCTCGCGGAGGGATACGAGCCCGTCGGCCGGCAGAAGGCGAGCGGGGAGGACTCGCGCTACGAGGGCCACGGCCTCGTCGAGAGCACGGAGTCGAACGAGGACATGCTCGACGAGGAGCTGCAGCTCGTGGCGGGCACGTCCTTCCTCTTCGGGCGCGAGGACATGGACCAGCGCGTGGACACGCTCTTCGTCGACGAGGGCGGGCAGTTCTCGCTGGCAGATGCGCTCGCGGTCGGGACGGCGGCGCGAAACCTCGTCCTGCTTGGCGATCCGAACCAGCTGCCGCAGGTCTCGCAGGGCTCGCATCCGCCGGGCGCGAACGCGTCCGTCCTGGAGCACATCCTCGGCGAAGACGAGACGCTGCGCCCCGGGATGGGGATCTTCCTCGAGCAGACCTGGCGGCTGCGCCCCGAAGTGAACGGCTACATCTCGGAGACGTTCTACGAGGGCCGGTTGGAGCCGGCGCCGGTGACCTCGACGCGCTCGATCGCAGACGGAAATGGGCTGCGCTTCCTCGCGGTCCCACACACCGGACACCGCACGGCTTCGCCCGAGGAGGCGAAGACGGTCGCGGCGGAGATCGAGCGGCTCGTCGGGACACCGTACGAGGACGAGGGCGGGCCGCGCACTCTCCGCGAGGCCGACTTCATCGTCGTCGCGCCCTACAACTCACACGTCCGTTGCCTGCGCGAGGCTCTGCAGCCCGGGGTGCGCGTGGGCACCGTGGACAAGTTCCAAGGGCAGCAAGCGACCGTCGTCTTCTTTTCGATGGCGAGCTCGAGCGGAGAGGATGTCCCTCGCGGGATCGACTTCCTCTTCTCACGGAACCGCCTCAACGTGGCGGTCTCGCGGGCGCGCTGTCTCGCCTACGTCGTCGCGAGCCCGCGGCTCCTCGACACGGAGTGCCGGACCGTGGAGCAGATGAAGCTCGTGAATGCCCTTTGCCGCTTCGCGGAAGCGGCCGAAGCCGCCGCTTGACCCGCGCGCCTCAGGCGCGGTTCGCGTCGTTGTCGAGCCAAGAGCCGACGACTGTCGACCAGAACTCGGGCTGCGCGCGGAAGCCGAGCGACTCGTAGAAGGCGTGCGCGTCGGCGGCCGTTTGCAGGCCGACGTGCTGGCCCGGCACGCGTTCGAGGAGCCGGCGGACCATCGCCGAGCCGATGCCGCGCCTCCGGTAGGGCGAGGCCGTCCAGACGTCGAGGAGGTAGGCGTTGCAGACGCCGTCCGAGAGAAGGCGGGCCATCCCCACGACCCGCACGCCGTCACGGGCGAACGCCACGTGCTCGGACTGTTCGAACGACCGGCGGAGGGCCTCGGGCGTGCGCCCGTTGTCGAAGTCGTCGGCCGCGAGGTCCGCCTTTGCCTGCGCCCAGTCGATGCCTTCGAGCGAGCCGTCGATGCGCATCGTCGCGGGCAACGTTCGGATCGTCCTACTGCTCGGCCGGCGCGCCCTTGACCCGCTCGTAGAGGCTCTTCGCGATCTTCTTGACCTCGTCTTGCGTGACGGCGCCCGGAGCGCCCGAGAGCTCGATTCGATAGGCGAAGACGCCGTCCGGGAACTCGATCTCGTAGCGGTCGAACGGCCTTGTTTCCGTGTCGCCCGTCGCCTGGATGCTCTCCTCAGTCGCGTAGCGACGGGTTCCCTTCGCGTTGTCGAAGCCTGGATCGAACTCCTTCACCTGCGTCGCGCACGTCTCCGGGCACGGGCGCAGGCTGTCGGTGTGCAGGAGGTCGAGCGCCGTCTTCGCAGCGTCGTCCGTCTTGAATTGCATGACGAGCGAGAAGATGTGCGGCGCCGTCCTCGTGTGCGGCCCACCCGCCTCCTTCGGGATGAACCGTGTCGCATTGAGAGCCCGCAGGAAGCCCGAGCTCTTGAACTTGGCGACCTCCTCCGGGGTCGGGTTGATGAAGCGCTCGCCGAGCTTGGAGATGAACTCGCCCGGCCCCGAGACGCTCACCGGCCTCTCCACGGGGTCGGCCTTCGAGTCGGGCGCGTCCTGCGCCGACGCAACCCGCTGGTCGATCGTGAGCGGCGCCTTGCTCCCGCCTCCTCCGCAGGCGGCGAGCGCGACGACAGCAGCGAAAGCAAGGGCGACAGCCTTCAAGCCGGCAGATCTTACGCCCTGAACGGTGCTCAATCGGGCAGAAGCGGCACCGTGATCCCCGGGGAGCGGCCGAGCAGCACGGCGCGCGTGACGGCCTCCGAGCCGAAGCGGCGGCGAATCTCGTCGAGCGCGGTGTCGAGAGCCATTCCGCCGTGTCGGTCGAAGGGGAGCACGAGCTGGACGGCGTCGTCGTTCTCGAGGTTGGCGACCGCTATGCCGACGAGGGTGACGCCCCGCCGCTCGAGCGCCGGCATGGCCGTCGCAAGCAGTGCTCTCGCCGTCGCGAGGATCGTCTCCGTGTGCGCGGTGGCCTGGGGCAAGGTGTGGGAGCGCGTTGCTCGGGAGAAGTCGCCAAAGCGCACGCGGAGCACGACGGTGCGGCCCACCCGCCCGGCGGCCCTCATCCGCCGCGTCACCCGGTCGACCAATCCGATGACGACCGTGTCCAGCTCCTCGGGGGACTTCCCCGACCGGCCCAACGCCCGCTGGGAGCCGATCGAGCGACGCCGCCGCCCCGGATGGATCGGACGCGGATCGCGGTTGTGCGCGAGAGCATGGAGGTGCCGGCCCGCTGCTCTTCCAAGGAGGGCTACGAGCGCCTCCTCGCGCATCCGCGCGACCTGCCCGACGCTCGTGATCCGGAGGGCGCGCAGCTTGCGGGCGGTCACGGGACCGACGCCCCAGAGCGCCTCGATCGGGAGCGGGTGGAGAAAATCGAGCTCGCGGTCGCACGGGACGACCAGGAGACCGTCGGGCTTCGCCACGCCGCTCGCCACCTTGGCGAGGAACTTCGTCCTCGCCACTCCGACGGTGATCGGGAGGCCGACGCCCGCGCGGACGTCGCGACGCAAACGCACCGCGATCTCGGTCGGCGTCCCCGAAATCCGCTCGAGCCCGCGCACGTCCAGGAATGCCTCGTCGATCGAGAGGCCCTCGACCAGCGGCGTTGCGTCCTCGAAGATGCGGAACATCGCCTTGCTGGCCTCGGAGTAGGCCGACATGCGCGGCGGCACGACGATGGCGCGCGGGCAGAGGCGGCGCGCCTGCCGTCCGCTCATGGCCGTCCGGACGCCGTGCGCCTTCGCCTCGTAGCTTGCCGCCAGCACCACGCCGGCGCCGACGATCACCGGCCGGCCGCGCAAGCGGGGGTCGTCGCGCTGCTCCACCGACGCATAGAAGGAATCCACGTCGGCATGGAGGATCGTTCCGACCGCCTGCACGAACATATGTTCGCATTGGCGTCAACGCAGGAGGCTGTAGCCTCGCCTCAGGCGACAGAAAGGGAGACATGACCGAGCTCTTCGTCTGGGTGACGACGCGACGAATCAGGGAGGGCACGCTCGAAAACCTGCGTCAGGCCTGGGAACCCCCGGAGCCGCCCGAGGGGATGACGCGAGCCTTCGAATGGGTCGGCGCCGACGGACGGACGGTTGTCGGCGTCTCTCACTGGGACTCCGAGGAGTCGTGCGACCGCTATCGATCCTCGGCCGCGGAGGCAGAGCGGCGCGAGCGCATGGCGCCGTACGTGGAGTCGGAGGAGTCCGAGACGTATTCGGGCCGGGAGCTCTCGATTCCCGGCCGCTGAGTGGTGTCAGTACCAGATCGCGACCGGATAGCCGTCGATCTCCTCGGGCGGATCCGGAAGACTCTTCGCGGCGCCTGTGAGAATGCGCTGAGCGCTCCAAGCAGCGGCGGCAGCGTCGAGGACGTCGTCGAGGGGCGCGGAGCCCGCGTCGCGGAGCGCGGTCAGCTCGATGCCGACTGCACGAAGGAGCTCCAGCCGTCGTAAGGCGCCCGCGGCCGACTTCTTCCGATGGCCGAGCGGCCGACCGCCGTTCATGGCGCGGAACGAGACTTCGGGATGCACTTCACGGAACCGCGCGTCGCGCCGAGCGAGCTCGGTGACGTGGAGGATCCGGGGGCCGAGCGAATGCGCCTGTTTTGGAAAGCCGAGGCCCGGGCCGAACGGCGCCTCCAGCACGTCCCGCGGGGGCGTCGGGAAGACGACGCCGGCGCTTCCAGTGAGGAATGAACGAGCCGCGCGGTCGGCCTCGCGTGGCCCGAAGCCAATGGGAATATCGATGGCGATGATCTCTGCGCCGCTGAGCTCGTCGAAAGCCGTTTCCACTGGGCGAAGGAGATAGTCGCCGGCGAAGCGGCCGTTCTCGAGCCCGATTGCCACCCACCCGCCCTTCGTGCCGTCAACGCCTGCGAGTCGCATGGGCGGAGCCTACGGTGCGGCTAGCCGTACCCCGGAATACCTGCCTGCTCCACTGCGTTGAGCACTCCTGTTAGCGCACACTAACCCGAACGAACCAAAGTGCTCACGGAAGGACAGATGCCATGACCCAAGAGACTTACGACAACCGCTGGAAGGCCCTCGCCGTCCTCGGCATCGCGTACCTCATGGTCGTCCTCGACGTTGCGATCGTGAACGTCGCCCTGCCCTCGATCCAGACGGATCTCGGCTTCGCGCCCGAGGATCTGCAGTGGGTCGTCTCGGGCTACGCGCTCACGTTCGGCGGTTTTCTGCTCCTCGGCGGCCGCATGGGCGATCTGCTCGGCAGGCGAATGGTCTTCATGATCGGCCTCGCCTCGTTCGCCGCCTTCTCGCTCCTCGCGGGGCTTGCGACCACGCCGGAGATGCTGATTGGCGCGCGGCTCCTGCAGGGCGCGGCCGGCGCGGTCCTCTCGCCGTCGGTCTTCTCGATCACCTCCGTCCTCTTCAAGGAGGGCGCGGAGCGGAACAAGGCGCTCGGGATCCTCGGCGCCATCGCCGGCTCGGGGGCCGCCATCGGCGTCCTCGCGGGCGGCGTGCTCACTCAGTACCTCGGGTGGGAGTGGATCTTCTTCGTCAACGTCCCTATCGGCCTCGCTGCGCTGGCCTTCGTGCCGCGCTACGTGAGCGAGAGCCGCGCGGACGGGCTGACGAGGCACTTCGACACGGCCGGGGCGGTCACCGTCACCGGGAGCCTCATGGCGCTCGTCTACGGGCTGACGCAGTCGACGAACAACGGCTGGACGTCCATCGAGACCATCGGAGCTCTCGCAGGCTCGGCCGTCCTCATGGCCGCGTTCCTCTGGATCGAGAACCGCTCGCGCTCGCCGCTCGTCCCGCTCGGCTTCTTCCGCCGGCGGACGCCGACGGCCGCGAATGTGATCGGGCTCGGACTCGGGACGATCACGTTCGGGACGTTCTTCCTGCTCTCCCTCTACATGCAGCAGGTGCTGGGCTTCTCGGCCATCAAGACCGGCGTCGCCTACCTCGCCGTCGCCCTGACTGCGGTCGTCGCCTCGGGCGTCTCCCAGGCGCTCGTCACGCGAGTGGGCGTGAAGCCGATCCTCGCGATCGGGATGGGCCTCCTCGGCGGCGGCCTCGCGTACTTCACGCAGGTCTCGCCGAACGGCTCCTACGTCGGCGACCTCCTGCCCGGCTTCCTGCTGATCGGCATCGGGCTCGGGTTCGCGTTTGTGCCGGTCTCGATCGCCGCCCTCGCGGGGATCGACGGTCACGACGCGGGGCTCGCGTCGGGGCTCATCAACACGAGCCAGCAGATTGGCGGCGCCATCGGGCTCGCCGTCCTCGCCACGGTCTCGACGACGCGGACGGAGAACCTGCTCGCGAAGGGAACCGATCAGGCCACCGCGCTTACGAGCGGCTTCCAGATCGCCTTCTGGGTCGGAGTCGGCCTCGCGGTCGCCTCCCTCGTGGCGACGCTCGTTGTGCTCCGCGGCAAGGATCTCGAGCAGGTCCCCGGCGAAGCGGTGCCAGTCCCAGCCTAAAAGCTCCTCTGCCGAGGAAAGAGAGGGCCGCTCCGGCGGCCCTCTCTCATCGTGCGTGCAGCCACTCTTCCATGCTCCTCCTCTTCGGCGACTTCGAGCATGCGGTCGAGGCGGCGCCAGAAGTCAGAAGCTCCAGCTCATGCTGCCACCACTTCCATATCAGCGACGAGCGTCTCCTCGAGATCGACGGCTACTAGCTCCGCTACATGTCGACGTTGACTCGACGGGCCATCTTGGAACGTGGCCGGCTCGCGGGCGCGCTGCGTGGCCTACGTCGTGGCGAGCCCGCGGCTTCTCGACACCGAGTGCCGCACGGTCGAGCAGATGAAGCTCGTCAATGCGCTTTGCCGCTTCGCCGAGGTAGCTGATGAGCAGGCGCTCAAGGGCGATGATCACGGCACGTGAGAGAGTTCAGCGCGGCTCCGGAGCGCGTCCCGAAAGGAACTTGTAGGGCTGCGCTTTCGGTAGAACGGTCGAGAGAACGACCCCGCCACCTCGTCTCGTGGAGGGGGCTGGGTGCGTGCTAGGGAACCGGCGGCTGGCCGTTTTGCCGGCCCTAGACAAGAATGCCGTGACCGTGCCCGCCACGGTGACGTCAGCAGGCCGCCTCGTCCCTAAGAGTGGCTGCCTGCGCTCGTACAAGCTCGGCTTTGTCGCCTGCCGCACGGACACCGCAACCACGGGAGGGAGGGCATGACCTATCTCAGGCACCGCATCTGCCGCCTTGGCCTGGTGGCGCTTCTCGCCCTTGCCGCGGCGATGGCGAGCGCAGCCACGGCCTCGGCCGGGCACTCGCATTCCCTATGGCGGGTCTACGACCGTACGCTTCGGGAGGCGAAGTACATCGATCTCACACATACGATCACGCCGACGATTCCCGTCTGGGCCGGCTTCGGCCCGTCCACCTTCGCGCCCGCGAAGGATCCGGTGACGGGCGTCCCCTACACCTACGCGGCGAACGGCTTCGAGGCGACCGCGTACATGCTCCAGACCGATCAGCTCGGTACGCAGCTCGACCCACCGGCGCACTGGGCGCCGGAGTACGCCGCGATCGACGAACTGCCACCCACTTTCGCCGTTCGCCCGCTGGTGGTGATCTCGATCGTCAAGCAGGTCGAACGCGACTTCAACTACCACCTGCAGGTCTCCGACATCCGCCGCTTCGAGAGGCACCACGGCCGCGTTCCGGCAGGGAGCGTCGTCATGGTGCGCTCTGACTGGTCGAAGCGCTGGCCCGACCCCGGTCTGGCGCTCCTGACGAAGTTTCCGGGCGTCTCGCTCGACGCGCTCCAGTTCCTCCACTTGGAGCGGCACATCCTCTTCCACGGGCACGAGCCGCTCGATACCGACTCGACGCCCACGCTCGAGGGCGAGAGCTGGCTGATGCACAACGGTTTCGCGCAGGCCGAAGGCGTGGCGAATCTCGACAAGGTGCGGCCCACAGGGTGCTTGATCGAGATCGGCTACCCCAAGTTCGGAGGGGGCCTCGGCGGCTACGCCCGTTTCATCGCCATCTGCCCGCGCTCCTGGGACGAGGGGGTCAGCGTCGGTGAGCTTCCCGAAGCGCCGTTGCAGCGCTATGACGACGTACTGCACTGGGATCCCGATCTCGGGATGCGCGTCCGCTAACCGAACCCAACTGCCGGGTGGCGGCCGGAAGAGCGGCGCCCGGCAGAAAGCTCCTCTGCCGAGGAAACGAAGAGGGCCGCTTCGGCGGCCCTCTCTCGTGGTCCGCAAGGATGGTGACGATGGCCGGTGAGCCCTCGCACTTCGAAATCGGTGTCCCGGACGCCGCTCGCGCAAAGGCTTTCTTCGGTGAGCTCTTGGGTTGGTCGTTCACTCCGACTGTGGGAGAGAACGCCTGGCTCGAGACCCCGGGCGTCCGAGGTGGCCTGCACGACGGCGACGACGCGTCGAACATCGTGCTCTACTTCAGCGTCCTGGATATCGAGGACGCGGTGAGGCGTGTCAAGGAGCTGGGTGGTGCGGCAGACGAGCCGGGACCGGCCGAGACCGGCGGCCGCTTCGCGTCCTGCCGCGACGATCAGGGCGTGGCCTTCGGCCTGCACCAACCGGACTGAACCGAGATGCAGCACGCCACCGACTACCTCACCTTCGAGACGCCGCACCGGCGCGACTACCTCAACATCACCGACCAGGTGGAGGCGTTCGTCCGCGGCTCCGGCATCCAGCACGGGCTCTGCCTCGTAAATCCGATGCACATCACGGCCGCGGTGTACGTGAACGACGCCGAGTCCGGGCTCATCGAGGATATCGACGACTGGCTCGAGCGCCTCGCCCCGCACGAGCCCACAGAGCAATACCGGCACAACAACGGCGAAGACAACGCCGACGCGCACCTGAAACGCCAGCTCATGTCGCACCAGGTCGTCCTCCCGATCACCAACGGAAAGCTCGACCTCGGTCCTTGGGAGCAGGTCTTCTACGCCGAGTTCGACGGCCGGCGGCGCAAGCGCGTCGTCCTGAAGGCGATCGGCGAATGAGCGCCGGAGAGGATCTGAACGCCATCCGCCTTCGTGGATAGCGACCCCGCGCTATGGACGGATCCAGTGGAGAGATCGATTTCGAGCAGGCGGTCGAGGACGCTCTCGACTCGCTCCCTGCAGACCTGCGCGAGTTCATGTCGAACGTCGCGATCGTGGTCGAGGAGGAGGCGCCGCTCGGCAGGCCCCTGTTGGGGCTCTATCAAGGCCTACCTTTGACCAGGCGCGGTAGTGGCTATGCCGGGATGGCTCCCGACAAGATCACGATCTACCGGCGTCCGCTCGAGCGTCTCTGGGGTGCTGATCCCACCCGCCTGCGCCGCGAGATCCGACGGGTCGTCCTGCACGAGGTGGCCCACCACTTCGGCATCAGCGACGAGCGTCTCATCGAAATCGACCGCTACTAGCTCCGCAAATGAGAGGAGGACACCCGTGAGCGTCACGTTTCCAGGGGAGTCAGCGGAGTACCGGGCGGCGCGCGATCGGCTGCTCGCCCAGGAGATCGAACTCCGACGCGCGATGGAGGCGGTGGCCGCCGCGAGGCGCGACCTGCCGCCCGGCGGAGTCGTTCCCGAGGACTACGTCTTCCAGGGTGTGGGAGCGGACGGCGGCCCGACCGACGTGAAGCTCTCGGAGTTGTTCGCGCCCGGCAAGGACTCGCTGGTGATCTACAGCTTCATGTTCCCGCGCGATCCGGGCGACAAGCGGCCGGGGCCACCGAGCGGCCAAACGGCGCTGCTCCCGCTCGAGGAGGGCCCCTGCCCCTCGTGCGTAGCGCTCCTCGACCAGCTCGCCGGCGCTGCCGAGCACGCCAGCCAGCATGTCAACCTCGCGGTCGTCGCGAAGTCGCCGCTGCCTCGCGTCGTCACCTTCGCGGAGGAGCGCGGCTGGCGAGGGCTGCGGCTCTTGTCCTCGGCCGGCAACGCCTACAACCGCGACTACCTCGCCGAGACCGCGAGGGGAGCCCAGAGGCCGATGCTGAACGTGTTCCATCGCGATGGCGAAACGATCCGCCACTTCTGGGGTTCGGAGCTCTTCTACGCGCCAACCGACCCCGGACAGGATCCCCGCCACGTCGGCACCCTCGAGCCGGTCTGGAACCTGTTCGACTTCACCCCCGAGGGGCGCCCGAGCGACTGGGACGAGCAGCTGAGCTACTCATGACGCCGCTCGGCACCGCCTGCCACGACGGATACGACGAGCTTGCGACGGAGAAGGAGGAAAGGCAATGACTCAGCACAAGGTCGGAACGCGCGAGGAGTGGCTCGCCGCCCGCAACGAGCTGCTCGAGCGTGAGAACGAGCACGCGGAGCGCAGCGAGGAGCTGGCCCACCAGCGGCAGGAGCTGCCCTGGGTGTCGGTCGGGCAGGAGTACACGTTCGAGACCGACGACGGCGAGAAGACGCTGGCGGAGCTCTTCGACGGGCGCTCCCAGTTGCTCGCCTACAACATCATGTTCGGACCGGAGTACGAGGCGGCCTGTCCGGGTTGCTCGAATCTGGCCGACCACCTGGACGGGGGCGTCGTCCACCTGAACCACCGCGACGTCACCCTGCTCTGCATCTCGCGCGCCCCGTTCGAGAAAATCCGCGCCTACAAGCAGCGCATGGGCTGGAAGTTCCCCTGGGTGTCGTCGCATGGGAGCGACTTCCCATTCGACTTCGGCTTTGCTCTCACCGAGGAGCAGATGGCCGGCATCGAGGAGATCCAGCAGATGATCAAGGCGCCGCCCGATTGGCTTCAGGAGTGGGCGGAGTCCGTCGGCACCGACCTGCAGTCGGGCCTCGCGGAGGGACCGGGCTGGATGGCCTTCGCCCTCGAGGACGGGGTCGTCTACCACACCTATTCGCGCCTCGCGCCCGAC
>Ga0137369_10007572_pt1 | contig 10898 bp, 6 predicted proteins | sample SagtaG_12_FD_104918 | JGI IMG/M metagenome (GOLD analysis project Ga0137369, IMG submission 104918) | Vadose zone soil microbial communities from Sagehorn Ranch, Mendocino, California, USA - Sage1_L_113_16 metaG | ecosystem: Environmental > Terrestrial > Soil > Vadose zone | place: USA... | reverse complement strand
CCCGGCTTGCTGTAGTCGATGAAGTACATGTTGTGGCAGTTGTAGTTCTTCTCGGTCCGGGTGGTGTCGGCGATGTCCTGGGCGTGGAGGGACGTGCCGGCGATCGGGGTGTTCAGGGTGACCGCGTTCTTGGCGATGCCCGGCGTCACGTAGAACCCGAACTTCAGCCCCTTCCCGTGGACGTAGTCGGCCAGCGCCCTGATGCCGGACGGGAACTTCGCGGTGTCCACCACCCAGCGGCCGTTGCCGTCCACCACGAACCCTTCTGCGTCGCACTTCTGCCAGAAGTCGTCGAGGTTGACGTAGACGAAGCCGTGCGCGGTCAGCCCGCTGCTGACCATGGCGTCGGCCTGCGCCTTGATCTTCGCCTCGCTGGGCCAGCGGCGGACGAAGCTCCAACTGCTCCAGCCCATCGCCGGCCGGATGGACAGCCCGTTGTTCGAGGCGACCGCGGGCGGTGCGGTGGCCACCCCGGTGGCCACCGCGGTGACCGCGCCGGTCAGGCCGACCGCGGTGGCCGCCAGCACGGCGAGGAATCGTCGTGACATGGGTCCTCCCGGACTCATCTGCCGCCGCTACCCGACGTCCAGGTAGTCGAAGTTGGGGTTGCCGTTGGCCGTGGTGGCGGTGAACCGGATCGCGTTCGTCCCGGCCGCCAGGGTCACGGTGAACGTCTGGCTCGCCCAGGTGTCCCAGTTGCCGGTGCTGCCGAACGAGCGCCCCGCCGAGACCACGGTCCCGTTCACGCTGACGTCCGCCGGCCGACTGGTGGTGGTGCCGTTGGCGTACCGGATGGTCACCGGGACGCTGCCGGCCTGCGCCGCGGTGACGCTGAACTCCGTCCAGCTACCCGCCACGTTGTCCCCGTTCACGAAGCCGGTGCCGGAGAAGCCGAGGTGGTTGGACTCCACCACGCCCTGCGAGATCGTCGCGTTCTCCGCCTCGTACCGGACCGGTGCCGGCCCGCCACCGGCGTAGCTGCCGCCGATCCACGCCTCGTCCACCCGCAGCCGCTTGAACCGCGTCGTGTCGGTGGACGCCGCCCAGGTGCTGTCCACCTGCAGCCGCACGAACCGCGCGCTCGTGGACGGCACGTCGATGAACTGCACCCCGCGGTGGCTGGGCAGCGACCCGGTCTTGATCGCGCTGCCCCAGGTGCTGCCGTCGTTGCTGACGAACACCTTGTAGGCGTTGATGCGGGCGGACTGCTCGGTGGACGAGCGGGGGTAGCTCACCGAGTCCTCGCGCTGGTTGATCCCGATGTAGCGGATGGTCTTCGCCGAACCGAGGTCGAAGGTCAGCGAGGCCGGCAGCGTCTTGTTGCTGTCCCAGTAGGTGAGGTAGTTGCTGTCGCCGGCGGCCGACCCGGGGTGGGTGCTGGTCGAGACGCTGGCGCTCACGGTGACGCCGGAGTAGATGCCCTGCCTGCCGGCCGAGACCACCTTGAAGACGGTGTCGTACGGGTCCCATGTGGACAGTCCAGACAGGGTGAGGGTGCCGCCCGCCTGGCTGAAACTCACCGCCGCGCCGGTGCGCAGGTTGGTCACGCTGCTGATCCGGTAGCCGTTGTCGCGCACCCGGAGCGTGCTGGTTGACGGCGGGGTGATCACGTGGATGTAGTGCAGGTCGGGGTTGGTCTTGCTGATCGTGGTCACGCCGTGCGCGCCGTCGTTCCAGAACCCGGGTTTCAGGCCGCCGTACATGTAGCCGCCGCCCTCGGTGCCGCCCAGCGACTCCCAGATCGCCGCCAGATAGGTGTTGGCGAAGTTGTTGAACGACTCCTGGTTGGACGGGAAGCGGCCGTTCACCTGGGCGGTCTCCGCCATCAACGCCTTGATCGAGGATCCGGCGTTGGTGATCAGCCGGCCGAGGGTGAGCCGCCGGTCCACGGTCGGGTTGGTGCCGTCGTACCACCAGGCCCCGCTGGACGGCAGCTTGAAGTCCGCCTCCACCAGCCGCGGCTGCGCGGTGTAGGTGGCCTGCGGGTAGTCGTACGACGGCGTCATGCCGGTCTTCTGCTCGTTGCTGATCATGTCCATGACCGGCGTGTCTTCGTTGTTGTTGCTGATCGTGTAGTTCGGCCGCTGCTGGTAGATCTGCCCGTAGAGGTTGTGGTCGATCCAGTACTGGTTGTCGTTGTCGATCCAGAACCCGCCCAGGTTCGGGTACCGGGCCATGACCTCGAAGAAGTTGTCGTAGCTGAACTCGCCGAAGCCGTCCCGGGTGGTCAGGTCGACCGAGTGGCCCTTGTAGGCCGAGTATGCCGCGGAGTTCAGCCAGTCCCCGGAGGTCAGCCCCTCGTTGTGCCACTGCGGGTCGTCGGTCATGTAGAGGATGACCCGCAGACCCTGGTTGCCGGCCGCGGTGATCAACTCGCCGAGGAAGTCGCGGCTGGTGCGGCAGCTACCCGGGATGGCCGACGGCCACGGGCGGGCGTAGCCGAGGCGGCTGTGGAAGGTGGCCAGGACCAGGTACTGCAGGTGCAGCTTCTGCGCCTCGGTGACCCAGTAGTCCGGGGTCCAGCCGCCGTCGGTGACGTCCCGCTCCCAGGCGCTGCAACTGGTGTGCTGCGGGAAGGTGCGCTCGCCCCAGTGCAGGAACAGGCCGCCGACCGAACTGCGCAGGAACGCCTGCCGCGGGTTCTGCAGGTCCGCCCGCGCGGGGTTCACCAACGACATCGTGAGCACCAGGGAGAACGCCGCGATGACCGCCGCGGCGAGCCGGCGAACGCGTCGCCGGTGGGAAAGCGGACTGGCCATGTGCCCTGCTCCATCTCAGCCGATCTGGATGTGGTCCAGGTTGGGGCCGCCGTTCGAGGTCGTGGCGGTGGCCCGGATCGTGTTGGTGCCGCCGTTCAGCGGGACGTTGAGCGTCGAGGTGGCCCAGATGTCCCATGAGCCGGTGCCGTTGAACGCCCGGCCGGCCGCCACCACGGCGCCGTTGACCCGGATGTCCATCGGCCGGTTGGTGGTGGTGCCGTTGGCGTACCGGATGCCGAGCACGCCGGTGCCCGCCGCCGCGGCGTTGACCGTCCACTCCACGTAGCTGCCGACCACGTTGGTCATGTCGACGAAGCCGGTGCCGGTGAAGCCGGTGTGGTTGGTGGCCACGGTGCCCTGCGAGATCCGCGCGTTCTCCGCCTCGTACCGGGTGGGGCTGCCGACCTGCTGGTAGGCGCGCATGTTGCGCAGCAGCAGGTAGCAGTCCTGCAGCGAGCCCGAGGTGTCGCCGAGCGAGCGGTAGATGCCCCACTTCGGCCGCACCCGGATGTCCAGCCAGGTGTCCAGGCTGCCGCGCCGCACGTCCACCGCGGTGGTCGCGCCGTCGTGGACGGCCCAGCGCACCCAGCCGTCGGTGTCGCCGATCCTCATCTCGAACTCGATGTCGATCCACTTGTTCTGCAGCGGCACCAGGTCGGCGGAGCCGATCACCACGCCGGAGTTCTCCACGTTGAGCTCGATCTTCTGGATGCCGCTGTACCGGCGCAGCGACGTGGTGAGGATCGGCAGCGTGCCGGTGCCCGGCTGCTTCATCTGCATGATGTGGGTGAAGGTGGTGGTGGCCTTCAGCGAGGTCGGGATGAACATCGAGTAGGTGATCCGCCAGATCTGGCCGAACAGCATCTCCAGGTACGGCCCGCCCGCCGGGGTGCGCATGCCGGTGACCTCCTGGCGCTGCCGGTCGGTCATCGTGTCGCGGTCCACCAGGTGCATGTTGAACCGGTAGTGGTCGGTCTCCACGAAGATGTGCGGCTGGCCGGCCGGGTGCGAGTCGGCCCGGTCGTCCTCGATCGTCTCGAAGGCGGGCAGGCCGTCGGTGGCCGCGTCGGGCCACCACTTCGGCTGCCAGACCGCGGCCGCCAGCGCGGAGACGTCCATCGGGGTCACGGCCGGCTGCCGGGGGCTCGCGGCGGCGTGCCGCGCGGCGAGGGGCGTGCCGGCGATCAGCGCGCCGCCCGCGGCGGCGCCGGTCGTACGCAGGAAATCCCGCCGGGTTGGCATCGGGACGCTCCAAGGGGTCAGGGGTGCAGCGGCCGCGCGGGCGGGAGGGGCCCTGCCCGCGCGGCCGCCCGACTCAGGTGATGGTGACGCGGAAGATCCGGTCCGAGCCGTCGGCCGCGCCGCCGTTGTTGTCGCAGTTGGTGGTGCTCAGCCACATCTGGTCGGCGCCGGGCACCTTGATGACGGTGCGCAGCCGGCCGAAGGAGCCGACGTAGAACGCCGACGGGGTGCCGGTGGTCTCGCCGGACAGCAGCGGGATCCGCCACAGCCGCTCACCGCGCAGCGCGGCCATGTAGACCACGTCCCGGACGATGGCGACCGCGGACGGCGACGCGACGCTGACCGACCAGGTGCGCTTGGGGTTGGTCATGCCGGAGACGCTGCAGGTGCCCTCACAGGTCGGCCAGCCGTAGTTCAGCCCGGGCTTGATCAGGTTGAGCTCGTCCGCCGTGCTGTTGCCGAACTCGGCCTCCCACAGCCGTCCCTGGGAGTCCCAGGCGATGCCCTGCGGGTTGCGGTGACCGTAGCTGTAGATCAGCGTGCCGAACGGGTTCCCCGGGGCCGGCTGCCCCGTGGTGGTCATCCGCAGGATCTTGCCGTTCAGCGAGTTCCGGTCCTGCGCCAGGTCCGGCGTCTGCGCCTCGCCGGTGGTCGCGTACAGGAAGCCGTCCGGGCCGAAGGCCAGCCGCCCGCCGTTGTGGAAGCGGTTCTTCTTGATGCCCTGCACCAGGGTCGTGTAGCTGGACAGCGACGTGCCGTTGTAGGTCATCCGGACGATCCGGTTGCCCTCGGACGCGGTGTGCATGAAGTACACGAAGTGGTTGCTGTTCCAGTTCGGGTCGACCGCGGTGCCGAGCAGGCCGCCCTCGCCGTCGGTGGTCACCGCGTTCGGCACGGTGCCGACCTGGGTCTTCGAACCGGACAGGGTCACCTTGAACACCTTGAACGAGTCGCGCTCGGTGACCAGCGCGGTCTGGCCGTCGGGCAGCCAGGCCATGCCCCACGGGATCGTCCAGCCGGTCGAGATCTGGGTGATGCTCGACGGAACCCCGCCGCTGCACGATGCGGTGGTGAAGGTGACGGTGTTGCTCGGGGCGGAGGTGTTCAGCGCCGCGTCCCGGGCCACCACGACCAGGGAGAACGAGCTGTTGCAGGCCAGCCCGGTGACGTCGGTGGAGGTCGCCGGCGGGCTGCCGGTCACGGTCTGGTAGACCGTGGTGCCGCTGCGCACCTCGTAGGCGGTCACTCCCCGGTTGTCGGTGGACGCGGTCCAGGTCAGGTGTGCGCCGGTGGAGGAGACGTTGGAGACGGTCAGGCTGCCCGGTGCGGTCGGCGGCTGCGTGTCGCTGCTGGGCAGCGTGGTGCAGGTGGCCAGCGCGCTGCTCGGCGAGACGTTGCCGGCGGCGTCGCGGGCGAACACCGTCAGCCGGTACTGCGTGTTGGGCGTCAGCCCGGCGATGACCTTGGATGTCGCGGTGCCACCCGCCTCGGACAGTTTGTTGCCGTCGTTGTAGATGTCGTAGGCGAAGACGGCGACGTTGTCCGTGGACGCGCCCCAGTTCAGGGTCAGGTCGTTCTCGCCGATGTTGCTGCAGCTTGGCGCACCCGGGGTGGTCGGTGCCTGGGTGTCGGCCGCGGCACCCACGGTGAGCTTGTCCACGTTCGGGCCGCCGTTGGAGGTGGTCGCGGTGGCGCGGATCTTGTTGGTGCCGTTGATCAGGTCGCCGTTGACGGACAACGTCTGCCAGGTGTCCCAGGTGCCCGTGCCGGGGAACGTGAGGTTGGCGATCACGGTGCCGTTGACCGCGATGTCCATCGGACGGGCCGTCGTGGTGCCGTTGGCGAACCGGAAGGTCAGCCCCACGGTGGCGGCCGCCGTGGCGGGCACCGTCCACTCGACGTAGCTGCCGACCACGTTGGTGTAGTCGACGAAGCCGGTGCCGGTGAACCCGGTGTGGTTGGTGGCGATGGTGCCCTCGAAGATCGTCGCGTTCTCGGCCTGGTAGTCGGTGGACGGCGTGGCGACGTCGAACTCCAGCCAGTCCAGGTTCGGGTTGCCGTTCACGGTGGTCGCGGTCACCCGGATGGTGTTGGTGCCCGCGGTGACCGGCGTGGTCAGCGTGCTGCTCGCCCAGGTGTCCCAGGAGCCGGTGCCGTTGAATGCCCGGTTGGCCGACACGACCGTGCCGTTCACGCTGACGTCCGCCGGGCGGTTCGTGGTGGTGCCGTTGGCGTACCGGATCACGATCGTCGCTGTGCCGGACGCCACGGCGTTGACCGTCCACTCGACGTAGCTGCCGACGACGTTGTCGCCGTTCACGAAGCCGGTGCCCGAGAAGCCGAGGTGGTTGGACTCCACCACCCCCTGGAAGATCGTCGCGTTCTCCGCCTCGTACCGGGTCGCCGCGGCAGCCGGGATGGCGATCGCGACGAGGGTCGTCAGCGCGGCCACCCCCAGGGCCGCCACGGCGGCGACGGCGCGCTGCCGGGTGCTCGCTAGCTTCATGGATCCTCCTGTCAGATCCAGGGGCAAGATCAGGAAAGGTCGGACGTATGCACGGTCATCCCACAAAACATGAGCACTGTCAACAGTTGGCGGCGTCCCCGTTCCGGCGGTTCCGGGGACCCACAATATGCGGAAAACTCGCGTGCATCATGGACGAACACCTGCCCCAGGGCGTATCCCTGTCCGTGGAGCTTCACCCGAAAGGTTCGATAGTGGGTCATCCGATCACTTGACCGTGGTCGGCCCCGATACGTAGGAGGTATGGGTGTTTCTTCTCCGACGACGTGTCGTGGTCGCGGCGGTGGCCGCGACGGGTCTGCTGATCCCTGCGTTGCCCGCCGTCCCCGCGGCCGCGGCGGTGATCCGCTACGAGGCCGAGAACGCGACGATCTCGCAGGGGTCGGTCGCCACCAACCACACCGGGTTCTCGGGCACCGGCTTCGTGGACTACACCAACGTGGCCGGCAGCTACGTCGAGTGGACCGTGTCCGCGGCCCAGGCCGGCACCGCCTCACTGAGCCTGCGTTACGCCAACGGGACCAGCACCAATCGGCCGATGGACATCAGCGTCAACGGCACCGTGGTCGCGGTCGACCAGCCGTTCGGCGGCACCGGGTCGTGGGACGCATGGGCCATCAGCACGCTGACCGCCGGCCTGCTGGCCGGCACGAACACCGTCCGCGCCACCGCGACCACCTCCAACGGCGGCCCGAACGTGGACTGGCTGGAGGTGAACGACCAGCCCACAGCCGGCACCGACTGGTCCGTCGCGGTGGTCGAGTCGACGATGGCGCGGTTCTCACCGGACACCCTCGGCGGCTGGGGCTACACCCGCGGGCTCTACCTGTACGGGCAGTACCTGGTCTACCAGCGCACCCACGACCCGCGGTACCTGGCGTACATCAAGTCCTGGGCCGACCGGTTCGTGGACTCCAGCGGCAACATCAGCCAGAGCTTCAACAACCTGGACAGCATGCAGGCGGGCAACGTGCTGCTGATCCTGTCGCGGGAGACCGGGCAGTCGAGGTACCGGATCGCGGCGCAGAAGATCAGGACCCGGCTGAACACCTACCCGCGCACCTCCGACGGCGGATTCTGGCACTCCACCTCCGACACCCGGCAGGGCCAGCTCTGGGCGGACGGCACGTTCATGGTCAACCCGTTCCTGATCCGCTACGGCCAGCTCTTCAACGACAGCACCTACGCCAACGACGAGGCCGCCCGGCAGCTCGAGGTGTACGGCAAGCACCTCTTCCGCACCTCGGGCAACGCGGCCGGGCTGCTCTACCACGCCTACGACGAGCCGGGTGGGCTGACCGCGAGCTGGGTGCACCCCGAGCTCGGCAACACCAATGGGATCTCGTGGTGCCGGGCCATCGGCTGGTACGCCATGGCCACCATCGACGTGCTGGAGATCCTGCCCGTCACGCACCCGAAGCGGCCGGTGCTGCTCACCAACGTGCAGACCCTGGTGAACGCGTTCGCCCGCTTCCAGGATCCGTTCACCGGGCGCTGGTTCCAGGTGGTCGACCTGGGCAGCAACTCGAACAACTGGACCGAGACCTCGTGCTCGTCGATGTACACGTTCACGATCTCCCGGGCGGTCGAGCGCGGGTACGTGTCGAGCACCTTCCAGACCTATGCCGACCGCGGCTACCAGGGCGTGTTGAAGCGGATCTCGCTCGGCTCCGACGGCCGCACCAACCTGACGGAGATCTGCATCGGCACCAACGTGGACGACTCGACCAGCTTCTACTTCGACCGGCCGCGGGCCACCAACGACTTCCACGGCCTCGGCGCGTTCCTGATCATGAACGAGCAGATGATCAGGACCGGGCACTGACCTCCTTGCCTGCGGCTGCCCGGCGGTGGAGGCTGCTGGGCAGCCGCGGACACGAGGAGGAGCCATGTCGGTGCTTGCGGACCTGGTCAGTGGCATCGCCGGCGGATCGATCGAGGTGGTCGACCTGACGGCGCCGCTGTCGGAGAAGACCCCGATCCTGCGGCTGCCGGAGCCGTTCGCCAACACCATCCAGTTCCGGCTGGAGGAGATCAGCCACTACGACGAGCGCGGCCCGGCGTGGTACTGGAACGACATCGCCACCGGGGAGCACACCGGCACCCACTTCGACGCGCCGGTGCACTGGGTCACCGCCAAGGACGGCGAGGACGTCTCGCAGGTGCCGGCGCGCCGACTGGTCGCCCCCGCGGTGGTGCTCGACATGGCGGAGCGGGTGGCCGCCGACCCGGACTTCCTGCTCGAGCGGCACCACGTGGAGAGCTGGCAGGCCGAGCACGGGCCGCTGCCGGAGGGCGGCTGGCTGCTGTACCGCACCGGCTGGGACGCCCGGTCGGCCGACCAGGATGCGTTCCTGAACGCCGACGGGACCGGCCCGCACACGCCGGGGATCTCCGTCGAGTGCGCCACCTGGCTGGCCGAGCAGACGCCGATCATCGGGGTGGGGGTGGAGACCGTGGGCACCGACGCGGGCGCGGCGCACTCCTTCGACCCGCCGTTCCCATGCCATTCCTTCCTGCTCGGCGCCGGCAAGTACGGCCTGACCCAGCTACAGAACCTGGCCCGGCTGCCCGCCAGCGGCGCGGTGCTGGTGGCCGGCCCGCTGCCGATCGTCGGCGGCTCGGGCAGCCCGACCCGGGTGCTCGCCCTGGTCGAGCGCTGACGGTGGCGCTGACGGTGGCGCTGACGGTGGCGCTGATGACGGCGCCCATAGCGGCGCCGGTGGTGGCGCTGACGGCGGCGCTCATGGTGGCGCTGACCGTGGCGCTGATGACGGCGCCCAGGTTGGCGCTGACCGTAGCGCTGGTGGTGGCGCTTGTGGTGGCGCTGACCGTAGCGCCGGTGGTGGCGCCGATGGCGGTGGACTGATGCGGGTGGCTGAGGCGGTCGGCGCCGCGCTGGCCCGGCTCGGGGTCGACCACGTGTTCGGGGTGGTCGGCAGCGGCAACTTCCACGTCACGAACTCGCTGGTGGCGGGCGGTGCGCGGTACGTGGCCGCGCGGCACGAGTGCGGAGCGGCGACGATGGCGGACGCGTTCGCGCGGACCAGCCGCCGGGTGGCCGCCGTGTCGGTGCACCAGGGCTGCGGGCTGACCAACGCGCTGACCGGCATCACCGAGGCGGCCAAGAGCCGCACCCCGCTGTTGGTGCTGGCCGCCGACACCGGCGCCGCCGCGGTGCGCTCCAACTTCCGGATCGACCAGGACGCGCTGGCCCGGTCGGTGGGCGCGGTGCCCGAGCGGATCCACTCGCCGGAGTCCGCGGTGGCCGACGCCGCCCGGGCATACCGCACCGCCGCTGGCCATCGGCGCACGGTGGTGCTCACCCTGCCGCTGGACGTCCAGGCGGCCGAGTACCCGCCGGATGCCGCCGCGATCCCGCCGGCACCGGAGCTGTCCGCGCCGGCCCCGGCACCGGAGGCGGTCGCCGCGCTGGCCGCGGTGCTGGCCGGCGCGCAGCGGCCGGTTTTCGTGGCCGGCCGTGGTGCGCGCGGCGCCCGGGATGCGCTGGAGCGGCTGGCCGACCGGACCGGCGCGCTGATCGCCACCTCCGCGGTGGTGAAGGGGATGTTCAATGGCAACCCGTGGTACCTCGACGTCAGCGGGGGCTTCTGCTCCCCGCTGACCGCCGAGCTCATCAGCGGCGCCGACGTGGTCGTCGGCTGGGGCTGCGCGCTGAACATGTGGACGATGCGGCACGGCACCCTGATCGGCCCCGGGGCCACCGTCGTGCAGGTGGACCTCGACCCGGACGCGATCGGTGCGCACCGGCCGGTGGATGCCGGGGTGGTCGGCGACGTGGCGCAGACCGCCCGGGCGGTGGCCGCGGAGCTGGCGACCGGGTCGGCCACCGGGCGGCCGGGCTACCGGGGCTACCGGTCGGCGGAGCTGCGCGGCCGGATCGCCCGGGAGAACCGCTGGCGGGACGTGCCGTACCGGGATGAGAGCGACGGCACCCGGATCGACCCGCGCACCCTGTCGATCGCGCTGGACGACCTGTTACCGGCCGAGCGGACGGTGGCGGTCGACTCGGGCAACTTCATGGGCTACCCGAGCATGTACCTGTCCGTGCCGGACGACGACGGGTTCTGCTTCACCCAGGCGTTCCAGTCGATCGGCCTCGGCCTGGCCACCGCGGTCGGCGCCGCGCTGGCACGGCCGGAACGGCTGCCGGTGGCAGCACTCGGCGACGGCGGCGCGCTGATGGGCATCGCCGACCTGGACACCGTGGTGCGGCTGGGGCTGCCCATGGTGATCGTGGTGTACGACGACGATGCCTACGGCGCCGAGGTGCACCACTTCGGCCCGGACGGCTACCCGCTGGACACCGTCACCTTCCCGCCGACCGACATCGCCGCGATCGGCCGCGGCTT
>Ga0137369_10007571_pt1 | contig 10900 bp, 4 predicted proteins | sample SagtaG_12_FD_104918 | JGI IMG/M metagenome (GOLD analysis project Ga0137369, IMG submission 104918) | Vadose zone soil microbial communities from Sagehorn Ranch, Mendocino, California, USA - Sage1_L_113_16 metaG | ecosystem: Environmental > Terrestrial > Soil > Vadose zone | place: USA... | reverse complement strand
TACGGCGCAACCGTTCGCACGCTGCGCAGTTTCTTGCAATCGTATTACGACCTCATCGCCTTCATCCGCGACTTGCGGTTGCCCAATCCGGACGCCTGAGTCTATCGAGACAGATCCACCATCACGCGGTCGATGAGCACGGTCGTCGCTTTGAGATAGGCGAACTTCACCGTTTCGTACGTATCGCCGGCCGTGTGGTAATACGGCGCCGTGTCGCCCGACACGTAGCCTTCGGTAACGCCCGTCGCGAGGAAGGCTGGGCGGAACGAAGAATGGTCGGTCGAGCCCGTTTTCGTAATCCGAATGGGGAGCGACACGCCGAGCTCGGCGACCGCCGTTTGATAGAGCTCGGCGAGACCCATGTCGGGCAGCTCGAGCTCGATGAGACGGTCGTCGTTTTGATCCCAGCCCATCTGATCGATCGTGTGCACCGAATGGACCGACACGCCGTCGGTCCGCAGCTTGGTTGCGAAGTTCTTACTGCCGACGAGCCCCCTCTCCTCTTCGTCGAACAGCACGAAGAAGAAATGCCTCGAACGGCAGGGGACGTTCGCGAGATAGCGCGCCACGGTCAGCACCGCCGCTACACCGGTTGCATTGTCGTTCGCTCCCGGACTCTGGAGAACCGAGTCGAAGTGTGCGCCGATGACGACGTACTGTCGCGCACCCGAGGTGCTTCGGAGTTCCGCATAGACATTGATGCCGGTGCCGTAGTTCTGCTCGAGGACGATCATGCCGAGGTCCGTCAGCAACTTCGCCAGGTATTGCCGCGCCCCTGCCCGGTTCGGCATGGTCGCGCGGTTGACGAGCCGCGTCCCCGGCGCGATTTCCGAGTAACCGCTGAGCCGCGCCACGATGTCCTGCTGGTACGTCGTGATCCAAGGCTCGTCGGGATGTGGAGCGGCGCCGCATGCGATCCCATCCGCACCCGCTTCCAGCGGGCCGCTGTCCTGAGCGTCAGCGCCGCCGGCATCCCCACCCCCGCTGCCTCCTCCCCCGTTTCCGCCTTCGACCCCCGCTCCCGCACTCCCGCCTGCTCCACCCGTGCTCGTCGTCGCATTCACACTCGAAGCCGACGTCGCAATGCTTCCTGCCGCGCCTTCCTCTCCTCCGTCATTTCCGCCGCACGCGGCCGACGCGAGCAGTGCCGCGCCGAGCGCGATGCAGTGGAACCACCTGCCGATGCGGCTCTGCCTCATCTTCCCTACCGTACAAGGAAAGGTCTAGCGGCAGCCAGTACGGAAGGGCAGGGCAGGTATGCGCAATCAGGGCAAGCGCAAAAGAGGAACTGGAATCGCCTCGACGACGACGTCGGCCTCGAATTCACCGGCGCCGAATACCTTGCCGAAGTCGTCGAACGCGCTGACCAGCTGCCCGCCTACCGGAGCGAGTGGACCACCTGCAAGCGCAACGCGCCGCTGGTCGCCCACCCGATGCTGAAGTGATCGGGGCAGAGGAATTTCGGTCGCGCTGACGTCGAGCGTGGCGCCGCTCCATACGATCTGCTTGAGCCAGAGCTCTTCCGCATTGGGCGCGTCAGTGCCCCCGACGGGAGATTCCGATCGCCAAGCAATGAACACTTGGTTGCCGGCCCGCGCCGCGTTCGGTTGATCTTGCGAGAGCCCAGGTCGCAAAGAGGTGGGGACGTCGAGCGGCGTCACCGATCCCGGTGCTGCTGTGTCGAGCAGCGCGACGCGCAGCTTCGAGCTATTGGCCGTGCCGGTTTCGGCTGGATCGGTCCCTTCCACGTAGGCGACGAGCAGGTGCGTCGCATCGAGCTCGGCCAAGGCGGGACGCGAGCCCACGGGCCCCGGCAGGTAAGTGCCGATGCTCCAAGAGGTGGACCCCGCTCGGATTCGAAGCGTTTCGAGACCATTCTCATCGGCGCGCCACGCCGCAGCCCACGAAGTACCCCACGCCGCGAGAGCAACGTCGCCCTCGCTCGCCGTAGTGCTCGTCGCCGCGAGGGGGAGCTCGCCGGAAGTGGGCGTGAGGTCGAATCCGAAGGTGCGGTATTTCAGCTTTGGACTAGTCGATGCGTCGGCGTCGTCGATCCAGGCGGCGACCAGGCCGGACGTCGTGGCGATCAAGTCGGCATCATATTGCGAGAAGACCGTCGTCGTATTCGCATGCGCGGGCTTGCCCGAAGGAGCCGCCGCAGGATCGACGAGACGCAGCGCGATCCCGAGCTCGTCGCCATCGCCGTCGAACGCGGTATAGGCGACCGCGAACTTGCCCCCCGGCACGGGGGCAACGACGGGATGGCTCATCAAGAGCGGCGTCGAACCCGTGCTGATCGAAACAGGCATATCCGACGGAATCCCTGGATTGCTGAATGACGTGAGCGCCAGTCGAATCGGCTTCGCATCGACGTCGACGAACGCGACACCGAAGCTACCGGTAGCGCTCACGGCGATGGGATGTCGTCCTTCTCCCAGGGTGCGACCGGGGGACACCCCGCCGTCGAACGACTGCGAGACGGCGAGCTGATCGCGTACACGGCAGTCGCTCGTACAGAGAGCGCGCGCTCCGACGGCGCCGCCGAGGTCGCACTCTTCGCGCACGGGATCGCGGATGCCGTCACCGCAGATTTGGGCCGTCGATTCGGCGTAGGTGTACAGATCGGCTTCCGCAAATATGTTGTTTCCGCCAACGTCGATTCCCCCGGTAACGAGAGCCTTACTTCCGAGATCGGTCACCGTGAATTCGTAGCGCGGTGTGACGCCGCCCATCGAGGACCATTGCTCGGTTACTTGATTGAACACTGCGACGTCCGTATAGCTGGCGAACGTGCCCCATACCGACAGCACCGATCCGTCGCGCAAAGCCGCCCACCCGATGTCGCGGTCCCATTCACGTCCGGCTCCTGGCGCGATCGTCCGAAAGCTCGAGCCCCCTGTCCAGCGCAACGTGGGACTCGCAAAATCATCGCCATAGCCTCCAAAAACGAGAACGTCCGTGGAGGTGGCGCTGAGCGAAGCGCTGCCGTGGTAGCTGCGCCCGTGGTTGAGCGGAGGGCCACCCGACCATTGGTTCTGCCTCGGGTCGAAGAGGAACGTCGGCGTGACGAAATCTGGACTGTTGTAGTCTCCGTTTTCCCTTCCTCCGGCGACGAACACTCTCCCATCGCCCAACCCGACCGCGGTGTGCTCGGCTCGAGCCGCAGGTAAATCGGGCCCGGTGCTCCAGCGGTCGAGCAACGGGTCGTAGAGGTCGACCCAATTCGTGGGACGGCCACTATCGCACCTGTCTCCTCCGAGGATGAGAATCCGACCATCGGCGAGCAACGTTGCCGTACCATTCTGGTCACGAAGTCGAAAGGGGCCTGCCTCGGGACCGGTCACGGTCCAGTCGCTCGTGCTAATGCTGAAGAATTCGGCTGATCCCGCGTTCGTACAGAACCAATCATTGTACCCATTGATCACGTAAAATCGATTCGGTTGAGCGGCGCTCAAAGGATAAAGGCGTGATGTTTTCATCGGGGCAGCAGCCGCCCATGTGCCAGTCCCGTCGATTCCGAGTCGAAAGCGCTCGGCGCTGGCCAGCAGCGTGTCATACGATGCCCCCCCAGCGACGATGACCGTGCCATCGCCGAGCAACCCGGCAACATGACCAGCGCGTTCGGTAGCAAGAGATGCGGTGCTGGTCCACGACGGGTCGAGCAAAGCGGGATAAGCAGGCTTCGTTTGCTTCCAGCTCACGATGACCGTGCAGCTCCGGGCGCCCGCGGCGACGACGGGATGCTCCCACGGCGGAGTACGGCTCGTATCGGCGGTGCATCCCGAAAGCGAGAGCGTGGCATCATGCCTTTTGACGTCGGCATCGACGAGATACGGCGGGCTGATCCGAAGCCTGGGCATGCCGTCCGCATCGAGGAACTCGAGCGTGTTCGCAAAGAGCCGGAGCCCGGCGACCTTGTCACCCAACTCCACTTCGTAGGACAGAGCCGTGGTGTCCGGGCCGCTGATCGTAAGGACGTCCTCCGTTCCCGTCGGCGTTGGAACATGAATGAGATCGACACCATTCGGCAGAGCGTCCCGGTAGACGACGTAGCCTTTCGACACTTCCCTGGGGACCGAACGAGCACCGGCAAGGCGCGCCTTGATGCGGACCTCCGTGTGCGCCTCCTCGAGCTCGAACGGCAAATCGGCGCGCTCAGGAAGAGAGACGCTGATCTTCCCCGGGATCCGGGACACGTCCGAACTGAAAACAGGCGTGAGTCGTCCACAGCTTTCGGTGATCGATCCGGCAATCGATGGAGGAAAGAGAGATCGTTTTTCCGTCGGTGCGGGGGGCGCCCGCCGTGGCCGCGGCAGCGTGACGGCGCCGCTTGGAGTCGCCATGTAACGCGTTCGTAACATTTCCGTCAGCCGATCTGCCTCCGGCGAGGACGCAAGTGTACGAACTTCGCCCGACGCGCAGCCAGCCACGCCCGGCGCTGTCCCCGATAGCGACCAAGGGCCGCGTGCGGACCAGGCCCCGCGCTGAAGGACAGCGGTTGCCTGCGAATCGTTGCCCGCGTCGGGCGAAGGTGCTGCGGAATTGCCCCAGCCCCCATCGCCGGTGCCGCAAGCAGAACCGTAGAGTGCGACGCAGACTGAAAGCGCAGCAGGAATACCGAAAAGCTTCTTCGAGGCCCGTTTCACGTCATTTCTCGCTGCAGGAAGCAAGCTCGCACTCTGCGGCGCGAGATCGACGTGGTCAATAACATTTTCCGGCCAAATATTAACAGCCGTCGCCCGCGAATCCGGTGGAGGCGATGCGACGTAAATTCCGCGCACGATGGTGCGGGTGACGCGAAGCGTTAGCTAGCTAGTCCAGTCTTCACCGGATGTCCAGCAACTTTCACTTAACAGCAGCGCGAGAGGCGTTGACTCCGTGAACGAGGGCGCGTAGGAGCTGATCGTTGGCTCTTTTTGGCGAGCGCAGCGCAGCGTGTGAGCTGCGGATGTATCCGTGTACCTGTGGAGATCTCGAGCAGTGGGATTCTTGAACGCGCGAGGCAGATCCAGCGGAGTTTCGACTCGAATGCTGGCGGTGACCGCTGCGTGCTTTGGACTGGCATGCTCGGCCACCGATCCAACATCGGGGCCCGTGGCGAACCCTGCGATCATCGTTCGCGCTTCTCGCGAGCGCAGCGAAGGCAAGCGTGAGTGCGCGGGTGCATTCATTCGGCGCTTCATCCGGAGGTCTTGAGCTGTGCGGTTCTTCTTCAAAGAGAGCGGGGAGGCGCCTTCCTTCGATGCCGCTCTCATCGACGATGGCGAAGGCACGAGTGGCCTGCTGGCGAAACACTTTCGCCCTTGGCCACGATTTCGCCTTGTTACCGCGGGGGGCAAGGTGGGTGCGATGACTTTCATTGACCGGGTTCGACTCGCCGCTTTTCTTCTTATGCTCATGCTAGCGGCCTGCTCGGGCAAGACATCTGGCACGTGTGGTCCCGGGACGCAGGATAGAAACGGGAAATGCGTCGCATCGGAAACCGGAAGCTCTGGTAGTGGTGGGACGGCAACGGGAGCCGGAGGGAGCGACGTATCTGGGGGAGGGCCCGGAGCACGAGCGGGGACAGCTGGGACTGGGGGCAGCGGTGGCCTTGGCGACGCAGCGCTTTTGCACGATGCCGTTTCGGAGGCGGCGGATGGTCCTCTCGCCGCCGACGTGGCCAAGCCCGATGGCTCCGAAGCGGGGCCGTTTCAAAATATCCTCCCGTCGGCAGGTTGTCGAACGGGCGACGCGGGAATTTCGGTAGGGCTCTCGTACGGCACCGTGGCGACGGATGGAGGGGCGCGGACGTATCTGATTTCGGTGCCCACGAGCTATCGGCCCGACGTTCCTTTACCGCTGATTTTCGCTTGGCACGATCAGTTTTATCCCGACGCGGGCTCCATCGAGGGGTGGCGCGACACCTTTGGACTCGAGAAGCGAGCACCAATGCCCGCTATATTCGCGTATCCGGTTTCGTGGGAATCGGATGGTACTTGGGATATCTACACCAACTACCGCAGCAACGCCGACGTGGCCTTTTTCGACGAACTGCTCGCCAGTCTGACAGGTCGCTACTGCATTGACCGAGATCACATCTTCAGCGTTGGCATCGGCTTCGGGGGATCGTTTACGAACCTCGTAGGATGCCTCAGGGGCAATTTCCTGCGAGCAATCTTCGCAAGCTCGGGGCTCACGTATATGTTGGATGGGCCCGGAGGAATCGCCGGCTTGGACGTGTTTCCCACATGCCAGGGCCAGATCGGCGTCTCGCTGGTCTACGGCGGAGACGATTACATGGGCGAGAACTCGCGACACGCGTGGGCGCTGACGAAGCACTGCACGCCTAGGGATCAGTGGGTCGACTACTGCATCGAATATCACGGCTGCGCTCCGAACCAAGCGCTTGGAACAGAGGCGCCCCTCACGGCATGCCACACCATTCCGGCAGGTTCGAGGGTATGGCAGTTCTTTTCCAGCTTTCCGTGACCGGTACATGCGGCACGTACGAATCATAGGTGGCTAATGACAACGACACGCCCTCTTCATCGCTTGCTTAGCTCTTTAGCCCGTTTACGTCATGCATCGTTTCACCGCATCGCGCTGGTCGTCATCGCCACGCTACTTGCGGCAGCGTGCTCCGACGGCTCAGAGGGACCCGAGTCCACGGATGGTGGATCTGCTTCGACGAGTCCCTATGCGATCCACGTCTTGGTGGGAGAACCCGGTAAGCAAACTCGCGTTGACATTCCCCCCGCGCCGGAGATCGTCCCCGTCAAGGGCGTCGCGAGAAAGAATGGCGGATCCAACGAAAGCCCCGAGCCAATGGGGACGCGCCGTATCCAAGCGATCATCCGAGTCGGGACGGACTCGTTCGACATCGATCAAACGGATCCGAATAGCTTCATGGGTTGGATCCTCGTCGCAGGGGCGGCGTTGCAATGCGGGATGGGTGGTTCGGCGACGCCCCCTGGCGAAACACCGCAGCCCTCGAAAATTGCGAACATGAGCGTCGTCGTCCCACCGTGGGACACCGAGTTCACGCCCAACTCTTGGTACATTTTCGAGACGCCGCCCGATACGTGCGACATTCAGCTTGCCTACGAGCAGCTGCTTCTCTGTGTCGCACAGAATCTATCGGAGGTCGCAGACAACATCGGAATGCTGCAGTGGAACCAGATCAACTGGACGATTCCGCCGCAGAACGACCAAGATCGATTCATCGCACGCGACTTGGCGATGAACGTGCTTGCGCACGTGGCGTTCCTGGAAGCGAGCAGCCCGCTTCCCTGCAAGGAAGACTACCGCGCGATCGCGGCAGAAGACGAGACCATCGCACAGACGATCCAGGCGTTTGGCAAGACCTCGGGCACCTCCGACGATTTTCCGTTTCCCCCGATCAAGGACATCAGCGGAAACTCGGCTGAGCTAGCCGAGCTGCGGCTGAGAGCCAATGTTCATATCCTCCGCGATGCGGCGCGTCTCGCGCAGGACAACCTGCGCAAATCCGTTTTCGCCGATCTCGCCGGAACCGAGCGGCGTCGAGCCAAGGCCACCGATCCGCTGCTGGCGAACAAGATTGCGTGGGGACAGGAGCAATCGGGAGAGAGCCCCTACAATACCCTCGCTCATGCCGTGCGAGTCGTCTCGGGGCGATGGGACCTCGGACCGAACCTACCCTCGCAGGATGTCTACGATGTCGCGTGTGCGAGGAAGGTAGACCCACTCGAGCTCCTATCGTCTAAAAACTACGGAAGCGACTTCGCCGTGCGGTACAAGGATCTACCGGTATCGACCGACGGCCAGCAGACGGCGGTTCGTCTCCTCGATCCTTCGGGCATCCTCGTTCCACAGAACGCCGCCGGCGCGTACGATGCCTCAGCCGATCAACTGCGAAAAGCCGTACGAGGCCAGCTTGTTCTACAAGCCTCGATCGATGCCGGCGTGGAAGGAGACCTGACGTTTCCGACCAGCGAGATCGCCAAGGCCATCGACGCCGCTGTTGCGAACCTCAGCGACGCGGACTTGCGATTTGCGCTCGATCGCAACTTCAACAACTACCGGCTCCTCAACCCGGGCGAGTACAAGCCCTCCCTGGCTTTTCCTCCCGCGGTGGCTGCGGGGCTCGTGTTTTCCTCCAAGGTGGCATCCGAGCTGAAAGTGGTCAAAGGAGCCGTCGTCGAAGGTGGACTCCCGCTGCGAGACCTCGGGATCGACTTCGCCGCGCGCGCCGCGAAGTTTCAGATCGCATCACAGTGCCCCACGGGAATCAGTTTCGGCGGGCCCGTCGCCGATGTGAACTTCTTCATCAGTGCGACCCCCTTCCAAGATACGTTCGCGCTCGGGCAAACGCTGGGCCGACGGCTCATGCAGCTGGGTGACATCGCATTCGATACCCAAAAGGTAACGCCAAAGTCCGAAGCGATCGAAGCGGCGGCAGAGGTGAGAAGCTGGGCCGGATCGGGGCGATTTCAGGTGGAGTGGGACGACACCGAAGAGAGGCGGGTGCTGGTTGGTGCGATTGGATTCAAGCCGGCCGATTGGGCGGTTCAAACGGGCGCCGCCATGCAGAACGAAATCGTCCTGTTCACGGGTGAGTCGTGGGTCGCAGATTGCGCCGCGCGCCTCCGCGGGACCTGTCCTCCGAATTTCGAAAACGACTACATCGCGATCCCCACCAGCTCGACGAACCAGGAGATCAGCAACGGAGGCGCGTACGGTGGTGATGTTGGATTCTCCGTCAATTTCGAATTCCTCGCCAATCACTGGCCTGCCCATTTCGACCCGATGAGTGACCACATCATCTACGTGATCGGAAGGCATGATCCACTCAATCCTGCGAAAGGAAAAGTCTTCGGCGCGGTGCACGTAGACGCCAACGAGTTCGAGGATGAGCTCGCAACGACGACCGTGAGCGAGATCCAGCGTGAGCTCATCAACGGTATTGTCGGCATCGATCCCAGGTCGCGCGATTGCGGGGTCGGCGCGACGGGCAGGTCCAACGCGCTGAGCCCGTCGTATTGCATCGATGGAGTGCCGCGTGATCTCTTCGTGCCGCTCGAAAACGAGCTCACATCCGACTCCGATCAATACGAGAACTCGTGGCGTCACTACCTGACGCTTGCGAAACAGGCCGCACAGAAGGCCGACGAGCTCGGGCAAAAGCTCATCGACCTCGGGCTGCAACAAGACATGAGACGCGAAGCAGCTGGGGAGGCCCTTGCGCAGATTTGCGGTGACTACGGTGTTTTGGAAAACGTCACCTTCGACAAGGATGGCGCCCATGCAGGGGCTGGGGACAATGGTTTGAATGCTTGTCTCGATGAACCCAAAACGGACCTCGTATTGTTGACGGACGACCTATCGACGGCCGACATCAAGAGCAAGATTCTCGGCTGCCCGACGATGCCCGGCGCCTCGGCTCTCTCGGACCTCTGCGCTCGGTCTTCGTTTACTCACCAAGGTCTCAACTTGGCCAAGTCCGACCCGCCTCCGCCGGCACATTCGACCGAGTGCGACGCAGCTATTGACGCGGTGACATCGCTCAAGGATGGCTTCGCCCAAGACAAGCTGGCGCCGTACCGGCTCGCCTCTTGGGCCGCCAAGGACGAACTGCGAATCGTTGCCGGGCAGCTGTCGCTCAACATGCGGCAAGTATCGGACAGCGACCCAAACGGTCCCAAGGCGGGCGATTGGAACCTCGCGATCCAGGGAAGCACCGTAATGGACTCCCGTTCGAGCGTCCTATGGCCGGGCTGCCGGCGCACCGGGAACACGTGCCCACCAGACGCGAATGCGGTGACCTTCGATCGGCTGTATCGTCGAGACAGTTCGGTGCTCGGCACGAATATCGATGCGGGTCAAAGCAATGACGCCAATCGCGAGCTCAATTTGATTTTGTGGCGCATCGAAGGGAGTTTCTGGCTGATTGGCGCCCTCGGAAATGAAGTCCACGGGGGGATGTTCAACGTCGTCCTTCCCGCGATTGATTTCAATTCAACGGGAGCCACGTCTGCTTCCTTTCCTACACTCTATGGTGACGGTGTGTTTCAAAGCCGTCCCGACGGGTTTTATGAGCTCGCGAACGAGAGCGAGGCGGATCGTCAAGCGATGGGCGGTGCGGTGTCTGCGCCCGAGGGGTGGGGTTGGCCGAGTAGCGCCGAGGTTCCCGCGTGGCTGACCGACATCACATCGGAGAGCGCGCACTACAAGTTCATTCTCAGATCCAACGAACCCTTTGCCCCGCTCGCCGCTCCCGACGACCTCGCTCAACAGCTCGGCGACGCGATCGCCGGCTTCGACGGCATGAAGTGCAACGAGCAAGCGGTCGTCAGGTTCACAGGAGAACCTTCCTTTGCCAAGAACCGCACCAGGTTGGATGGTGCGCGCAGGCTGGTCGCGAACCTGAAAGTGCCGCCTCAGTGGGGCGAGATTTCCTATCCACCCTTCAGCACCGGCGAGGTGCTGGCGGCGATGAAGGTCGATGATCAGGGCCACATCACGAATCAGCTCATGAATGGCTGGCGGGGCGCCGATTTCCTGTCGGGGCTTTCCGCGTCCATGGAAATCCCGTTTTGGGGGTCTGCAAACCTCGACACGGTGTCCGCCAATGTTTTCAGCGGCCACTTGTTTTCGTTCTTCCCAACCGATCAATGTGAATTGGATCGCCTCGGGCTTCGGTATCTCTTCCGCTCGTGCGCTAAGGACGACCTCGTATTTCAGGATCCATTCGGCAAGGCCGACGAAATACGATACACGCGCCGGTTTCTGCTCCCCCGACAGAGCACGCCGGGCCGGCGGGCCCACCTTTTCGTGAACTCGTATCCTCCTCCCGGATCCTGCGGCGCAGCAGCGCAGCTCGGACAGGCGTTTGCTTTGGCATGCTTGGCGCAGAGCGGTGGGGCCTTTCCTCTTCAAT
>Ga0137369_10007567_pt1 | contig 10904 bp, 7 predicted proteins | sample SagtaG_12_FD_104918 | JGI IMG/M metagenome (GOLD analysis project Ga0137369, IMG submission 104918) | Vadose zone soil microbial communities from Sagehorn Ranch, Mendocino, California, USA - Sage1_L_113_16 metaG | ecosystem: Environmental > Terrestrial > Soil > Vadose zone | place: USA... | reverse complement strand
TGGACCGGCTCCTTTATCGTGTTCCAAGTGATGAACAGCCAGTTCAACGGATGCGAATCGACCACCTGAACGGTCCCGACGAATACGAAGGACGTCGCGGCTGCCATGATGCCTCCCTCGGCCAGCTACCGTCAGGGTGGCATACGCGTTTGCCCGGAACAAGATCGCTCGCCCAGAGTCCTGTTCGCACCCGTTTCCCTCGTCGCCATGTACCGATGGCAGCCGCCGCGCCGCTCCACGCTCGACCCAGATCGTCTGAGAGAGCGCTGCACCAGTCCAAGCTGGAGCCAACGTCCTGCTCCACTCGATTCGTCGTCGCGCTCCGGCCGTTTCATACACCGCCCGCGTCAACTGGGTGCTGGCGGCACCCTTCAGCCCTCACCTCATCAGCAAGAGGCATAGGGCTGGCCGGGCGAGGACTCAAGCGGCCAGTGACCCTAGAAACCGCCTTGCCCCTGTGGGCGGCCGGAACATGCGACTTCTTACTCGCGTCCAGGTATGCGTTCTTGAACCCGCTGTGGGAGCCGAGTGACCCAGATGGAGAGGCCTGGAGGCCGGACAACGACCTGGTTAGAGCCGTCGACAATCACCGATGGACAACTGGTACTCAGAGCGCTTCCCGACATGGGATGTGCTCTCCGGCCGGCATATGCGTCCCCGAACGCCGCTACGACCAGCGTTTCCGCTGGTCATCGGCTTGGTGGAGCCCCCGCCGGAATCGAACCGCCGACATCCTCCTACCGACGCAGCCGGATCTCCACGACTCCATCAGCCGGAAGGACGTGAACCCGCAGGTCGTGGCCGATCCCATGCCTGGCGAGCCCGCGGCGGAGGAGCTGCCGGAGCGCCTTGATGGTTAACGCGGCCGCGTCCGGTACCCATCACGGCGGAGCTTGGCATGGCGGCTGGCCAGCCGGACCGCTGGACCCTCGACCAATGGTGGAAGGTTCGTATGCTGGCTGGTTGGGGCCACCGCTGATGCTCAAACCTGCGCTGAGTAGCGCAAACGGCCATCAGCGCCGCAAGCGGCAACTCGACAGCTTACGAACCTTCTCGCCCATCCTGGTCTCGCTGCCAGTGACCTGCGACACGGCGAGCCTTGGCCGGTGGGCGAGCTGCTAATGTCGTCGCGGTCCGACGCGCATCGTTGTAGTTGGTGGTCGCGCCATGAGCGACAGCCGGCGGAGCTGCAGGCGCTTCGTGGGCGGTGGCCGTATGCGGGCGTCAGGGCGTCCAGGCGCGTGCTGCGCGAGCACTGGGGCCTGCGTTGAGCCAAGGCAGGCCTGGGAGAACGGCGGCGGCACCGGCGAGAACGCGAACGACGAGAGCTCGCGGACGGCTGACGCACTGCGGCGCGTCATGTGGATAAGCCTGGGATGGGCAGGGTCAGCTGGGTGGGTCTGGCACCAGGCCTCCAGCGCCGCTGGCGCGCGGTAGACAAACGAGCCGCTCCAGCGCTGCCGGTCGTTGATCCCGACCACACGGCGGCCCTCGCCGATGGCCAGCAGCCCAGGGCCGAGCGGGTGGCTGTGGGAGATCCTGGGGCTGTCGGCGGCGTGCGCGATCCGGGCCAGCCGCACCAGGGCTGGTCGCCGTCGAGGTCGAAGACGTCATGAGGACCTCGGAAGGTGCACTCGCCACCCTGGTGGGTGACTCGGCGGGTCGTGGAGCGACTGGCCGGTGACGGCGCGGCGGTCTGACTGCTGGTCACCGAGATCCCTGCGAACTCGCCGGTCGCTAGCTGGTGCCCAGCGCCTCCAGAAGCTGCGCTCGGCTGGCGTTGCCACCGCTCAAGACCAGCGCGACGCGCTTCCCGGCCAGCCGCTCCCGCAGGCGCCGACCAGCCGCCAAGGGCGCCGCGCCGGCGGCCTCGACCAGGTTGCGGGTCGCCTCGATCATCAGCGCCTGGGCGGCGCGGATCTCGTCGTCGCCGACGAGGACGAAGTCGTCGAGCCACTGCCAAAGGATCTGCTGGGGGAGCTCGAACGCCGTGCGGGTGGCAAGCCCCTCGGCGCACGTTTCCATCTTGTCCTCGACCAGGCGGCGCTCCCGCCAGGAGCGGAAGGCGGCCGGCGCCGCGTCCGACTGGACTCCTATTACCTTGATCGCCGGATTGATCGCCTTGGCGACGATGCATGCGCCCGCCGCGCCGCTGCCGCCGCCGACGGGAACGACGATCACGTCGGTCTGGGGCTGCTCCTCGAGGATCTCCAGCGTCTCCGTTGCGACGCCCGCGATCAGCAGCGGCTCGTTGCCGCTGTGGACGTAGCGGTACCCGTGTTCCTCGGCGAGCCGCTCGCAGTGCTCGCGCGCGTCGTCGAAGTCGCGCCCATGGAAGACCAGCTCGGCGCCGAGCCCGCGCATGGCGGCAACCTTGACCGGGTTGGCTTGCTCGGGCACGCAGATCGTCGCCTGAACGCCGAAGAGGCGGGCGGCATAGGCGATCGACTGGCCGTGGTTTCCGGTCGAGGCCGCGATCACGCCGCGCTCGCGCTCCTCCGCACTGAGCTGCGAGATCAGGTTGACCCCGCCGCGGACCTTGAAGGCGCCGACCGGCTGATGGTTCTCGTGCTTGACCAAGACCTCGGCGCCGAGCAGCTCGTCCAGGCTGGCGTAGCCGAACAGCGGCGTTGGGCGAAGATGCGGCAAGATGCGACGTCGCGCCTTGAGCACCTCGGCGAGCGTTGGCACCGGCCAGTCCATCGCGCAGCCGACCCTAGCGCAACGCTCGGCTTCGATCGCCGGCAGCCGCAAGCAGCGACCAGGTTCCCGCCGGCCGCACGACCGGGAGGCCATCGAGCTGGCGCAGCGTCTCGTCGCGCCGCCGCTGCATTGCTGCGTTCGCGGCGGCAAGGTCCTCGTCGGGCACGCCGAGGACGGCGCGCGTTCTGTAGGCGGCCACGGCCTTCTTGAGGTCGTCGCGGCCGGTGACCGGCAGCCAGCTGTTCGCGTCGTCCTCACCGATCGCCGCCGGGGTCGGCTCCATTGCGGCTGCAGGGGTTGGGATGTGGGGTGTCGAGGTTCTCCAGGCGAAGGACGTCGGGGGTCGTCGCCGGCGGCCTGGGCGACCCGATCGATGTTGAAGCCGGATGTGCGCAAGCTGCCGGACGCCCATTGGACCCTCCTCCTTTGCCCCGGTGCAGCGTAACGCGCAGCGCCAGCCCGGGAAGGAGCGGTGCCAGGCTGCCCTGGAGGCGGGACCTCCCGGCGTTGCTGGCGGGCGTGTTCTGTAACGGCCGCCACCACCAGGAAGGCGTGGGCGAGCATCGCCCGATCATGGTGGACTCCACCAAGGAGCGAAACGACGTTCTCGCCTCTTGACCGCCGCCTGGCGGTGCTGGGTAGTGTTTGCGCCAATCGAGCATGGCGGGAGTGATGCGGATGCCGGCACTGGGCTCACCGATCGTCAGGCGGCTTCGGAGGATGGCAGGCGCGTACCAGGACGCGGCGGGAAGCCCTTCGAACGATCCGCTCGAGGTCCTCGGAACCTACGAGGCCGAGCTCACCCGTACGGTGATCAGCCGTCGCGGGGCACTGGTCGGAGCGGGGACACTGGCCGCGGCCGCGCTCGGGGTGGCCAGAGCCCCGAGGGCCGTCGCCGCCCGGGACGCCTCCGTGGTCGTCATCGGTGCCGGCCTCGGTGGCCTTGCCTGTACCTACCGGCTGCACCGCCACGGGGTCCCGGCCACGCTCTACGAGGCGCAGGAGCGGCTGGGAGGACGGTGCTTTTCGATCCGCGGCTTCTTCAACGCTGGGCAGACCGCCGAGCACGGCGGGCAGTACATCGACAGCCGCCATCGCCACATCCGGTCGCTCGCCAAAGAGCTCGGCATTCCTCTTGTGGACACGTTCGAGCAGTCGTTCCCCGCGGGCAGCCTCGACCCGCTCTGGCTGGACGGGGGGCTGCAGGACCCGGCGGAGGTATTCGCCGACCTCGGCCTGTTCATGGACCGGCTGCGGGCCGACTACCGGCGCGTCGGCAGGTACTTCTACGACCAGGCCGGGCCGGAGGCGGTCGCCTTCGACCACATGACGATGACGGAGTGGTTCCAGGCGAACCTGCCCGGGGGAGCGGGTTCCCTGCTCGGCCGCGCCCTCGGCGCGTTCATGCAGGGCTTCTTCGGCCTTGAGCCCGACGACATGTCCGCGATCAACCTGTTCGAGGCGTTCGTGGTCCCGTATCCGGGCGCGGACGAGCGCTTCCGGGTCGCGGGCGGCAACGACATGATCGTGCAGGGACTCCGGGACGCCCTGCCCACGCAGGCGATCCGCACCGGCCACGCGCTGCAGGCCGCGTGGATGCGCGGCGACGGGCGCCTGGGCCTGCGGTTCTCGGGCCTGCCCAGCGAGGTCGTGGCCGACCGCGTCGTGTTCGCGCTGCCGTTTACCGTCCTGCGCGACCTGGACCTGTCCCGCCTGCCCCTGTCGGCGCGGAGGCGTCGCGCCATCGCCGAGCTGGCGATGGGGACGAACGCGAAGCTCAACTTGCAGCTCCACCGCTCCTTCGCGGCGCTCGACTGGACGGGGAGCTTCTCGAGCGACGAGCCGCACTACGTCACCTGGGACTCGACCTACGGGCAGACCAGCCCGGCTCCGGAGATCCCGGTGCTCACCGTCTACAACGGCGGCAGGGAGGGTGCCAGCTACCCGACCGACGTGGCGCACGCCGCTGCGTCCCCAGAGGTCGTCGCGGACGTGCTCGCCAACTTGGAGCGCGGCGTGCCGGGCGTCACCAACGCGTGGAACGGGCTGGCGTTCCTCGACTCGTGGGTGGACGACCCGTGGGTGCGCGGGTCCTACGCGGGATTCGGGCCTGGCCAGTACACCGACTTCTGGGGCTTCCTGCGGCGTCCCGAGGGACCGGTCCACTTCGCCGGCGAGCACACCTCGACCTTCAGCCAGGGGTACCTGAACGGCGGGGTCGAGAGCGGCGAGCGGACCGCCCGCGAGGTGATGAACGCCCTTGGTGTCCCGGTCCGCGACATCGCGGTGGAACTCAGCCCGTCCACCGGATCGCCACGGCCACCCAGGAGAAGGTCATGGCAGGCGGTCGAGGCGGCCACCCTCTCATCGCCGTAGACATGCAAGCCCTACCTGACCGGCGGCCTGGACGCCGTCCCCACCGGCCCCATCCCGGGCAGCCACCGCCACTGGCCGCCCGCCTGGGCCGCCTATCAGCGGCCATGTGTGCCGTTTGACGGCTTCTGTCAGTCGATGAAGGATGTCGGCGTGGACAGCCAGCAGCTACTGGAACGAGTGCGCGCGCTGCGCGCAACGGGCCGCTCCCCCAAGCAGATCGCCCGCGCCCTCGGCCTGCGGTCCGCACAGGTGACCCCTCTGGTCAGGCTCGTCGCCGCCGAGGAGCGCGCCGACGCTGCCGAGCCCAAGGTGGTCGGGTGCTGGGTGAGCCCGGGTGGCGCCAGGGGCTCACCGTCGACGGCCATCCCGAGTGGCCTGCTGCCGATGCCGCCGACGCGGGCGCCGGCGGCTTGGTCAGCGTGCTGGTCGCGCGCCAGGAGCGCTACGGCAGGGTGCGTGTCTGTGGCTGGCTGGTCGACGTCTGGTGCCTGGGCGTCAAGGACGTGGTGGGCCCCCGCGTCATGAGCGAGCGCCGCGCGGCCGAGCTCACCGGCTCGTTCTTCGCCGCCTACCCGGCGTCACCGCTCGAGGCACCGCTGGAGCTGGCGCGGCACCTTGTGTTCGGAGCCGTCGAGTATGCGCGCGCGCTCGGCTTCGAGCCCGCTCCGGGCTTTGCAGCGACCGCTGGTGAGCTGGGGGAGTGGGCCGGCCCGAGCGCGATCACCTTCGGACAAGATGGCAGGCCCTGCTTCGTGCAGGGCCCCCACGACAACGCCGACGCCATCCTGCGGACGCTGGAGCGTTCCGTCGGGCGGGGCAACTTCACCTTCCTGGTCCAGGCATCGCCTTGACAAGGGTTCCCTTGATGCGTCCGGCGGCCGGGGAGTGGTTCGTGGCGCGTGCGCGGTCACCCCGCCCGGGCAGCCGGCGGCACGGCCACGTGCGGACCCGGGCGCTCCAACCGCTCGTCCGGCGGTGACCGCAGTGCGATCACGCGGGTCGACGGCGGTGGCGCAGCGGGCCGCGCTGGCGTTTGCGGAGCGGGCGCTGCGAGCGGGCCTGCCGGCCGGGCTCGACGGCTACCAGGAGCTGCTGGGTTGTCTGCAGCAGGGCCGGGTCGTCGACGACGCCACGTCGCTGCTGGTCGAGCAGGCGGTTGGTGTGTGGGCGCGGCCCGGGTTCGAGACGCTGGTGTCGCTGCCGCGGCTGCGGTTCGAGCCGTTCGGCTACCAGCTGGAGGCGGCCGGGACCGTGCTGCGGGCGATGCGTGGCCGAGCGATCCTGGCCGACGAGGTCGGGCTCGGCAAGACCATCGAGGCGGCGCTGGTCGCAAGCGAGCTGCGCCTTCGTGGTCTGGCCGCCAGGACCCTGATCCTGGTCCCGGTCGGTCTGGTCCAGCAGTGGCAGGAGGAGCTGGACCGCAAGTTCGGTCTGCCATCGGCGCTCGTCCGGGGCGGCGGCTTCCCGGACGTGGGCGGGTCGGTGGAGCAGCCCCTGGTGATCGCTTCGTTGGCTGCGGCGCGCCGGCCACCCCTGCGCGATGCGGCCACCGGGACCGCCTGGGATCTGGTCATCGTGGACGAGGCGCATCGGCTGAAGAACCCGCACAGCGCGTCGGCCAGGCTGGTGCGCGCGCTGCGCACCCGCTACCTGCTGCTGCTGACCGCCACCCCGGTCGAGAACCGGCTTGACGACCTCTTCCAGCTCGTGAACCTGGTCCGGCCGGGGCATCTGGGCACGCCCAAGGACTTCCGCGCCCACCACGGTCCTGCGAGGGCCGGCGCCGAGCCGGCTCGCAACCTGGCGGCGCTGCAGCGGCGGACGCGCGAGGTGATGGTCCGCCACCGCCGCAGCGAGCTGGCCGCGATGCTGCCGCGGAGGCTGGCCGAGACGCTCTGCGTCCAGCCCGGAGCCGAGGAAGCCGAGCTGTACGCGTCGGTCTCGGACCGGGTCCGCCTCGAGGGCCGCGGCGCCAGCCCCGCCCGCCGGCTGGCCTTGCGCAGCGTGCAGCGCCTTGCCGGGTCGAGCCCGCGGGCGCTGGCCCCGAGCCTGGAGAAGGTTGGCTGGACCGATCTGGCCCGGCTGGCGGACAAGATCGACGGCACCGAGAAGGCCCGCGTGCTGGTCGAGCTGCTGCGCCGCCATCGCGCCGCCGGCGACAAGGTGCTGGTGTTCACCGCCTTCCGGCAGACACTCGGCTACCTGGCCGACCTGCTGGCCACCGCGGATCTGCCGGCGGCCACCTACCACGGCGGGCTACGCCGGCGGGAGAAGGAGGAGGCGATCCGCTCCTTCCGCGAGGAGCTGCCGGTCCTGCTGACGACCGAGGCTGCCGGTGAGGGTCGGAATCTGCAGTTCTGCCACGTCATGATCAACGTCGACCTGCCCTGGAACCCCATGCAGATCGAGCAGCGGCTCGGCCGCATCCACCGCATCGGTCAGGACCGCGAGGTGCTGCTGACCAATCTGGTGACCAGGGGGACCGTCGAGGAGCGGATCCTCGGCGTGCTGGAGGCCAAGATCAACCTCTTCGAGCTTGTCGTGGGCGAGCTGGACATGATCCTCGGACGCATCGAGGAGGACTTCGACTTCGAACGCTTCGTGTTCGACGCCCATGTCGCCAGCCGCGACGACGCCGAGCTGCAGGCACGCTTGAACGCGCTCGGTGACGACTTGGCCCGAGCGCGCCAGGACTACCTGGCCAGCCGCGGCCGCGCCGACCAGCTCATCGCCCCGAGCCAGCCGTGACGACCACCGACCCGGCGCTTGCGTTCTGGCTGCGGTACGTGGAGGCAGGCGGCGGCCTGCACGAGGACGCCGACGACCAGGTCCTGGTGATGCTGCCCGGCGAGCTGCAGGCAGCGCTCGGTCTGCCCGAGGAGGTCGCGGCCACCGCCGATCCGGAGGTGGCGCGCGAGAGCGGGGCGCTGCTGCTGCTCCCCGGCCACCCTGTGCTCGACCAGGCGGCGGCGAGCGTGCTCGACCGGGGTGACGCCGGCTGCGCGTGGCTGGCCTGGCCGGATGGGGCGCCGCCGGCGCCGGTGGCGCTGCTGCAGCGGGCTCGGGAGCGGTTCGACATCGACCACGGCCGGATCGACGCTGGCGGGCATCCGGCCCGGGTGTACCTGCCTGTGCTGCGGGTGGGGGCGCTGGTCTCTTACACCGCACGGGCGGGTGAGCGCTTCCAGGAGCGCGAGGAGGTCTGGGTCGACGCTCGCACCGGCGTGGCGCTCCACCAGAACCTCAGGCGGGCCGTTGTCGGAGTGCGCCGTCTGGCGGCCCCGGACACCCCGCACCGGGCGCTCACCCCGGATCTTGCCGTGGCGCTCGCCGGGGCGCACCAGCGTATCGTTGCGCAGGCGCTGGCCCGCCAGGAGGTCCTGGCCAGGCAGGCACGGGCGCCGCTGCGCGACGAGCTGGCCCAGACCGACGCCTACTACCAGGCCGCGCTCGCGGCGCTCGCCAGGCGCCGCGAGCGGGCCGAGCCGGACCGCCGACGGCTCCTGGACGCCCGGGCCGAGGCGACCAGGGTGGAGCATGCCCGCAGGCGGGCGGAGATCCAGGAGAAGTTCCGCCCCAGCCACCAGCTGCGGCCGTTCCGCCTGCACCTGCAGCTGGTGCCAGCGCTCGAACTGCCCGTGCAGGTGCGCCGGGGCAAGGCCAGGCACCCATTCGCGTTCACCTGGATCCTTCCCCGCGCCGGGTTCGTCGATCCCCGCTGCCCGCACTGCGGCACCGCCGAACCGCTGGTGGCGGGCCGGGACCGACTGGGCTGCCGTGCGTGCCTCCCACGGCCCCCCGCGGCCGCCCCATCGCCCGCACCGGCAGCTCCTACCCCGCCGTCCCAAGCGGCTGCGCCGGCGGCGCCGGCACCCGAGCGCGCTTCGGGCGCCGCCAGGTCGCCGCGCGGGCCTGCCCGCCGGCCGGTGCGGTCCCCCGCGGCGGCGTCCGCCCCGCCACTCGACCGGGAGCTGGAGCGAGCAGCGCGGGTCGCCAGCAAGCTGCCGAGCTCGTTCTGGGAGGTGGTGGCCAGCGGCGAGCGCTGGCCGCGCAAGCAGGTCGTGCCCGGCTCACCCTTGGGCGTGCTGTACCGGCTGTACGGCGCCGAGGGACCGGCGTGCGCGGTGGGGATCGCACCCGGCCAGAGCCGGCGGCTGGCCAGGATCAGCATGCTCGGGGCCAGCTCGCTTCGTGGCCCCGTGGTGGTGAGCACCGGCAGTGTCGCCCTTGACGACGGCTCCAGCTACCCCTACACGGTCCGCTGGCGCCTGCAGGCCGCCAAGGCGGCAGTCGAGGAGGTCCTCACATCCGGCGCAGCCGGTCCTACCCTCCCGCACCGCGACCGCCTGCACCCGATGGTCGCCACGCGCCTGTTCGACGAGGTGCCGGGCACGCCGACCCAGCTCGACCCGGTCGGCGCGGCGCTGTGGGAGCAGGGACGCCACCTTGGCCTGCCGCTGGTGGTCCGCTGCCTCGCGGCCTGGTGGCGGCTGCGGGACCCGTCAGCGGTCCCCCGTCCACCGCCGGTGCTGGCCGCAGGGCTGGCCACCCTCGTCGGCCGCCGCGCCGGCGCCTGGCATCCCGTCCAGGCAGTGGCCGCCGCGCTCGGGGTGGACCCGACCCACGCCTCCGCCGCCGCCGACGAGCTGCAACAGCTCCTGCTCCTGTCACCCCAGCAGCCGTGGTAACCGACCGCCGCAGGCCGGCCAGGACCACTATCCTTGTCCGGCCATGCCGCGCAACGCTACTGCCGTCAGCCGGTCGCCCTTGGGGCTGGAGCGCCGGGTCGCCGCCGCCGCGGAAGCCGCGATGACGAGGGAGCAGTCGGTCTCCCCTGTTGGCGTGCTCGTGGGGATCGGCTGGCTGCCGGGCGGCCTGGTCGACGACTGGCGTCGGGGGCGCGTCGACTACCTGGAACGGGTGGCGGCGGTAGGGCCGGACAAGCTGGCCGCGGCGCTGGAACAGCTGCGTCGCTGGGCGGCGCGCAAGGGGCTGGAGCCCAGCGAGGTCCCCTACGTGGCGGCCACCCGTGACCGGCGACCCCTGCGGTTCACCGCCAACGGTGACCAGGCGATGGAGCGCGCCTGGCGCACGCACTGGACCCGACCCGACCTGTCTGCGGCGGAGCGGGAACGGTTGACCCGGCGGCAGAGCAAGCCGCCCGACCTGGTGGTGATCGAGCCGCTCAACCCGTGGACCTGCACGGGCTGCGGTGGCACGGGATCCCTCCTATTCATGGAGGGCCCTGGGCCGTTGTGCCTTGGCTGCGCGGACCTGGACCATCTGGTGTTCCTGCCGGCCGGCGACGCGGCCCTGAGCCGCCGCGCCAGGCAGGCAAGCGGCCTGGCGGCGGTGGTGGTCCGATTCAGCCGCTCCCGCAAGCGGTACGAGCGCCAGGGGATCCTGGTGGAGGAGGCGGCCCTGGAGCGGGCCGAGGCGCAGTGCCTGGCCGACGAGGAGGCGCGTGCTCGCCGCCGCGAGCGCGACCGGCAACGCCGCGCCGACCAGGACCTAGTGTTCCAGGCGCGGCTGGCCGAGGCGGTGGTGCGGCGGTTCCCCGGCTGCCCGGCCGGGCGCGCCGAGGCGATCGCCCGGCACGCCGCGGTGCGCGGCAGCGGCCGGGTCGGGCGCACCGCCGCCGGACGGGCGCTGGACGAGGAGGCGATTACGCTCGCCGTGATCGCCTCGGTGCGCCACCAGGACACCGGCTACGACGAGCTGCTGATGGCCGGCGTGCCCCGAGGGGAGGCACGCGCGCGGGTACGGCCCGAAGTCGACCGGATCCTGGCCGCCTGGCAGGCCGGTAGCCTGTGACTCCGGCAAGG
>Ga0137369_10007564_pt1 | contig 10905 bp, 8 predicted proteins | sample SagtaG_12_FD_104918 | JGI IMG/M metagenome (GOLD analysis project Ga0137369, IMG submission 104918) | Vadose zone soil microbial communities from Sagehorn Ranch, Mendocino, California, USA - Sage1_L_113_16 metaG | ecosystem: Environmental > Terrestrial > Soil > Vadose zone | place: USA... | reverse complement strand
GCTCGTCCCGTTCCTGCTGGTCGTCGTGGCGGCGGCCGCCTGCGGCAGCGGCCGCCGCCCGACGCAGCTCCTGTACGGGCAGCCGGCCGCGCGGTTTCCTCCCGTGCCCGGAAGCGTCGTCGCGCAAGGGCGCGTGCTCCGTCGCTCGCTGCTCGGACAGCGACTCGAGAGCTGCCTCTTCCGGGGAGACAGCCCGAGTGTCGGCTCCGACGCAGCCGTCGTCGAACGCGTCGGCGTCGACGGCGAGAGCCTCACCTTCGCGAACCGCGGACATACCGGTGTCTTCGCGTGCGACGGCGGCATCGATCCGGCGGGCGAGCGGCCGCGGCCGTGGTGCGGCGCCGTCTTCGGCGAGCTCGTCGAGGGCCGTCCGCTCGACCCGCGGCTGGACCTGCTCTGCCGGACTCGGGGCGGCGCGCCGCTTGCGTACGCCTTCGTCGAGCCGGTTGCGGGCGCGCAGTGGGTGGGCGTCGAACAGGCCGGCTATACCGAGCTGTACGAAGTCCTCGCGGGCTTGCCGGTGAGGATCGCAAGCACGCGCGGCATCAGCACGGAGCAGTCTCGCGCCACCTTCGCCGTCCACCAATACGACGCCGAGGGCCGAGAGCTGGCCGCCGGAGACCTGGAGGCGGCCGTGGCCGGGTGATAGGAAGAGACAGCGCTAGACTGCCACGACGTGTGGGAGCTGATCTGGCTGATGGTGATCATGAAGATCCCCATCCTCTACCTGTGCTGGGTCGTCTACTGGGCGATCAAGTCCGAGCCGCGCCCCGAGGAGCCCGCGGCGGTCGCAGTGGGCCTCGACGACGGCCCGAAGTGTTGGCAGCCGCGTCGGCGACCGCGCCGCCCAGGCCCACACGGACGACCGACCCGCACGTACGCACGCACGCGGCGGCCTGCGGTCCGCGCGTGAGCTCTGCTCCGTACGAGCGGACACGTCCCGCCGAGGCGATCGCCGGCTTCCTGGCCGCGGCCGCAATCTTCGTCGCCCTCACGGGGATCGCCTGGCGGCCGCTGCGGCTGATTCCGCTGGCGATCGCTCTCTCGCTGATCGCGGCCGGGATCGGGGGCCGCGCGCTGCGCCTCGCAACCTGGGCGGTCGCGATCTGCGCCCTCTCGTTCGCCGTCGGCCTGGCCGCCGCGGTGATCACGAGCAACCCGCTCTGGTAGCCCGGTTGCTACAACAGACGTAGTGACCGACGTCGACGGGCTCAACGCAGGCTTCGCACGGGACCTGCTCGAGGACTACCTCGAGAACCCGGACGCGGTCCCGAGCGAGTGGCGCGAGCTCTTCGAGAGCGGCCGGAGCGACGTCGTCGCGACGCATCCCGGCCTCGCGCGCCTGCTCGAACGCGCCGGAAACGGGCATCAAGCCGCCGCCGCTCCCGCCGTACCGCCCCCGGCACCCGCCGAGGTGCCCCCGGTCACCGACGAGCTGCTCGGCGCTGTGGCCGCCGCGATGGCGTTGATCAAGGCGCACCGCATGCACGGCCACCTCGCCGCGCACCTCGACCCGCTCGGCTCGGAACCGCCGGGAGATCCTGCTCTGGAGCCCGAGCGGCTGATTCCGAAGCTGACGCCCGAGCTGCAGGCGCGCGTTCCGGCCTCCGTCCTGCGGCTCTACGTTCCCGGCGACACGCTGGCGGAGGCGCTGCCGCGCCTCGAGGAAACGTACTGCGGGACGATCGCGTACGAGATCGAGCACATCTCGGAGCACGAGAAGCGCGTGTGGCTCCGTCAGGCGATCGAGTCAGGCAAGTACCGGCAGCCGGTCTCCACGGAGGAGCGGAAGGAGCTGCTGGCGTCGCTGTCGCGCGTCGAGGCGTTCGAGCAGTACCTGCGCCGCGCGTTCCTCGGCCAGAAGCAGTTCTCGATCGAGGGTCTCGACGTAATGGTGCCGATGCTCGACGAGGCGATCGAGCTCGCCGCGGAGAACGGTGCGCACGAGGTCGTGATCGGCATGGCCCACCGCGGCCGGCTCAACGTCCTCGCGCACACGCTTGGGCTCGGCTACGACTCGATCATCCGCGAGTTCGAGGGCGAGCGGACGATCGAAGCCGTCGTCGCGACGGAAGAGGGCGGTACAGGGGACGTCAAGTACCACCTCGGCGCGGAAGGCACGCGCTCGACGCCGTCGGGCGAGATCACGGTCACCCTCGCCGCCAACCCGAGCCACCTCGAAGCCGTCGACCCCGTCGTCGAAGGGCGTGCGCGCGCCGAGCAGACCGACCGCTCCACGCGCTACGGGCTGCACGACCCGAGCGTTGCGCTGCCGATCCTGATCCATGGCGACGCGAGCTTCCCCGGCCAGGGTGAGGTTGCGGAGACGCTGAACCTGTCGGCGCTCGACGGCTACTCGACCGGCGGCACGCTGCATCTGATCGCGAACAACCAGGTCGGCTTCACCACCGATCCGAGCGAAGGACGCTCGACGCGCTACTCGAGCGACCTCGCGAAGGGCTTCGACGTCCCGATCATCCACGTCAACGCGGACGACCCGGAGGCGGCGATCTCCGCCGTTCGGCTCGCGCTCGCGTTTCGCCGCCGTTTCGAGAGCGACGTCGTCGTCGACCTCGTCGGCTACCGGCGGCACGGCCACAACGAGCAGGACGAGGCCGCGTACACGCAGCCGCTGATGGCGGCGCAGATCGCCGAGCACGCGACTGTGCGCGACCAGTACGCGCAGCGGCTCGTGGAAGAAGGCGTCAGCACGCAGGAGGAGGCAGACCAGTTCGTTGCGGCCGTCACGTCCGAGCTGAAGCAGGCCCACGAGGCGCTCAAGGCGACCTTCGGCACGCCGCCGCCGAGCGACGGCAAGATCCCGCGCTCGAGCGGGGACGGCGTCGTCACCGCCGTCGCCGCCGGCCGTCTGCGCGACCTCAACAGCGAGCTGCTGCGCGTGCCCGAGCACTTCTTTGTCCACCCGAAGCTGAAAGGACAGCTCGAGCGCAGGCTGCAGACGATCGAGGAGGGCGGCATCGACTGGGGCCAGGCCGAGGCGCTCGCGTTCGGCTCGCTGCTCGTCGAGGGGATTCCGATCCGTCTCACCGGCCAGGACACGGAGCGCGGCACGTTCTCGCACCGCCACGCCGTCCTGCACGACGTGAACACAGGCGAGACGTTCACGCCGCTGCAAAATCTCGAGGAGCAGACCGCCTCCTGCGAGATCTACAACTCGCCGCTCTCGGAGTACGCATGCCTCGGCTTCGAGTACGGGTATTCGGTTGCGGCGCCGGAGGCGCTCGTGCTCTGGGAGGCGCAGTTCGGCGACTTCGTCAACGGCGCGCAGATCGTGATCGACCAGTTCATCGTCGCGGGACTCTCGAAGTGGCGCGAGACGACGCGGCTCACGCTGCTGCTGCCGCACGGTTACGAGGGCAACGGGCCCGAGCATTCGAGCGCTCGCCTGGAGCGTTTCCTGCAGCTCGCCGCGCAGGAGAACATCCGCGTCGCGAACTGCTCGACCTCCGGCCAGTACTTCCACCTGCTGCGCCGGCAGGCGCTCGACGCCGCCGGCCGGCCGCTCGTCGTGATGACGCCGAAGGGCCTGCTACGCCTGAAGCAGGCGTCGTCGACGCTCGGCGAGCTCGCCGAGGGCTCGTTTCGGCCTGTGATCGACGATCCCGACGCCGCGCACGACGAGGTCACGCGCCTCGTGTTCTGCTCGGGGAAGGTCTACTACGACATCGTCGGTCACGAGGAGCGTGCCAAGGCGCGCAACGTCGCGGTCGCGCGGCTCGAGCAGCTCTATCCGTTCCCCGTCGACGAGTACGCGGAAGTCGTCGGCGCGTATCCGAACCTCGAGGAGGTCGGCTGGGTGCAGGAGGAGCCGCAGAACATGGGCGCGTGGCGGACGATCCGCCACCGGCTCGAGGCGCCCGGCGTCCCGCTCAGCTACGCAGGGCGTCCGTGGCGCGCGAGCCCGAGCGAGGGCTACCCGACGGCGCACCTGCGCGAGCAGGACCGCATCGTGCGCGCGGCGCTCGGCGTGGACTAGCGGCGGCGCGCCGCACGCGCGCGGGCGCGTGCCTGCAGCACGCGCGAGGCCACCTTCGGCCCGTGCTTGCGTGCGATGTTCACGATCTGCTTGCGCTGCCTCGGAGGTAGGCGGCGCCAGATGTCCCACGCGGTCAGCGCGAGACTCACCGGACCGGCACGACGTGTGAGGAGGCGCGCGCGTCGCACGCGCCCATCCTCGCACAGCCTCTAGTCCTCGTGCCCTTCGTGCCCGTGCCCGTGATCCTTCTCGTGACCGTAGGCATGTCCGTTGCCGTGGTCGTCCTCCGACTCGGGGGCCGGCGCCGGAGGCGCGGGTTCGGCCACCGGCTCCTGAACCGGCACGGGCGGAACGACCGGCGCCGCCTTCGGTTTGGTCCACGCGAGCCGCCGCCGAGTTGTGTGGAGCGCACGTGTGTGAATGCTCACGAGCCGGCGCGCGAGCACGGAAGGCCGCACCGGCCGGCTGATGTGATGCGCGTACACAGGCCGCCGAACGCTCGCCCGCTGCGGCCGTGGCGCCGGAAGGGCCACGGTGCGGACGGAGCGCTCGAGCGATGACGGCGGAGCGGTGATCGGCCGGCCGCCCTCGGAAGGCGCGCCGACCAGAGCGGTCATCGCCACGACGCCGGCGATAGCTCCCGTCATCAGCGCGGCGGCTAGGACGCGCGCGCAGGTTTCCCTCATGTTCCTCCCCTGATTTGTCGATACCTCGTTCAAGGGATAGATCGGCATCACTGAATAGGACTTGAGGGGAAGTCGTGGCCAGTTTCAAAGTCAAGCTCGTCGCCTATTTCCTGTTGCTCTCGCTGCTGCCTCTGGCGGCTGCGTTCTGGGGCTTCTCGACGGTGGCTGCGCGCAGCGAGACGCGGCGCGTGGACGCCGGGCTGCAGGCCGGCCTACGGGCCGGGCTGGCCGCCTATCAGGACGAGCTCGGCGCGGCGGACGTCGCCGCCGCTCAGCTCGCGCGCAACCCGGCCTTCCAGCGCGCGTTGATGGAGCGCGACCGCGCGGCCCTGCGACGGCTGCTGCAAGGTCGGCGCAATCTGAGCGTCGAGGCCCCGGGCGGCTTCCAGGTCGGGCAGAGGGATCCCATGGCCGCGATCCGCCAGGTCGCCGTCGTCGGCCAGCGTGGGGCTCGCGGCGCGGTGGTCGCATCCGTCCCGCTCGACCAGGTGCTCGTCAGCCGCCTCGAGGGCCGGTCCGGCCTGGAGGGCGACGAGCACATCATCCTCGTCGAGGATCGGCGCGTCGTCGCCGGGCCGCACGCGACCCTCGGCAGGCGCTTCGATGTCGTGCCGGGAAAGACGCAGACGCTCACGCTCGCCGGGACCCGCTACCGGACGATCGTCGCGGACACCCTGAACGACCTGCCGTCGGCCACGCTCGGCGTGGTCAGTCCGCAGACGAGGATCGACAACGCCACCGGCGCAGCCATGGAGCGACTGATGTTCGGTCTGGCCGCCTGCCTGCTGCTCGTCGCAGCGGTCGCCTACATCGAAGGTCGCGCGATCGTCCGGACCCTGGGCCGCCTCGTCGACGCCGCGCGCGGCATCGCGCGCGGAGACCTCAAGGAGCGCGTCCCCGTCCAGGGACGCGACGAGTTCGCGCTCCTCGGCCGGACGTTCAACGAGATGGCGGCGGAGCTGCAGGCGAGGCTCGACGAGCTCGAGCGCCAGCGCGGCAAGCTCCGGGACGTGATCGCGCGCTTCGGCGAGGCGCTCGGCGCGACCCACGACGTCGACCAGCTCATGCGCCTGATCGTCGAGGCGGCCGTCGAGGCGACCAACGCCGCGGGCGGGGTCATCGTCGCGTCCAGCGGCGAGCTCGTCCAGACGGGGCGGCCCGAACAGGGCGCGGAGAAGATCGAGGTCCCGCTGACCGCCGGAGAAGTGACGTTCGGCTCGCTCTTGCTCTTCGGCGACAACTTCGAGGACGAGGACCGGATGACCGCGGTCTCGCTGGCCTCGCACGCGGTGGTCGCGCTCGACAACGCGCGCCTGCACCGGATCGTCGAGCGCCAGGCGCTCGTCGACGGGCTCACCGGCCTGGCGAACCGGCGCCAGTGCGAGGAGACCCTCGCCTCCGAGCTCGCGCGCCTCGAGCGCTTCGGCGGGCCGCTGGCGCTCGTCGTCGCCGACCTCGACTGGTTCAAGGACGTGAACGACCGCTACGGACACCCCTCCGGTGACGCCGTCCTGCGGGAGTTCGCCGCGCTGCTCCAGGAGTCGGTCCGCGACATCGACCTCGCCGGCCGCTGGGGCGGGGAGGAGTTCCTGCTGATCCTGCCTGGCACCGATCTCGCCGGCGGCGCCCACGTCGCCGACCGGATCCGGGTCGCCCTCAGCAGGCGGATCGTCCTCTCGGCGGACGGCACTCCGATCCCGGTCACGGCCAGCTTCGGCGTGGCCGCCACCCCTCCGGCGTCGAACGCCGCCGAGCTCTTCTCCGCCGCCGACGCCGCCCTCTACGAGGCGAAGCGGAACGGGAAGAACCGGGTCGAAACGGCGCCGGAGCCGGTGGCCCATCCGTAGCCTTTTCTAAGCTGCCTGTGGAAAAGCCCCGCCAGAGGCTAAAATCCCGCCCGCAGCATCGGCCCCCGCCCCCGACCTCCAGGAGACCTTATGCCGGTTGAGACGCCGTCGCTCTTTGCGAAAGTCATCCAGGACCACCTCGAGCTGAAGGAGCGAAATTCGCGGCTCGAGGAATCGATGCCCATCGGGCACTACAAGCTCGCGGATCCGTTCGACAACCATCCGCTGTTCAAGACCGAAGAGCAGGCCCGCCTCGAGGAGACCATGGACGGCGAGGAGCCGGCCGTCTCGCTCGAGTCGCCTGCGCTCGCCTGGCCGGGCGAAGAGACCGTTGGCGACGTCGTCGCCCACACGGAGGACGAGGACAATCTCTGGGGCAAAAGCAGAGACTTCGACTGGGGCGACTAGCGGCGTAGGGTAGGTCCTTCCGATCGAGGAGGACTGATGAAACGACTACTGCTGGGATTCGGGCTGGCCGCTGGGGTTGCCTACGCCCTGCGGGACTTCTTCGCGGCGCCGCAGCCGCACCCGTCGTGGGAAGAGACGGACAACGATCCCGAGGATCTAGGCAGCGACCTGGCGCAGCGTGCCCGCGAGGCGGAGGGTGCGCAGGCGGCCGAGGAGACTCCCGCCGGCTAAAGCAACCCTGCGACGACGCGCAGGTCGTCGACAAAGGCGTCGAAGTTCGTCTGCCGCTCCTCGGGCTCGCCGCGGAGGATCGACGAGGGATGCACCGTCGCCGTGACCGCTTCGGCGAGCTCGGACTCGAGCAACTCGCCACGATGGCGCGTGACCCGGAACTGACGCCCTAGCAGCGACTGGGCGGCCGTTGCGCCGAGCAGGACGAGGACGCGCGGCTTCACGACCGCGAGCTCCGCTTCGAGCCACGGCCTGCAGGCCGTCATCTCGGTCCAGTTCGGCTTTTGGTGGATGCGTCGCTTGCCGCGGGCCTGCCACTTGAAGTGCTTGACGGCGTTCGTGACGTAGACCGTGCTCCGGTCGATGCCCGCCGCCTCGAGCGCCTCGTCGAAGAGACGGCCCGCAGGGCCGACGAACGGCCTGCCGGCTCGGTCCTCCTGGTCGCCCGGCTGCTCGCCGACGAACATCGCCTCCGCCCCGCGGGCGCCCTCGCCGAACACCGTTCGCGTGCCGACTTGCCAGAGCCCACAGCCGCGGCAGCCGGCGGCGGCCTCGCGCAGGGCGGGCAGGCTGAGCCGGTCGGGAAGGAAGTCCGCCGCCACCGTTTTCGTATCTCCGGCCGCGGAACCCCTCAACCGGGGGATTCGAGCGGTTTGAAGCCTCGCTTTGCTGTGTCTCGGTTCGTAAAAGGGGGCCCAAACTGCTGCGGCTGTACCGACCAATCGAGCACGGTCGATGAGCGACCACGCGTTTCCGCTGCACCTCATTCCCGAGCGCGACGACGCGCCGTCACACGACGCCGCGCTCGTCGAGTCGTACCGGCGCCTCGCAGACGTCTTCCACGACGTCCTCGGCGAGCAGAGCCTCGACACGCTGCTCGACCGGATCGCCGACGCGCTCGCTGACCTGATCCCGCACGACTCCCTGACGATCTACGAGGCGGACGAGCCGCGCCGGTTGCTGATCCCGGTGTGGGCACGTGACAAATGGGCGGACAAGATCCTCGCGGACAAGTGTCCGTTCGGCATCGGGCTGACCGGCTGGGGCGTCGAGCACCGCCAGCCTGTGCTCGTCAACCAGGCCCACCTGGATCCGCGTGTGATGACGGTCGCCGGAACGCCGGCGGACGAGCCGGAGGCTTTGATCACGATCCCCTTGATCGCGCGCGACTCGATCAAGGGCGCGCTCAATATCTACCGGCTCGGCGAGGACGCCTCGTTCGACGACGACGAGTTCGAGCTCGCTAAGCGCTTCGGCGATGCGGCTGCGCTGGCGGTCGACAACGCGCAGGTGCGCGCCCGTCTCGAGCACCAGGCGATGACCGACTCGCTCACCGGCCTCTACAACCACCGCGCATTCCACGAGCGCCTGCGCCAGGCACTCGCAACGGCGAGCCGCTCGCACGAGGCCGTCTCCGTGCTGATGCTGGACATCGACGACTTCAAGCGCGTGAACGACATCTACGGCCACGGCGCGGGCGACGAGATCCTGCGCGGCGTCGCCGAGACACTGAAGGACTCCGTGCGCTCCTCGGACGTCGTCTACCGCCTCGGGGGCGAGGAGTTCGCGATCGTGATCAGCTCTCGCTCACCGCAGGACGCCGAGCAGCTCGCGCATCGCGTCGTCGACCGGGTCGAGTCCACGGACTTCGATCCCGCGGGCCGCATCACCATCTCCGTCGGCCTCGCCCGCGGGCCCGAGCATGCGATGAACCCGCGTGAGCTCGTCGCCTGCGCCGAGGCGGCGATGATGAGCGCGAAGGCGCGCGGCAAGAACCAGATCGTCCTCTACGAGGAGAGCGCGATGGAACGGCCGGACGGCGAGCCGGTGCCGTCCGCGCGCGACGTCCGCTCGGTCGCGCACATGAAGATGCTGCAGAGCCTCGGCGGGAAGCTGAACCGGCTCAACGACGTGAAGCAGATCGGCACGGTGATCGCCACCGAGTTGCGCTCGCTGATCGACTACCACAACTGCCGCGTCTCGCTCGTCGAGGGTGACGACGTGATCCCGATCGCGTTCGTCGGCCAATTTACGAGCGAGACTCGCGAGCCGATGGAGATCCTCGCCTGCAAGGTCGGCGAGGGGATCACGGGCCGCGTCGCCCAGACCGGCGAGTCGCTGCTGATCGGCGACGCGGCGAACTGCGAGTTCGCGCGCATACTGCCCGGCACCGACTCGATCGACGAGTCGCAGGTCGTCGTGCCGCTGACGTTCGGCACGCGCGTCGTCGGGATCATCGTCATCTCGAAGCTCGGGTTGAACCAGTTCGACGAGGACGACGTCCGCCTGCTCGAGGTGCTCGCCGGGCACGCCGCCGTCGCGCTCGAGAACGCGAGTCTCTACGAGGCGGCGCGCCGCGAAGCGGAGCGTGCCACGGCGCTGCTCGAGTTCAGCCGGCAGCTCGCCAGCGCTGAGGGGATGGACGCCGTCGTCGATCGCATCGTCGAGCTCTCCGCGACCACGCTCGACTCCCCTCGGGCGTCTGTCTGGTGGCAGGACACGGCCGGAGGTGAGATCCGGCTCCGCGCGACGTATGGGTGCTCGGAGCTCGAGCAGGAGCGGCTCGCCAGGACGGCGTTTCCGCACGAGCTCGCAGAGGAGCCGTTTGTCGTTGCAGATCGAGCCCACGCGGCGATCGCGCCGTTGACGCTCGACGGGGGCCGCGTCGGTTGCATCGCCGTCGCCGTGCCCGACGGGGCCGAGTTCGGCGAGCGCCAGCTGCGGCTCCTTGCGGGCATCGCGCATCAGTCGAAGCTCGCGCTCGCGAACGCCGGCAACTTCGACAATCTCGAGCGCACGTTCCTCGAGACGGTCGAGGCACTCGCGAACACGCTCGAGGCGAACGACGAGTACACGTCTTCGCACGCGCGCTGGATCACCGACCTCGCGCTGAAGGTCGGAGAGGAGCTCGGGCTGGAAGGCAGCTCGCTGAAGCGCCTCGAACTGGGTGCCCTCTTCCACGACATCGGGAAGATCGGCATCCCACAGACAATCCTCTCGAAGCCGGGGCCGCTCACGCCGGACGAGCGAGAGATCGTAGAGACGCACCCCGAGCTCGGCGAGAAGATCATCGCGCCGATCGACCGCCTCGAAGAGGTGCGGCCGATCGTCCGCCATTGTCACGAGCGCTACGACGGCGACGGCTATCCGGACCGGCTCAGCGGCGAGGACATCCCGTTCGAGTCACGGATCATCCTGGTCTGCGACGCGTACCACGCGATGACGACCGACCGCCCCTACCGCAGGCGGCTCCTCGCGGAGGAGGCGCTGCGGCGCCTGCAGGAGGCTGCGGGGACGCAGTTCGATCCGCGCGTCGTCGAGGTGTGCGTGCAGGTCCTGGCTAGTCGCGACGCGGCCGCGAGCCAGTCAGCGTTTCCAGCCCCTCGCTGAAGCTGACGTAGGGAGACGGCGGCGCGGTCTCGCTCGCGAGGGCACGCTCGGCGTTCTCGAGCGCTCGTTCGCGGCTGCGGATGCCCTCCTGCTGAGCGGCGAGGCCGGCCTGCAGCCGCAGGACCTCGGCTTCGCGCCCGAGCAGTTCCTGCTCGCGAGCGGCGAGCTCCCGTTCGCGCTCGGCGACCCGGCGTTCGTGCTCGCCGCTCTGCTCCTCGCTCGCGACTGTTCGATGTCGGAGGTCGCCGAGCTGCCGACCTTCCTCGGAGAGGCTCTGCTCGCGCGCAGCGAGTGCGTCTGCGCGGTCGTCCAGTTCCCGTTTCTGCGCGGCGAGCTGGCGCTCGGC
>Ga0137369_10007555_pt1 | contig 10912 bp, 15 predicted proteins | sample SagtaG_12_FD_104918 | JGI IMG/M metagenome (GOLD analysis project Ga0137369, IMG submission 104918) | Vadose zone soil microbial communities from Sagehorn Ranch, Mendocino, California, USA - Sage1_L_113_16 metaG | ecosystem: Environmental > Terrestrial > Soil > Vadose zone | place: USA... | reverse complement strand
TAACAAAGATACTGTCTCGGTAGAAGGAGAGAACAGTATGGCCACTACCGCCCGCCCCCGCACCCCAGCCGCCTTCGACGACCCCGCCTACCAGGCATATCTCACCCTGCGGGTCGGGTTCGTCGCGGCCCCGATCCTGTTCGGCCTGGACAAGTTCACCAACCTGCTGGCCGACTGGACCACCTACCTGGCCCCCGCCATCGGCCGCCTGCTGCCCGGCAGCGCCGCCAGCGCGGTGCTGGCCGTCGGCGTGGTCGAGGTCGTCGCCGGGCTGGTCGTGGCCGTCCGGCCCAGGGTCGGCGGCTACCTGGTCGCCGCCTGGCTGGCCGGCGTCATCGGCAACCTGCTGCTGCTCGGCGGCCACTACGACATCGCCCTGCGTGACCTCGGCCTGCTGCTGGCCGCGCTGGCGCTTGCCCGGCTCGCCACCGCGTTCCGGCCCCCCCACGACGCCGCCAAGGTCTGACGACACCGCACGGTCGCCCAACGCACAGCCGAAAGGACCCGACGTGTCCGCTGCTGCTCATCCCCTGCCCGACCAAGCCACCGCGCCCGGCCACCGCCCCCAGCTCGAGGTCGTCGACCGGCGCCAGCACCGTCACCTCGGCCCTGCACGGCCTGCTGCGCAGCGACCCGCGCTCGCGGCGGGAGTTCTTCGCCCTCACCGGCACGGCCGCCTGACTACCCACGACCAGGAGCTCCCGATGTCCACCAGTCCAACTTTCGCGATCGTCGGGGCCGGCCTGGCCGGCGCCAAGGCGGCCCAGACCCTGCGCGCCGAGGGCTTCGGCGGCCGCCTGCTGCTGTTCGGCAACGAAGGCGAGCGGCCCTACGACCACCCGCCGCTGTCCAAGGCCTACCTGCGCGGTGAGACCGATCACGACAGCCTCTACCTGCACGAGGAAGGGTTCTACGCCGCCCACGGCATCGAGCTGCGCGCCTCCACCCCGGTCCGCTCGGTCGACCCGGCCGGCCACCAACTCGAGCTCGCGTCCGGCGAGCACATCAGCTATGAGCGGCTGCTGCTGGCCACCGGCGCCGCACCGCGTCGCCTTCGCCTGCCCGGCGCGGAGCTGGACGGCATCCATTACCTGCGCACCCGGCGCGACGCCGACACCCTGGCCGCCGCCGCCGCGTGCGCCGAGCACATCGTGGTGGTCGGGACCGGCTGGATCGGCAGCGAGGCCGCGGCCTCCATCCGCCAGCTCGGCCGGGACGTCACCCTGATCGGCCCAGACACCGCACCGCTGGCCCGGGTGCTCGGCCCCGAGGTCGGGCGCGTCTACCGCGACCTGCACGCCGACCACGGCGTCCAGCTCATCCTCGGCACGCGTGTTGCCGCCGTGCGCGGCAGCGGCCGCGTCGAGGCGGTCGTGACCGGCGACGGGCGCACGATCCCCTGCGACCTGGCGCTGGTTGGCGCCGGCGCCATCCCACGTACCGAGCTGGCCGAGGCAGCCGGCCTGCCGGTCCGAAACGGGGTGCTGACCAACGAGCGGCTGGAGGTCATCGGGGCGGCCGGTGTCTATGCGGCCGGCGACGTCGCCGCCGCCTGGCACCCCCGCTACCAGACCTACCTGCATGTCGAGCACTGGGCCAACGCACTCAACCAGGGACCCGCCGCGGCCAGGAACATGCTGGGGATCGCGACGCCCTACGAGCGGCTTCCCTACTTCTACTCCGACCAATACGACCTCGGGATGGAGTACTCCGGGTTGGCGGCGACCTGGGACCGAGTGGTCCTGCGTGGCGACCCGGCCACGCGTGCGTTCATCGCCTTCTGGCTCAAGGACCAGCGGGTCGTGGCCGGCATGAACGCGAACGTCTGGGACGTCATCGAGCCCATCAAGGCCTTGATCCGCGACGGACAGCCGCTCGACCCAGCGCGGCTCGCCGACCCCGACATCCCCCTGGACCAGGTGGCCGGCGAGGCCACCGCGCAGCGATCTGATTCCCTAGCCACGAGGAGCACCCGATGACCAAGCTGCACCAACTCCGCGACCGGTTCGGCCAGAGCCCCTGGCTGGACAACCTCACCCGCGGCGACGTCACCGGCGGCCGGCTGCGCCGCCTGGCCGCCCAAGGCATCCGAGGGGTCACCTCCAACCCGACCATCATCCACAAGGCCATCAGCGGCTCGGCCGACTACGACGCCCAGCTCGCCGCCCTGGCCGCCGCGGGCCAGGGCGCCGAGGCCAGCTACTGGTCGCTGGTCTCCGACGACCTCAACGGGGCCCTGGCCGTGCTCCGGCCCCTGTACGACCGCAGCGGCGGGGGCGACGGCTTCGTGTCGGTGGAACTGCCCCCGCCCTAGCCCACGACAGCCAGGCCAGCGTGGTGGCCGCCCGCGCGCTGCACCGGCGCCTCCCTGCGCCCAACCTGCTGGTCAAGATCCCCGCCACCGCCGAGGGCATAGCCGCCGTCCGCCAGGCGACCAGCGAGGGGCTCTCCATCAACATCACGCTGCTGTTCGGCCTCGACCGCTACGAGCAGATCATCGAGGCCTACCTGTCGGGCCTGGAGGCCCACGACGGCGACCTGGCACGGGTGCACAGCGTGGCCTCGTTCTTCGTCAGCCGGGTCGACACCGAGGTCGACCGGCGCCTGCACGCCATCGCCACCCTCCAAGCCCTTGCGCTGTCGGGCAAGGCTGCGGTGGCCCAGGCCAAGCTGGCCTACCAGCTGTTCCGGGACCGCTTCAGCGGCCCTCGCTGGCAGTCGCTGGCCGCCCGCGGCGCGCGGGTGCAGCGGCCGCTGTGGGCCTCGACCTCCACCAAGAACCCCGCTTACCCCGACACCGTCTACGTCGACGGCCTGATTTGGCCGCGACACCATCACCACCCTGCCTGAGACCACCATCGCCGCCTTCGAAGCCCACGGCACCCTGGCCGCCACCCTTGCCCAGAACGTCCACGACGCCCAGACGACCCTGGAGCGCCTGGCAGAGGTCGGGGTCGACCTGCGCCAGGTGGCTCGCGTGCTGGAGGCCGAGGGGATAGCCGCGTTCGCCAAGAGCTACGACGGGCTGCTGTCGCTGCTGCAGGCCAAAGCGGTCCAGGCGAACGCGTCATGAGCCTGGGGGTTCGATCCAGCCGCGGCGACACAGGGATACGGGCTGGCCGGTTCGATCCGCGCCCGCATGGCCGAGTTGGGCGGGACCGCCGAGATCTGGTCGGCACCAGGCAAGGGAACTCAACATCGGCCGCCTCGGCGCCCACTTCAACACCAAGCCCCAACCTGCGCGCCGCCCCACCCGCATCCACCAACTGTGCACCGCCCACGGCCTCACAGCGGCCTGATCACGACTCCCCTCCGACTTCGCCAGCAGAGTCAGTAGTGAGGTTCTTCCAAGCCAGCCCGGTCGTCGCTACCGCGACGTCAGCTCCCCGGAGGCCTGGCCACCGCGCGCATCCACAATCGCCGCGACCACCGTGGCGACCGCGGCCGGCAGGTAGAACAACCCGACCGAGGCAGCGCCAAGGACCACAAAGATCACCAGCAGCACGCTGGCGGCCACCAGCGCCCCCCGACGCCAGCGCGTCCGGCTGAGCGCCAACGGAACCCCAGCGATCACCACCGGGATTGAGAGCGGCACCAGCACCCCCCAGCCGTCTGACTGCACCAGCGTCGTGGACCCGGTGGTCTGCACTGACACCCCGCCCGGGCCGGCCGAGCCCGACTCATACCGTCCGGTGGGGAACACGAGCAGCGCCACCGCAGCGATACCGGCCAGCAACAGCGGCAACAAGAGCATCAGGCGGCCCACCCGCGCGGAAGTTCCAGCATGCATCAACCTGCTCCTCTGCCTGGCACGGTGCGGCAACCCTGATCGTGCCACACCGGCGGCAGCCGGACGAGCCGCTGGCCACACCCGATCGGCCGGCCGACCGTCACCCCAGAAGGCAGGACTGGTTTCGTGGTCACCGGCCCCTCTTCTTCGGCGCCCGTCATCGGCTCCGGCATGGGGTTCACTTGTTCCTCGCCGCTGCCGCGAACTGCCAGAGTGCCTCGAAGGGCGCTGCCAGCGTGCTCGGCTTTCCTGCTCGCTCTGTCCGGTATCGCAGGCGGGGAAGACCAGCAGGAGTGGCGCACAGCGATCAGCACGACTGCGCGGCTGCGTCGGCTTGCGCAGATGGTGGCCACAAACCCACAACGCTGCTTGGCGATGACGCGGCGCATATCAGCGTGAGAATCCAGCACGCGGGTGCCTGCCTGCAGGTGTGGTCCCCCCAAAGGGTGCTCAGGGGTCGGGGTTGGAGGTGGGAGCGCTGCGCAGCAGCAGGACGGCCGCGCCGGCCCCAACGGCGCCGCATGACAGCCACAGCACGGTCGGGCTGCGGGCGAAGATTACCCCGCCCACCGCAGGGGCCAGGATGTTGCCGACGGCCCACGCCACGCTGTACCCGCCGGCGTAGCGGCCGCGATGGGTCGCGGGTGCGTACGCCGCCCAGTAGCCCTCTGCGATCGGGAAGACCAGCATCGCGCCCAGCGTCCATCCCAGCACCCCTGCGGTCAGCGGCAGCACCGCGCGGGCCGCAGCGTTGACGGCAAGGCCGAGTCCGATCAGCAGCAGGCCTGCAGCCATCGGCAGCTGCGGGCGCCAGCGCCGGGTCAGCCCGGTCAATGGCAGCTCACCCACGATCAGCATGGCGGCGCTTGAGCCCAGCAGCGCCCCGTACACGGTCGCGGCATGACCGTCGGCGTGCACCTGCAGCGGAAAGGTGGAGGTAGCCTGCCGGTAGACGACCGCGCCCAGCGCGGACGCGGCAAGGAAGCGGAGGAACGCACGGTCGGCTGGCAGCCGTCGCGGTGGCCGCGCGACCTCGGCGGACGGCCCGGTCGGTGGGCCGCCCGCGGGCAGGACGGTGAGCGCCAGCAGGCCAAACACGCTCGACGTCAACGCGTCGATGGCGAACAGCGCGACGAGCAGGCACGGGTCAAGGCTCGCTAGCCGAGGACCAGGCGTCGTCGAACAGGTATTGGTCGAACGGGAGCAGCCAGCACTCGGCAATCTTGCCGTCGGCGATGCGGTACACCCCGACGGTCTCCCACCGCCAGGCCTTGCCGTCTCGCTCCATACGGCCGCTGGCGAACTGCACTACCCGCTGGTCGTCGGCGAGCAGCCCTCGTGGCTGCACCCGGAAGGTCGCCTTGGCCCGTGCGCGGCGCGCGGCAAAGTAGCCCAGTACCTGCTCGTGGCCGCGGTAGTCACCGGCGATCGCACTACGCCCGGGCACATGCCAGGCGATGTCATCGGCGAGCAGGCCGCGCAGGGTCGCCGTGTCGTCGTCGCCGGCGTAGAACCGACCCTGGGCCTGGTAGAAGGCCTCGATCAGCCGCGCGTTCGGGTGCACGCAACTGCTCCTCGGCCCGAGCACCGCAGGCGACGCGAAACGGACGGCAGCGATCGGCCGCCAGTCGTGGCGGGCCGCCACCTCGCCCTACCTGACCACACGGTGCGCCTGCTCGAGGCCACCGTCGAGTAGGCGCCACCCGAGGACGACCAGGCGGCGGCCGACCGCGACTCGTAGGCTGGCGCTCCAGCGGCCGCAGTCGTGGTTCGGCCGCAGCCGGCGCGCCATCGCCTCCCGATGGAGATCGGCGGTCCGCTCCTTGGCCAACGCCTCGTTGAGGGTGTAGTACACGGTGCCACCCCTGCCCGCGAGCGGACAGAGACGAGCTCACGGGTCCGTGGCATGAGACCTCGGCGCCGTGGCTTGGCGCGCGGCGTTCGCCAGGAAGGCGCCCAGAGCCGCGGTGTCGAAGTAGAACATCTGCGCGCGGGCGAGCTTCCCGCCGCGGACCCGGTAGAGGCCGAGCACCGGGCCGTCGAACCGCTCGCCGGCGGGGCTGACACCCCGCTGCCGCCACAGCACCACGACCTCCTCGCCGCCCGCGGCCACGATGCGAGGGTCCATCCGTCGCTCGGCCGCGGTGGGCTGCAGAGGGTCCCACGTTCCGGCCCAGGTGGGACGATCCTGCCGCGCTTCGACGTCGAGGTCACGGTAGCTCCCGCCGTAGGGAGCGACGGCGGCCAGCGGATCTCGAAATCGGGATAGACGAGCTCGGCGAAGCGTAGCGCGTCGCGTCGCTCGACCGCCCCGAAGACCTCCAGCATGACCTCCACGTTCTCACCCGGCCGCATGATCGCCTCCATCCGTGTCATCCGCGGGCCGGCGTTGCGGAAATACCGGCAAGGCCGTCGCGGTAGGTCGGGAACGCCGGCGTCCACGCGAGCTCCTGGCGCGCCCTGGCGTTGGAGACCGGCAGCCTCGTGGCCAGGAACCGGGTCCCGTACGGCGCGACGAGGCGGCACAGCCACAGCGGCAGCGACGCGGGCGCGGGCGCGCCGGTGACGCGGGCCAGCTCGCGGGCGAAGTCGCGCCACGCGACCGGCCGGTCGTCGACCACGTTGTAGACCGCGCCGGGCGGCCGCGCTGCAGGGCCGCGACCGTGGCGGTGGCCGCGTCGTGGACGTGGATCCACGACCCGATGCCGTGTCCACCGCCGGGCAGCGGCAGCATGCGCCGGCGAAGCCTCGCCACCATCGCCCGCGTGCTTCCGGTGCCGGCCCCGTAGAACAGCCCGTAACGGAGCGCGACCCCCTCGATCCGCTCCGCCCGCAGGACCTGGCGCTCCAGCCTGCGCAGCGCCTCGACCGCCGCCGCGACGGCCGGGTCGGGCGGCGCGAGCGGCACGTCCTCGGTCAGCGGCTCCGTCCCGAAGTCGCCATAGCCGTAGGCGAAGACCATCGACTCGGCGACCAGGCGGCGGGCGCCCGCCGCGACCGCGGCGGCGAGCAGGTTGGCCGTGCCGGTGACCCGCAGCAGGTTGGTCGCCTCCAGGTCCGACGCCTTCGTCGGCCCACCCCTTGGCAGCGCGCTGAGCGCGTGCACCACCGCCTCGGGCGCCGCCCGCCTGGCCGCCGCCTCGAGCCCGCCGGCGTCGAGCGCGTCCGCGACGACCGCCGTGGCACCGAGCGCCTCGATGGCCGCCTGCCTGGATGGCGTGCGGGCCAGCCCGACGACCTCGTGGCCGGCACGCAGCAGGGCACGCACAAGCGGCACGCCCAGCGTGCCGGTGGCCCCGGCGACCAGGATCCTCACGGTCGGGCCAACTCCCCGGCCGGCCTCGCCACCAGGCCTGCGATGCCGCCGCCGACTACCGTGATCCCCGCCATGCCAACAGCTCCTTGGTGGTTCGGACCGCGACCCAGAAGAGCGGGGGAACCCCTGGAAGGTTCCCGGCCTCTTCAGGGCATGCAGGAGCTGGTCCGCGCGGCCCAGGAGGGCGACCCGCTGGCGCTGGCGGCGCTGCTGCGCGCCCTCGCGCCGTACGTCGGGCGGATCTGCGGCGCGATCGCGCTGGACGACGGGGACGACGCCATGCAGGAGACCATGATCCGGGTCCTCGGCGGCATCCGCTCGCTCCGCGAGCCCGCCGCGCTCCACGGCTGGGTGCGCCGGATCGCGGTCCGCGAGGCCGTCAGGCTGGCGCGCGAGCGGCGCGTGCAGATCCCGGTCGAGCGCCTGCCCGAACGCGCCGACGACGGCCCCGACCTGCGCACCGAGGTCGGGGAGACGCTTCGCCAGCTCAGCCCCGAGCAGCGCGCCATCCTGGTCCTGCGCGATCTGGAGGGCTTCACCGAGGCCGAGGCCGCGGCGCTCCTCCGCGTCGAGGTCGGCACGGTCAAGTCCAGGCTCCATCGTGCGCGCCGCGCCTTCCGTAGGAGGTGGCAGGCATGAGCGGCTGGCCCACGGCCCGGCTCGACCCGGTGCGGCAGCTCCGCGTCCTCGCCGAGGTCCTGCCCGGTGTCGGGCTGGTCGAGCGCGTCCTCGACGCGCCCTACCAGCGAGTCTGGTCGTTCCTTGCGGACCTGGAGCGCAGCGCTCCCGCGTTCGACCCGATGGTCCGCTGGCTCCGCATCCTCGACCGTGAGGGCGAGCGCCTCACCGTGGCCGCGAGGGCGCCGCTGTGGCCGGTCCCCATCCGGTTCGAGGTCGAGCTGCGCGACGGCTGGTGCCTGATGCGCTCGCGCACCTACCTGGTCGGGATGGCCGCGGCGCCGCTCAGCGAGCGGACCCGCTACGCCCATCTGGAAGGCCTCCCGTGGCGGGGCGCACCAGGGCTGCGCGCGCTGCGGCCGGTGTTCCGCCGCGTCGCCGCCGCCGACGTCGACGGCATCACCCGAACGCTCGCGTCCTCGTAAGGGGTGGAGCGACATGGGCTGTCACCGTCCTCGTGCATCGGGCGTCGCGCGCCAGCAGCCCCCAGGCCGAGAGGCTCGTGGTGGCGCCGGTGCAGCCGTCGCGGGGAACACCGCCATAGGTGAGCTTCAGACCGACACAGCCACAGCATGCCGCGGGGATGCGAGTCGAGCCCGCTGAGTCCGAGCCGACCGAGCCGGCCACCAACCGTGCGGCGACGGCGACCGCCGACTCTCCGAGGTGACCATATGCGGTGAACGGTACATAGACGGACAACGCCCCCCTGCATCCCCTTTTGGGACCATGGAGCGAACCTTGTCCTCGTGCTGAGCGACGGCCGTACATCCGCCCTGAGCTCAAGCGGTCGATGCAGATTCACAACTGGACTGTCAGCGGTGGACGTGCGCCGCCTGAGTGGCTTCCGTAGCTTCCGGTGCCTCGGACTGTCCCCGGTCGGTGCTGAGGCGCTTGCTCAGGTCATTCGGGCGACCTCTTGGGTTAGCTTGGCGAACTCGTCGCGTAGCGCGTCCCATGCGAACAGGTCGCGGCTTGGTGGCCCGAGGTTCGGCGTCGGCAGCGGGTGGGCGGCCGGGTCGAATACCAGGCGGACCCCCAACTCCCGAAGCGCCGCCAGGTTGCGGATGAAGGCGGGGTGGCGGGCGAGCCCGGTGTTCGGAAACGGCACGGCGATGATCGGCAGTCCCACGCCGACCGCTTCGTTGAGCAAGCCGAGGGCGAGGGTGTCGCTGATCCCGGCCGCCCATTTGTTGATCGTGTTGAACGTCGCCGGTGCGACCACCACGGCATCGGGTGGGGGGAGCACGTCCGGGTCGTCGGGGCGTTTGTAGTCGCTGCGGACCGGGTGGCCGGTCAGGGCCTCAAGACGGGGTGCGTCCACGAACTTCATGCCCGAGGGCGTGGCTACCACGCAGACCTCCCAGCCCCCTGCTTGGGCCTGCGCGACGAACGCCGGCAGGTCGGCGGCCGGGCGGCCACCGCAGGCGACGACGTACAAAACCGGCATGCGCAGCAGTCCTTCCGCGACCCTAGCCTGTGGTGCCGACATTGGCTGCCAGCTCGCGAAGGCCAGGGGCTGCGTTGCGACGCTCGCGGCGAAGCAGCAGGGCGATCAGCTCGCCGACGAGGGGGTTGAAGCGCACCTCTTCGGGGGCCAGCCGGTCAGCGCGAAGCAGCGTGCCGACTGCTGCGCCGTCGTCTGCCTGCTGGACGTAGCCTCTGGCAACGTCGATCAGGAAATGGGTACGCCGCTCCAGCAGCATCGGCGGCAGCCGGTCAGCGTCCACACGTGCGGCTCGTCGCAGGGCCTGCCTGCCGTCGCCAAGCTCCGCGGCGATCTGCACGCCGTGGATCGCGACGTTGGTCGGGCCGAAGATTGTGTGGAGGTCGGCGTAGTCCTGGCCGAGCTGGTGGGAGGCGGTGGTGGCCTCGCCGAGCAGTTCCCAGGCCTCGGCGGCGGCGTCCTCGCGAGCGGTGGCAAGCGCGGCGGTGAGCACCAGCCCACCCCAGGTGGCGAGCCGCACGGGAGTGGAGCCAAGGCCCGGACCCAGGGCGTCGGCGGCGCTGATCGCCACGCTCTTGGCCTCGGCGAGCCGGTCGGCGGGGAGAAACACGTTCGCCAGCCGGTAGGAGGCCGCCGCGATCAGCAGCGGATCACCGACGATCTGAGCGGCGCGGATGGCCCGATCGGCGGCGATCGAGGCGAACTCGAAGTCGCCCAGCTTCTTGAGCACCGATGAGGTGGTGTTGTACGTGTGCGTCAGCGCGCGGTGGGCCTCCAGGCTCGCATCGCTGCCCAGGTCGCGGCCGGCGATCTCGGCATCGACGATCAGGGCGGGAAGGACGCTCCCCAGCGCTACGTACCGGGCGTTCTGTCGAAGCTGCCACGCCTGGACGGCGCGCCGCCCGAGGGCGTCGGCGTCGGGCTCCCGCTGCGTCGTGGCCGTGCCGCAGCCCAGCATCGCTTGGCGGATGGCCGCCGCAGCCTGGGGGGCGTAGAGCCGGTCGGGCGGCCTCCCGCCAACCGGCGACGGTCGCGGCCGGCGGTCGCCCTGGTGGGATGCGGTGTCGGGCGCGAATGCCGCTATGGTGCCGGCGGTGGCAGTTCGAAGTAGCTGCCTACGGTTCAAGAAGCCAAGCTCCTCGTCGGTTGCGTTGCACAGAACCCGGCATGCCTCGCGGTAGAGCTTCGTAGGCCGACGCTCTCCGCGTTCCCACTTGGAGACCATGCCGCCGCTGATCGCCACGACCTTGCGACCAAGCTCCCACACGACCTGGGAGAGCCGCTCGCCCATCTCGTCCTGGGTGAGGCCGAGCCGGTCCCGGTGCGCCCGCAACTGGTGGTTGGGGACGCCGATCCGATCTGCTGTCATCCCAGGTCCCCTCGGATGGCACTGGTGCCGGCTGAGTCTTGCTCGATTCTAGAGCTCCGGCAAAAGCGACCAGAACTCCGACCAGTAATCCGGCCTTCTGTGTCATGCCCACCCCTGGTTGCCTGGCGAGCGTCGACCGGCCGCACGCGCGGCCCGCGGTCGCTGCCAGGTCCAAGCGTTGCGCGGCGGTGAGAAAGGGAGCGGTGCTGGTGGTGCATCCGAGCGAGGATCCGGCTACGCGGGGCCGCGAGCATGTCGCGGCCGGGCTGGCGGTGCTGCCGTGCCACTGGCCAGTCCCTGCGTCGAGCAACGGTG
>Ga0137369_10007550_pt1 | contig 10915 bp, 10 predicted proteins | sample SagtaG_12_FD_104918 | JGI IMG/M metagenome (GOLD analysis project Ga0137369, IMG submission 104918) | Vadose zone soil microbial communities from Sagehorn Ranch, Mendocino, California, USA - Sage1_L_113_16 metaG | ecosystem: Environmental > Terrestrial > Soil > Vadose zone | place: USA... | reverse complement strand
CTGCGCCACGACCGTGTCGCCGACCGTCTTGCCGATCAGCGTGCGTGCGAGCGGCGCCATGATCGAGATCCGGCCGCGCGGCGGATCGGCTTCGTCCGATCCCACGATCTGGTAAGCGGTCTCTTTCCCCTCTTCGTCCTCGAGCCGGATCGTGGAGCCGAACGTCACGCGGTCGCCGGACCTGGGGGGCTCGATCACCTCGGCCGTGCTGACCTTGTTCTCGAGCTCCTTGATTCGCGCCTCGACGAAGCTCTGTTTCTCCCGCGCGGCATGGTACTCGGCGTTCTCGGACAGATCCCCGTGGGCGCGCGCCTCGGCGATTGCGCGCGTGATCGCGGGACGCTCTTCCTTCTTCAGTCGCTCGAGCTCGGATTTGAGCCGGTCGTATCCCGGCCGCGTCATCGGAGTGCGCTGGATGGCCATGCGTTCTACGCGGTCGCTTCCTTCCGGGCGCGGATCGCTCGCTACCGCGGCGGCAGCTTCTCGCCGCCCACTTCGATCTTGGCGGATGCCAGCCGGGTGCGGATCCAGCTCTCCCACGCCAGGTTGCGCTTCTGATCGAGCACCTGCTTTTCGATGTCCGCGCGCTCCTTCTCGAACTGTCCGGCATCGGGGGGCTGACGATCCAGCGTTTTGACCAGGTAGACGCCGGCCTCGGTCCGGATCGGCTCCGACACTCCGCCCACGGCGGTCTGCGCCGCCGCCAGGAATACGGCATTGGGCACCGCGCCCCGTTCCTTGGGCGGGTCGGCCCGCGAGAAGAGCGGCAGCTCGCCGGTCGCGAATCCTTCGTGCTGCGCCGCCGCGCGGAAGTCCCCCCCTTTGCCGAGCGTCCCCGTCAGCGCCTTCGCCTTGTCGGTCGCGCGGGCCTCGGCTCCGTCGCGTTTGAAGGCGTCGGCGACGCGGTCCTTGATTTCCGCTAAGGGCGGCACGCCCGCCGGGACCTGCCCCACAACCTTGACGATGACATAGCCGCCCGCCGTGCGGTTGACCGGCGACACGCCACCCATCGCGAGCGAGAACACCGCCTCCTCGAGCTGGGCGTCGCGCCCCAGGCCCTCGAGCGCGTCGCCCCGAGCAATGGTCGCCTCCCGCACGTCGAGACCCAGCCCGCGCGCCTCGACGCCGAAGTCAGACGCCGCCTGGAGCTTGGCCTTGACGTCATCGGCCCGCGTGCGCGCCCCGCGGTCACTGCGCTCGCTGAGCATCGCCTCCTTGATCTTGCCCGCTACATCCTTGAAGGGCGTGCGGCCGCCTTCCTTCACATCGAGAATCTTGATCGCGTGGTAGCCGAACTGCGTGCGCACGGGGCTCGCGGACACCTCGCCCTTCTTCATCGCGAACGCCGCCTGCTCGAACTGCGGCACCAGCTCGCCGGGTCCGACGAAGCCCAGATCGCCGCCTTGGCCGGAGTTGGCCTTGTCGTCGGAGACTTCTCTCGCCAGCTTCCCGAAATCTTCGCCCGCCTTTGCCCGCCGGATCACCTCTTCCACCTTTGCCTTGGCCTGGTTCTCCGCCTCGCTGCCGCCGACCGGCGGCACGCGGACGAGGACGTGGGCCACCCGGATCCGCCGCGGCTGCTCGAATTCGGCGCTGTGCTCCTTGTAATACGCCTCGCCGTCGGCGTCCGAGACGGGCTGGGCGAATGCCTTTGGACTCACGACGACGTACTGGAGCCGCCGGCGCTCGGGACGCGTGAACTGCGCCGCATGGCTCTTCATGTAGGCGTCGAGGTCCGCGTCGCTCACGGGAACCTGAGCCATCAGCGGCCGCACATCGAGGTGCGCCCACGCCGCCCGCACTTTTTCATGGCGCAGGTCGTAGGCCTGCCGCAGCTCGGCCTCGGACACCTTGACGCCTTCTTTGATCAGCCTCTCCATCTTCTGACGGGTTAAGCCCCGCTTGATCTCCTCATAGAATTCATTCGGATCGATGCGCTCCCGCTTCAGCACACTGAGATAACGCTCCTGCGAGAATTTCCCATCCTCTTGAAAGACGCGAAACTCCCTAATCACCGCGCTCACGTCTTCATGAGACGCGGCGATTCCCTCTCGATCCGCACCCTGGACGACCACCGCTTCCGTGATCAGCTCGTTCAGCACCTGCTGGCTGAGCCCCATACGCTCGGCCAGCTCTGGAGTCATCCGCTGGCGGCTCAGCCGCTCGTACGCCGCCGCATAGTTCGCCTGCGCGCGGCGAAACCGCTCGATCGGAATCTCCTCACCGTTCACGCTGGCGATGACGTTGGGCTTGCTGCCGCCGGGCAGCGCGCTGGTGCCGAAGTAAAAGAGCACGCCCGAGGTCAGGATGAAGATCGCGATGACGGCCAGCAGCACGATCTTCAGGCTCCTGGCGTATTCCCGCATGATGCTGATCACGGCGACGGCCTCCCGGAGACACGCAAAGTGAACGCCACTCGAAGCCCTAGCCTACCATAGCGGCCACGGGACGGGGGCGAGATCGCGCTAGATGCGGACAGATACGAGCGACGCGGCGAGCCTCTGCAGCGCCGGCAGGGCGAAGTAGACGACGAACGCCGCCGCGGCGGCGTACATCATGGGGCGGACCTGCGCACCCTTGCCCCGCACGACCTTGATGAAGCAGTAGGCGATGAACCCGGCGCCGATCCCGTTCGTGATCGAGTAGGTGAACGGCATCACCGCGAGCGTCAGCAGCGCCGGAAACCCCTCGTCGAGATCGGTGAAGGGAATCTCGCGGACGATCCCCATCATCAGGTAGCCGACCACGATCAGCGCGGGCGCCGTCGCCTGGGCGGGGACGATGCCGGCGACCGGCGCCAGGAAGAGCGCCAGAAGAAAACACGCGCCCGTGACCACCGAGGCCAGCCCCGTCCTGGCGCCCGCAGAGACGCCCGCCGCCGATTCGATGTAAGTCGTCGCCGACGACGCCCCCGCCGCGCCTCCCGCCACCGCGGCCAGGGAGTCCACGAGCAGCACGCGGTTGAGCCGCGGCAGCTTGCCGTCCCGGGTGAGCCAGCCGGCCTCGCCGCCGATCCCGATCACCGTCCCCATGGTGTCGAAGAAATCGGAGAGCATGACCGAGAAGATGATCACGCAGGCAGCGAGGATCCCGGCGCGGGCGAACACTGAGAGATCGACACCCGCGCCGAGGGTGGCGAAGTCCGGCAGCGCGAGCCACGAGGTCGGGATTACCGCCTGACCCGGCGTGGGAAAAGCGCGGCCGGCGGTGGCCGAATTGACGAGAACGGCGAGCGCCGTCGTCAGCGCAATGCCGATCAGCAGGCTGCCGCTCGCCCCGCGCGCCTGAAGCCAGAGCGTCACCAGGAGGCCGAACAGCGCGACGCCGACGGACGCCGAGGTCAGCTCGCCCAGGGTCAACGGCACGCCGGGCGGGCCGGGCGTGACCACGCCGGCCGAGACCAAGCCGATGAACAGGATGAACAGGCCGATGCCGACGCTGATGGCCCGTTTGAGCGCCACGGGGATGGCGTCCATGATCGCCTCGCGGAACCCGGTGAGCACGAGGATCGTGATCGCGATGCCCTCGAGGAAGACGACGCCCATCGCGGCCTGCCACGGCAGCTTCATGCCCCCGATGAGCTGGAATGCCACGACGGCGTTCAGGCCCATTCCCGAGGCTAGCGCCAGCGGGTAGTTCGTGGCGAGCCCCATCGCGATCGTGAGCGCGCCCGCCACGAGACATGTCGCGGCCTGGGTGGCCGCGAATGGCGGGCCCTGGCCCTGCAGGGCGGGGACGCCGGAAAAGGAGAGGATGGCCGGGTTCACGAAGATGATATACGCCATCACCATGAAGGTGGTCAGGCCACCGCGGACCTCGCCGCCCACGGTCGCTCCGTGTTGCGCGAGGCCGAAGTAGCGCTCGAGCACCGCTCAGTCGGCCTCGGGCTCTCCGACCTGGGGTGGCGCCGCCCCTTCTTCCGGCACGACGCGGCGGGCGACGGTGAGGAACCCGGTATGCGCGACCATGCGGTGGAACGGACGGACCGAGGTGCCGTCGATGTTCCAGGGGCGGAACAGCGTCTCGAAGGTTTCCAGCAGCGCATAGCCCGGGTGGCGGCGCAGTGCCTCGCTGAGATGATGGGACTGGATGATGGTGGGCACGTAGGAGAGGAAGATGCCGCCGGACCGCAGCACTCGCGCCACCGGCTCGACCAGGAGCCACGGCTCCGGCAGATCGAAGACCGCCCGATCAACCGGCTCCTCCTCGGCCAGCCCTTCCTCGACAGGTCTCAGCCTCACGGCCAGATTGGTGACTTCGCCCATCCGCAGATGGATATTGGCCAGCGCCCGGCGCGCGAAGTCCTCGCGCTGCTCGTAGCTGATCACCTTGCCCTCGGGCCCGACGGCTCGGAGCAGCGCGAGCGTGAGCGCCCCTGAGCCCATGCCGGCCTCGAGCACGCGCGCGCCGGGGAAGATGTCGGCCCAGAACATGACCATGGCCAGGTCTTTCGGATAGATCACCTGGGCGCCGCGCGGCATGTCGAGCACGTATTCGGCCAGTGTCGGCCGGAGCGCCAGATAACGCATCCCCTTCGAGCTGCGCACCCACGAGCCGTCCGGCTCGCCGATGATGGTGTCGTGCGGGATCCAGCCGCGGTCCGAATGGAACGTGTCGCCCTTGCGCAGCAGGAGCAGATGGCGCTTACCGCGCTGATCGATGAGCAGCGCCTGCTCGCCATCCTGGAACCGATCGGCGATGCTCATGGCACGCGCCCTAGCGTGAGCGCGGCGGCTCGGGCAGGAACATCGCCAACGCGAATCCAAGCAGCGGCATCAGCGCCGAGACCCAGAGCGCGCGCGTCAGACCGAAGTGGTCGGCGACCCAGCCCAGCATTGTCACGCCCAGGCCGCCCGCGCCGATGGCGAAGCCGACGATGAGGCCGGACGCCATCCCCGGATTGCGCGGCATATAGGCTTGGCCCAGGACGACGGACACGGTGAAGGTCGAGACCAGGACGAAGCCCAGCCCTCCCAGGACGACGAAGGCGAGCGGACCGGACACGAAGAAGAAAGAGATCGCGATGGGCGTGGCGAGCAGGAAGACGCTCACCACGTAGCGGCGCACTCCGACGCGATCGGCGACGGGTCCCGCCACGAGCGTGCCGACGACCCCCGCGCCCAGGAAGATGGCCAGCAACGTGCCCACCAGACGCGGATCGCCATGCAGCACCTCGAGGTAGTAAAACGGCACGTAGGTGGTGAATCCCAACTGGGTCCACGAGCGCACCGCGATCACCATGATCAACAGGCTCATCGCCCCGACCATGGTCCTGGGCCCACCGGCCGCCGCTGTTTTCGCCTGCGCCGGGAGCGGCACCGAGAGCATCGGCAGCGCCCCGGTGAGGAGCGCGGCCGCGAGGACGCCCGGAATCAGCATCCCGAGGCTTCCCGCCATCCCGAACGGACCGGTGAGCAGCGCCGTGATCAGCGGCGGCCCGAGGGCGATTCCGATATTCCCACCGGTAGAGAACACGCTCACGCCGGTGGCCTTACGATCGCCGGCCACGGCCGTGGCGGTGCGATAGCCTTCGGGATGATAGGCGGCGACTCCGAAGCCGGTGATCACGACGAGCGCGAGCACGACGGCATAGGAAGGCGCCAGTCCCGTGAAGGCGAGCCCGAGCGAGGAGAGAAACACGGACAGCGGCAGCAGCCAGCGGCGCGCGGTCCGGTCGGCAAAGTAACCGAAGAGCGGCTGAATCAGCGACGACGTCACATTAGCCACGAGCACGATGACGCCCGTGGCCGTATAGGACAGCGCGAGCGACGCCTTGAGGAATGGCAGAATCGCCGGCAGCGCGCCTTGATTCGTGTCGATCACGAGGTGCCCGAGCGCCAGCAGGCTCAGCAGACGCATATTGGGCCGCACTCGCTCGGCGGAAGCGACGGGAACGGATGCCTGAAGCGTGACGGCGGGGGCGGTCGGGTCCGGGGTCATATGCGCCTATGCTACACTAACTTCGCCGTGAAGGTCATCGAGCTCGGCCATGTCTCCCTCTTCGTGCGGGACCTCGAGGCCTCGCTGCGCTTTTACCGTGACCTCCTCGGCCTCAAGGAGACGGGGCGCGCCAAGGGCGGCCGAATCGCCTTCCTCTCCACCGGCGTCCACCATCACGATGTCTCGCTCGAAATTGCCCGGACCGAAGGCCCGGCGGCCGTCAAGGGCGCGCCGGGGCTCTACCACATCGCCTTTTGCGTCGGCGCGAGCCGTGACGACCTCGACAGCGCGCGCCGCGAAGTCGAGCGGTACGGCCTCGCTCCCTTCGGCGAAGTCACGGGCGCCAATCCGTCCTTCTGCGTGAAGGATCCCGACGGCCACGAGATCGAGCTCTACGTCGAAGCCTCAGCGTAAGCCGGCCGGCGGGCGGGCGCGCCACATCAGCAGCAGCGCCGCGGCCAGCACGGCCGCCACAAAGCCGAAGCCGGCCAGGTAGATTCCCGTCCGATCGGAGACGGCGTCCCCCACCCAGGCGGGCATCGCCGGGCCACCTCCCCCCGCGGCGCGCCGAACTCCTCACCAGCGGGAGATAGAGAACGGCGAAGGCCATGACGATGCCGTTGACGAGCGAGCGGCGGGCCTGAGCGGACGGGCCCAGTTACGCGCTAGGCCCCGAAGGCGTCGAGACCGGTGATATCGCGGCCGATGATCAGGGTGTGAATGTCGTGCGTGCCCTCGTAGGTATTGACCGTCTCGAGATTCATCATGTGACGGATAATCGGATGCTCGTCCACAATTCCGGCGGCGCCGAGAATGTCGCGGCCCATGCGGGCCGCCTCGAGCGCCATCTGGACATTGTTCATCTTGGCCATGGAGATCTGCTGCGGCCGCACCTTGCCCGCGTCCTTGAGCTGGCCGAGACGCAGGCAGAGCAGCTGCGCCTTGGTGATCTCCGTCACCATCCAGACCAGCTTCTGCTGGACGAGCTGGAAGGAGCCGATGGGCTTGCCGAACTGGATGCGCTGCTGCGCGTACTGCAGCGCCCAATCGTAGCAGGCCATGGCGGCGCCGATGGCGCCCCAGGCGATCCCGTACCGCGCCTGGCTGAGACAGCCGAGCGGCCCTTTAAGCCCTTTGACGCCGGGCAGCTTGTTGTCCACCGGAATCCGACAGTCCTGGAAGGACAGCTCCGAGGTGATCGACGCGCGCATGGAGAACTTGCCATGGATGTCGAGCGTGCCGAACCCGGGTGTCCCCTTCTCCACCAGGTAGCCGCCGATCTCGCCGTCGTCGTCCTTGGCCCACACCACGGCCACGTCGGCCACCGAGCCGTTGGTGATCCACAGCTTGGTGCCGTTGAGGACGTACTCCGTGCCCTTCTTCAGCGCGCGCGTCTTCATCCCGCCGGGATCGGAGCCGTAATCCGGCTCGGTGAGCCCGAAGCAGCCCAGCACCTCTCCGGCCTGAAGCCGCGGCAGCCACCGGTCCTTCTGCGCCTCGGAGCCATACGCGGAGATCGGATACATCACGAGGCCGCTCTGCACCGATGCGAAGGAGCGCAGGCCCGAGTCTCCCCGCTCGAGCTCCTGCATGATGAGCCCGTAGGCGATATTGTCCAGCCCCGCGCAGCCGTAGCCCTTGAGCGTGGCGCCCAAGACGCCCATCTCGCCCAGATCCTTTGCCAGCTCCATCGGAAAGGTTCCGGCGCGGTGGTGCGGTCCCACGATGGGCAGGAACTTCGCCTCGACCCAGTCGCGGACGGCGTCCCGCATCATCCGCTGCTCTTCCGTCAACAGCTCGTCGATGCCGTAGTAGTCAACGCCCCGAAATTTTTCCATGGCTACGATCCTTCCCGGAGAATGTCCGCGCCCTCAGAGGTTGGTGGGATGAGCGGGACGGTCCTCGCCGAGCGCCTCCTCGAGCGCGGCCGCCAGCCGCTGATCGTGCTCGTGGCTCATCGCGAAGATCCGGCACTGGGCGACCTTGCCCGGCAGGTACTTCAGCAGCTCCTTGAGCGGCTCGGCGGAGACCGTGCGCGTGGCCGCATCGTAGACGTAAATCTGCCGGTCCTTCATCCCGATCGGATTCAGCGGCCGCGGATCCTGCTGGGCCATGTCGATCTTGAACGGAAAGCGCTTGAGCGAAGCGGGGAGCAGATCCCGCACGCGCTGCTCCACGTCTTCGGCTTTCATGAAGCTGTGGCCCCGCCGCGGCTCGAACAGATCGAGGACGACTTCGTGGGACATGCGCCACTTGAGCCGGCGGTCGAGGACCTGCCGCCATTCCTGGGCCAGCGCCTTGCGCTCAGGGTCCTCGGCGTGCTCCCAGCGCCCGACTTCCTCCAGCAGCGTCCACTCGGTCATGTGCAAGTACGGGTGGAGCTCCTTGTTCAGGTCGAAGGGGAAGATCAGCCGCATCGTGTCGCGGAAGATCTCCTTCAGATGCAGGTCGATCCCCCGAGTCGTCCGATGATAGTACACGTTCGTGTAGAGATAGAAGCGGGCATTCAGGAACATGATGAAGGCCTGGATCCCGCCGCGATCGAGCGTCAGCCCTTTGTCGCTGAAGAACGAATAGTACATGATCCGCTCGATGTCGATGGGACCCACGGCCACGCCGCACATGTAGGAGTCCCGCAGCACGTAGTCCATGTTGTCGGCGGTGTAGATCCCCGAGAGCAGCGGTTTGAGATGGGCGAGCCAGCGCGGATGCTCGGCCTCGGGCCGCGTGTAGCTCTTGCCCATCAGGTAACAGATCCAGTCGGGATCGATGGACTCGCCGGATTCGAATGATCCCGACGGGCTGCGCCGCAATCCCCGGATCAGCTCCCCCAGCTCCTCGCGGATGATCCGCTGCCCAACCTTTTCGTGCGTCAGGTCGAAGTCCGCGAGGAAGTTGTCGTCGAAGAAGTGCCCGAAGGGGCCGTGGCCCACGTCGTGGAGGAGGCCCGCCACGCGCAGCAGCTCCTCGAGCAGAGCCGCCGACGGGGCGTCGGGGAACTCCGCTTTCAGCGAGGGGTGGAGCTGGCAGGCGAAGCGCCCGGCCAGGTGCATGGCGCCCAAGGAATGCTGGAACCGGCTGTGCTCGGCGGCCGGAAACACCCAGCGCGCCGACTGCAGCTGCGGCACCCGGCGCAGACGCTGCATCCACGGCGAGTCGATCAGCTCTTGCTCGGTCGCTTCCCCCGGAATGCCGTCAGGCCGCGTATAGAGGATGTACTGGTGGATGGGATCGGCGATGAGACCGCGTCCCTGGTAGGTGTCCAGGCCCTTCATGGCTCAAGCCTACCCCAGTTGCCCGTGGTCCGATAGAACCGCCGCTCACCTCGCGGCGTACTGCTTTTCGTAGTAGGTCCTGAAGGCCCCCGACTTGATCGGCTTCCACCAGGATTCGTGAGCCCGGTACCACTCGACGGTCGCCTCGAGCGCGGCCGCGAACGAATGGGCGGGCTTCCAGCCGAGTCCGTGCACCTTGCTGCTATCGAGGGCATAGCGCCGATCGTGCCCCGGCCGGTCGGTCACCGGCGTGATCAAGCTCTCGGGCTTGCTCAGGAGCCGGAGGATCTGCCGCGTCAGCACAAGGTTCTCGATCTCCGCGCCGCCGCCGATATTGTAGATCTCCCCGTCCTTGCCCTTCCGCAGCACCAGGTCGATCGCGGCGCAGTTGTCGAGCACGTACAGCCAGTCGCGCACGTTCTTGCCGTCGCCGTAGAGTGGCACAGGCTTGTCCTCGAGCGCGTTGGTCACGAACAGCGGGATCACCTTCTCCGGGTACTGGTAGGGCCCGAAGTTGTTGCTGCTGCGCGTGATCACCACCGGCAAGCGATGTGTGGTCCAGTAGGCGCGGGCCAGCAGGTCGGCGGCGGCCTTCGACGCGGAATAGGGATTGGAGGGATTCAGCGCGTCGCGCTCGCGCGCCCGGCCCTGCGGGATGCTGCCGTAGACCTCGTCCGTGCCCACGGCCAGGAAGCGGCCCACGTTGAGCTCCCGCGCCGCCTCGAGAAGCATGTAGGTGCCCGTGACATTGGTCCTGAGGAACTCGTCGGCGCCGGCGTTCGACCGATCCACGTGCGTCTCGGCGGCAAAGTGGGCCACGGCGTCCATCCCGCGCATCGCCTCGCGCACCGTGGCCGCATCGCAGATGTCGCCTTTGACGAAGCGGTAGCGGCGATCGCCTTCGACGTCCCGGAGATTTTCCAGATTACCCGCGTAGGTGAGCTTGTCGAGGTTCACCACCGCGTCATCGGGATGCGCGGCGAGGACGTGGCGGACGAAGTTGGAGCCGATGAATCCCGCGCCGCCCGTGACCAGGATCTTCATGACGCTGCGCTAGCTGCGGACCACGTCCCAGATCCCCGCGCCGGCGAAGTCCCAGGGCAGCCGTCCCTCGTCGCCCTGGTTTGGATCGGGCGAGAACTGCCGGTCCACGAAATAGATGAGGCGGCCGCGCGCGGGCCCCAGATTCTTGACCCCATGGGCGACGCCGGGCGGGATTCTGACGAGCCGGCAGCCGCCGTCGCCCAGCACCAGGCGCCGCGGCACGTTGCGCGTTTTCGAGCCGTCGCGCACGTCCAGCAGCACCAGCAGCATCTTGTCCCCGGGCGGCACGAACCAGACATCGGTCTGCTGCCGGTGGACGTGGAACGCCTTGATCACCCCCGGATCCATCTCGCTGTAGTTGATCTGCTTGATCTCGAAGCCGGGGAAGGCGGCCGCGATGCCGCCGCTCAGCCGGGCGAGCTCGGTAAAGGAGCCCCCGTCGTCCACGAAGCGCTTGAGCTCCACCAGCTGCACGCCGTCGATGTCGGGCGCGGGCGCGTAGTCCTGAAGCGAGAAGGCCCGCTTGGCGTCGTCGGAGAGATTCATCAGATCAGGCCCACCTCGCTGCGGTCGCCCAGCATGAAGTTGAAGGAGCGCGGCTTGGACTGCGTCCGGTAGATGGAGACGTTGCGCCCGATCAGGCTGGACTCGATCCG
>Ga0137369_10007539_pt1 | contig 10929 bp, 9 predicted proteins | sample SagtaG_12_FD_104918 | JGI IMG/M metagenome (GOLD analysis project Ga0137369, IMG submission 104918) | Vadose zone soil microbial communities from Sagehorn Ranch, Mendocino, California, USA - Sage1_L_113_16 metaG | ecosystem: Environmental > Terrestrial > Soil > Vadose zone | place: USA... | reverse complement strand
GCGTCACGACCTTGAACCCGAGGTCCGTGATGCGTTTGCGCGCGACCTCCGGCGTGACATGATCCTTGAATCGAAGGTAAAAGTTGCCGGTGGGCACCGACAAGACCCCTCGGAACTCGCGCACCGGAACACGGCGCATCCCGTAGAACATCTTGCCGCTCTTTTCGACGAGCGCCGGATCGTCGGGCACTTCGAACACGAGCAGCCCCTCGCGTTGAAGCGCGCGGTCTTCGACCGGCTTCAGCCCGGCCTTCCTGGCGCTCAGCAGCAGCGACTGGTGCTCGTCAGGCGTCATCGGTTCGTCAGCCCGAAACGCCACGTACTTTTCCTGCCTCGAAGCGGAATCCTGCGCGGTTGCCGTCACCAGACTCGCGGCAACGAACAGCAGAATGGCCAGCGGCATTCTCATGGTGGATTGGCGTGGGAGGAGCATCTGGCGACGCCGTAGAGGGCGTTGCAGATGTCCAACTCCGCCTCGTCTCCTCCCTTTAGTTTACCAGCGGTGCGCATCAGGTGCTCGCGTACCTGGGCCGCCGTCCAGTCCGGGTGTTTCTTCATTACCAGCGCCGCCGCGGCCGCGATGAACGGCGTCGCCGCCGAGGTGCCGTTGAAATTGACCCTGTAGTTGTTCAGGGCATTCGGCGTGACCTTGTCCCGGCGGTTTGTGATGGTGAAGATGTCCACCCCTGGCGCGAACAGAGTGTGATCATTGAAGCGGCTGGTCCAGACCTCCCCATCGCATTGGCCGTTTCTCTTGGCCTCGCCGCACCAGTTGCTCGCGCCCGCCGCGATCAGATTCGGCGCCCACTCCGAGTAGTTGGCCGGAAAGTCGGGCTTGAGCACGTTCACATCGTCATTGCCGGCGGCGCTGACGATGAGTATTCCCTTGTTCCCTCGCGCCGAGTTCATGCTGTCGATCTCCGCCCGGACCGAATCGAGGGCTTCGCGGCCCGGCAACCGAAGGCCCCAGCTCAGGCTGACGATGTGCGCCTGTGCCGCCTGGGCGGCCTGCAGCGCGGCGTTTATGGTCAAGCCGCTCACGATTTTCAGGTCCTCGACCCCAGGACTCGAGATCTGGATCGCGATGATCTTCGCCCCGGACGCCACGCCGCTCACACCGATCCTGTTCGACGTGAGCGCGGCGATGATTCCCGCGCACGCCGTTCCATGATCGGCCTCGGCCTCAGGCTGCTCCACGAAATCCAACTGCCTCAGCGCCGGATCGTCCATGCCATTGCGGGTGTTGTACCGGGTGGCGTTGAACACCGAATCGATCGCGCCAATCAGCTCCGGATGGTCCACGTCGACCGCATAGTCGAGCACCGCAACCTTGATCCCGCTGGCATCGAACGGGGCGATCCTGAACGCCCGCGCGAATCCGATATCGGCACCCGCCAACGCTCCCGGCCTGGACGCGCGGTTTTCGAGCGCCCACTGGTCGGCGAAGCCGGGATCGGCAGGCAAGTCGGCGCCGGGCAGCGGGGACCACTGCTGGGGAAACCGTGGCGGATTGTTCCCGGACGGCTGCGCGAGCCAGAAGTTGACGTCGGCGTACCGGACGGGAATCGCGGTGGTGGACTTGAGCTGGTTTGCCAGCCACAGCGTATGTGACGGAGTCAGGAGCCGCACCAGGAATTGACCCGGGCGGAGGCGCGTCGGTTCGACGGTCACCTGATAGTGTGCGCGCAGGTACCGTTGCACCTCATCGAGGCTGGTGGTCTCGTCGCATTGCAAGATGATTTCGGGATACTCGACGAGGAGGGTTCTCCCGCCGTCCGTGGTGAAGACGCGGAGCTGATCCGCCTCCTGGATTCTGGTCAGCTTGGCGATCGTCTCACGCGCTGCGTCCGCCATCTCCGCGTTCTTCCGGACGACGAGTTCATCGGGCCCATTGTGGACGGCCATGATGCCCATCGACCTCTCGAGCGGTTCGCGGACGGACTCGGTCTGGGCCACCCTGGCGTTGCCCTGGATTCGGTAGAACGGCACGTTCCTGATCTCCGTCAGGTGAACCTCCCTGCCGTCCACGAAGACATAATCAACGGCAGCGGGATTGGCCGTCGCCTGCGCGAACGCGGTGCTGTCAGCGAATAGCATCAACCCGGCAATCGCGTATCGGGCCCACATCACTACTGCTCCCGGACCTTCGTGAACGGCTTGACGATTGGCACTGTTTCCGACGCAATCAGCTTCCCGCTCGACGCCTCGAACACGCGGTAGCTCACGACCACCCCGCCGCTGAAGCTGACGCTGGTGCCAAAGAAATTGGTGTGCTCCTTCCTCGAGCCGGACAGCTTTTGCAGGCCCACCTGGACGGCGTACGTCGTCGCCGGTTTTTCCGTGTAGACCCGCCGCAGCCGCTCCGCGGTGATCAGTGCCATCAGCGGAGAGGTGCTGGTGACGTCCGACTTGGTCATGGCGGCCATGTATTCGTCACCGGCCTTCAGCACCGGCTCCAGCAGCGCGATGTACCTCTCGTTCGCGTCGATGAAGCTCTTGAGCGCGCCTCGATATTTTTTCTTGTCGTCCAAGAGCGTCTCGTCGTCAATGGCGCCTTCCGGAATCAACTTCAGTTTCTCTGCCTTCAACGCCTCAAGCGCTTTCTTCCTCTTGACATCGGCGGGTGACGTCCCGAGCGCGTTGATCTGCTTCTCGATGGCAGTGATCTCCTCACGGGCTTTGATGGCGCCGGGGGCCTTCGCGATCTTATCGTCCGCATCCGCGGCGAGCTTCGTCCCCTTGGCCCTGTCGGCCAGACGGGAGAAATATGTGCCGCGAAGTTTGTCGAGTGCATCGACGACCTCCGTTAGCGTCGCCTGAACCGGCGACTGCGCCTCGAACAGGTGCGCCGGCATGATCTCCGGGTAATAGATACTGACGGCGCCGTGTGTCCGCATCTGGGCGGCGACTGCGCCGTACAGGGCAGGGAGATCGGGCGTTTCGTCCTTCGACATGAACTTGTCATCAACCTTGAAGAGGCTGACGAGACCAGTGACGGCGTTGATCGCGGGACCAGCCAGCGCGAGCGCAGCGGCGAACGATTGCGGCCCGCTTTCTTCAGTGGGGACGGTCATGCCGGGATCATCTTTCAAATGGTCGATGTCCAGGAGCCGTTTCTTGATCAGACTGGCTTGCGCTTCGAAGACCGAGAGCCCCGCGAGGGCCGTCGTGTCTCCCGTCCCGAGGATGACGTAGACCTTGTCCGCGGGGCTACCTGTCACGATCCCCGCTGCGATGGTCGCCGCCGCGTCCCGGACCGCTTCGTAGGCCTTAACGGTGTTTTCGATGGTGACCGTCCCCTTGTCGTCGAATGTCACCGTGCCTTTGGGCGCGCCCGTGATGTTCGGCGTAGCCGCGGTGATGAGGTCCTTCTGCGCCTTGATCTTGTCGATTTCATCCTGTCGAACGGATTTCTCGCCGGCAGTCTGGGCGTCGAGCAAGGCCTTTTCAGCCGTGAGTCGGTCGATCTCCACCTGCTTGCGGGCCTTCTCGGCGTCCTGCTCCGCCTTGAACTTCGCGGTCTGCGCGTCCAGCAGCGCTTTCTCCGCGTTGAGCTGGTCAATCACCTGCTGCGCCGCGATCTGTTCCGGAGTCTTCGCCGGGGAGTCCTGTGCGAAGGTGTTGGCCCCACACAAGCCGAAACAGACAGCGACGACCAGTAGAGTCCTCATCATGTGCAACCCTCTCTCAGACACGTTCTGTGTATCCGTGTAAAAGCTGACAATGGCGATGCGAGTTTCGCCTACGACCGCTTCGCAGACCGGGCCTGCCGCGGCACTCAGCGACCGCGACTTCCCCTCCCCATACGGAACGGACGGACGCGGCGGGCGAATTCCCGGATCATCAAAGTTAGAGTCTCCCAATTCGATCAATAGGCGCCCGCCGTCAATCAGATCTCCTCCGCTAGCCGTCATGCCGGATCAACGCGTCGAGCTTCCGTTCTATCCGTTCAAGCCTTTGCTCGATGGTCTCCGTATCGTCGGTCGTTCTCGACGGCTGTAAGAAGAAGCTCGTGATCGTCGCCGTGAACACGCCGATGAAACCAATGCCGACGACCATCAGGCCGACTGCGATCAGGCGGCCCTCGGGAGTGACGGGCGACACATCACCGTACCCGACCGTCGTCGTCGTGACAACGGCCCACCACAGCGCATCGCCTACGGACTGGATGTTATTGTTCTGCCCTTGCTCGACCGCGAAGATGCCGATGGCGCCGAGGCCGATGACGACCGTCGTCGCCAATGCTACGTAATGAAAGCTCTTGTGGCGCAGTCCTTGGGCCGCCTCCCGCAAGCCAATCGCCGCGACAGCAGCCGCCCGCACGAACCGCAAAAGCCGGAGCACGCGAATCGCTCGCGCACCCTGCATCGCTTGTGGGACGAGAAACGGCGGCGACAGCACAATGATTAACAAGTCGAACCAGGCACGGCGGACGTAGTGCCGCCGCGATGGCGCGATCCACAACTTTCCGACGTACTCCGCGCAGAACGCCAACCACACGATCCAGTTGATCCCCGCGGCAACTTGCTTCAGGAGAACATTGGTCGCGTGCTCTTCAAGGACCAACGCCGGCACGATCAAGAGTGCGAGCAGTGCGAGGGGCAGGTCCGTGGCACGCTCAAGCTGTTCGAAGCGCTCCTTGGCGTTCATTGGCTGGGCGCAATGCTGAGAACCGGATGGAGTTCGATGCAGCTCGCGGAGCGGCCCGTCTGTCCGTGGGCGAAGTCGTAGAACCCGACACCTCGGACGCGTACGCGTCATCCAGTTAAGGCTCCGGCGGCTTGATTCTGCGTCTTGGCGGTGGTCAGCATGACCAGAAACGGCGAACTCGCGGCGCAGCTGGGCTCGACGACTTCGACGACGATAGTCTTGCCTGCGTCACCGGGGTCGGCCAACGCAAGGTGAACGTCTTTGTCGTCTTCATTGCGCGTCAGCAGGACGACACCCTCCACCTCGAACACCCGAAACTCCTCACTGAATGTTCGGCCGTCTGGCAAGCCGCTGCAGTGCGCGGGGAGCGCATTCAACGCCGAGATCGTCGTCGTGGTGATGCTGACGTAATCGACACGCGTGGCGGCCGTGTCCGTGAGCGTTTTGACCGCCCAGCGTTCCACGCCGCACTGGACTGAGCTGACGGGCGGCGACGGGACGACTGGAGTCGAAACGGCCCCGCCACACCCATGAACGACCAGAGCACTCATGACGCCAACGATCAAGACGAGGGGCGCCGAGGCCCTTCCGGTCACCATGTCACCGACAGCCGACCCGCTCCGTTTTGTCCTTCGCCTTGGCTTCCGCAACGGTCTGCCATTGCATGTTCGACGGGTCATCGGCGCCGCCGCACGCCAACGGCTTGATGTGATCGATGACGTACCCAGGCCGCCCATGCGGATAGCCGGTCTGCCGGGCAAAGGCGTGACGCGCCGCCTCGCTCCGCTGAATCCGTCCACGCTCGTCACGCGCCACCGAGACTGGAGGCGTCTTGACCGTTGATTCCTTCTTCGCCTTCGCGGCCTTCTTGGCTGTGGCTGCGCCTTTCGCCTTCGGTGCTTTGCGGTCGTGCGCCTTGACCTTGGTGCCGTCCTTCTTCGTGTACTCCTTGACGTGGACGGTTTTCTTCTGGGCCGCGCCCACCGTGACAGTGGGGCCGGCAAGGAACGAGAGCAGCAGCGGGAGTACCAGGAGCAAGCGGCGTAGTCTGGTCATTTGGTCAGTCCTTTGCCTTTCGCACAACGTCAACGACTAGGGGCACACAGTGCCAGGCGCGCCCGGACAGACCCAACACTGGACGCCGCCGTGCGTGGAGCAGGTGCCGGTGTTCGAGCTTGAACAACTCCGCGCACCATCGACGCACAACGCCGTGGCATTGCCGAAACTGCTATTGATACATGACGCTGGATGCACGATGTCGTCGAGCGAGCAAATGAAGTCGCTGCCTCTCGCTGTGCGGTTGGGGAGGCGAGGCTCGGCGTAGAGCGGGCGAATCCGCAGTCGTCCGGTGAAGCCCTGGTAGACGGCGGTAATGTCTACGTCTCCCGCCGCCACACCGGTGACGACACCGCTGCCGCTCACGGTGGCTATGCTCGATGCGGATGATTGCCACGAGGCTTGACTGGTGACATTTTGGCTCGTCCCGTTCGACAGCGACGCGGTCGCGGTGAATTGTGCCGAGGCACCGACGTTCGGTGCGTTACCGCTGACCGATACTCCAGTGACGGTCGGCGTTGGTGTGGGTGCAGCGGCGGTCAGGTGCAGCGATCCCGTCACGGTCTGGTACGTGGCGCTCACGTCGGCTTGACCAGCGCCGATGCCGGTGACGATGCCGCTTGATGACACCGTGACGACCCGCGTGTCGCTCGATTGCCAGCTCGCTTGGGAGGTGATGTTCTGCGTGCTGCCGTTGGATAGCGACGCCGTGGCGGTCAACTGCGACGTGCCGCCAATCGAGGACGGTGCCGATCCCGTCACCGTCACACTCGTGACGTTAGGAGTGACTGGCGGGGCCGTGACGGTGATGTGCAGAGTTCCAGCGACACTCTGGAAGGTCGCGCGAATGTCCGCATCGCCCGCCGCCACCGAACTCACCAGTCCGGCGCTACTCACCGTCGCGACGGCCGTACTCGACGATGCCCACGTGGCCTGACTCGTCACGTTCTGCGTTGTGCTGTTGGACAAGCTCGCTGTCGCCGTGAACTGAGCGGTCGCGCCAGCACTCGCAGCGGCGCCTGTGACTGCGACGGCGGTCACCGTCGGCGTGGTGGACGTCGGAGTCGGAGTCGTCGGCATCGAGCTGCCGCCGCAGGCAAGCCAACCGACGGAGAGCAGGACAGCGACGACGAAGCCGCAGGCAATCCGACGCATAGCCACCCTCCACGGGATCGGCTGCTACGAGATTAGGTTGTGAGAGAGGACTGAGCGCGTGAAGTATAGCAGCTTGTGACTCGAACGTATTTGGAGAAATCCTATGTGGCCATATAGTTGGCCATGGTGGTCAACCTGGTGGCCGAAGTCTGCCCAATCGCAGAACAAGTCGCATCGTTCTCAGAGCCTCTCTCTTGAAATCGAACCGACGGTACGAACGCCCCACCCACACGGAACTGCGTCTTGTGACCGATTCATGGTATCCAGGTGGTTGCAGATCGACCGCATCGGTCCAGATGTCGTGGTCAGCGTTGTCGGGCCAACGATGGGTCCATCCGTGATCCGCGAGCTGCGCACGCGTGTTGACGCCGCGACCTCGATCATCGTGATTGCCGATCTCGAAGATTGTGAAAGGCCCATGACGCGAGTGCCGATGTGCTCCTGTTGAAGTCGGCGCTTCCGAGTGAAGAGCTTTACGCCACGATCGTCAGTTTGATCGGCTCGACGCACAGCCGCTCCGGTCTGCGCGTCCGATCCGAGATCGATCGGGACCGCTATCCGGGCGGCGTGAGCGTCACCGACGCGCAGATGGCCACCGTCCGGCTCCAGCGTCATCCATTTCATGGCGAGTGGAACTATACGATTCGACCGACCTCTCATAAGCGCAGCGTTCGATCAGTTGTTCTCTAACAGGCCCTAATTGTTGAGAAGGCGATTTATCGCTATTATGCGGCTGCAACTTCCCCGTGAGTCGCTACAAAGGGATTTTCCCGCGCAGCGGCCGCGCTACGTCGCGTCTCCCGCCGTTACTGCTGGACGAAAGCAGTTACCGGTGCAGTGCCGTCCCGCAGCAGTAGTCCAGTCGAGCGCTGAACGAACGCGGCCGGAATGGCGAGCGGAGTGAACGGTGGGGTGGCGCCCATGCCTACCAGGGCTTCACAATTGTTGGCCCCCAGTGTGGGCACTGTCGGGCAGCCCGCTGACGGTGCGCTGTTGAAGATGATGGCGGCGCTCGCGCCCGCATCCCTCGCCACCGAGACTTTCTGGTAGAAGGTGCACAGTCCGCGCTCAATTAGCGCGATGCTGCCTACCGGGAAGCCTACATAGGCGTTGCTATCACATCCGAGACGACGTGTGTCGGTTGCGGATACCGGCAAAACGGGTACGACGTCCCCAAAGAAGGCGTTGTAGGCCGGCTTGTAGGCAAAGATCGAGACCGTTGAGGGCCGCCTCTCGTTGGGCGCGAACGCGCTGCTGGTCACGTAGGGCTGGTACAGGTGAGCTTGCGCGAAGGCTGACGTTCCGCAGGACTCGAACGAGCCGTTCAGAAGGTCGATGAGCGACGTGAGCTGCGAAAAGGAAAGGCCGTACGGCAGTGTCCCCGTCCCGAGCGCGGCGTCCGCCGCCTCGCGCACCTGCAGAGTCGCTTGTCCGTTCAAGGCAGCGACTTGTGTGGATGTGAGCGGCACCCCGTCGAGCGCGACGCCGTCCAGATTAACCAAGCTGAGGCCTGAGAAGCCGGTCGCGGGTGTCACGAAGACCTCGCTGAAGCCTTGATTGATCTTCAGCGCCAGCGCCTGGGCGCCGAGGATGCCACCCGTTCCCATGTCGGTCGGATTAAGCGCGCTTTGGGAGAACGCGCCCGGAAGGCCACCAGCACCCACCGCCTGCTGAAGTGCCGCGACGCCGAAGTCGACCTGCACCGTCTTATTTCCCTTTCCGACCGTCACGAGCGTACCGGTCCTCCGCCACTCGTACGTATTGGGGCTGATGCCGACGTGAAAGAACTCCGCTCCGGGGGTGTTCGCAGGGAGCCCGAAGTACTGGTTGATGCGCTGCGCAGCCTCCGTGCTGTTCTTCAACAAGCCTGTACGGTAGGTGCAGAAACCGCCGGCGACCACGCCTGGACTGGGCGCGGCGCTCGCCTGCCCGTGTGCGCGTAATGTGAAGAAAAGTCCGCTGACGGCCAGCAAGGTGAAGGCGAACATTGATAGGGGGAATCGAAGTAGCCTCATGGTCATTCTCCTTTTGGGAAGTGCTGCGAATTAAGTTGCCAGCGTAAGCGAATACTGGCGCTGGCGAGGAAAGAAACAAGCCGCACGAGCAGGCTCAAGAGTACAGCCACTCAGCTTTTCATTTACCACGCGGAGCCCGCACCAACCGGGCATGAGAGGATTGTTCGTTTAGGGGATCACTCATGGCGGCCCGCACAGGCAAAGAGTCAACGCCAGGTTTCCAAGCGCTTCTGCATTTCAGTCTTGCCGGCGGTTGTCTTAATCTTCTGCCAAAAGCGAGAACGTCCGCTGCTATATACGCTGTCTTTGTGCTTGGCGACGATGCCCTCGAGCTGCATTCTTTTCACCACGCCGAACAATCTCTCACCGCTGCCGTATTTAAAAGGGATCGTCGAACCCGTGATCGGACAGATCAAACAGGCCCGTGGCTTCCGGCAATTCCTGTTGCGTGGATTCGAGAAGGTGCAAGGTGAATGGTCGCTGGTGTGCACCACGCACAACATTCTCAAGCTGTATCGGCTCTGCGTCTGATGGAGAGCCTGACACCGCCATCGAGCTCGGGCACGCCGCGGACGCCGGCACGGCCATCGCCGAGGACAGCGACCCATCTCGTCGGCGCGCAGCAGGAGGGAATGTGACTGTCACGGCGATTACTCGGACGAACTCCTAGACGCATGTCACGTCATGAACCGACATTTCCGATTTGATGCCCATTGATCGGGCGCATCCTACACCAACCAGAGCGCGTTCGGATCCGGATTGCTCCCCGTATATGAATCTCGCATCGAAACACCCGTCCGGCGGCCCGGATTGTGCCGCGGCACGACGCCCCCGACATTCTTACGAACACTTCGCCTGCCTTCCGTCCTCTCTTCGCCCACGGTCTCCGGCAAGGCACGTCGGTCAGCCGGTTGGCGCGGGCAGCGCCCAGATCCGCTGGAGCATCGACCCGAACAGCCGCCGCGTGAGGTGGCTCTCCGCCAGCAGGAGCCAGTAGTAGCGGGCGTGCTTGACCAGCCGCCCACCCGTCTTGACGAGGCGTTGCTGGAGGCTGGTCAACGACCAGCTGTCAACGCGCTTCGGCAGCACGAGCCGCCGCCATAGATTCCCGAGGTTGTACGCGAGTACGCTCAGCTGCAGCCGGACCTCATTCGCCCGGAACCGATGGCACGACAATCGCGTCCAATGCGCCGCCTGCTTGCCCTCTTTGATCCATTGCTCGGCCGTGCCGCGCTTGTTGTAGAAGCGCACGACGGCACGATTGGGGAGCCGGAGATTCGTGACGATGAAGCCGACCCGAGGGAATAGCTCGCCGACGTGGTGCTCGACTTTCGCCACGATCCGTCTGGGCGTGATCCAGCTGTCCGCCTGATACTGGAAGCTTTTGTAGAGGACGCGCGGCTTGGGGCTGGGCCGTCCCGGCGACCGAAACAGGATGTCTTCGATCTGCAGCTCCAGATTCTTGTTGGCCGGGATGCGGATGGCGTAGCCCACGCCGCGTGCCTCCAGCGCCTCGTAGATCGCCGGCCGCGCGAAGGCCGCGTCTGCGCGGAACGCCACCCGTAGCCCAATCGCCTGCTGGCGGTCGATCTCGGGCACGAGTAGCTCCTCCCAATCGTCCGCGCTTGAGACGTTGCCCGGGCGCAGCTTCGCCGCCAGGCAGTCCCCGTGGTCATTGAACAGGAACAGCGGGTGATAGCAGACCGTCTCGAAATGTCCGTTGTAGGCACTGCCTTCCTGCTGCCCATGCACGGGGCTCTCGCTGGAGTCCATGTCGAGCACGACGCGGTCGGATCGGTCCCACGTCTCGGCCTGTCCGATCACGTCGCGGTTCGTGGCCATCAGCCCGACGAGGTTCTCCTCGCGAGTTAGTAGCTCGGTCTCGAACCAATGCAGCGTCGAGGTTAGCGCCGCACTCCGGTCCCACCGTTTCGGTGATCCGATCAATCGAAACGACGGATCGGTCGAAAGGCGGGCGGCGTCGTTAAGATCTTCGTAGCCAGCGAAGCGGCTGTAGATCGGTTGCCGCAGGAGATCCGGCAACGGGAATTGC
>Ga0137369_10007536_pt1 | contig 10931 bp, 10 predicted proteins | sample SagtaG_12_FD_104918 | JGI IMG/M metagenome (GOLD analysis project Ga0137369, IMG submission 104918) | Vadose zone soil microbial communities from Sagehorn Ranch, Mendocino, California, USA - Sage1_L_113_16 metaG | ecosystem: Environmental > Terrestrial > Soil > Vadose zone | place: USA... | reverse complement strand
GACCGGTCGCCCGCGATCTGTGACCTCGATGGTTTCACCGGCCTCGACGCGGCGCAGCAGTTCGCTGGCACGCTGACGGAGCTCACGAATACCGACGGTTGCCATGTGCTATTTGTAGCACAAGAGAAGCTGGAGCGGGAGACGGGAGACGAGTCACCAAGTACCAAGCGTCTGGTCGAGTTGACCTATCGACTAGCGCCGGTCAGAGATCTCGATCTGCCCTTCACCCGCGAATGACGAGTCGTGCGGCCGAGGTCGAATCCACTTGCCAAAATGGAAAGTCCATGCTATCGTGGCAAGTGTGATCCCGACCCAACAAGAGGCTCAGGCCGCTCTCACTGAGGCCGACCGCGCGGCTGCTCGTATTCGCCGCACAGACAAACAGTTCGGAGCGATCCTGCTCGGTATAGCCGCCGCTTACGTCGCAAACGGAGTCCTAGTCGGTCTCGCTCCGGCGGTCCCTGGCTCCGCCCTGGTCGCCATCCTGGTGATTCTGGTCGGCGCTCTGGGCGGAGGTGTGATCCTACTGCTGCGGATCCGCGCCTATAGCCGGACGGGAATCCTCCAATTCACTGTGTCGTGCGCGGCTTTCTCCTTCTGGAACGCGATGGTGGTGGGCGTAAGCTCAGCAACCCGTTGGTGGGCACCTAACCAACCCACCAACCATTTCACGGTGAGCGCAGTGGTGGCTGCCATTCCCCTGGTGGTGGCGGCATGGCTGGTCAGCCGCACGCGAGGGTGACGCACCCTCGCCACGAGCTGGATGACCTGTTCGGCCACCCGGTGCGGTTTTCCATCGTGGCCATGCTGGCAGCCGCCAGCAAAATCGAATTCAGCTTCGTAAGAGATCAACTCGAGATCAGCGACTCGATGCTGTCAAAGCAGGTCAGCGGGCTCGAACAGGCCGGTTATGTGAAGGTCGACAAGGGCTTCATCGGGAAGCGGGCGCGGACGTGGCTGTCGATCACCCGAGTAGGCCGGAGCACCTTCGAACGTCACGTCGCGGCTCTTCGCAGGATCGCTGGCGGCGCGGAACCAGTCCTGACCACGAACTGATCGAGCCGCTACAACTTGTCCGAGCGTCAGCGAGGCTGAGTTGGAGCGCCACGCGCGCGGTCAATCCCGCGCGCGACATTCAAATAAGGCGAGCTCTCGCCTCGCGCGACAGCGAAGTCGAGCGAAGCGAGACAGAAGCTGGAGCGGGAGACGGGCTTCGAGGCCCCGAGTACCAAGTATCGTGTCGAATTCGTTTACCGCCTTAGAGAGGCACGATAGAGTCCCCCTCATGTTGGTCCGTAAACAGATCATGGTTCCCGCGACGGTGGACAAGAAGATCAGGCGCCTAGCACGAGAGAGGGGCATCTCCCAGAGTGCACTGATCGTTGAGGCAGTGGAGGCGTTACGTGAGTCCTCAGGGCAGATCGACCACCTTCTGACATTCGCCGGCGTCATCAAGGCGCAGCGCCGACGTTATCGGGAGCCGTCGATGACGTCTACCGGTGACGCTCGGGGTCCGAGGCGCTCGCTCTCGCCCGCTGAATCACCCAGGTGCGACGGTCGTTATTCCCATCGACGAAGCGGCCGCCGCCATACGGGTGTCATAGGTAACCACCCGGCGAAGGCTGCCGCCGAGCTGCCGCATTGTCGCCAAGTGAATGGCGTCTAGAGAGCGAAGCTCGGCTGGCAGCAGCGACCCGGCATCGAGCAAGATCCGGTCGCTGACTCGGATCAGCTCAATGCGGCTCAGCACGTCTTGGCCCCGTTGCACCGCCGCTGGACCTAGCGATAGCAGAGCCCTCGCCACCTCGGTCCGAGCGAGCGCGCTCACGACAAACGGTCCGCGGCGTCGCACGTAGCGACGGAGGGCCGGAGACTCCGTTTCCGCGACCGCGAGCTTTACGATCGCGGACGAGTCCAGGTAGATCGCACGCTCAGCGCTCATTGCGACGCAGCCGTGCCAGGATCACCGACGGTGATTCCTTCCCGACCGGCAGCGGCAAGGGCTCAGGGAGGTTGCTGATGCTGCCGGCCGCGGGGATGGCGTCGCCCGCTGCTCGGAGCTGTTCTAGCGGTCCGGCTTCGGGCAGCGGCGCAAGCACTGCGACCGGGCGGCCGCGATCGGTGACCTCAAAGGTTTCACCGGCTTCGACCCGGCGCAGCAGCTCGCTGGCACGCTGGCGGAGCTCCCGAACACCTACCGTTGCCATGTGCTATTTGTAGCACAACTGAAAAGTGGAGCGGGAGACGGGCTTCGAACCCGCTACCTCGACCTTGGCAAGGTCGCGCTCTACCAAGTGAGCTACTCCCGCTCGGCCCGAGGTTCGATTTTACCCGGCGCGGCCCGGGGCGCCAATCACGCCGCCAGGGGCTCCGGGCACGGCTTCAATTGACGGCCGAGGCGGTCGCGCATCGCGTTCACCCTCATCGCCGATTCGTGCAGCTTCGTCCGGTCCAGACGCCCTGACAAGACCGCGGCCTTCACGGCGCTGATTGCCTGCACCTCGTAGCTCGGGTCGCCGTTCGACAGCAGCAACAAATCATTGCCGGCAGTTAGGGCCATCACGGCGGCCTGCGGCAGCGGCCACTTGACCCCGATCCCGTACATGCTCAGCGAGTCGCTCATGATCACGCCCTCGAAGCCCAGCTGGGTACGCAGGCGACCGACCACCGATGGCGAGAACACCGCGGGCGTGTTGCCCGCGCCCAGGCCCGGCACGTAGACCGACGTCACCATCACCGCGTCTGCGCCGGCGGCGATCCCGGCCTTGAAGCCCGGCAGCTGGGTCTTCGTCCACAGCGCCTCGGTCGTCGGGTCGGTCGGGATCGCCACGTGCGGGTTGCCGGCGGCGCCTCCCAAGCCCGGGAAGTGCTTCACCGTCGCCCCCACTCCCCCGTCGTGCAGGCCTTGCACCGCGGCCGCGACCAGCGGCGCCACCAGCGTCGGGCTCGAGCCAAATGAGCGGTCGCCGATCACCTCATCCAGCGGATTGGTCCGCACATCGGCGACCGGGGCCAGGTTCAGGTCCACGCCGGCGGCGCGCAGGCCCGCACCGTTGATCCGCTCCAGGTCGCGCACTCTATCGGGACCAGCCTTGGCCATCACGCTGGACCACGGCGGCGCGAAGCTCGCCTTGATGTTCGACACCTCGCCGCCCTCCTCGTCGAGCATGACCAGGATCGGGTGCGCCAGGCACTGGCTCTGCGCCAGCGCATGCAGGCGGTCGCTCCACTGCTTCACGCCGGCCGGCGTGCCACCGAAGTTCGGCGTGAAAAGCAGTACCCCGCCCAGCTTGTACTGCGAAACCAGCGGCGCGATCGTCGACCATCCGTACTTGCCTCGCCAAGACAGCACAATCACCGAGCCGATGTCAGCGTCGAGGTCCCAGGCCTCGGCAGTAGGGCTTGGCGACGGAGAGGGAGAAGCAACCGCGGCAGTCAGCCGAGGCGCCTCGGGGCGGCCCAGCCAGATCAGGCCGGCCAGCACCCCGACAACCAGCACCAGACCGACCTGCGCCACCAGCCTGCCCCGCCTCAAGGCGGCCAAAGTCTAAGGGTCAGTGACGGTCCAACGTCCCCACCCTGACCCTCCCCGGCAAGCGGGGCGGGGAAACTGTCCTTCCTAGCGGCGGAAGCGGTACCGAAGGGCCAGCGCCCCCAGGCCCAGGCCCCACAGCGCCGTGATCAGCGGCAGCACGAACGTCCAGTTGAGATGCGGCATCCCCGCACCCTCCAGGAACCCGTACCCGAACGTGATCAGCGCCGTCGCCGCCAGGGCGAACCCGATCGCCTGCATCTGCATCCGCTTCTGGACCTCGTCCAGCCGCGACAGCGCCCGCACCGTCAGCCAGACCACGATCCCGGCTGGGACCACGGGCAGCGCCGCCACCCAGTACTTCCAGTCCACATCCGGGTTCGCCCCGACCGCGATCACCGACCCGACCAGCACCATCAGGTAGGCCAGGATGGCCAGGCCGAACTGGATCTGCCCCCTGTAGCTGACCCAGACCGCCATGGGGATGATCCCCGTAACGAAAGTCGGCGCCGGCGGCGACGGGTACGCGAGCCCGGCGGGCGGCTCCGTCCGCATGAACGGCGAGGCGGCGTGGGAGAACAGAGGGGTAACTGGAGGGACTTCGAGAGGCTCGGTCGCCGGCTCCTGCTCGCTCACCGCACCGGCGATGGTACCCGCCCGGCGGCCGATCTCAGCCGCCTAGACGCGCCCCTCCACGGCTCCCCGAGCAGGCGTCGGTGGAATCGTATGCGCCAGGCCGCGCGGGTAGCGAACCCGGTCCAGCAGCCGCAGAGCCACCCAGAAGATGAACACGGCATTCACCGCGTGCAGCGCCGCCACCGCGCGGATGGGCCCTTCGGCGGCCATGTGGTAGGGAAACAGGAGCAGCGACTGGAGCACGACCAGGCCGAACATCGACGCCGTCATCAGCAGCGTGCGCCGGTCCACCCCCGCGTACCAGCCGACCAGGGCCAGAAGGAGCGGGCCGATTCCGATCACGATCGCGTTGACCGTCGTGTGCCAGAAGAAGAGCTCGGCGGAGACGAAGATGCCGAGACCGGCCAGGAAGAACTGCACCACCACCGCGACCACGACCACGTAGATGCCGATGTCGAAGACCTGCCGGGCGCGAGCTCGCAGCGTCAAAACACCGGATACCTTAGACGACGCGGGTGGCGAACCTGTCGAGATAGTTCGTGTCGCCGAGCCGCTTCAGGATCGCCAGGCCGGCCTCGGTCTCGGCGGCATCGTGCAGCAGCAGCCCTCGCTCGGCCCGCGACCGGCCCAGCTGCGGCACCGCCCCCAGCCGCTCGAACACCTCGACCGCGCGGGTCATCTCGGCCGGATCCTGCGCGGCCAGCGCTTGCGCGCGCCGGACCTGCCCTTCGAGCAGCGGCGTCTTGTCGCGCACCGCCCTCTCGAGGGCGGCGTCGAGGACCTGCTGCGGCACCGGGCGGCGAAGGTCACAGAGCATGCCGATTCGCCGCTCCAGCATCTCCACCGGGGGCCGGCCCTTCTCTGGAAACTGAGCGTCAGCGTCGTAGGCGACGTCACCCGACGCGTAGGTGGCCCAGAACCGGTTGAAGTTGTCAGCGGGAAATCGGGCCAGGATCGACTCCATAGGCCCGGTCGCGGCGGCGATGAGGCGGCCGTCGCCGCGCGCCCGACCGATGTCGAGGCCGACCACGAATCCGCGCAGCCCGTAACCCGCGGCGTGGCTGCCCGAGTCGCGCCACGCGTCGACCGCGCGCCAGAACACCGCCACCGCCTCGTCCCACCGCCCGAGCGTGAACAGCGTCACCGCACGCCAGGCAAACAGATGCAGCGCCGGATACGGAGCCTGCCCGGGCAACAAGCGCGAGGCCATCTCGGCGGTATCGCGCTCCGCCGTCTCCAGGTCGCCCATCAAGTAGGACATCCAGGCCACCATCGAGTGCGCGTCCAGCCGCTCGTAGAGGCCGAGCTTCTCCTCGAACTTGATCCGCTCATACGCGGTGTCGCGCGCCCGCTCCCACTGACCGACCGCCTGGGCGCAGCCCGCGAGCGCGTCCAGGCCGATGCTCTCGAGCTCCTGGTTGTTGAGCACTCTCGCGATCGCGATCGCGCGGTTGGCGTTGCTTTCGGCGTCGGCGAGGTCGTCCGCGGCCGGCTCGCGCACCCCCTGGATCCAGAACGGATAGAAGGCGTCGCTGGCCAGAAATCGCCCGATCGAATAAGGATTGGACGCGCGTCCGAGCAGCTCACGGCCCTTGGCCCGCAGCGCGTTCATCCACTCCTCCGACGGCCGGTCGCCGACCGACCCGGCCCAGCGGGTGGTCACCATCAACATCCCGGCCAACGCGCGCAGCTGGTCGTCGATGGGCGCGTTCGCGGCCTCGTACTGCGCGAGCGCGATCCGATATTCCTCGAGCCCGGCGTCGCCGGCGGTCAGGTCGCCGATGCGCTCGTGCAGCCGAGGCAACTGGCTTTTTTCGACGAAGTCAAACGACGCCCTCAGGTGACGAACCGCCTCCGGCGTGGCGCCGGCCGCGACGGCCACGTCGGCCGCCCTCAGCAGCCAGCTCGCCGCCTTGTCGCGGATCCGCATCGTCGTCTCGCTGTTGGGCTCCAGCGCCGTGTAGAGGACCGCGGCCTCGCGGTAGTGAAAGGCGAGGATCTCGGCCAGCGCGACCTCGCGCTCTCCGGCGATCGACTCGCCCCAGCGCGCCGCCTGCGCGTGCAGGCGCGCCCGCTCGGCCCGCGGCAGCGTGCCGTACGCGACCTCCTGGATCAGGATGTGGCGGAAGCTGTAGCGGTCGCCCTCGGTGGAGCGGATGAGGTCGCGGTCGATCAGGTTCTCGCACAGCCCTTCGACGCGATTGGCGTCGCCGAGCTCCAGCGCGGCCACCCCAGCGGCCCGGAAGGTGCGGCCGAAGACGCTGCCCAGCTGCATGACCCGCCGCTCGTCGGCGGGCAGCAGGTCGAGCCGCGCGAGCACGGTCGCCTGCACGGTATCGGGCAGCTTCGCCAGCGACCCGTGCTCGAGGTAGGAGCGCACGAGCTCGCTGGCGTAGAAGGGGTTGCCCTCGGAGCGCTCTGCCACGAGCTTGATGAGCTCGGGCTGGTCGGTGTCGAGGAGGTGGCGGACCAGGTCGCCGATCGCGGCGCTGGCCAGCGGTTCGAGCGCGATGGCGAGGTGGTTCAGGCGGCCCCCGCCCCAGTTGGGCCGCCGGTCGAGCAGCTCCGGCCGCGCGAGCACCAGCATCAGGAGCGTCGCCTCGCCGCGCGGCTGCATGACGAACTCCGCCAGGTCGAGGAGGCTGTCGCTCGACCAGTGCAGGTCCTCGAAGAGGATCACGAGCGGATTGCGGCGCGCCGTCGCTTCCAGCGCCGAGCGCCAGGCGGCGAAGAGCAAGTCTTTGTCGACGCCTTCGGTGCCGGCCTCGCCGATGGTGGCCGCGATGAGCTTGGCGTCGCGGTCGGCGTTCTCGACGCCAACATCGCGCAGCCACAGTCCGATCGCGTCGCGGACCTGGGCGGGCGCCGTGTCCTCGCTGGTGCCGGTGAGGGTGAAGACGACCTGGCGCATCGGCCAGTAGGTGAGCTGCTGGCCGTAGGGCAGGCACTGCGCGGTCGCCACCGTGGCGTTCGGCGCGAGCGTCGGCAGCCATTCCAGGAACTCTTCGACCAGGCGCGTCTTGCCGGTGCCCGCGGGCGCGATGACGCTGACCATGGACGGCCGCTTCTCGTTGACCACGCGTCTCGCCACCAGCTGGAGCTGGGCCAAGTCGGTCTCGCGGCCGACCAGCGGCACCCTTACGCGGCGCTGCGCCTTGGCCTTGCGCGGGCCGATCACCAGGCGCGCGGGCACGGGGGCCGATTTACCTCGGGCCGTGATTTCGATCTGGTCGCCGAAGTCGAAGTTGTTGGCCGCCCTTACCGTCCGGTCGCTGGCCAGGATCGCCCACGGCTCGGCGGCCTGCTGGAGGCGCGCGGCGACGTTGGTGGCGTCGCCGGTGATCAGGAAGTCGCCCGCCGTCTGGTCGCGGCTGGCGACCACCTCGCCGGTGCTGACGCCGAAGCGCAGCGCGATGACGTCTCGCAGTTGAGGGTCGTCTTTGACCTGGTCGCGAATCGCGATCGCCGCGGCGACCGCGCGGTCGGGGTCGTCGCCGTGGGCGGTGGGCAGGCCGAACACCGCCATCACAGCGTCGCCGATGAACTTCTCGACCGTCCCACCGTGGCTCTCCACCGTCTCGCGCGCGATGCCGTAGTAGCGCGCGAGCAGGCGACGCATCTCCTCGGGGTCGAGCTGCTCGCCGAGCGCGGTCGAGCCCGCCATGTCGGCGAACAGGACGGTGACAATGCGGCGTTCTTCGGTCGAAACCGCCATCGGAATCGCTAGCCTACGGCCTCCTTGCGGATGAGGTGCCAGGCCACGATCGAGATCCACGTGAAGCCGGCAAAGACGGCGATCCTCTGGAAGATGCCTGTGGGCGCGTTGGGCCACGTGCCCGACATGTCCGCCTGCGAGGAGAAGGCGGCCGCGAAGAAGAAGACCATGACGACAAGCCCGACGGCGATCGAGTAAACCGCCCAGCGTCCCTCGCCCGGTTGCTTTGCCAAGTGCCAGGCCGTCACAAAGCACGCGGCCGGAAGCAGCGTGAACGCCAGAAGCCCGGCGACTCCATGGATCGCGCCGTGGGTCGTCTGGATCTCTGGGACGCCCGGCGGGTAGCCCAGGACAGGATCGGTGCTGAAGATTCCAGCGACCAGGAGTGAGATGGCGAACAAACCGAGCAGGATTGGCGCGCCGACCGCACCTCGCGTTCCTTTCAGTGCCTGGCGAAGGCCAACCGCGCACAGAAGCACCAGCCCGCCGCAGACCAGGAAGTTGACGATCTGCACCCATCCGGTTTCGCCGGTCGAGAGCTGGCTCACGAAGTTGCGCCACTGGCTGTAGCCGGGGCGAGTGAAACCTTCGACCAGGAAGACGGCAATGAAAAGCAGCGGCCCCACCACACCGGCGTAGAGCGCTGCCCTCACGCAGCGATTGGATCACAAAATCCACCTCCCTCCGGCGCGGAGATCAACCAGTTGGTGGATGTTTGGCGGCCACCTGTTGGCCATGCTCGCGAGGAATCACGCGTTATGGAGGGCCGCCATGTTCACTTCGCAATTCGAAGGTGCCGTCTTCTGGGGAATCGTGATTCTCCTGGCCGCGACCGCCTTCACCTGGATTGCTCTGAATCACAGGAATAGGGGAAAGCGGAGACAAGATTCCCTGCCCTTGATCTTCGTTGTGGGGGTGATCGGGGTGGCGATCGGGTACGCGCGCATCGGTGCGCTCCCTCACTGGCTGTTCTACCCGGGAGAAGCACTGCTGGTGGCGGGACCGGCTTTGACCATCTGGTCCTACTCGATCCTGGGGCGCTATCTCTCCCCGTACGTGCAGGTTTTGCCCGATCACAGGCTGGTCGAAAAAGGTCCATACGGATATATCCGCCACCCTGGATACGTCGGCGCGATGCTCGCCTGCATCGGACTCGGCCTTGCCCTCCAGTCTTGGGTTGCTCTGCTCGAAATCGTCACGCTCGGGAGAATTCTCCTTGCCTACCGGATGCACCTCGAAGAGACATTCATGGTGTCCGAGCTGGGCGACGTTTACGTCGAGTACATGAGAAAGACGAAACGATTCGTACCGTTTGTGATCTAGACCTCAGATCCTGACTGCGCGCTTGATCGCTTGAGCCGCGAGCTCGGAACGCGATTCGATGCCGAGCTTGGCGAAGATGTGGACCAGGTGCGTCTTCACCGTGGCGCGCGAGACGAAGAGGCGCGCCGCGATCTCGGGGTTGCTCAGGTGCTCGCCGACCAGCCGCGCGACCTCGAGCTCGCTTGGCGTGAGGCTCGCCCAGCCGGTGGATGGACGCTTGCGCTCGCCGCGACCGCGTGCGGCGTAAGCGATCGCCTCTTCGACCGGCAGCTTCGCGCCTCCCTCCCAGACAGCCGCGAACTGATCCGCGTCGAGGACACCCTTTGCCGCCGCGATGGAAGCCTCGTGGCTTGGCACGTCTACGGGAAATCGGGCGTAGCCGAGCCCAGCCCGCCGCGAATCAGCGGCCGCCCAGAGACGCACCGCCTCCTTGTGGCTGTCCAGGTTCGTCGCGATTCGGGCGAGAAGCTCCAGGCCGTCGACGATTGCGATCTGGTCGTCGGCGTCGCGACTCTGATCCAAGGCTTCGTGGACCAACGACTCCGCCTCGGCGAAGTCACCCTTTCTCATGCGCAGCTTGGCCTGGACCAGGCCGGCGCGGCCGAGGAACCACGTCTGATCTCGGGACTGGGCCATGGCGACGGCTTCGGCCAGAACAGCAGTCGCTTCGTCGAGCGCGCCATCGGATACGCAGACATCGGCCATGAGGATGAGGGGCAGCGGCAATAGGGGCCGGAGGATGGATGAGCGCGCACCCTCCGCCACCTTCGCCATCGCCTGTCGCGCTTCAGCCACGTCTCCTTCGGCCACCTGCATCCAGCCGAGCACCAAACCGGCATGAAGGCCGACCCCGGCCGCCGACCTCTGCTCGGCTTCTGATCGGTCCGCGGCGGCGAGGCTTTCGTCGATCAGGCTGCGGGCCCTGTCGAAGTCGCCGCGAAACAGCTGCACAAGTGCGATGTGGATCAGGCTGTGCAGGTAGTTGAAGTCGCTCATCTCACGACCTTCTGCCACCACGGCCGTGAGAATCTGTTCGGCTTTCGTCAGCTGTCCTCTTGTGAAAGCGATCAGCCCGCTGAAAGACCTGACCGTGAGCTGGGTATGCCGCTGGATGTTTTTGGAGACGGCAATCGCTTCCTGGATGACGGCCCAGTTCTCCTCCGGTCGTGATTGAAACAAGCGCGCCAGGACAAAAAACTCCAGCGCCATGACCACGCCGTAATGAAAGGAGGCCGCTCGGGCCTGACGAACGGCCTCGTCGACGTACGGGCGCATCGCCTCGGCGCCGCTGATCAGACCTGCGACGACGCTCAGAACCGCCAGCGCCGTCGCTTCTTCGCGTTTGCTGCCGGCGGCGCGGGCCAGGGCCAGCGACTCATGCGCGAGAGCCGGCACCTCACCAAGCCGATCCCCGGCGAACAGCGCGGTGAGGCATTCGTAATAACGAAGCCGGGCCCGGAGTCGGAGCGAGACCTCACCGGCTCGCGGCGTCACGGCTTCCATCCATCGGGTCAGCTCAACGAGCCGGTTGGTCAGGGTCCAGAGCATGCCGAGCGGCGCCACCAGGCGGGCGAGCGCTTCGGCGTCGCCGCGGTCGCGACTCCAGGCCATCGCGGCACGCAGGTTCTCCTGATCGGTCAGCAAAAGAGCCTGCCAGCGAGCATCGTCAGGACTGGTGAGCCCCGGCTCGGCCTTCTCCGCCATTTCGGTGTAGTAGTCCCGGTG